>JAABUN010004576.1_pt1 | contig 18608 bp, 18 predicted proteins | sample 5559311 | NCBI WGS metagenome assembly JAABUN01 (sample SAMN10711877, study PRJNA513370) | rock metagenome | isolation source: Antarctica rocks | place: Antarctica: Victoria Land, Siegfried Peak sud | reverse complement strand
CGAAACCCGAACGACTCGTTCCAGTGCGATTGCCGCGCTGCGCTCGCAATGACAAGCGTAAAATTAGCGCTCAGCCTACACCAGCTGCCGCAGCGCCATCTCAAACGAGCGCTGGGCGATGCCGGTCGCGTCGGCGCTCTGCTGGCGGGTGCGGGCCAGGGCGGCCGCGATTACCCGCGAGGTGTCCTGAAAAATGGCCTGGTCGGTGATTTCCGCGCCCGTTTCCATGAGGTAGGCGAAGACGCGGGCCATGCCGCAGTTGGCAATGAAATCGGGGATGACGGCGCAGTGCGCGTCGGCCCACTCGCCGGTGGGCCCGAAGAAAATGGCCGGGTCGGCGAAGGGCACGTTGGCCCCGCACGAAATGACTTCGAGGCCGGCCGCTACCAGCGCCTCCACCTGCGCCTGCGTGACGAGGCGCGAGGCGGCGGCGGGCACGAAAATCTCAGCCCCGGCCGACCAGATTTGCTGGCTTACTTCTTCAAACGACAGCAAATCGGGCGCGTGCAGCGCGTTGCCGTCGCGGCCTAGAAACAGCGCGCGCACTTCGTCCGGCGTCAGGCCCGCCGGCCGCAGCAGGCCGCCCGCCCGGTCGATAATACCCACGATGAGCGCGCCCTGGCTGGCCAGGTAGTAGGCCGCCGCCGCGCCCACGTTGCCCCAGCCCTGGATGATGACGCGCTTGCCGGCCACCGCCCGGGTCCCCCACAGCGCGTAGAAGTGGCGCACCGCCTCGGCCACGCCGTAGCCCGTGATGAGGTCGGCCACGGTATATTTGCGGGCCAGGCTGGGAGTGAACGTGCTGTCTTCGAGCACCTTAATGACACCCTGGCGCAGCTGGCCGAGCTTCTGGATTTTCTGGGGCTCGGTGGCGCGGTAGTGGCCGTTCACTATCCCCTCCTGCGGGTGCCAGAGGCCGTAGTCCTCCGTGAGCGGAATTACCTCGTGAATTTCGTCCACGTTGAGGTCGCCGCCGGTGCCGTAGTAGGCTTTCAGCAAGGGAATCACGGCCTTGTACCAGCGCTCCAGCACGCCGCGCTTGCGGGGGTCCTGCGGGTCGAAGTTGATGCCCGACTTGGCCCCCCCAATGGCCGGACCGGAGACGGTAAACTTGATTTCCATCGTCTTGGCCAGGCTCTCGACCTCGCGCTTGTCCAGCCCTTTGCGCATCCGGGTGCCGCCGCCGGCCGCGCCGCCGCGCAGCGAGTTTATCACCACCCAGCCTTCGGCTTCGGTTTCGGGGTCTTGCCATTCGAAGACGATTTCGGGGCGCTTTTGCTCAAAATGGGCGAGGAGGTCTTGCATAAGAATCAAGTGCTTACTTACAAAACGGGCCGGCCAGGTAGGCCGGCCCGCGCAACGTGGGGTAGGAGCAGGGGGGTAGGGAGCGGGTAAGCGTTGCTATTCAGGTCGTTCGAGGCGCTGGTCGTCGGTAGCAGCGGCGGGGGTAGGTGGCTCCAGCCACGACTTATAATACACGCCATCATCGAGCTTCAGCGCGGCTTCCGTCAGCATGAGCGGGCGGAAAGTGTCAATCATCACGGCCCACTCGTCGGTGCCGGTTTTGCCGATGCTGCGCTCGTAAGCGCCCGGCGCGGGCCCGTGCGGAATGCCGCCGGGGTGCAACGTGAGGTGGCCGGCCGCGATGTTGTTGCGCGACATAAAGTTGCCATCCACGTAGTACAGCAGCTCGTCGGAGTCGATGTTGGAGTGGTGGTAGGGCGCCGGAATGGCCCGCGGGTGGTAGTCGAACAGCCGCGGCACGAACGAGCACACCACAAACGCCTTCGTTTCGAACTGCTGGTGCACGGGCGGCGGCTGGTGCACCTTGCCCGTAATGGGTTGAAAGTCACGGATATTCATCCCGTAGGGATAATTATAGCCGTCCCAGCCCACCACGTCAAACGGATGGCTCGGATACACCAGCTCGTGCAGGATGCCCTGTTTCTTGATTTTAACCGTGAAGTCGCCCACTTCGTCGTGCGTTTCCAGCTCGGTGGGCAGCTTGTAGTCGCGCTCCGAATACGGCGCGTGCTCCAGCAGCTGGCCAAAGTGGTTGCGGTAGCGCTTGGGCGTGTACATCGGGTGAAACGACTCCACGATGAGCAGCCGATTGTCTGCCGAATCAAACTCAATCTGGTAAATGATGCCGCGCGGAATCAGCAGGTAATCACCCGGCTCAAACGCGATAGTGCCGAGCTGCGTGCGCAGCCTACCCCCCCCTTTGTGGATGAACAGCAGCTCATCGGCGTCGGCATTCTTGTAGAAATACCGCGTGAGCGAGTGGCGCGGCGCGGCCAGCGAAATGTGCACGTCGCCATTCACCAGCACCGGCGTGCGGGCCGCCAGGTAGTCGTCCTGCGCCGGCACCTCGAAGCCCTTGAGCAGCCGCGCCTTGATGCTTTTCTCGACCGCGATTTTAGGCGTCAGGTCCGTCTCGCCCACAATTTCCTTCACCGTAGTGGGCCGGCGCAGGTGGTACATCAAGGACGACAGGCCCTCGAAGCCAATGGTGCCGAACAGCTGCTCGTAATACAGCCCGCCGCCGGGCTTCTCAAACACCGTGTGGCGCGTGTGCGGCAGCCGGCCGAGCTTGTGGTAGATGGGCATTTGGGTTGAATTGTGAATGAGGAGTTTGAAATGAGGAATTGGAATAGAATAAAAGGTGCTTAGCAAGTCGAAAAGTCACCTGAACGTCATTCCGAGCTTGCCGAGGAATCTCGCTCGCGTCGTGGAACGAGGCCCGAACGGCCTGAGCGAGATTCCTCGGCAAGCTCGGAATGACGTTCTACCCTCTTCCTAAGCAGCTTCAGAAAAACTGCCGCGACGGCGGCCGCAATTCCTCATTCCAAACTCTTCATTCCCAATTGAAATTAAAGATTTCCCCGCAGCGCCTGCTCGCGCTCGATGCTCTCAAACAGCGCCTTGAAATTGCCGGCACCGAAGCTCTTGGCGCCCTTACGCTGAATGATTTCGAAGAAAACCGTGGGGCGGTCCTCCACCGGCTTGGTGAAAATCTGGAGCAGGTAGCCCTCCTCGTCGCGGTCGGCCATCACGCGCTGGGCGCGCAGGGCCTCCACGTCTTCATCGAGGTGGCCCACGCGGGCCAGCAGGGTATCGTAGTAGCTGTCGGGGGTGTTGAGAAACTCCACGCCGCGGCTGCGCAGCTCGCGCACCGTGCCGATAATATCGTCGGTAGCCACCGCGATGTGCTGCACGCCCTCACCCTCGTAAAAGTTGAGGTACTCCTCAATCTGCGACTTTTTCTTACCCTCGGCCGGCTCATTTATGGGAAATTTCACGTAGCCGTTGCCGTTGCTCATCACCTTGCTCATCAGGGCCGAATACTCAGTGGTAATCTGCTTATCGTCAAAGCTCAGGATGTTGGCGAAGCCCATCACGTGCTCATACCATTGCACGGTTTCGTTCATGCGGTTCCAGCCCACGTTGCCCACGCAGTGGTCTACGTAGAGCAGGCCGGCCGGCGCGGGGCTAAAGGCCGACTGCTGGGCCACGTAGCCCGGCATAAACGCGCCGTGGTAGTTTTTGCGCTCCACGAAGAGGTGCACCGTTTCGCCGTAGGTGTAGATGCCGGCCGTGCGCACCTCGCCAAATTCGTCGGTGAGGGTGCGCGGCTCCTGGTAGCTGCGGGCGCCGCGGCTCATGGTTTTCTCATAGCTCTCGTAAGCGTCATCTACCCACAGGGCCAGGATTTTAACGCCGTCGCCGTGCAGCTTCACGTGCTCGCTTATCGCGTGGTCGGAGCGCAGGGCGGTGGTGAGCACCAGCCGGATTTTGCCCTGCTGCACCACGTAGCTGGCGCGGTCGCGCACGCCCGTTTCGGGGCCGGCATAGGCTACCGTCTGAAATCCAAACGCCGCCTTGTAGTAGTAAGCCGCCTGCTTGGCATTGCCCACGTAAAATTCGAGGTGGTCGGTGCCGAGCAGGGGTAGAAAATCAGTAGCAGCGCGCTGCTGAAGCTCTTGGGCGATAAGGGGTTCCATAGGGAGGTAGGGTGAGATGGACTAGTTAAATAAGGTTCGGTGCGCCAGTTGTCATTGCGAGCGCAGCGAAGCAATCGCCCCCGAACGAAACCCGAACGATTCGTTCTTGTGCGATTGCTTCGCTGCGCTCGCAATGACAGACGTAGACGTTTTCCTCCGCTCGTGTTGCAATACTAACGCTTGTTAGTCAACTTGTCCAATATCGGTTTCCTATGACGCTGATAAGAATTTCTTATTGACCTTTGCGGATATGGAACTGCGCCAGCTCCGATACTTCGCCGAGGTGGCCGCTGAGCTCCACTACGGCCGCGCGGCCGCCAAGCTGTGCGTATCGCAGCCCGCCCTGAGCCAGCAGATTCAGCTGCTGGAGAGCGAGTTGGGCGTTGAGTTATTTGACCACCAGCAGCGCACGCGCCAGCGCAGAGTCGTGCTTACGGAGGCGGGCACCGCCTTCCTGGCCGAGGCCCGGCACCTGCTGCACCTCAGCCAGCAGGCCATCGAAAACGTGCGCCGCGTGGGCTCGCAGCAAAAAACCGTGGAGCTGGGCTACTACCAGCTGCTGCGGCCCGACCGCCTGGTGGGCATCGTGCAGCGCTTCAGCGAGAGCTTCCCGGACGTGCAGTTTCACCTGCATGAGCTACCCACCTTCCGGGCGGTGCAGGAAGCGCTGGTGGCCGGCCGCATCGCCCTGGGCCTCACTATGCTGCCGCTGCTGCATCCCGAACTGGCGGCCCGGCCCTTCGGCCAGGGCGGCCTACACGTAGCCCTACCCACCGCCCACCCGTTAGCAGCGCTGCCCGAAGTACCCCTCGAAGCCTTGGCGCACGAAAAATGGGTCGAAATCAGCCGCCCGCTGCACCCGGTGTACGATGAGATTGAGCACCTTTGCCAGCAGGCCGGCTTTAGCCGGCGCGGCACTATCGTGCAGGAAGTATCGTCGCTGGAGCTGCTCAGCAACCTCGTGCGGCTGGGGCTGGGCGTGGCCTTCGTGCCCTCATTTTTCGACCTGGGCGCGGTGCCGGGGGTAGTGGCCCGCCCGCTGCGCGTGGCCGGCGGCGAAAACGTAGTGCTCACGCAATGCGTGGCCTACCTGGCTGAACGGCCGGCGCCGCTGCTGCAAGCGCTGGTGGCGCTGGTGTGAAATCAATTGAGAATGAGGAATTAAGAATGAAGAATTGTTAGCGCTGTAATTCTTCATTCCTAATTCCTCATTCTCAATTCAATAACATCTCCGCTACTTGCCGGCCGGTGCCCAGCGCGGCATTGAGCGAGGGGTAGCTAACCCAGTCGCCGCAGCGGAACAGCGTGTCGGTCAGCCGCAATTCCTGCTGCACGGGCTGGCCGGGCGCGTACACGGGCAGCGCCTGCTCGATGCGGTAGGTGCGCAGGTGCCGCCACATATGGGCCATCGGCCCAAACCAGGCGACCAACTCCGTGCGCAGCCGGGCCGTCAGCTCTTCCTCCGACAAGCCGTGCTCGCCGTGGGTGCTCACCGATACCAGGCCCTGGCCAACCGGCGCTACGGCCGCCCCCGACTCGGCCGGGAAGGATACGTTGTGCGCCAGCGCGCCGGGTAGCGCGTTGAGGTGCAGAATGTTGCGGCCGTGGCTGGGCGTGGGGCCGGCCGTGGCGAAGTACGTGCAGGTAGTGGGCCGGGCGGCGGGGACAGGCGGTGCGGGCAGGTCGGCCCCGAGCAGGCGGGCAGCAGCGGGGCCATCAGTCGCCAGCACCACGGCGGCGGCCGGCAGGGTTTCGCCGCTAGCCAGGTACACCAGGCGGCCGCCTTCGGCCACGGCGGCCACGGGCGTGTTCAGGCGAATGGTGTCGGCGGGCAGGCGGCCGGCCAGCTGCTCGGGCAATTGCTGAATACCCAGCGACGGGATGGCCGCCGAACCCTGCATAAACTGCTGAAACACAAATTCAAAGAAGTTGCTGGCCGTGCCCAGCTCGCGGTCGAGGTACACGCCGCCGAAAAAGGGCCGGAAGAAGCTGTCGATAATCTGCTCGCTCCAGCCATACTGGCGCAAAAACTCCAGCGTAGTCACGCTGGGCTGGGCCAGCAGCTGTTCGGGCGGGCAACCCGCCAACTGCGCCACCAGTTTGCCAATCAACAGCTTATCCTTGACGGTACCGATGGGCGAGGCCAGCGCCGCGAACGCCATGAGCGGCGCGTGCAGCGGATTTTCGAGGGTAGTTTCCTGCCCATCGGGCAGCCGGATAACCGCGCCCGAGCGAAATGATTTCAGCTTCAGCGCGCCGTAGTCGAACATGCGCCGCGCCTCGGGGTAGCTAGTCAGCAAAATCTGGAAGCCCCGGTCGAGCCGAAAGCCATCGGGCGTCACATCGGTGCGCACCCGGCCGCCCACGGCATCGGCCGCTTCGAGCACCAGCACTGGCCGGCCGGCCCGGTGCAGCCAGGTGGCGCAGGCCAGCCCGGCCATTCCCGCGCCGATAATAATAATGGGCTGTATACTACTCATAATCAGGTTAAAATAGCTTTGGCATCTTGTGCTCTTTCCACTTCTTGCGCGTTTTCATAGTGTAAAACTCGGCTACGCCGCTACGGTCTAAGGTAAGCTGCCAGGCTCCAAGCACCTGGCCCGGCTGCCTACCCACCGCTTTCAAGTTGGGGTACTGCTGTTGCAGCGTTTTGGCTTCGGCCAGGGTCAGGTCGTGGCCCGGCTGGCCGTGGCAGCGCCGGCACAGGCTGTTGCTCAGCGTAATAGGGCGCTGGTAGAAGAACGTATCGGCGGCCGGGCGGCCGATGAGGCGCATGGTATCGGGCCGCAGGCCAGAAGCGGCAATGGCGGCCGGCGCGGCCCTGGCCGTGGCCGGCTGCCACTCGGCCCGGCGCGGGTTAGCGTGCCACTTGCGGGCCATCGAATCGACCTGCGCATAGCTTTGCGGCCGGCAAAAAGTGGCCGCTTGCAACAGATTGCCCTTTTTCAGCTCGCGGGCCAGGGTGCGGCGCAGCAGCGTGTCGGCGTAGGCCGTGAGCGAGTCGCCGGCCCAGCGCGTGGCCTGTAGCAAGTCGCTGGGCATTATGCGCTTGACCTCCCAGTTGGCGGTTTCCTCGGCTATTTGCTTCGTGCCAGGCAGGTGCCTTACCTGGTCGGGCCGGCAGGCGGCCAGCGCGAGCAGGGGGAGTAGGAGGAACTTGATTTTCGATAAAATCATACTGCGGCAACTGCTTTGGCCCGGTGAAGGTTGCGGCCTACCCTGTCATTGCGAGCAAAGCGAAGCAATCGCATCTGAATGAAACCCGAACGAATCGTTCTGATGTGATTGCCGCGCTGCGCTCGCAATGATACTAAAGCGACTTCAGCAGCCACTGGCGCAACGCCTCGTAGCTGGGCGCCAGCGGCACGCTCTGCTTGGGCTTTTCCAATAAATAACGCAGAGCGGCCGGTAGCTCAATCTTCCGCCCAATAAGCGGCTCGACCACTTCCGGAAACTTTACCGGGTGGGCCGTGGCCAGCAGGAAGCCCGCGGCGGCCGGGTACTCTTTCAAGTAGTCCTCCAGCGCGAAAAACGCCACCGCGCCGTGCGGGTCGAGCAGGTAGCCGCGCGTGGCCTCTACGCGCCGGATGGTGGCGCTGGTGTCAGCGTCGCTCACGGTGTAGCCGCTCAGCAGCTGGCTGATGGTAGCGTGTTCATACTCAAATAGTTCGAGAACGCGCGCGAAGTTGCTGGGGTGGCCCACGTCCATCGCGTTGGAGAGGGTAGGGACGGCAGTTTTGGGTGTGAAAACGGCCGTGCGCAGGTACTCGGCGCCCGCGTCGTTCACATTGCAGGCCGCGATAAAGTGGCCCACCGGCAGGCCCGAGGCGTGGGCCAGCAGCCCGGCGCACAGGTTGCCGAAGTTGCCGCTCGGCACCGCGATAACGGGCGGCGCGGCCGGCGCCCACTGCTGCAGCGCAAACAGGTAGTAGAGCTGCTGCGGCAGCCAGCGCGCCACGTTAATCGAGTTGGCCGAAGTGAGCGTGCGCCGGCTCATCAGCTCCTGGTCCGGAAAAGCCTGCTTCACCAGCCGCTGGCAGTCGTCAAAATTACCGCTAACCTCCAGCGCCGTAATGTTCTGGCCCAGCGTAGTGAGCTGTAATTCCTGCAAGGGACTCACCTTGCCCGAAGGGTAAAGGATGACGACCTCCACGCCCGGCACGCCCAAAAAGCCGTGCGCCACGGCCCCGCCCGTATCGCCCGAAGTGGCCACCAGCACCGTCACCGGCCGGGTTTCGCCCCGCGAAAAATAGCCCAGGCAGCGGCTCATAAACCGTGCGCCCACGTCCTTAAATGCCAGCGTGGGCCCGTGAAACAGCTCCAGCGCCCCAATTTGCTCGGTAATGGGCACCAGCGGAAACTCGAAATCGACCGTTTCGGCGCAGATGCGGCGCAGGTCGGCCTCCGGAATGGTGTCGCCCACGTAGGGACGCATCACGGCGTAGGCAATGTCGGCCCGCGAAAGCAGGGGTAGGGATTGCAGAAATTCAGCCGAAAACCGCGGGATGCTTTCGGGGAAATACAAGCCGCCATCCGGCGCCTGCCCGGCAATGGTGGCCGCCCGAAAATCGACGGGCGGCGATTGGCGGTTAAGACTGTAGTAGCGCATTTTATTCAGTAAAATAACGTCTGTCGTCATGTGTTTGTGGTGTCACCCCGTAGGGCCACGCCGAAGTACGTCATCGGTCGATGAAACCGTTCAGCATGCTGGCACCCGACGGGTCGCCCGCCCCAGGAGCCCGGACAGTTCAGTGGTCGTCGCAGGCCGGATGAATGATGGTGGGAACGGGGAGGGTACGCAGCCTTAAACAGGAACTTCTCCCCCCCCCCTTTTTTTTATGGAGTACGCAAGACTAAATATTAGCCAGGACTACGTAGATGCCGACCTGCCCGGCGGCGTGCAACGCCTGGACCAAACCCCGGCCAGCTATGCCTAGTTGCTGACGGCCCTGCCCGCCGAGGCGACCTGCGTACTGGAGGCCACCGGCCTGCGTCTGCTGGCGGCCCTGCGCCAGGCGCAACGGCCGGTGTGCGTGGTCAACCCCTTGCAGGCGCGCCGCTTCGCCCAGAGCCAGTTGCGGCGCAGCAAGACCGACTGGACGGACGCGCGGTTGCTGAGCCAGTTCGGGCGGGCCTTTACCCCACCGTTGCACCAGCCCACGGCCCAGTGGCTCACGCACTTGCAGCAGCGCCAGGCCCTGCTCGACCTGCTCACCCGCCAGCGCACGGCCTCGCGCAATCACCAGCACGCGCTGGCTCACTCGCCCTGCCCCGACCCGGTCAGCACCCAGGCCCTGGAAGCGGAGCTGGCCCGCCTGGACCAGCAGGTAGCCGACTTGAAAAAAGCCTCCGGAAAGATGCCCAGGCCCAGGGCAGCGCCGACTACACCCGGCTGCAAACTATCCCTGGCATCGGCCCGCGCATTGCCCTGGCCCTGCTGCTGGCCGGTCCCGGCTTGCGGGCATTCACGGGCTGGCGGCAGGCCGTGGCCTATGCGGGCCTGTGTCCACGCCCACACGAATCGGGCAGCAGCGTGCGCGGCCGGCCCCGGCTGAGCACGCTCGACGATGGGCGCCGGCGCCGGCTGCTCTATGTCGGCGCCTGGTCGGCTAGTAGTAAAAACCCCGCCTGTCAGGCCCTCTGTCAGCGCCTGCTCGACCGGGGGCAAGCCAAGCAACAGGCTCTGTGTGCCGTGGCCGCGCCTGCTGCGACAAGCCTGGGCCTTGCTCACCCACGAACGCGATTTTGACCCGAATTTCCATCTCAAGCTTGCTTTGTAAACACAGTTCATGCTGAGCCTGCGAAGCATCCTGCCACCGCTGAACGATTGTGCGAACGTGATAAGATTCTTCGTAAGCTCAGCCTGACAGGCGCGATTCATACCGTCAAGAATTCCCACCCTGGATTCACCGTCGCAATCAGCGCTTCTTTCTTGGCGCGCGTCCAGCCCTTCAATTCTTTTTCCCGGCTAATGGCAGCCTTGATATCAGCAAACTGCTCGCGGTAAAAGCAGATTATAGCAGAAATACCGGCCTGCGAAGGTGTCATTACTACCCCGGTTCTCATAGTGCTGCGCCAGCCGGCGCGGCAGGCTATTCGTTACGCCGATATACAACACCGCTTTGGTCAGATTGGTGGTGATGCAGATGTAGTAGGCCATAAAAAACTGTCATGCTGAGCTCACGAAGCATCCTATCACGTTCGAACGACTTGTTCTGGCGTGATAAGATGCTTCGTGAGCTCAGCATGACAGGCGAAACAAGAACAGCAACTGGTCTAAAAATCCTCGTCCAGCGAGAACATATTATCAGCCCGCTCGCTCATTACGCCGGATTTCTGGTACTCGGCCACGCGCTTCTCAAAGAAGTTGGTTTTGCCCTGCACCGAAATCATCTCCATGAAATCGAAGGGATTAGTCGAGTTGTAAATCTTGGCGCAGCCCAGCGACACCAGCAGCCGGTCGGCCACGAACTCGATGTATTGGCTCATGGTGCGGGCATTCATGCCGATAAGGCTGACGGGTAGGGCGTCGGTCACGAACTCCTGTTCAATCGTCACCGCGTCGCGGATGATGGCCTGCACGCGCGCCTCGGGCAGCTTGTTTTCGAGGTAGCTGTAGAGCAGGCAGGCGAAATCGCAGTGCAGCCCCTCGTCGCGCGAAATCAGCTCGTTGGAGAATGTCAGGCCGGGCATCAGGCCACGCTTTTTGAGCCAGAAGATGGAGCAAAACGAGCCCGAAAAGAAAATGCCTTCCACGGCCGCGAAGGCGATGAGGCGCTCAGCAAAATTCTCCGAGTTAATCCAGGTTAGCGCCCACTGGCCCTTGCGCTGCACGGCGGGCACCGTTTCGAGGGCGTTGAAGAGGTAATCCTTCTCCTTGGGGTCTTTGATGTAGGTATCAATCAGCAGCGAATACGTCTCACTGTGAATGTTTTCCATCATAATCTGGAAGCCGTAGAAGCAGCGCGCCTCGGGCATCTGCACCTCCTGCATGAAGTTGATGGCCAGGTTTTCGTTCACGATGCCATCACTGGCCGCGAAGAAAGCCAGCACGTGTTTAATAAAGTGGCGCTCATTGTCGTTCAGGCCGTTCCAGTCTTTCTGGTCCTGCGAGAGGTCGATTTCCTCGGCGGTCCAGAACGAGGCTTCCGCCTTCTTGTAGAACTCCCACACCTGGGGATTCTGGATGGGGAAAAGGACAAAGCGATTGGGGTTTTCGGCGAGTAAGGGCTCCATAGGACGCGATAAATTTCGGGGTTGACGAAGTTGCTAATGACTGGGCTAACCGCCCCCGGCGGGCGGTTGTTCGGCACGAGACCGGCTGGTTTCCAAAGATAGCCGGCAACCTCGCGCTGCCAGTCTCATTTACCGATGCCCGGTTTTCAAAAACTGCCCGGCTTACGCTGAGTAGCACATGAAGCAAAGCCGGTAAAACGTCCGATTCAAAGCGACTTATCCACATTTCAGGTGTGGATAACGTCGGTTGTCCACAAAACAGACCGATTGCCACCCACGTTCTTGCGCTCAGCCACTTAGCTGCGACCGCCAAAAACCTGCTTTAACCACGGGCATTTTGGGCGAACAAATGACGATTAGTGACTTAGGTTTGGTTTTACCAGAAAGCTGCCGTACTTTTGCGTTCCCTTTTGAGAAACCACCAGCGGAAATAAGATGTACGCCATTGTCAATATCGCCGGCCAACAGACTAAGGTTGAGGCTAATAAATTTGTTTACGCCCAGCGTCTGGCCGGCAATGTCGGTGACTCGGTAGAGTTAGGCAAAGCCCTGCTGACTGACGACAACGGCACGCTCAGCATCGGTTCTCCCGAGCTGGACGTACTAGTGAAGGGCACCATCGTGGCCCACGTTCAGGGCGACAAAGTGCTGGTTTTCAAGAAGAAGCGCCGCAAGGGCTACAAGAAGCTGAACGGCCACCGCCAGCAGTTCACCAAAGTAATGATTAACAGCATCGGGTAGAGTTAATTATGAATTATGAGTTAGAAATTATGAATTGGTCCGGTGGCCATTTCAGTTCCTGACAAGGCAATTCATAATTCATAATTCATAATTCATAATTCAACTAAACATGGCACACAAAAAAGGCGTCGGCTCGTCAAACAACGGCCGTGAATCGCATAGCAAGCGCCTCGGCGTGAAAATTTTCGGTGGTCAGTCGCTCATCGCTGGTAACATCATCGTGCGTCAGCGGGGCACCAAGCACCATCCCGGCACCAACGTCGGCATCGGCAAAGACCACACGCTGTTTGCATTGGTTGACGGCAAGGTGCAGTTCAAGAAGGGTCGCGACGAGCGTTCGTTCGTGTCGGTAGTACCGGCGACGACCGAAGCTACTGTTGCCTAATTGCCGCGTAGCCCTTATAAAAGGGCTGCTCCTGGCGGGGCAGCCCTTTTTGCGTGCGTCAGTATTGCCTGCGCTACAGGGCGAAGTATAAGCGAATAGTAGCCTGCCCACCCACGTTCCAGTGGCTGGTGGCGGCGGGGCGCTCGTAGTTGTAGTAGGCCGGTGCCAGCAGGCCCGCGCCCGCGTTGATATCATACAGCAAGTAGCCCCGCAGCCAGTGCTGCACGCCCCACAACGCGTAGATGCCCGGCGTGAGCACGGCGGGCGTGATGCGGCGGCGCCCGCTGCCGCTTACCGACACAAAGCTGGCGTTGCGCAGCTGCTCCCAGTCGGTGCTGCCTTCGAGGGCCAGGTAGCGGCCAAATACCGGCGTAGCGCGGCCCACGTGGCCGTAGTAATAGCGCACGCCCAGCGCTACCGAGGCAGCCGGCAGGGCACTATTTTGCGCGCCGCGCCGCCGGCCGCTGGTGTAGCTGGTCAGCATATCGGCCTCAAACTGGGTATAGAGGCTGAGGCGGGGCGCCACCCGGTACTCGACCCCGAGCGAGAGGGGTAGCAAAAACTGCCACGCCTGGCTGTCGTGCGCGTAGCGCAGATGCGTGAGGCGCAGCCCCAGCTTATATAACACCTGGGGCGACTGGGGCACCGAGTCGGCGGGAGCTGGGGCAACTTGCGCGGCGCTGGCCGTAGCCAGCAGCAATGAGCCAGCCAGTAGCATCCCTTTCAGCAAGTAGAGTTGGGCCATTGCGTTATAATGCAGCGGGTAAAAATTACTCCTAATATACTGACAATAAGTTGCTAAGCTCCCTACCCCCTATGCCTTGGCTGATGCCTCAGAAGCAACCAGCACCTGGCTCACCCACGCCGCGTGGCTGACGATGAGAAAGTGCCCCGCGCCGGGCACCAGGTAGTCGATACGGGCCGCGCCGGGGGGTAGCAGGCGGTCGCGGGTGCCGTGCAGCCGCACCGCACCTGGCAGCCCCGGCCCCGGCCAAGCCAGCAGCTGCCCAGTGGCCCAGCGGGCAAAATAGGGGTCCGTATCGCGCAGTATCTGGCGCAGCAGGCGATATTCAGTACCATCCCGCGCCCCGAAAAACCACTGGGCCAGGCGCGGCAGCCATTTCAGCAAGCTGAAGGGCAGCAGCCGGTGTAGTCCGGTGGCCCCGGCCAGGCGCAGCAGTGGCGGCAGGTCGCGTGGGCTGCCGAGGCTGGAAATGAGTACTATCCGCGCCAGGGGTCGCAGCCGTCCGATTTCCTGCGCCAGCAGCCCACCGAAAGACACGCCCACCAGCCAGCAGGGCTCATCGGCAGGCACTGCCTCGGCCAGGCGGGCCGCGTAGTGAACGAGCGGCTCGGTGGGCGACTCGGGCTTGAGCCAGCTCAGCACCTGGCGGGGGCCGGGCAGGCGCAGGCGGCGAAAAACCCGCTCATCGGCACCGAGGCCGGGGATGAGGTACCACACGAAAGAATTTAGAATGGAGAATGAAGAATTTGGAATAGGGCTTTTCAGGAAGTAACCAGTGCGTCGTCACAAGCTGGCCAATTTCCGAGCAGCTTCGGTAGATTAAGCGGACTTCGCAAAATTCTTCATTCCAAATTCTTCATTCTAAATTGGTTACTCACGGCGCCAGCCGGGCGTAGATGCCTTCGAGGTAGAAGATATTATGCGGCTGGGGGTCGTCGGTTTCGTCGGCGTCGGCGGGGAAGGTGACGGCGAGCTTGAGGGCCACGCCGGGCAGCGGCACGGGCGGGTCGTCGTCGGTGGCGTATTCGAGCAGGCAGGGCCACTGCTCGGTGGTGGCCAAGGCATCGGCTACTTCTTCAGCCAGGGCCTCGGCGCGGTCGCCGGCTACGCGCAGCAGCGTGTCGAGGGCGTGGAAGGGCAGGCCGAGGTGAAAAAAGTGGTCGTCGTCATCGCGAAAGGTGGTGGCCCACACGGTCACGTCGTCGGTATTGTCGAAGACGATGGCCGTAAGGTGGACCTGCTCCACAAAAAAATCGTCGTTGCTGACCAGGGTATCACTGAGAAGCTTCACGGCGGCGAGGGGGGTAGGGTGGCATGAACAAGAAACCAGCGGCCCGCCCGACCGCTACCGCAAGCTACGCCGCGGCGGCCGGCGCGGCGGCAAATAATTCCAGCGTAATGTGGTCGGCCAGTAGCTTGCCGGCGTCGGTGAGGCGCAGCACGTCGCTGGTCAGCGTGGCCATGCCCTGGGCGGCAAGGCTTTGCAAATAATCGGCGCGCTGAGCCAAAATATTGAGGCCCAACGCATCGCGTAGGTACGCCAGGTCGCAGCCGCGGCTGGTGCGCAGGGTCGTGAGCAGGTATTCGTTGGCCTGGTCGAGGGGGGTAAGGAGCTCAACGGTGGCGGGCACTTCGCCGTGCTCCAGCACGGCGGCCACGTACCGCGGGTTGTTGGCCACGGCATATTGGCGGCTGCGACCGTCGAAGGAGTGAGCGCTGGGACCCAGGCCCAGGTAGGGCACGCCGCACCAGTAGTTGGTATTGTGGCGGCTCTCGCGGCCGGGCCGGCAAAAATTGCTGATTTCGTACTGCTCATAGCCGTGGGCGCGCAACCGGGCCAATAGCAACTCAAATTGCCGGGCCACGAATTCTTCGGGCGGGGCCACAAAAGTGCCCTTTTTCAGCCGCCGGCCAAAGGCCGTATCGGGCTCAATAGTAAGCGCGTAGGCCGACACGTGCGGCACGTTCAGCTCCAGCAGCCGGGCCAGGTCGGCCTCCCAAATGTCGTGGCTCGCGGCCGGCACGCCGTAAATTAAGTCAACTGAAATATTCTCAAAGCCAGCCGCTTGCGCCCGCCGCACGGCCTGCCCCGATTCAGTAGCCGAGTGGGCGCGGTTCATCAGGCGCAGGTGTGGCTCGTGGAAGCTTTGCAGCCCGATGCTGAGGCGGTTGACGGGCGAGGCGGCCAGCTCGGCCAGCTTGGCGGCCGTGAGGTCGTCGGGGTTGGCTTCGAGGGTAATCTCCGCCTGCGGCGACACCTCAAAATGGGTGTGGATGGCCGCGAAAATCCGGCTTAGCTCGTCCCCCGTGAGCAGCGAGGGCGTGCCGCCACCGAAGTAGATGCTTTCGAGCGGTGCGGGGGGGGGAGGGAGGTAATTCTTCCGCAATTCCATTTCCCGCAGCAGCGCGTCCATAAACTGCCCTTTCAGCCCCAGCGAGGTACTGAAGTGGAAGTCGCAGTAGTGGCAGGCCTGCTTGCAAAACGGAATGTGGAGGTAGAGGCCGGGCATAAGGATAGAAGCAGCGCGATTTTTGCGGGGGTAGCGTGGACTCCGCGAGTCCGCGCTACCCCCGCAAAAATCGGGCATCTGAAATTAAAAACCGCCCGGCGCGTTTGCGTTTCCGACGATGGCCCGACTCGCTACCCTATTTCTTTGGAGCTGCTGGCTGGCACTGGGCCTGCGCGCCGGGCCGCTGCGTGCCCAAACGCCCGACGCCGGGCCGGGCGTGGCCGTGCCCAACGCGCCCCGGCTGGCCTCGCCGCCCCTACCCCCCCCGGCCAGCCCCAGCGCCGCCGTGCGCCGCCCGGTGCGCCCGCGCGTGCTGCGCATCGAGGCCGAGCCGGCCGGGCAGGCGCTGGTGCGCCGCCTGCACCCGCGCGCCACCGTGCCCGACTCGCTCACGGCCTTGCGCACGGTGCGCGAGCTGGTGCTGGCCTTGCAGGCCGATGCCTACCTCACGGCCTCGGCCGACGACATGCGCTGGGGCCGCGACACGGTGCGGGTGCATCTGTACGTGGGCGAGCAGTTTAGGTGGGCTTACTTACATAATGGCAACCTCGGCGATGGCCTGCTGACCCGCGCCGGCTACCGCGAAAAGTTCTTCCGGCGCACGCCCTGGCACCCGGCCGACTGGGTGGCCTTGCAGGAGCGCGTGCTCACGGAGGCCGAAAACCAGGGCTACCCCTTCGCCACGGTCGGCCTCGACTCGCTGCGACTGAGCGGGCACGACATCGCGGGCCGGGTGGTGCTCAAGCGCGGGCCGGTGGTGTACTTCGACTCGCTGCAAATAGTGGGTAACAGCAAGACCCAGAAGCGTTTCCTGAGCAAATATTTACAAATACTGCCCGGCACGCCCTACAACCAGCAGCGCGTGACCGCCGCCGCCGCGCTGCTGCGCCAGCTGCCCTACGTGCGCCTGCGGGCCGAGCCCGAGGTGCGCTTTGCCAGGGGCCGGGCGCGGGTGTATTTGCTGCTCGATGAGCGCTCGGCCAACCAGTTCGACGCCATCGTGGGCCTGCTGCCTAATACTAACGGCGGCAGCGGCGTGCAGTTTACGGGCGATGTGACGGTGGCCCTGCGCAACCTGCGCGGTGGCGGCAAGCAGCTGGGCTTGCAGTGGCGCAAAGTCGATGCCGCCTCGCAGCTGCTGGACCTCAGCTACTTGCACCCCAACATCTTCGGCACGCCGCTCGAAGTGGGCGTTACTTTTAATCTCTATAAGCAGAACAACGCGCAGAATAATGGCTTCCTGACCCTGCGGCCGCGGGTGCAGGTAACCTACCCCACGGCGCGGGCCGGGCGGCTCACGTTTTTTGCCGAGCAGCGCAGTTCGCGCCTGCTGCTCGACAGCACCGCCTACGCCAACCTCACCGGCCTGCCCGACAACGTGGATTCGGAATATACCTCCTACGGCCTGGGCTACTCACGCGCCAACCTCGATGACCTCTTTTTTCCGCACCGTGGCCTGTACATGAGCGTGCAGGGGGGGGTAGGGACCAAGAATATCCGCCGCAACGCGTCCATCAACGAGAACTACTACAACGACCTGGCCTTGCGCACTACGCAGTATAGCTTTGGCGGGCGGGCCGAGCGCTACTGGGCGCTGAGCCGGCAAAGCGTGCTGCTGGTGCGCCTGCGCGGCGAGGGCTTGTTCAATCAGCGGCCCTTTCTCAACGATATGTTTCGGCTGGGCGGGCTCAACTCGCTGCGGGGCTTCAGCGAAAACCAGTTTTACACCAATGCCTACGGCGTGGGCACCATCGAGCTGCGGCAGTTCACCGGCCCCGAGGGCTACGTATTTATTTTCGCCGACCAGGCGCTGCTGCAAGCCTACCAAGCCAACGACCTCACCGTGAGCGCCCTTGACCAGCCCACCGGCCTGGGCGCGGGCCTGAGCTTTCGCACGCCGGCGGGGCTATTTCAGTTTGTGTACTCGGTGGGCCGGTCGGAGTTCTTGAATACCAGCTTCGCGCTCACCAACTCCAAAATTCACTTCGGCCTGACGAGCCGGTTTTAAGAGAGAGTCTGTTTAGGAATTCGTCAGAACGTCATTCCGAGCTTGCCGAGGAATCTCGCGTGCGTCGTTGAAAGAGGCCGGCACGATTACGAGCGAGATTTTTCGGCAAGCTCGGAATGACGTTCTTTTTCGTGCTCCGCTCCGCGAAGAAGATAACTCTCAACTCCTATTTCTGCCACTTCGGCGGGCTTTCGGCCAGGCTGTCATTGCCGCAAATTGTTTAAATTAAATTTTCGGTCATAACGACTGACTATCAGCTAAGTTAGCCTACTTTCAAAGGTGGTATGTGGTTTGTAATACTCAGCCCGAAGCCATCTAATAAGGCTCTGTTATTATGAAACTTATCAGCCGCGAATTTATCCGTTCTATTGCTCCGCAACTCGATTTGCTGAATACTATCGGTGGTGGCGTGGCCCAGCCCAGGCTGCACGTGAATGAGCGTCCACAGGGCGTCGTGCTGCACGTAGCCATGCCCAGCGTACCTGCCGAGAGCTTCCACGTCGTGTTGAAAGATAGCCGCCTCACTGTGTACGGCGAATTCCGCCACGAGCCGGAGGCTCAGTTGGCTGCCCCGCTCTTTGTGCAAACCCTCGACCTGCCCAAAAACCTGGACCTGACCAGCATCAACGCCTCGCACGAGAATGGCGAGCTGCGCGTGGTCATCCCCTTCAAAGACCCGGCGGCCAGCCCGCCGCGCGAGATTGACATTCAGCCGGGCAGCTAAGGCTGCCCGGCCCGTCGATACGGCCGGGACCGACCGGCACCTTTTGGTTTCACCATGTTGAGAGCCACTGCGATAAGCAGTGGCTTCGTTATGTAAGCGCAGATTTGCACAGCTTAAGCAGATTCTGATAAGTAGTTCAGTAGAATTGATTTTGCAAAAAGGCGGTCATGCTGAACGCAGGGAAGCATCTCTACCGCATCATCCGCGCCGTTCAATAAGGCGAGCGAGATGCTTCCCTGTGTTCAGCATGACGTG
>JAABUN010004574.1_pt1 | contig 18617 bp, 18 predicted proteins | sample 5559311 | NCBI WGS metagenome assembly JAABUN01 (sample SAMN10711877, study PRJNA513370) | rock metagenome | isolation source: Antarctica rocks | place: Antarctica: Victoria Land, Siegfried Peak sud | reverse complement strand
ACGCGACAGCGCCGCCCAGACGGTCTTGCCGGGCGGGTCCGGCCGCACCCCGTGCTCGTCCGACAGCAGGTCCACGAGGAGCAGGCCCCGGCCGCCCTCCGACCCGTCGTCGGCCACCCGCGGCGCAGGCTGGTCCGGGCTGCCGTCGTCGACGGACACGAGGACCCGGTCGTCGTCGCTGTGGATCTCGAGCGCGACCGGGGGCGTGGCGTGGCGGAAGGCGTTGGTGACCATCTCGCTGACGACGAGCGTGACGTCGTCCGCGAGGTCCTCGAGGGCGAGCTCGTCGCTCAGGGCGGCGACGGCCCGGCGCGCCTCCGCCGGGCTCCGCACCCCGGCGAGCAGGTCGACCCGAACGCCCGGACCCGTGGGGCGAGCCTCGGTGCTCCGCACGGCTGTGGCTCGGTCGACGTGGACGTCGACGCCCGCCAGCCCGCCGTAGCGCTGCGGCGACGAGGTGCACAGGACGATGGACGCCTCGGGCCACCGGGCGGAGCCGAGGGCCAGCTCGAAGAGGGCTCGCTGCACACCCGGGGACAGCTCGCCGACGTGCTCGAGGTCGACGACCACACCGCGCGAGTGGTCCTCGAGGGCCGTGCAGACGGTCTCGACGAGGAGCGCCGCGTCCCGGTCAGCGACCTTGCCCAGCACCTCGAGCACGCAGAGGCCCTGTGAGCTCTGCGGGCGGAGCTGCACGGCGGGACCTCGGGCATCGACGGTGGCGCCAGCGGTCGCTGACACGTGGGTCGTGCCCGGTGAGCGCACCCGGCGAACCGAACATGACCCGGCTCACGACACTGTGGCGCGCCCGCAAGCCCGGGACGGGTCTCAGTCGACCACGGGCAGGTACACCCGCGCGCCCTGCTCGGCGAACTCCGCGGACTTCTCCTTCATGCCGAGCTCGATCGCGGCGGCGTCGTCGACGCCGTGCTCGGCGGCGTACTTGCGCACGTCCTGGCTGATCCGCATGGAGCAGAAGTGCGGGCCGCACATGGAGCAGAAGTGCGCCGTCTTCGCGGCACCGGCCGGCAGCGTCTCGTCGTGGAAGTCCCGGGCGGTCGTGGGGTCCAGCGAGAGGTTGAACTGGTCCTCCCACCGGAACTCGAACCGGGCGTCGGACAGCGCGTCGTCCCAGGCCTGCGCACCCGGGTGGCCCTTGGCGAGATCGGCCGCGTGCGCAGCGATCTTGTACGTGATGACGCCGTCCTTGACGTCGTCCCGGTCGGGCAGGCCGAGGTGCTCCTTGGGCGTGACGTAGCAGAGCATCGCCGTGCCGTACCAGCCGATCATCGCGGCGCCGATCGCGCTGGTGATGTGGTCGTAGCCCGGCGCGATGTCGGTGGTGAGCGGGCCGAGCGTGTAGAACGGCGCCTCACCGCACACCTCGAGCTGGAGGTCCATGTTCTCCTTGATCTTGTTCATCGGCACGTGGCCGGGGCCCTCGACCATGACCTGGACGTCGTACTCCCAGGCGATCTTCGTGAGCTCGCCGAGGGTGCGCAGCTCGCTGAACTGCGCCTCGTCGTTGGCGTCGGCGATGCAGCCTGGGCGGAGGCCGTCCCCCAGCGAGAAGGTGACGTCGTACTGCGCCATCAGCTCGCACATCTCGCGGAAGTGGGTGTAGAGGAAGTTCTCCTCGTGGTGGGCGAGGCACCACGCAGCCATGATCGACCCGCCGCGGCTGACGATGCCGGTCTTGCGGGTGGCTGCCATCGGGACGTAGCGCAGCAGCACGCCGGCGTGCACGGTGACGTAGTCGACGCCCTGCTCGAACTGCTCGATGAGCGTGTCGCGGTAGATCTCCCAGGTGAGGTCCTCGGACTTGCCGTTGACCTTCTCGAGGGCCTGGTAGATCGGCACGGTCCCGATCGGGACCGCGCTGTTGCGCAGGATCCACTCGCGTGTGGTGTGGATGTTGCGTCCGGTCGACAGGTCCATCACGGTGTCGGCGCCCCAGCGGGTGGCCCACACCATCTTGTCGACCTCCTCCTCGATGGAGGAGGCGACGGCGGAGTTGCCGATGTTGGCGTTGATCTTCACCAGGAAGCCTCGGCCGATCGCCATCGGCTCCACCTCGGGGTGGTTGACGTTGACCGGCACGACGGCGCGGCCGCGGGCCACCTCGTCACGCACGAACTCTGGCGCGAGTCCCTCGCGCAGGGCGACGAACTCGACCTCCGGCGTGATGACCCCGGCACGCGCGTACGCCAGCTGCGTCACGGTCTTGCCGGGCAGCGCGCGGCGCGGTCGCCGACCGGCCTGCTCGAAGACCGAGTCCAGGTCACGGTGGTCGTGGGCCTTCATCCCGTTGTCGACCGGCTGCACCGCGCGGCCGTCGTAGGACTCCGTGTCGCCCCGTTCGTCGATCCAGTCCTTGCGCAGCGCAGGCAGTCCCAGTCGGACGTCGGTCCGCAGCGTCGGATCGGTGTACGGCCCGCTCGTGTCGTAGAGGACGACGCTGTCGCCGGTGGTGAGGACCACCTCGCGCATCGGGATCCGCATGTCCGGACGGCTGCCCGGCAGGTAGGTCTTGCGCGAGCCGGGGAACGGCGTGCCCGGCCCGTTGGAGGTGGTGAGACTCGCGCTGCCAGCCGCGTCTGTCCGGTCGGGGGTGAGCGTCATGAGGGGTTCCTCCCTACGCCGGTGCTAGCCGGGTCAGGTGCGAACGGTCAGCGGCCGGTCCTGCCGCCCTCTCAGCCTCGGCGCGAGGCTCCCGCGGGTCGATTGGACCCTACGGCACGGGCCGGGTCCGGTCGATCGGCCCGCTCCCGCCTCGCGCTCCGCCGGGGCGCCAGCCCCGGTCGTCCGGCGAGGGTGAGTCGCGCTCCGAGCGGGCAGGCACCGACACGGACCCCCCGTCCCCTGAACCGGAGGAGCGCCTGATGTCCGACGACCTGGACAAGGGTGACCACGTCACCTGGAAGAGCCACGGCAGCACCGCCGAGGGCACGGTCGAGAAGAAGATCACCGAGGAGACCGAGGCCGGTGGCCGGAAGGTCAAGGCCAGCGAGGACGAGCCGCAGTACCTCGTCAAGAGCGACAAGAGCGGTGGCGAGGCGGTCCACAAGCCCGGCGCCCTCGACCCGTCCTGACCACCGTCGGCGAGGTGTCGGACGACGTCCCCGAGCGGAGCGCTACCGGACGACGGGTTCTGGGCCGACCGGCTCCAGGTCGAGCCCGCGGAGCCCGTCGAGGCTCGTGGCGTTCCGCTCGGCGCGGTAGGCGGCGAGGCCCGCTGGCCCTCGCTTCTCGGCACCCAGCCGCAGCAGGTCCCGCTCCCCCACCAGCTCCATCAGCGGCACGCCGTAGCCGCAGGAGTCGCTGACCCGGTCGACGTCCACGAGCATGACGGCGCGGGTGCTCGGGTGCGGCGGGTGGCGCGCGACCACCTCCTCGTAGGCCGGCTCCCCGGGCAGGGCGACGGAGCCGCGGCCGTGCACGCGCACGATGCGCGGTCGGCGGTCGAAGGCGCACCACATGACGCAGATCCGTCTGTTCTCCCGCAGGTGCGCGATGGTCTCGACGCCGCTGCCGGTGTAGTCCACCCAGGCGAGGCTGTGCTGACCCAGGACGGACAGCGAGTCGTGTCCGCGCGGGGAGAGGTTGACGTGACCGTCGGAGGCCAGCGGGGCGGTGGCCACGAAGAACACCGGCTGCGCGGCGATCCACGCCTCGAGCGCGGCGTCGATGCCGTCGAAGACCTTGCCCACGGCGGAAACGTACTGCTCCACCGCTTACGGTGCGTGCAGCGGTGCTCCCTGCGCCGCGAGGATGGAGCGACCATGAGCAACGGCACGGTGTCCACGAACGGCGTCGAGATCGCCTACGAGACCTTCGGCGACGTCGCCGGTCGGCCGCTCCTGCTCGTCATGGGGTTGGCCACGCAGATGCTGTCGTGGCACGAGGACCTGTGCCGGGTGCTGGTCGAGCGGGGGTTCTTCGTCGTGCGGTTCGACAACCGCGACGTCGGGCTGTCGACCCACCTGGACGACGCGCCGCCCGCCGACGTCATGGCGGCCTTCGGCGGCGACACCTCCTCGGCGTCGTACACGCTCGAGGACATGGCCGACGACACCGTCGGACTGCTCGACGGGCTCGGCCTGCGCGACGCGCACCTGCTCGGCGCGTCGATGGGCGGGATGGTGGCCCAGACCGTCGCGGTCCGTCACCCGGACCGGGTCCGCAGCCTCACCTCCGTGATGTCGACGCCCTCCCCGCACATCGGCCCGGCGTCGCCGGCAGCGGTCGGCGTCCTGCTGGCGCCACCGGCGACCACGCGCGAGGAGGCCGTGCAACGCGCCGTCGCCACCTACGAGGTGATCGGCTCCCCCGGCTACCCGCTCGACGTCGAGTGGCTCTCCGACGTGGCCGGACAGGCCTACGACCGCGGCTACGACCCCGCGGGGGTGGCTCGTCAGCTGCTGGCCATCCACGCCTCCGGTGATCGCACGGCCTCCCTGGCGGGCGTGTCGGCGCCGACGCTCGTGGTGCACGGCGAGGACGACCCGCTGGTCGGGGTCGACGGCGGACGGGCCACCGCCGCAGCGGTGCCGGGCGCCGAGCTCCTGCTCATCCCCGGCATGGGGCACAACTTCCCGCGCGAGCTGTGGCCGCAGATCGTCGACGCGCTCTGCCGCGTGGCGGACCGCGCCGACGGCGTCGAGGCCTGAGCGGCCGGACGGCTCGGGAGGCCCCGGTGCGCGAGGTCGAGGTGCGGGAGGACGGCATCCGGCTCGGTCAGCTGCTCAAGCTCGCCGACCTGGTCGAGGCGGGGTCGGACGTGCGGCCGCTGCTCGCCGAGGAGGTCGTCACCGTCGACGGACGGCTCGAGACCCGGCGGGGCCGGCAGCTGAGGAAGGGACAGGTCGTGGCGGTGCGGGACGTGCAGGTGCGGCTGGTCTGACGCGCGCCGCAGCCGCGCTCGCGATGGACAGACCCGGGGAAGGGGTCTGTGGCCCCGCCGCGGGTCTCAGCCGACGGCAACCGGGTACCCGACGACCCACAGCGGCCGTGACGAGCGGCCCCGTCGGACCTCGGAGGTCTCCATGGCCATGCACACTGTCGTACGCCTGATGCACGACCTGGGCGCCGCCACCTGGTTCGGCGGTTCTCTCATGGGGGCCACCGGGCTCAACGGCGCGGCTGCCGAGCTCGACGACCCGACCCAGCGGGCGCGGGCCGCGACGGCCGGGTGGTCGCGCTGGGCGCCCGTGGGCGGCGCCGCGGTGCTGACCCACCTCATCGGCGCCGGGGGCCTCGCGGTCACCGACTCCCCCCGCGTGGCGACGCAGCGCGGCGTGGGCCGCTCGACCGCCGTGAAGACGGGCCTGACCGCGGCCGGGCTGGGTGTGTCCGCCTGGAGCGCCGCCCTCAACCGCAAGATGGCGTCCGCCGGCGACGTGCCGGTCACCGGAGCCACCGAGGCCTCGGCCCAGACGCCCCCGGACGTCGCCACGACCCTCAAGCAGCTGAAGCTCGTGCAGTGGCTCAACCCGCTGGTGGCTGGGGCCGTCATCGCGACGGCGTCGTGGCAGAGCGAGCAGCAGCGCGCCACCCAGGTGGTGCCCGGCGTCCTCAAGCGCGTCGGAACGTCACCGGCCCTCGCACTGCCGCTCCTCGGTGCGCTGGCCGCCGGGACGCTGCTGGCCCGCAAGCGCACGGCGTCCTCGTCGTCGTCCTCGCCGTCCGAGGTGCGCCAGCTGCCGCCGGTCGACTGGCACACCGACGGCATCACGACCACCGGTCAGCAGCCGGTGATCACCACCACCACGCGACGCGACGCGACCGGCGGGCCGACGCAGGCGCCGTAGCGGCACCGGGACGACCAGCTCGGAGGGAGGCCGGCTCGACGCCGGCCTCCCTCCGTCGTCAGCGCGGCGTGACGGCGAGCGCGCCGGTGGTGGTGGTGCGGGTGATCGTCCCCCGCTGGAAGTCGACGGCCTGGCCGCCGGGCACGTCGCGGCTCTCGCCCGTCGGGTAGCCGAGCTCACCGGCCTCGGCGCCGCGCGCCAGCCACTCCTGGTAGATCGGCCCGACGACGGCCTTGGCCCCGGTGGTGGGCGCCCAGTAGATCGCACCGCCCTGGAAGCGGCTGAAGCGGCCGACGCGGTCGGGCGTGGTGAGCTCGCCGCTCGTGGGGTAGCCGAGGGCGGAGCCCTCCCAGCCCTTGCTCGCCCAGTTCTCGCGGATGGCACCGGTCACCTCGTGGGCGCCGGTCCCGGGCGTCCAGTAGATCGAGCCGCGCTGGAAGTGGTTGAACCGGCCGACCCGGTCGGGCGTGACCAGCTCGTCGGTCGTCGGGTAGCCCAGCGGGCCGCCCTCCCAACCCGTGCGCGACCACTGGTCGCGGATCGAGCCGCGCACCTCGCGGGCGTCCGTCGCCGGGGTCCAGTAGATCGAGCCGCGCTGGAAGTGGTTGAACCGGCCGACGCGGTCGGGCGTGACCAGCTCGTCGGTCGTCGGGTAGCCCAGCGGGCCGCCCTCCCAGCCCTTGCGCGACCACGCGTCGCGGATGGAGCCGCGCACCTCACGGGCACCGGTGCCGGGGGTCCAGTAGATCGAGCCGCGCTGGAAGTGGTTGTAGCGGCCGACGCGGTCAGGCGCGCCGAGCTCGTCGGTCGTCGGGTAGCCGAGGGCCGAGCCCTCCCACCCCTTGCGGGCCCAGGTGTCCCGGATGGACCCGCGCACCGACTGGGGGCCGGTCCACGGCGTCCAGTAGATCGAGCCGTTCTGGTAGTGCGTGAAGGCACCCGCGCGGTCGGGGGTGCGCAGCTCGCCGGTCGTCGGCCCGCCGAGCGGGCTCCGCTGGCCGCCCATCCCGACCCAGTGCTGACGGATCGCCTCGGGGACGGGGCGGGCCACCTTGTACGACGAGGTCCAGATGGTCTGGAGCCGGACGTGGTCGCCGGCCTTGGGGGACGCCCACATCGCGTTGCCACCGGCGTAGATGCCGACGTGGTAGATCCGCCCGCCGCCGTCGTAGGTGAACACGAGGTCGCCGGGCTGCTTGTCCGCGTTGGCGACCTTCGGCAGGGCGGCGTACTGGTCGGCCGAGGTGCGCGGCAGCTGGACGCCGAACTGCGCGTACACGAAGCCGGTGAAGCCGGAGCAGTCGAACGACCCGGGGCCGGTGGCTCCCCAGACGTAGGGCTTGCCCTGGTGACGGGCCGCCTCGGCGAGGACGGCCTCGCTGAAGCTGGCGGCGGAGGCCCGCGACTGCGGGAGGGCGGTCAGGACGGCGCTGGCGGCGAGGACCAGCAGGAGAAGCAGCGTGCAGCGCGCAGCAAGGCGCGCGAAGCAGGGCAGGGCCACGCGAGGGTTCCTTCACTCCGTACGCCTGCGAGGTGAGCTGTCGGGTTCGGGAGGGAGGTCCCCCGGCCGTGCGCACACGGCTTCACCCCTAGGGCGAGGCAGCTGCCTCGCCCGCGTACCTGGTTCCCCCGCCCCTGTCCCTGGAGAGCGTTCAGCGGCCACCGGCAGGGGACAGGGCTGGGCGTGTCTGCCGGCGGGCCCGCAGGTAGTTGCAGGCGCGACGACTGTATGACAGTCCGACGACGGTCGTGGTGCGACCCGGCGGGATCACCCGTCCGTGTCGCCGCCTCAGGCGTGGTGGAGCACCAGCAGTGCGATGTCGTCGTCCCCGCTCCCGGCGCCCAGGCCGCACTGCTCCAGCACGTGGTCGGCGACGGCCTCCGGCGGCATCCTCGGCTCGACGACGGCCCGCCGCAGCCGTTCCAACCCGTCGGTGATGCTCTCGTCGCGACGCTCGACGAGGCCGTCGCTGAACAGCACCAGGGTGGCCCGTGGGGCGAGCTCGACCCGCTGCTCGGCGTAGGGCGTCGCGACGACACCGAGGGGCGGACCGGGGTCGACGTCGAGGTAGGACGGCTCACCCTCCGCAGGCGCGAGCAGCGGAGCGGGATGTCCGGCGGACGCGGCGATGAGGGTGCGCGTCGACGGCTCGTAGGAGCAGACGAGCAGAGTCGCCAGCTCGAGGTCCATCATCGCGGTGACGCCCTCGGCCAGCCGTTCCAGCAGCGCGCCCGGGCCGTGCCCCTCGAGGGCGAGGGCGGCGACCAGGCCGTGCAGCTGACCGGCCCGAGCGGCCGACGCGGTGCCGTGGCCCATGACGTCGCCGAGCACGAGCACGAGGCGCTCGCCGACCCGGACGGTGCGGAAGAAGTCCCCGCCCGCCAGCGCGTCGGCATCGGCGGGCAGGTAGCGGGTGACGACCTCCACGCCCGGCAGCGTCGCGGCGACGCGCGGCAGCAGGGCGCTCTGCAGCACGGTCGCCTCGCGCCGCTGACCGGCGTAGGTGAGCGCGTTGTGCAGGGCTGCGCCGGCGCGCGCGGCCAGGTCGACGAGCAGCATCTCGTCCGGCGGCTCGGGCCCCGCCGCCGCGACCGTGAAGCCGCCGAGCGGCCCGGACGGACCGGACAGCGGGACGCTGATCGTGGCCCCCGTGTTGAGGGTGCGCATCTGCGCGAGGTGGTCGGCGTCCCGAGCGCGGCGCACGAGGACGTGGTCGGGGACCCGCGAGAGCAGCTGGGCCAGGCCGGTGGCGACCGCGTGCCCGACCCCCGTCTCCGTGGTCGTCGACAGCTCGAGCCGCTCCACGACCGCGGTGAGGACCTGGTGCTGCTGCTCGTCGGCGTGCTGGACGTGGACGGCGTGCATCCGGCGCGGGTCCTCCCCCGCTCCGGGCAGGCCGAGCCGGACCGCCACGTCGTCCACGACGGCCAGCACGATGGACGCTCCGAGGTCCGGCACGACGAGGTCGGCGAGGACGGCGAGGACGGCGAGGACCTCCCGGGGCTGCAGGCTGGCCGACAGTCGGGCCCCCGCCGTCGACAGGACGGTGAGCCGCTCGCTCAGCTGCTCGAGGCCCCGGCGCGCCCGCCGGCTGTCCGAGACGTCCTGGAAGAAGAACGACAGGCCCTGCTCGTCAGGCCACACGTGGACCTGGAAGTGGGTGTCGAGCGGCGCGAAGTAGGCCTCCACCGTGCCGCGCTGCCCGGTGGCGTGGGCATCGCGGTACTGCGCCTCGAACGCCGTCCCGCGGGCCTCGGGGAACGCCTCCCAGAGCTCCCGGCCGACCAGCGCGTGGCGCGACCGGTCGTACAGCGCCTCCGCGCCGGCGTTGACGTAGGTGATCCGCCAGTCGCGGTCGACCCGCACGAACGCCGGCGGCATGGTCTCGCGCAGCCGGGTGAGCTCGTCGCGCAGCTCGCGCTCGGCGGAGGAGTCGTAGGCCGCGCCGACGATGCGGGCCGGCCTGCTGTCAGGGCCCGCCACCACGCGCCCCCGCGCCTTGATCCACCGGCGGCTGCCCTCCCGGGTGACGATCCGGTAGTCGAGGACCAGCTCGGTGACGCGCTCGATCGCGTGGGCCATGGCCTCCCGGACCACCGGCAGGTCGTCCGGGTGCACGACCGCGTCGAAGGCGTCGATCGTGCCGCTGAAGGTCTCGGCGGTGTAGCCGTGCAACGAGCGCATCCGCTCGTCCCAGACCAGGACTCCCGTCGCGAGGTCCAGGTCGTAGCCGCCGAAGTCCGCAGCGGCGGCGGCCAGCTCGAGCCATGCCTCGTCAGACCGGTCCGACGCGGGAGCGCTCAGGCCGGCCTCCTCCGCCAGGGCGGTCAGCTGGGACAGATCGCGCTCCGACCACGCACGGGGGGCGCTGTCGGAGACCCTGAGGACTCCCAGCCGCATCCCCGACGCGTCGGCCACGGCCACGGCCAGACCCGCCGACACGGCGCCACGGGCCGGCTGGCCGTGGCCGTCTTGAGGGTGTCCGTCGCTGAGCACCAGCGACCCGGCGAGCAAGGCGGTGACGGCGCAGGAGGGCTCGACGACCGCGCGACGCTGGGGCGCGGGGCGGGGCCCGCACGCCGCCACGACGACCTCCTCCGCGCCGGTCACGAGCACGAGCTCCGCGTACGGCACGTCGAGCAGCCGGGTGGCGAGGCGGACCACCCCCTCCCAGCCGCGGCCGACCGCCGGGGTCGCCAGCAGCCGATCGACCGCTGCGCGTCGGACCGGGTCGGCCAGGAGGTCGGGCGGTTGACGAGGGCCCGGCACCGGCGGGCTCACCCCGTCGCCCGGCAACGGCTGCACTCTCACCGCGCGCAGCCCAGACCGCCGTCACCGTCGCGGGCCTACAGGACTCGACCCCCGGCCGGAAGGGAAGGACGTGGGCATGACAGAGAGCCACCTCGCGGGAGATCCCGACGACGCCGTGCAGGTCGACCTCCCGTCCGGCCTGGCCGCCGCCGGTGCGGCGCGCGAGCAGACGCGGGCCGCCCTCGGGCGCTGGCGGCTGCCGGACCTGCTCGACCCGGTGGTCCTCACCGTGTCCGAGCTCGTCGCCAACGCCGTCAAGCACGGACGACCGCCCGTCGCGATGCTGCTGCGACGCACCGCTCGCAGCGTCCGGGTCGAGGTGCACGACGAGGCCCCGGCGGCGCACCTGCCGCCCGCCTCGCAGCCGGCCACCGCCGAGTCGGGTCGGGGCCTCGTGATCGTGGACGCCGTCTCCGACGACACCGGCGTGGAGCAGGTGCCCGGCGACGGCAAGGTGGCCTGGGCGAGCTTCGACGCCTGACCGACCACACCTCGTCTCTGTCGAGGCCTGGTGCGGCTTGGACCTCGACAGCCGCGTTGCCTAGTCATCCTCGGGGCTGCCGCCGTGATCGGTCGCCAGCGGCTGGTCCTCGTCGGCGGTGGCGTCATGGGCGGGGAGCTTGGGCGGGGACGGGGTCCAGGGCTGCAGGTTCTGCATGACGTCGCGGTAGAAGGTGTCGATGGCTTGGTGGACGGACGTGATGAAACCTCCGCGGCCGACGCCGCGCTTGGTACCCAGGGGGCAGCGCAAGGGTGAGCCGGTAGGTCCTGGGGTTGTTGTCTTGGGGCAGGAGCAGCTTCGGGTCTTGGCGGGCGACATCGAGAAGCTCGCAGCGGTTGTCGCTGCTGCGTGAGGTGAGTGCGTCGATCCGGAGCTTGTCGGGAGCTTCACCGAGCTGGCGGAGCAGCCAGTTGATGCGGGTGAGCGGCCGGCCTTCCTCAGGTGCGGTGACGTCGACGCTCAGCTCGATCTGAGCGGTGCGGAGGTCGGCGGTGATGCGCATCGGGCCGGCGGTGCCGGGGATGCGGAGCGCGGCCGCGAGCTGGCCGTCACTCACCAGCGCCTTGACGAGAGCGGCGGTGCGAGCCGCTGGATCGGCGGCGTGCGTCCTAGCGCCGACGGGGGTGACGTCGGTGCCGAGCTCGCCAGTCTTGCGCAGGCAGACTTGCCGGATGAGCCGGTCCCAGGAGGACGTCACCTGCGGCGCCTTGCGGTCGCTGGGTCGCAGGGTGCCGGCGATGACGGCGTCCCGGACGGTGACCCATGAGGAGCCCATTTCCTCGAAGCCGCTGGCTCCGGAGCGCGGGTGCTGCAGGTAGCGAACGAGCTCGGACAGCACCCAAGCTTGGGTCGGGTCCGCGACACCGCGGTGCGACAGCTGCATGGTCGCCTCATGCACGATCTCGGCCCAGGCCAGGTGGTGCAGCGCGACCTTGCGCAGCTTGCGCCGGTCGACGCCGACCGGGTGCTCACCGGCGGTGCTCGGCAGCTCGTTGGAGATGGTGACGACGGCGTCGTAGCCGCGCTCCCGGGCGACGGCGAGGTAGGACTCGATCTGCGGTCGCAACAGCGGGTTGCTGCCCGTCTTGACCTCGACCAGCGCTGTCCAGACCCGGCTGCCGCGCGCGACGCGCAGGACGCCGTCGGGGATGACGGTGGCCTCACCGAGCGGGAACTGCACCTCGAGGTAGGTCTCGAGCAGTCCGACCGGCGCGCCGAGCCGGCCGGTGATGCCGCGGCCGAACTCCTTCACCCCCATGAGGACGCTCAACAGCGCGGAGGTGGCCCGGCGCTCCTGCTCGTCGGCACCGCCGATGCCGACGACGGGGAACATGCGCGCGGCCTTCCACGAGTCGTCCTCGCCCAGGGTCAAGGCCCGCACGGTCGAGACGGGTTGCGTGCGCTTCTTCGTGCGCACGCTGGACCGTCTGCTGGTCCTCGTGGCCACTGCAGGTGAGAGGGGCAGTGCGGTCACGGCCTGGTCCAGCTCGGGCGCCACCTGCTCCGCAGCACCTGCTGAGCCGGCAGCGGCCTCGTCGGGCTCGTCGGGCTCGGCGTCGCTGTCGACAGTGATGCCGAAGTCCGCCGCGACGCCGGCCAGGCCGCTGTCGTAGCCCTGTCCGACGGCCCGGAAGCGCCAGGCCTGGTCTCGGCGGTAGAGCTCGCCAAGGATCAAGGCAGTCTCGGCCTTCAACGCCGGGACGGCGAAGCTCGCCAAGGGCTGCTCGTCCGCCGAGGACAGGACCAGGGCGAGCTCGTCGACGGACCCGAGAGTGACCCGGGCATCAGGGTCCAGGCTGACGAGCACCACGACCTTCTCGACGTCCTCGGCCAAGGACGCGGTGTCGACCATGAGCCGGTCGCTGCCGCGGGCCTCATCGGCCGCCCTGCCCAGCAGCCGGACCGAGCCATCCGTGTCCTCGGGCTGGTTGTAGAAGATGAAGTCCGCATCGGAGCGCACCCGTGCTCCCGGCCCGAGCAGCAGCGCGCTGAGGTCGAGGTCGGTCTCCGTCGCGGCGTTCCACCCCACGCTGAGCCTGATCGTCTGGACGGGCTCGCCGTCCAGGTGGAGCGCGATGTTCTGGCCCATCTCCAACGCGGTGGTCATCACCCGACCCTGCCTCAGCAGGCCTCGTCATGGGGACCGAACCGCGGATCACGCGTCGACCCTGGCACCGGGAGCTCGCAGGTTTCTTGATGCTCACAGGGGCGCTCTATCGCCTCACGGGTACGCGCCTGCGTCAGGACCGAGGACCTCGTCCTGGGGGTCGAGCGGTCCCTCACAGCGCGGCGGAACGGCCGGAGCTCCGACTCGGGTAGCCCCGTCGACGGGCTGCGCCCTGCGGCGACTCCGCCCTCCGCCACCGGTGCGCCGCACGAACGCACGCGGGGCGGCTGACGGCTCGAGCCAGCCCGGCCTCTCGGGCCGCCAGCGCGTGCCGGCGTACGGTCGGACGGTGTCCGAGACCCCCGTCAGCAAGGTCGCCGCTGGCGAGCTCTCCCCCGGCCAGCGCACGCCCGGCATGACGCGGGAGCAGGCGGTCGTCGTGGCCGATCTGTGGTCCGGCCGCGTCCTCACCGAGCCGGGCGCCACGAGCGGCTGGCACCACCACGGCGAGCACGACACGGTGGCGTACGTGGTGCGGGGCGCCTTCCGCGTCGAGACGGCGAGCGGGACCGTGCAGGGCGACCCGGGCGACTTCGTCCACGTGCCGGCGCACACCGTGCACCGCGAGAGCAACCCCACCGACGGCACGGCCGAGGTGGTGCTCGTCCGGCGCGGCACCGGTCCTGTCGTCGTCAACGTCGACGGACCCCGGGCCGACTGACGACCGGAGGGACGGCGGCTACGTGGCGTGGACCATGTGCCACAGGATCGCGTCGTGGCAGTGCTTGGCCTTCTCGTCACCGCGGAAGTCGACCTCGTGCGGCGTGTTGCCCACCGTCACGGCGATGGAGCCGGTGCTCGCGAACTTTCCCAGCATGCTCTTGTTCGAGACGAACGAGACCGAGCTGATCCGGCTGTAGGGCAGCGACGTCAGGGCCACCTTCTTCCCCACGAAGCTGTTGTCCTGGATGATCACCCGCAGGTTCGTCACGCCGATGAAGCCGGTCCCCGCACCGATGGCGTCGTAGACGGCGATGATCTGCTCGCCCTGCAGGAGACCCGACCGGATCTTGTCGAACTGGTCCTGTTTGTCGAAGACCGGAGCCGGCAGCGTCATGTGCGTCACTGTGCCCGTCGGCGCCGTGGGCGTCAGGCGAACGCACCGACGGGCCGGCAGCACGGGTGGCTCAGCGCGGCATCCGCCGCCACACGGACTGCGGCAGCAGGCGCAGGGCCGCGAACAGCCAGCGCAGCCGGCTCGGCACCCAGACCACGTGCGCGCCGCTGCGCAGGGCGCCGGCCACGGCTCCGGCCACCTGCTCCGGGTCGCTCGAGAAGGGCGCCGGGGACATCCCCTCGGTCATGCGGCCGACGACGAAGCCGGGGCGCACGACCAGCACGCGCGCGCCCGTGCCGGCGAGGCTGTCACCGAGGCCTGAGGCGAAGCCGTCGAGCCCCGCCTTGGCCGAGCCGTACACGTAGTTGGCCTTGCGCACTCGGACACCGGCGACCGAGGAGAAGACGACCAGCGTGCCGGTGCCCCGCTCGCGCAGCCGGGTGGCGAGGACCGTGAGCGCGTTGACCTGTGCCAGGTAGTCGGTGTGGATGACCGCGACGGCGTGCTCGGCGTCGCGCTCGGCCCGCTCCTGGTCCCCGAGGACGCCGAAGCAGAGCAGGACGACGTCGAGCGGGCCGTGCTCCCCCTCCACCCGCTCGAGCACCTCCCGCGCCGCGGGCAGGTCGTCGGCGTCGAAGGAGAAGGACACGACCGTCGTCGCACCGAGCGTTCGCAGACGCTCCGCCAGACCGCCTCCGCCCCCGCCCCGGGCACCGAGCAGGACAGTGGTCGCCCCGTCACGGACGAGGCGTTCGGCGAGGGCGCCGCCGATCTCGCTCCGGGCGCCGAGCAGGAGGACGGTCGCAGCAGGGGTGGGCACCCCCTCACTGTGCCCGGCCCTGGGCGCTCGGGGCAGGTGCCCTGCCGCAGCGCGGCTGCGCGACTGGCACGATGGCGGAGTGCGACTGGCCGTGTGCTCCTCGAAGGGCGGCGTGGGCAAGACGTCCACGGCCGCCAACCTGGCTGTCGTGCTGGGCGGTCGGGGCCGCACCCTCGCCGTCGACGTCGACCCGCAGGAGAGCCTTGGACGGGCCTTCGGGGTCGTCGCCAAGGGCCGTGACGACTCCCTGGCGGGGCTGCTCGACGACCCGTCACTGGACGCTCGGGGTGCTGTCCGGCCCGAGGTCGCGCCGGGCCTGGACCTGCTGCCGGCGCACCCGTCGCTCGAGCAGGTCGGCATCGCCCTGGCCGCCCAAGGGGGCATCGTCAGCAGCATCCGGCGCGCGCTGCGGCCGCTGCTCGCGGACTACGAGCACGTGGTCTTCGACACTCACGGCGATCTCGGCAACCTCACCCTCGCAGCGGTGTGCGCGGCCGACTCGGTGCTGACGGTCTTCACCTCCGACCCCGGCTCGGCGCTCGGAGCGGCCCGCGTGGCCTCCTTCGTCGAGCTCCACCGGGACTTCGAGAACACCTCAGCGGTCCTGGTCGGCGTCGCCTGCGCCCTGTGGGACAAGCAGGGGCTCGCCGCACGCGAGGTCGTCGGCGCGCTCGAGGGCACCGAGCTGCCGCTGCTCGAGACCCGGATCCCGCTGTCGCGGCGGGTCCCGAGCTCGACCCTCGCGAAGCGACCCGTCGTCGTGTCCGCCCCGTCCAGTGCGGTCGCCCACGCCTACACGGCCCTCGCCGACGAGGTGCTGTCCGCCCACTCCGAGAAGGTGCGCCGATGAGCCGAGACGATCTGCTGGCCGATCTGCAGGGCGAGGTGTCCGCCCGACCGGCGGCACCGCCGACGCCTCCGCCGGCGGCCGCCGCCGTCGAGCAGGACCCGGGCACGCCGGCGCTCGACATCTCGTGGACGCCGCTCCGGTGGTCGCTGCCGTCCGTGCGACCCGCCAGCAGGGGCACTGGCGTGGCGGTCCGCTTCGGCCCGGTCAGGGTCTCCCTCGGCGTGCGCTGAGCCGACGCCCAGGCGCGTCCGCCGACGACGACGCACAGCCAGGAGGAGAGACGTGTTCCGCACGAGCGAGCTGCACCTGTTCCTGCTGTGGGACAAGGCGCGCTCCGAGCAGGAGCGCATCCTGGCCGACGTCGCCGAGCGCTTCCGCCTCGTGGCCGACGTCGAGGTCACCTGGCCGGAGGGGGACGGCTTCACCCGCTCCCTGCAGCGCTTCTACGGCGACTCCCTCCCGCCGAGCGTGTCCAAGCAGGACACCAGCGGTTCAGTGCCCTTCCGCGTGCTCGTCGTAGACCTCCCTCGGCCGCGCTACCGGGTGAAGATGGTCCGGCGTCGACCGGTGGTGGTGAACGACGCCGTGTACGAGGCGCGGGCCCGCTACCGCGACTGGACCGGGGGCAGCAGCCGCGTGCACGGCAGCCTGGACCCGGTGGAGGCCGAGCGCAACCTCATCCTGCTGTTCGGCTGCACCAGCGCGGACGTCCGCGCCGGCGCCCTGGCGGAGCGGCGACAGCAGGGTCCCCTCGTCGGACGGGGCGGTGGGACTCGGTCGAGCAGCTGCTCCTCGCGCTGTCCGTCTCCGGCGGGGTCGGGGTCGTGAGCCGGACGACGGACGAGCTGGAGCTGTCCGCCGCCCGACATCTGGCGGTCGGAGCTGGTCCTCGACGGCACGCTGCGCGACGACGGGGCTCGGGACGTGGTCGTAGCCGGCCAGCCGCTGCGCGTGTGCCTGCTCGAGGCTCCACCGCCGGGCCGGTTCCGACGCGCCCGGGCGCAGGTCAAGGAGCGGCTCGCCCGCTGAGCGCCCTGCCCAGGCGGGTCACACCGGCACGGCCCGCGCCCGCTCGACCGCCACGGCGGTGTCTTCGGCCACCAGGTCCGCGTTGAGGACCGCGCCGGCCTGGAGCCCGCCTGCTGCGGACGCGATCACCTGCACGAACGGGTCGGCCAGGTTGCCGGCGACCCAGACCCCCGGCACGGCGGTGGCCCCGCTCGGGTCGCTGCTGATGCGGGTCCCCACCACCTGGTCGCCCTTCGACACCGGCACCGGCTCGAGGCCCAGGTCGGCGAGCACCCCGGCCCGCGCCCGGAAGAACGGCGCGACCACCAGCGCCTGGAGCGGGACGACCCCACCGGAGCGCAGCACCACCCCGCGGAGGCGGTCGTCGAGGACGTCCACGTGGTCGACCTCCCCCGCCACCACGGCGATCCCGCGCGCCGCCAGCTGCTCGAGCTCCTGCTCGGTCCGCGGAGCCGCCGTGTGCTGCAGGAGCACCACGTCGTCGCTCCACTGCCGGAACAGCAGCGCCTGGTGGACGCTCATCGCGCCGGTGGCCAGCACGCCGATCACCTGGTCGCGGACCTCCCAGCCGTGGCAGTACGGGCAGTGCAGGACGTCCTTGCCCCACCGCCGGGCCAGGCCCGGCACGTCGGGCAGCTCGTCGACCAGGCCGGTGGTCACGAGCAGCCGCCTGGCGCCCACGGCGCTCCCGTTCCCGAGCTCCACGTCGAAGCCGACCGGCTCCGACCGGCGACGCACGGCGCGCACGACCCCGGTGACCACCTGGCCGCCGTAGCTCGCGACCTCCTCCCGCCCGATCGCCACGAGCTCGGCGGGCGGTGTCCCCTCTCGTGCGAGGTAGTTGTGCACGTGACCGGCAGGGGCGTTGCGCGGTTCCCCCGCGTCCACCACCAGCACCGAGCGCCGGGCGCGGCTCAGCACCAGGGCCCCGCTGAGCCCGGCGGCACCGCCGCCGACCACCACCACCACGTCGTAGTCGCTGTCCATGTCCACCATCTCCTCTCGGGCGACCCGGTCGCCGCGAGGCCCACCTTCGGTCGCCGACGCACGGATTGACACACTTCGTTGCCGAAGCGGCAAACTGCACCCCATGGACGACGACCAGCTCGACACGGTGCTCGACACGGTGGGCCCCGCCTCCGTTCCTTGCGGGAGAAGCGCGGTCTGACGCTGGCGAGACTGTCTGCTGCGACCGGCATCTCGGTCAGCACGGTGTCCCGGCTGGAGTCCGGCAGGCGGCGCCCCAACCTCGAGCTGCTCCTCCCCCTGGCACGGGCTCACCGCGTGCCGCTGGACGAGCTGGTCGGCGCGCCGCCGACCGGCGATCCGCGGGTGCACCTGAAGCCACGGACGCACCACGGAACGACCGTCGTTCCTCTGACGGAGCAGGCGGGGGCGCTCCAGGCGTACAAGCTCGTCCTGCCACCCGGCCCGTCGGCGGAGCCCTCGGACCTGGCGACGCACGAGGGCTACGAGTGGCTGTACGTCCTGAGCGGCCGGCTGCGCCTCGTCCTCGGCGAGCACGACCTCGTGCTGCGGCGCGGCGAAGCGGCCGAGTTCGACACGCGCGTGCCGCACTGGGTCGGCAACGCGGGTGCGCCGGCCGCCGAGTACCTCGTGCTCTTCGGGCCGCAGGGCGAGCGGGTGCACCTGCGGGCCCGCCCGGCAGCGCGCCCATGACGGATGACGGCTGACCGTTGCAGCCGGGCCCGGAGCGGGTAGCCGCCCTGCATGGCCGCGCCTTCCCGTACGCCCCCGGGGTCCCCATGACGCAGGACCCGGCGGACGCCGTCGCGCTGCTCGCCCGCGAGCTGCTCCTCGAGCGCCGAGCGTCCCTGATCGCCCACTCGTGCGCGTGGGCCGTGGGGCTCTCCGACCGGCCCCACCTCGCCCGGCGACACGGTCGGGTCGTGCCGACGGGCGTCACCCTCGGCGCCCGGGCGCTGTCAGGGCTACCGCTCGGCAGCGACGAGGACGCGCCGCTGGGACTGGGCGAGGCCCGGCCGGGGTCGTTCCGCGACGCGCTGAGCGCCCTGACGGAGGAGGGGATCCTCTACGCAGACCGGTTCG
>JAABUN010004573.1_pt1 | contig 18619 bp, 17 predicted proteins | sample 5559311 | NCBI WGS metagenome assembly JAABUN01 (sample SAMN10711877, study PRJNA513370) | rock metagenome | isolation source: Antarctica rocks | place: Antarctica: Victoria Land, Siegfried Peak sud | reverse complement strand
GCTGTTCCCGGCGTGTCGCGTATGTTCCGCCTACAATACACCGACGCGGGTGAGTAAATCGAGCGTGCCGCGCCGGTCGTGCAACGGGTCGAGGTCAATTGCGGGGGTGCGAATCTGCGCGATGGGCGTGAGCAGCGGGTTCGTGGCGACGCCCGGAATGAGCGGGTACTCGTACGTCTGGTCGCTGAAGTACTGCTGCGCCTCGGCGGCAAGTATGTAGGCGACGAACGCCACCGATCCGTCACAATTGCGTGGTCTACTGTGGGAAGGAAACACGCCGGAAGGCGGAGAGGGGAAGTGAAATGACCGAGCAATTCGACGTTATCATCGTGGGGGCGGGGCAGGCAGGCGGGCCACTGGCGCAAGCATTCGCCAAAGCGGGGCGCACGACCGCGATCATCGAGCGCGAACACGCGGGCGGCACCTGCATCAACGAGGGCTGCACGCCCACGAAGACGATGATCGCCAGCGGGCGCGTTGCCTATCTCGCCCGACGGGGCGCGGACTACGGCGTCAGAACCGGGCCGGTTGGTGTGGACATGGCGACGGTGCGGCGGCGCAAGCGCGACATTGTGGAGAGTTTTCGCGGCGGCAGCGAGCGGCGACTGACGGGCGTGGAACACCTCGACTACCTGCACGGCGACGCCCGCTTCACGGGGCCGAAAACGCTCGCGGTGACGATGACGGGCGGCGGCGAGCGCACCGTCACGGCGGAAACAGTCGTGATGAATGTCGGGGCGCGGCCCGCGCTCCCCCCCGTCCCCGGCATAGAGTCGGTACCGACGCTCAATAGCACCACGATCATGGAACTGGACGTGGTACCGGAACACCTGCTCGTGCTCGGCGGCGGTTACATCGGCGTGGAGTTCGCGCAGTTATTCCGCCGCCTCGGTGCGCGGGTAACGATCCTGCAACGCGGGCCGCACCTGCTGCCGCAAGAGGACGAGGACGTGAGCGAGGCCGTCGAGAACATCTTCCGCGAAGACGGTATCGCGTTGCGCCTCGACACGTCGGTCGCGCACGCCGCACCCGATACGGGCGGGAGCATCGCCCTCACGCTGAAGCGCGGCGACGGCGAAGAACAGATCGCGGGGTCGCACCTGCTCGTGGCGGCGGGGCGCACCCCGAACACCGATACCCTGAATCTGGACGCCGCCGGGGTGCGCACGAACGACAACGGCTACATCCCCGTGAACGAGCGGCTGGAGACGAACGTGTCCGGCGTCTACGCCCTCGGCGACGCGAACGGTGGCCCCGCCTTCACGCATATCTCGTACGACGACTTCCGCATCCTGCGCACGAACCTGATCGAGGGCGGCGACGCGATGACAGCGGGGCGTCTCGTGCCGCAGACGGTGTTCATTGACCCGCAACTGGGGCGCGTAGGGATGAACGAGCGGCAGGCCCGGAAGGCGGGGAAGACGTACCGCGTGGCGAAGATGCCGATGAGCCACGTGGCGCGGGCCATCGAGAACGACGAGACACGCGGCTTCATGAAGGCTCTCGTGGACCCGGAAACGAAGCAGATCATCGGCTGTAGCATCCTCGGCATCGAGGGCGGCGAGATCATGAGCATGATCCAACTGGCGATGATGGGCGAGTTGCCCTACACCACGCTGGAGAACGCCGTGTTCGCGCATCCCACGCTCGCGGAGTCGCTGAACAACCTGTGGGGTTCGCTGGAATAGCACCGGGCGCGGACAGGGCGCGGCGATATGGTAGAATGCGCATCAATCCCGACCCGGCTCTCGCTTCGACCCGACTGGAAAGGACACCCGCGATGCCCGTGTACAACGACCCCTACGGCTGGTGGGGGGGCAAGTGGCACTCGCCTAACCCGATGAGCGTCATCAACATTCTCGAATCCGGCAGCATGGACGCCCGCCTGCTCGCCACCTGCTGGCTGACCATCGAGCGGCGCGGCTCGATCCTGATCGCCGCCGACCCGATGCAGGATGCCGGCAAGACGACCACGATCACAGCGATGCTCGACTTCGTGCCGGACGAGCATTACATCGTCTTCCCGCGTGGCTGGTACGAGGATTTCGCCTTCATGCAGGAGGCGGGCATCCGCGACGGGCAGAGCGTGCTCGCCATCAACGAGTGGAGCGACCACCTCGCCAGCTACATGTGGGGGCCGAACTTGCGCCGCTGCTTCGACCTGATGGACACGGGCCGCTTCACCGTGCTGACCGCGATGCATGACGACACGGTTGAAGGCGTGCTGGAACAGTTGCGCGACGACGTAGGCGTCCCCGCGCACCAACTGGGGCATCTCACGCTCGTCATCATCCTGCGGCTCATCCGCATGGGCGGGCGCATCCACCGCCGCATGGCGACGATGCACTACCTCGAAAACGTGCCGGGGGCGAACCCGCGTGTCGTCCCCGCAATGCAATGGGACGCCGTGGCGGACACGCACACGCATCACGACGTGGCGGACGCCCTCGGCCCGCGTCTGGGCCTGACCCCGGCTGCCTTCGGTGCCGAACTCGACCGGCGCACGCAGTTCCTCGCGGGCCTCTCGCAGGGGAACATTCGCAAGGTTCCGGACGTGCGAGCGGCCCTCGCCACGTACCGCACCGCCGCAACGACCGGCATCTCCCCCGACCTCGCCGCCGCCGACCTCACCGCCGCCCCCGACGACCGCGACGGCGTCTGGCGTGCGGGTCGGTGGTAAGTTGCCGGTGGGGCGGCTTCGGCCCGTCGTCCGGGGATGACGGGCCGAGAGCATTACCTCCACATATTTGAACAAGCGACGAGGCCACCCCGAATGTTCGGGATGGCCTCGACTGTGCCGTACGCTCGTCTCCCCGCAAGGGGGGGCAGATTCCTCGTCAGTCGTTCACGGTATATCGGGCGTCCTTGATCACGGGTGTGGTGATCTCGTGGTGCGCATCGGTGCCGGTGGGGTCGAAGTAGACCCGGTGCTTCAAGCGGTTCGTGGCCCACGCCTGTACCGCGACAAAGATGCCGACAGGAACGAGGATCGCCACGGCCCAGAGCACGAACAGGTTGTCCAGCGGCCCAAGCGTCTCCTTGTACGCGGCAAGGAAGGTGACGGCGAGGAAGGCGAGCATCGCCAGACCCGCCGCGAGGCGCGTCGGCCCCTGCGCGGGCGGTTCGAGGTACTCGTAGTACTTGTTCAGGACGCGGCGGTTCGAGCGGTCGAGCCACGGCAGGATCGTCCAGATGCCGAAGATCACGCCGGGAAAGAGCAGCCCACCGACGAACTCCTGATTGAAGCTCGTGCCGAGGATGCGCAGGTCGAAACTCGGCACCATCTTCAGGAAGCCGTAGACCCACATCAGGTACCAATCCGGCTTGGCCTCGATGGAAGCGACGCCGGGGGGGCCGTATGCTTCCAGCGGATGCACCGGGATGAACGCCGAGAGGATGAACAGCCCACCGAACATGAACAGCAGCAACTGAATGGCGAGGATCGCCTGATAGGGCCAGAGCGGCACGCCGAGTACCTTGCCCGGTTCCGCCAGCCGCTTCGCGTAGCCCGGTTGCGAGTGCTTCTGCTTGATGATGATGAGCAGATGCGCCGCGATGCCCGCCGCGATCAGCAACGGCAGCACGAAGATGTGCAGGGCGTAGATGCGCGGCAAGCTGCCGAGCGTGGGATACGTGCCGCCGAACACGAGGTCCGCCGCGATGTTGCCCACCCACGGGATGCTCTTGGCGATGCCGAAGCCGATACCTGTCGCCACCACGGAGTAGGCGTCGTACGGCAGGGCGTAGCCCATGAACCCGGCCCCGATGGTGAGGATGAGCAGCACCACGCCCGTGATCCAGTTTAGTTCGCGGGGCTTGCGGTAGGTGCCAAAGAAGTAGATGCGCAGGGCGTGTATGATCGTGCTGGCGATCATCAGGTGCGACGCCCAGTGGTGGACGTTGCGGAAGATGTTCGCCACGGGCAGCGATTCGATGAAGCGCACGCTCGCGTACGCCTGCGGCAACTCCTCCTCGCCGATGCGCACGATGCTGTTGCTGGGGATGTACAGCAGTGCCAAGTACGCCCCCGTGGCGACGAGGATCACGAAGCTGAACAGTGCCATCTCGCCGAGGAAGAACGTGGTATGCACGGGGAACGCCTTGCGCCCGTACTTCTTCATCAGCCCTTCGAGGCCGAGGCGTTCCTCCAGCCACGACTTCTGCGGCGGGGCCGTGGCGGTGGTGCCGACGACCGCCCGCCGCGCCGTACTCGCACCCACGGAACCCGTGGTGCCAGTAGAGCCGGTGGTGCCGATAGTGCTGGCATTGCTAATCACTCGTGGAGGGATTTTGTGACTGTCTTGCATCGGTGCATATCCTTCTCGGTGCGTTACGACGTTGGAACGCCGAAGGTGTTGGTGGCGAAATCGTTCGGGCGGGCGAAAGCCTGCAACCCTGAACGACTCCGAGCGACGACTACGAGATGCCCACAGGGCCGCTGAACGCGCCAGTTGCCGCGATGACACCCTCCGCGCTCACCGCTATAGGCAGGCTCGGCAGGGGTCGCGGGGCAGGCCCGCCGATAACCGCCGCGCCGTTCGCGGGGTTGAACACGCTGCCGTGGCACGGGCAGCCCATGTTGCCCTGCCCGTTCAGTTGCGGCAGCACCGCACAGCCGAGGTGCGTGCAGATGGCACTGTACGCGACCAGCCCGCCGTTCGCGGCGACACCGGGCAGCTTCACGAGCTGGATGAGGTTGTTCTGGTTGTCGCTCTTGCCTTCGGGGAATGCCTGCACCGTCTGCCCCTCCGGGATGCTGCTCGCGTTGAGGGTCTGGCCTGCATTTGCGCCCGTGGCGAAGACGAGCCGGTCGCCCGCCGCGACCGCCTTCTTCTGCTCTTGCAGGGTCTTGATTGCCAGAGCGGGCAACGCCCCCGCGAGGGCGAACACGCCCCAGCCGCCGTAGATCATCAAGCGCAGGATGTTGCGCCGCGTCCATCGCCGGTCGTCCCGCTCCGGGATAAGGTCGCCCCCGCTCGTCGGCACCACGTCTCGCGGAACCGGGTTGTGCAGACCATTCGCCGTTACCATCGCTGTGCTCCTTCTAGCGTCGTTGGTAGAAAGAAATGCCCCGAATGCGCGGCCCCTACCACGGGGTGCCGTCCTCGCGCTCGTCGAAGCGCGACTCGTCGCCGATGAACGCCTCTTTGTAGAAGATCAGTTGCAAAGCGAGCACGATGCTGCCGAGGCCGAAGAAGATACCGAGCGTGCGCGGCGTCCACCCCGCGAAGATGCCATAGCCCGTGGCAAGTGCCACCCCCACGAGCGCGAAGGTAAGCAGGGCGATCAGGATACTGAGCACCGTGGTGAGGCGCGGGGAGACGCGACCGAGGTGCAACTCCTGCCCCTCGACGAGTACCGAGATCAGCCCTTGCACGCCGAAGATCATCAGCGTGACCGCGAGCATGATCCAGAAGATTGCCATCTCGTCGGGGGCGGCGGGCTTGTCGCGCACGTATGGCACCACCGCGATGGCACCGAAAATAAACGCCGCGACGATGGCCACGGTGGGCAGAACGGGCGCGTTGCGCACGGGGAGGCTCCTTCCAGTCGTCGGGGGATCGTGCGCCGTTGCACGATCCTTCCACTGTGCTACAACACCCGACCGCACGATTCATGCCCGTATAGTGCCGTCTCTTTGCAAAAATGCTGCCCATTTTTCCGGGTATCTGCACGGGGCGGGGCGCGTTGACGCCCTCGTGTTGTCGCGGTAGCATTAGCGTGCCGGAATATCGGAATCTACGGGCATATTCACATGCACGCAGCATCCGGGCGTTGCGGCGACGGCGCAGGGTGGATTGCGGACATACACGATGGGAGCTTACGAGCATGGCGACGGAGCCGAAGCCAACCACACTGGGCGCGTTGCGGGCGAGCGGCTATCAGCCGCTCACCGTGAAGGCGGAGATGCGCAAGAACCTGATAGACAAGATGCGCCGGGGCGAGAAGTACTTCCCCGGCATTCTCGGCTACGAAGACACGATCATGCCGCAGATCGAGAACGCGATCCTCAGCGGGCAGGACATCGTGCTTCTGGGCGAGCGTGGGCAGGCGAAGACGCGCCTTGCCCGTTCGCTCGTCAACCTGCTCGACGCCGAGGTGCCGATGATCGCGGGGGGCGAGTTGAACGACAGCCCCTACAGCCCGGAATCGGCGGCGGGGCAGCAGATGGTGGCGGAGATGGGCGACAACACGCCGATCTCGTGGCTCCCGCGTGACCGTCGCTACGGCGAGAAGCTCGCCACGCCGGACACCACCATCGCCGACCTGATCGGTGAGGTAGACCCGATCAAGGTGGCGGAGGGGCGGTACCTCTCCGACGAACTGACGATCCACTACGGCATGGTGCCGCGCACGAACCGGGGTATCTTCTGCCTCAACGAACTCCCCGACCTCGCGGAGCGCATTCAGGTCGGCCTGCTGAATATCATGGAAGAGCGCGACGTGCAGATTCGCGGCTACAAGGTGCGGCTGAACCTCGACCTGTTCGTGGTCGCCAGTGCCAACCCGGAGGACTACACGAACCGGGGCCGCATCATCACGCCGCTGAAGGACCGCTTCGGGAGCGAAGTGCGCACCCACTACCCGCGCACCATCGAGCACGAGATTGACATCATGGAGCGCGAACGGCTCGCCTTCACGCAGGACGGCATCGCCGTGGACACGCCGCAGTTCATGAAGGAGATCGTGGCGGAGCTGACGCACCTCGCCCGCAAGTCGCCGCAGATTTCCCAGAAGTCGGGCGTGTCGGTGCGCGTGAGCATCGCCAACTACGAGAACCTGATCGCCAACGCCCTGCGGCGGGCCATCAAGCTCGGCGAGGAGATGGCGGTGCCGCGTGTGAGCGACCTGCACGCCGTGGTCGCCAGTACCGCCGGGAAGATCGAACTGGAGAGCATGGGCGAGATGGACGAGGCCCGCGTGGTGGAGCGGCTCGTGCAGCAGGCCGTCTCGGCCACCTTCGAGCGGCACTTCCGCCTCTCGGAGCTTGAGGGCGTCATTCGCGGCTTCGAGAAGGGGACGAACATCGAGGCGTCGGACGCCATGCCGTCCCGTGACTACGTGCGCACGATGCAGGGTCTGCCGGGGATGGAAGCGGCGGTCACGAAGCTCGGCGTGGCGAAAGACCCCGCGCACCTCGCCTCCGCCGTGGAGTTCGTCCTCGAAGGGCTGCACCTCAACCGCCGCCTGAACAAGAATCAGGACGGGGCGAAGTACCGCTACCGGGCATAAAAACGCGACGTGCTGCGTGCTGCGTGCTGCGTGCTGCGTGAAAACGCTCGCGCCGCACCGCACGCAGCCTCTTTTCACGAATCCCTCGTACGCCTCTGCGTGCTGTGAGATACCCTCGCAGCACGCAGCACGCAGCACGCAGCACGGAGAGGGGAACCCGACATGGCATACCGCTACTCGGAGTGGGACGGCACGCAGAACATCAACCTGTTCGACGCCGACGACCTCCTGCAAGCGATTTCCGACGACGTAATCAAGGACGGCGACCTGCGCCGCGCCCTCGAACGCATCATGCGCCGGGGGGCGGACATGCGCAACGGGCGGCTGCCGGGGATGCGCGACATGATGGAACGCCTGCGCCAGCAGCGGCAGCAGGAGTTGCAGAAGTACGACATGGGCAGCGTGCTAGAAGACATCAACCAGCAACTCGAAGAGATCGTGCGGCAAGAGCGCACCGGCATCCAGAAGCGGCTCGACGACGCCGTGAACGGGCAGCGAGACGCCAGCGATAACGACAGCGGCGATGACGGTGCCGACGCCGCTGACGCGAACAACGGACAAGACGCGCAGAACACACAAGACGGCCCGCAGGGTCAGCAGTCGCAGAGCGGGCCGCGAGGCCAGCAAGGGCAACAGGGGCAACAGGGCCAGCGCGGACAACAAGGCCAGCAGGGTCAACAAGGCGAACAGGGCCAGCAAGGCCAGCAAGGCCAGCAAGGCCAGCAAGGCGGCGACGAATCGGGGGCGCAAGAGCCACCGGACGACAGTATGCGCCGCATGTTCGAGAACATCGTCAATCGCAAGAACCGCTTCCTAGACGACTTGCCGAAGGACGCGGGCGGGCAGATTCGCGCCCTGCAAGACTACGAGTTTATGGACCCGCAGGCGCGGCAGATGTTCCAGGACCTGCTCGGCAAGTTGCAGCAGCAGATGCTCGGCAACACCTTCGAGGGGCTGATGCAGGGCTTGCAGAACATGACCCCGGAGGACATGGCGGCCCTGCGCGAGATGGTCAAGGACCTCAACGAGATGCTCGAACGCCACGCCCGTGGCGAGGACCCGGAGTTCCCGCAGTTCATGCAGAAGCACGGGCAGTACTTCCCCCCCGGCCTCAATAGCGTCGAGGAACTGATCGAACACCTCGCCAAGCAGAACGCCCGGATGCAGAACCTGATGCGCTCGATGTCGCCGGAGCAGCGGGCGCAGTTGGAGAGCGTGATGGACGCGCTGCTGCGCGACGACCGCCTGAAGCTCGATCTCGCCCGCCTCGGCGGTAACCTGCAAAACCTCTTCCCGATGGAGGCCGACGGCTACGGCTTTGGCGGCGAGGAAGGCCTCGGCATGGGCGAAGCCCTCGACGTGATGGGCCGGATGCAGCGCATGGACGACTTGGAGGCCGACCTGCGGGCCGCGCAGAGCATGGGCGATCTCGACCGCGTGGACCGCGACGAGATGCGCGACCTCGTGGGCGAGGACGCGGCGCAGTCGCTCGATCAGTTGCAGCAACTCGCCAAGATGCTCGAAGAAGCGGGGTACTTGCAGCGCAAGGGCAACAAGCTCGAACTCACCCCGCGTGGCCTGCGCAAGATCGGGCAGAAAGCCCTCACCGACATCTTCCAGCAGATGAAGCAGGATCGCATCGGTCGCCACGAGACCGACCGCCGAGGCGCGGGCGGCGAGCGCACCGACGAGACCAAGCCGTACGAGTTCGGCGACCCCTTCCAGATTGACCTGCGCGAAACGCTGATGAATGCCATCGAGCGCGAAGGCATCGGCGCGAAGCCCATCCGCTTGCAGCCGCAAGACTTCGAGGTCTACCGCAGCGAGTTGCAGACGCAGAGCAGCACGGTGCTGATGATAGACATGTCGCGCTCCATGCTGCTGCGCGGCTGCTGGTCGGCGGCGAAGAAGGTGGCGATGGCCCTCGATTCGCTCATCCGTGGGCAGTACCCCCGCGACCAGTTCCACATCGTCGGCTTCTCGTACCTCGCGCACGAGTTGACCCCCCGCGAACTCGCGGAGATGGACTGGGGCGAGTACGAATACGGCACGAACCTGCAACACGGCCTGATGCTCTCGCGGCAACTGCTGTCTCGGCAGCGCGGCGGCAACAAGCAGATCATCGTCATCACCGACGGCGAACCGACGGCGCACATCGAGGACGGGCAGCCGTACTTCAGCTACCCGCCCACCTTCCGCACCATTCAGGAGACGCTGCGCGAGGTCGTGCGCTGCACGAAGGACGGCATCGTCATTAACACCTTCATGCTCGAACGGGGCCGCTCGCTGATGGAGTTCGTCAACCAGATGACCGAGATCAACAAGGGGCGGGCTTTCTTCGCCACCCCCGAAAAGCTCGGCGAGTATGTGCTCGTGGACTACCTTTCGGGCAAGACCAAGCGCGTCGCATGAGCGGCAGTCGGTAGCCGGTAGCCGGTAGCCGGTAGCCGGTAGCCAGCAGTCGGTAATCAGCGAATACGCGGTAGCGGCGGGCTTCGGCCTGCCGCTTTCCACTTTTTTCCACTTTCCTCACGCGAAAGGGGCGCACATGGCAACGAAGTATATGGGCGTCGTGTTCGTGTTCCTCGCCGTGCTGCTTGCGGGGGGCGGCGCGAATACTACCCCGTTCCGCCAGACCGCGACCGCAGAGATGAGACAACGCGCAACCGCTCCCCCGAACGGCGCGATCATCGCCACGGAAATTTCCTGCCCCACCAACGGCTATCGAGGCCGCTTCGAACTGGTACGCGACTCCTCCGTCACCGCCAGCACGTCGCCGGAGTCGAGAACCATCCCCGGCTATCGGTGGATCATTGACGTGATGCCACCCGCAGCGGCAGCACCGCCGGTGAAAGGTTTCGACGTCGAGGTCTTCGCGTGGGGCGGGGGATACGGGACACACGGGCAGTTCTCGGTGGATGCACCCGCTGAGGTATCAGGCACGGGCGTCGCTACCCGGTGGCGCTGGACGGATGCGGTGCGCATCGCCCTACCGGGGAACGACGAAACATTGCGCAGCGTGGAAATCTGGCCCAACTGGGAGGAAGCACTGTCGTCCTATCCCTATCGCGTGCATGTACCCATCCCGCTCTACGTCGGTTCGATTGCCTTCGACATGCAAGAGGTCGGAACCAGCGTGTCGGTGACACGCCCATACATCGGGAAAGGCACGGGTTGCAGATAGGGGGGCGAACATGATCTTCCCCGACGACTTCCCCGAACGTATCGGGTAGTGACCGCGATACGACGCCCACGGAGTGCGGCCCCGCACCCTCTCTACACGCCGATGCGGTAGAAGCGGCGGGCGTTCTCGGCCCACAATTTGCGCTTGGCGTCGTCCGACAGGTGCGCGGTGAGGGCGTCGAGCGTCTCCACCCAACGAATGTAGCTGCTGGCGCGGAGGGCGACGGGCCAGTCGCCGCCGAACATCACCCGGTCTTCCCCGAAGGAATCGAGGACATGCGCGACATACGGCGCGAGGTCGTCCGCCGTCCAGTTCTCGTGGTCGGCTTCAGTAACCATGCCGCTCACCTTGCACAGCACATTCGGGAACTGCGCCAGTTCCGCGATCTGCTCCCGCCACGGGTCGAGTTCGCCTGCCGCGATGTTCGGCTTGCCGATGTGGTCGAGGACGAAATCGGTCTGCGGACACTGCCGTACGAGGCCGATAGTCGCGGGTAGTTGCGGGTGGTAGACGCAGAGGTCGAACGAGAGGCCGTAGTCCGACAGCAGTTGCACGCCGCGCACGAACTCCGGGCGCAGGGCGAACTGCACATCCGGTTCGCCCTGAATGAGGCGACGCACCCCCTTGACGAGCGGCGACACCGCGACGAGGGCGTCCAGATACGCCCGCACCCGCTCGCCGTATTCGAGCGGGGCATGCGGCACGAGGGCGGCGAGGCGCGGGTCTTCCGCCGCCCGTTCCGCCGCCCATTGCGCTTCGAGCAGCGCGTAGTGCGGGGCGATATTCACTTCGAGGTAGACGTACGCCTCCACCGGCACCCCGGCACTGTGCGCCCGGAACTCGGCGGGGCCGAAGGGCTTGCCGATTGTCTCGTCGCCATCGAGCCACGACATCGCAAAGCGCGTCGGGTCCCACAGGTGTACGTGCGAATCTATCACGGGTACATCAGGCATCGCTCATCCCTCCCCATACAGCGTAACCACCCGCGCCGCCAGTTTATCGGGCCACGCTCGGCCCTCTCGCGCCGCAATCGCCCCGCACGACGCTTGCCCCAACCGGGCGGCGGCACCGAGCGCACGCACGACGCCCGCCATGCCGGGGCCGGGAACGCACCCGTGCAGTGCGGCGAGCCGTGCGGGGCTGATCGCCCGCTCGATGCCCGCCGCCGCGTCGCTCGCCACCCACCGCGCCGTCGCCCCGCTCTCGATCCGCAACAGGGCGCAGAGGTTGCCCGTCACGGTGAAAGTGCAGTTCCAGCGGGCCGTCCATTCCTCGCCCCGCCGCGTCGCGCCGTATGTCCGCAGCAGGTAGTACCACAGCCCGCCGCACACCGAATCGAAGGTCGCGTGCAGGTCGGGCGGCGCGAGCGACTTCCCCACGAGCGATTGCACGGCGTCGCGGAGTTCGCCCCCCGTGCCGTCGTACCGGAGCATTGCCTCTACACTGACAGGGCTATTGGACCACTCGCACATTTTCGGTATTTCGGAGGCGCGGATGAAATCGAAGTCCACACGGAGTGGCACGGGCGCAGCATCGTACACCGTCCATTGATGACCGGCACCGCCGACGCCGATGAAACCGAGCATGAGCGACCCAAATTGCCCTGCCCATGCCTTCCACTCGGCGTAGAAGGCGTCGTAGTCGGCGTCGCGCACGAACAGCGACACGTCCACGTCCGACCATGCATCGGCCCGCCCCTCGCTGCTCGAACCGTAGTCCACGAGGCCAACAATGCGCGGGTCGCCTTCCGCCGCCGCCACGAGCCGCCGTAGCATCTCCGTGCGTGTGAGAGCATCTTCCATGCGCGTCAGTGTGCCGCGTCGGGAGGCGAAACGCAATGGGAGGCCTCACCCCCCGTAGGGCTTATGCGTTTTCGCCAGATGCACCTACCCCCCCTGCCCCCTTCCGTATGGGGAAGGGGGCAGGGGGGGTAGGTGCATCTGGCCCTGCAACGACCACCGACAGGAAAACGCACGAACCCTACCACCCCCGGCCCCCTCATCCGCCCAACGGAGAGGGGGCGGGGGTGAGGTCAGTTTTTCGCCAGTGCCGCGCCGATGCGGGCAAGGCCGTCCCACTCGTCGCCGGGGCCGGAGAAGATGAGGACATGCACCCCGGCGAAGCCCGCTTCCCGCACGAGCGCGAGGCAGCGGCGAAAGTCGGCCTCGTCCATCCGCCCCGCCGCGTCGAACTCCGCCTTCGCGTGCGCGGTGGTGGCGCGGGGGAGGATCGCCGCAAGGTCATCGTGTTTGCACGCGCCCGCGCAGTTGCCGAAATCCGCCACCAGCCCGACGGTTGCGCCTGCCGCGCCCGTCGCGTCGAGGATGGCGAGCAGGTTCGCGGGGGGGAGGGCGAGCGGCTTCCAGTTCTCGGTGAGGACGCCGACGCCGTATCTCTCGGCTTCATGGGCGAGGGCGGCGAGGCCGTCCGCGCTGCGCGTGATTGCCGGGTCGTCGGCCCCCGCCGTCGCTTCGCCCGCCGCAATGCGCACGTGCCGCGCACCGAGCCGCCCCGCGATTTTTACCCACGCTTGGAGATGCGCGAGATCGCGTGTTCGCGCCGCATCATCCTCGTTGCTCACGTCGCCCTCGTCCACGAGCAGCGTGAGCAGGCGCACCCCGGCGGCGTCCAGCCGCCCGTGCAGGGCGTCGAGGTACGCATCGTCGGTACGCGGCAGGTGGAAGTGGCAAAGGTCGAGGTGCGCGTACCCCCGCGCCACCATCGCCCCCGGCAAGTCGAGCAGATCGAGCGACCCCGCGCCGAACTGCGGCGCGTGCGGCCTTGCCCCCGCCGGGTCGAGACCCCAATACGTCACGCCGAGCAGGTAGCGCACGCTCCACGACGAGATACCGATGCGCGTGCGATGCGGTGCCGTCGCCATTGCTTGCCCCCTTTGCGTGTCAACACCTGAAATGCACCTCACCCCCCACCTGCCCAGAGGGCACCCGCCTTCCCCATAGGGAAGGGGGAGCAAGAGAGACAGAGCCTCAGTCTTCCCCATACGCCGCGATGCTGCCCTGCGTCACCCCCTTCCCTGTGGGGAAGGGGGCCGGGGGGTAAGGCGCATTTAGTACGGGATCGCCTGCGCGATGTAGTCCGCCTGCAGGTCGTGACCGATGCCGGGGCGGTCGAACAGGTGGTAGACGCCGCCACGCAGGTCGAGCGGCGGGTCGAGGGCGGCGTTGTAGTGCGGCAATTCGCTGTAGGCGATTTCCAGCCGGAAGAAGTTCGGCGTGGTCGCCATCACCTGCGCACTCGCCGCCATCGTGATCGGCCCTGTGGCGTCGTGCGGGGCGATGGGGATGTAGAACGCCTCCGCCATCGTGGCGATCTTCTTCATCTCGCTGATGCCGCCCGTGCGGATGATGTCGGGCATCAGGTACTCCGCGAGGCGATTTTCCAGCACCTCGCGGAATTCCCAACGGGTATATAGCCGCTCACCCACGCAGACCGGCACGCGCACCGCGTCGCGGAACTGCTTCAGGGCAGAGACATTCTCCGGCGGCACCGGCTCCTCGAACCAGCCGATGCCGTATGGCACGAGGGCCGTGGCGAGCCGTATCGCCGTGGGCAGATCGAACCGCCCGTGCGCGTCTATGAGGATCGTCGCGCCACCGCCGACCGCTTCGCGGATCGCGGCGACGATGGCGGTCGCCGCCGGTTCCGCCTCAATCGGGTAGGGGGCGGCGTAGCGCGAGAGGTAGGCATGTCCGTCCTTGAACGGGTCGAGCTTCAGCACCGTATGGCCTTCCGCCACGGTCTTCGCGGCGGCGCGGGCGTAGTCGTCGGGCGTCTTGCAGCCGCCGAACCAGCCGTTCGAATATAGCGGCAATTCGTCGTGGAACCGCCCGCCGAGCAGTTCGTACACCGGCACGTCGAGAGCCTTGCCGCGCAAGTCCCACAGGGCGATATCCACGCCGCTGATGAGGGCCGAGACGAAGCCCATCGAGCCGAGCGAGTTGAACCCCGCAAACAACTTGTGCCACAGGTATTCGATGCGCGTCGCGTCCTCGCCCACGAGGAGCGGTACCAGTTTGCTCGCGGCGGCGGCGACGGCGGCACTTTGCGGCCCCGACGAAACCTGCCCCAACCCCGTCATCCCGCTTTCGGTGGTGATGACGAGGAAGACCCACGGGTAGCGCGTCCCCGGCAGGTGATGCACCACCACATCGGTGATCCGCATCCCGGCCTTTGTTGTTGTTGCCGCCGTTGTCGCCGTTGCCGCCATCGCGCCCTCCTTGCCCCTGCGACGCGACCGCCGGGGGAATCGGTGTGAATGCTGCGTAAGGGCGAACGTAGCACAGCCACTCGGAAGCCGTCAAACGCCACCTTGTGAATCTCTGCACGGGCGGTACCGTGTTCGCCGTCCATTCTTCAGGCCACCGTACGAAAATCTGTACCCGCTTTGACGGAGCATCCGCCATCGGCGTACACTGCGCAGACGTAGACGCACTGGGGGAGCGCACGATGCGCTGAGAGTGCGGGCAGCCGATGCCCGCAGACCCCTCGCACCTGATCCGGGTCGTACCGGCGGAGGGAAGTGCGGACCACGCGGCCTTCCGTGGGGGAGGCCGCCGGTTCCCTCTCTCGGTGCGTCGGAATGTATCGGGAGGAACGCAGCGATGACCGTGACGCTACCGGAGATCGGCAAGATCTCCCCCGAAGTCTTCGAGCACCACATCCTGCCCGCGCTCGGCGCGAAGAACGGCAATGTGCGCGTCGGGCCGCAGAACGGCGTGGACGTGGGCGTGATCTCCATCGGCGGCGGGCAGGTGATGGCCCTTACCACCGATCCCGTATTCATCGTCCCCGCGTACGGGTGGGAGCGGGCGGCGTGGTTCGCGCTGCACATCCTCGCCTCCGACGCCGCCACGAGCGGCCTCCCTCCCACCTACCTGACGATAGACTTCAACCTGCCGCTCTCGGTGGACACCGACGGTTTCGCCGCGATCTGGGCAACGATCCACCGCGAGTGCGAACGGCTCGGTATCGCCGTGGTCGCGGGCCACACGGGGCGGTACGCCGGCTGCGACTGGCCGATGGTCGGCGGGGCGACGGTGATGAGCGTCGGCCCCGAAGAAAGCTACGTCGTGCCGACGATGGCGCAGGTGGGCGACGCTGTGATCGTCACGAAGGGGGCAGCCATCGAGGCGACGGGGCTGTTCGGCGTCACCTTCCCCGATCTCGTGCGCGAGCGGTGCGGCGAGGCGGTGGCGCGGGAAGCGGCAGACCTCTTCTGGCAGATGAGCGTGGTGGAGGATTGCCGCATCGCCGCGTCGGTCGGTGTGCGCTCCGAGGGCGTGACGGCGATGCACGACGCCACGGAGTGCGGCGTCTGGGGTGGCCTGGTGGAGATCGCGGCGGCAGCCGGGGTGGGGATGCACCTCGATGAGGCGGCGGTGCCGGTGAGCGACGCGGCCCGCGCCGTGTGCGACGCCTTCGACATGGACCCGTACATTGCGATCAGCGAGGGGACGCTGCTGCTCACCTGCCGCCCGCACAAAGCGGACGCGGTGCTTTCGGCACTGGCGGCGAGAAACATCGCGGCGGCGATAGTTGGCGAGACGCTACCGATGGAACGGGGCGTGACGCTACGGAGTATACACGGTGAGGAACGCCCGCTCGCGCATCCACGGGTAGACCCGTTCTGGGCAGCGTTCAGCCGTGCGGCGGAACAGGGATAGGGAAGCTGCTGCGTGCTGCGTGCCGCGTGCCGCGTGAAATGCAGATGCATCCCATAACGCATTCGTATTTCACGCGGCACGCGGCACGCGGCACGCGGCACGCAGCACGTTGATTCGGAGTGGGGGTAAGGGGTAGTGGCGAGCAAGCCGGTGTTCGATCTCTCGGTCTATGTGCTGCTCGACCGCGATTTCACGGGGGGGCGACCGCTCGTGGAGGTGGCGGCGGCTGCCGTGCGCGGGGGGGCAACGCTGCTGCAACTGCGCGACAAGGGCGACAATATCCGCCGCTTCTACACCGATGCGGCGGCCTTGGTGGCGTGGACGCGGGCGGCGGGCGTGCCTCTGCTCATCAACGACCGCGTGGATATTGCCCTCGCGGTGGACGCGGATGGTGTCCACATGGGCGAGACCGACCTGCCACTGCTCGTGACGCGGCGGCTGATCGGCGCGGGCAAGATCGTCGGAGCCTCCGCCGCGAGCATCGAGGCGGCGGACGAGGCCGCCGCGATGGGTGCGGACTATCTCGGCGTCGGCCCCGTGTACGAGGCCCGCAGCACGAAAACGGACGCGGGGCCACCGAGAGGACTCGACCTCGTGCGGCAAGTCGCGGCCCGCAGCCCCGTGCCGGTCTGCGGCATCGGCGGCATCACGGTGGGCAACGCCGCCTCGGTGATGGCGGTCGGGGCGTCGGGCATCGCGGTGATCTCCGCCGTGGGCCTCGCGCCCGACATCGAGGGAGCGGCCCGCGAACTGCTCGACGCGGTGCGGCACGGGCTGGCAGGGACACGCCTGTGAGCAGAAGATACGCCCTCCCCCGCGCCCTTACCGTGGCGGGATCGGACTCCGGCGGCGGGGCAGGCATTCAGGCCGACCTGAAGACCTTCCACGCCTTCGGGGTGTACGGGATGAGCGTGCTCACCGCGATCACGGCGCAGAACACGCTCGGTGTGCAGGGGGTGGAATTGCTCACGCCCGCGTTCGTGGCGGCGCAGTTCGACAGCGTGGTGAGCGACATCGGTGCCGACGCCGTGAAGACGGGGATGCTTGCCACACCGGAGATCGTCGCGGTCGTCGCGGAGCGCATCGCGGCATGGAAGCTGACGAATCTCGTCGTGGACCCCGTGATGATCGCCAAGAGCGGCGACGCGCTGCTCTCCGAGGCGGCGGTGGCGGCGGTGCGCGAGCGGCTCCTGCCCCTCGCCCTCGTGGTCACGCCCAACCTGCCGGAGGCGGAAGCCCTCGTCGGCGGCACGATCACGACGCAAGGCGACATGCGCGAGGCGGCGCGGCTGCTGCACGCCCTCGGCCCCCGGTGGGTGGTGATGAAGGGCGGGCATCTCGGCGGCGACACCGTACCCGATCTGCTCTACAACGGGCGCGAGTTCTGGCTGCGCGAGTCGCCGCGCCTCCAGACACCGCACACGCACGGCACGGGCTGTACCTTCTCGGCGGCGATGACCGCGTGCATCGCCCGTGGGCGCACCGTGCCGGAAGCGTTCGCGGCGGCGAAGGACTACACGTATCGCGCCATCGCCGCCGCCCCCGGTTTCGGCGGCGGTCACGGCCCTTTGAACCACCTCGTCTCAGCAAATTCCGAATCGGATTGAACCGCCAAGACGCCAAGAGGGTACCCGCAAGACCGCCAAAGGGAGAAAGGATTCACCACAGAGGCACAGAGAACACAGAGAAACGCGGAAGCAAGGAACCTGTTTTTCCGGTGCCTTTTCCTCTGTGTTCTCTGTGCCTCTGTGGTGAATCCTTTCTCCCTTTGGCGATCTTGGCGTCTTGGCGGTTCAATTTCCGATTTACAGGAGGTTCAGATGCACAAGGACACAACGTTCTCGGAGGAGATGCGGGCGGCGTGCAGCGCGATATGGGAGGCGCAACTGACGCATCCGTTCGTGGTCGCGCTCGCGGACGGGTCGCTGCCACCGGAGACATTCCGCTTCTATATCCTGCAAGACGCCCGCTTCCTCACCTGCCTCGCGCAGACCTTCGCCTTCGCCGCCACGAAAACGGGCGACCACGACCGCATCGTGCGGCTGGCGGAACTCTGCCTCGACACGGTGCGCGTGGAGCGGGCGTTGCACGAGCGATACGCGGCACTGTTCGGCATGAGCGTGGCAGCGATGGCGACAACCCCGATGGCCCCGACGAACTACGCCTACACCCGCCACCTGCGCGAGATCGGCGCGACGGGGACACTGGCGGAGACGATCACCGCAATGCTCCCCTGCGCGTGGATTTATGCGGCGGTGGGGCAGCACTTCACCGCACGGGGGGAGCCTCCCGCCGATCATCCGTACCGCGACTGGCTCGCCACCTACGCCGCCCCCGGCTTCGAGGAAGTGGGGCAGTGGATGCGCGACCTGATAGACGACGAAGCAGCCCGCCTCGACGACGCGGGGCGGGCGCGGCTGCACGCGATCTTCCGCACGGGCAGCCTGTACGAATACGCCTTCTGGGATATGGCTTGGCGGCGCGAGGCATGGCCCGTGTCGTAGCGGCATCGCCAACA
>JAABUN010004571.1_pt1 | contig 18628 bp, 18 predicted proteins | sample 5559311 | NCBI WGS metagenome assembly JAABUN01 (sample SAMN10711877, study PRJNA513370) | rock metagenome | isolation source: Antarctica rocks | place: Antarctica: Victoria Land, Siegfried Peak sud | reverse complement strand
CCCGCCAAAGGTGACGACGGCCAAAAGCAGCACGATGCCGACCGTCGGGTAGGGGTTCAGGTCCGAGACGCCGAGGGTCGCGTACCGGGTGGCGTCGACGGTGTGGAAGATCGGGTTGAACATCGTGACGAGTTGTAGCGAATCCGGCAGCATCCCCACAGAGTAGAACACACCGCCCAAGAACGCCAGTGGCTGAACAACGATGCTGGTCAGAAAGGAGATCTGATCTATCCGGGTAGCTAACGCCCCTACCATCGTCCCCAAAGACGAGAACGCAAACGACGTAAGCAACCCTATAACCACGAGCAGCACCGGATGCTGCACGCTTATCCCCACGAACGGCAGCCCAACCAAGAACACCCCCGCCCCCATCACCAAGCCCCGTAACATTCCGCCGAGAGAATAGGCCAGTGTGATCTGCAGGCTGCTCATCGGGCTGATGAGGACTTCGTCGATGTACCGCTCGCGCTTGGCGTCGAAGACCGACCACGAGGAGTTCATCTGCGAGTTGGTGATAAGGCTCATCAGGGCGAGACCCGGCAGGATGTAATGCAGGTACGGTATGCCGTCGATCTCCTTGATCCGCTCCCCGAGCGCGATGCCGAAGACCACCAGATACAATAACGACGTCAGAAGTTGCGGAAAGACAGTCTGCATCCAGACGCGGGTAAAGCGTAGAACCTCACGGGAGAGCAGCGTTCGGAAAGTCCTATCTGTCAGTAGCATGGCCGATCACCTTCATATAGACCTCTTCGACATTTCGAGCATCGTAACGGTCTTTGAGATCCGCACTCGAACCCTGGTCGGAGATGCGCCCACCGTCTATCAGCGCGATCTCATCGCACAACGCCTCGGCTTCCTCCAGGTAATGCGTCGTGAGCAAGATGGTCAACCCACCCCGATTCAACTCCCGAATATATCCCCACAACTTATACCGAAGCTCGACATCGACCCCAGCCGTCGGCTCATCCAAAAACAAGACCTTTGGATCGTGCATCAGAGCCCGCGCGAACAACACGCGCCGCTTCATGCCCCCGGAGAGCGTGTTGGTGCGAGCATTCCGCTTGTCGATCAAGCTGAACCGCTCCAACAACTCCTCGGCTCGCACTTTCGCCTTCTTCTTCGGAACACCGTAGTAACCGGCGTGAAAGACCAGAACTTCCTCAACCGTCAGAAACTTATCCAGGTTCACTTCCTGGGGGGACAGCCCGATCATGCGCCGCGCCTCGCGAAATTCACTGTAAGCGTCCTTCCCGAACACCTCGACGGACCCGGCATCCGGCCTTGCCAGACTTACGACACTATTGATAAGCGTCGTCTTACCAGCCCCGTTCGGACCCAAAAGCCCGAAGAACTTCCCTGCTGGCACCTCGATGGACACATCATCCAACGCCAGAAAGCCGTTCTTGTACGTCTTGCGAAGCTTCTCGACTTTGAGAGCCGGAGCCTCGACCGCCCGACCGTTCATCATCGGTTCGTCACGGCTTCGGCGGCCTTCTCCCCGGAGAGCATCGCACCGTTTATGGAAGAATCCTCGGTGTACTCGCCAGCGAGCACGAGTCCCGGCGTGGCGGTGCGGTTTGTCGGCAGGCCGTCGTGGATGCCCGGTGGCTGGTCGAATTGGGAGAACGGGATACGGTATATGGTGAGCGGTTCGAGGTCCGCCTGCGGATGCCAGGTAGATATCTCCGCTATGCCCCGCCGATACAACTCCTCGTCCGAACCGGCTACATCTCCGAGTGCGACGGCGTTTATGAGGCTTCTACCCGGCGGCGCGTAGCCAGCCGAGATCCCGCTCATCTCAACAACGTTGTTCAAGAAACCTCCGTCTTCGGCGTTGAGCCGAATTTTCTTCCCGCCACCAAGCCCTCTGGCATCCGCCGAATAGTAGATACAAGTCTGCCCGACCACCGAGTCAGGGATGTTCGGCTCATCGACAAGTCCCCCTGCAACCGTCGCATCCGTCGCCAAGACGACCGCGTCTGCTTCGTGTTCGGTTCCTTTGGCCTTAACGCCAACGATTCTGTCGCCTTCGTACATCAGCTCGTCGACGGGGCTTTCCAGATGGACTGCATCCAGCGGCAAGTGGGATACGAGTTGGTTGGGGATCTCACCGATACCCCGAGCTGGGACGGCGGTCTTTCCGGTGGCGAGCATCTTGAAGGTAAAGCGCAAGACCCGAGCGGAAGTGTTCAGGGAGCGATCCAAGAGAATCCCACCATAGAACGGTCGATAGAAACCATCTATCGACTCCTCCGAAAAACCAGCCTCCCGCAGAAACTGCACGCTCGACGTATCCTGGCCGTCTAACTCTGCCGCAGTCTCGGTTTCTAGCATCAGACTACCGGCGACGAGGCCCAGAGTACGAAGCTTGTCCGGGAACGTCACTGCGTTCGAGAGGAGTGATGGCACGAGTGCTTTCGGGTCGCGTACGGGGTCGGAGACGACGCTCTTCTCGCGCCCCCGGTAGATGATCGCGCCAGGATCGAAGGCCCGGAGATCCAGCGCGTCGTGGTCCAGATGCCGCTTCGCCGCCGGATACGCCGTGAAATAAACCTGAAAGCCCCGGTCGAGCAGAAACCCATCCCGTTCATCGGTCCGCACACGACCACCGACACCGTCCGATGCCTCTAAGACGGCGACTTCGGCACCACGTTCGTTCAATACTTTTGCACAGGTAAGACCGGCAAGCCCGGCTCCGATAACTATAACTTTCACCTGACGAGTTTAACGCACCACTCGAAACCGGTTAAGGCTGCGTTCACACCCAGTCAATTCTTGTCCGCGAACTCCAGCTTGACCTTGTGGTCCTCATCAAGCACCAGCGCAGCGGCGTAGGGTTTTCCGGCTTTGCTCTTGAAGCCTTTTAGTTGCGGGGTGCGACGTTGAGTCAGGAGTTGTTTGGCCTGGGCGGCGGAGAGACGTTTGCCAGAGATGGACTTCCAGATGGCGAACTTGCAACCGGACCTCCACGCGGAGCAACCATAGGCTTTCTTGGACTCGACAACCGGCTCTCCGCACTTGGGACACGTACCGATAGGCTCGCGGCTCACGCGCTCGGTGGCGGCAAGCTTCTCACCCTCCATCGTGCGGACTTCCTCGACCAGCGTCTTGGCGAAGCCGTCTATATCTCGCATAAAGTCCTCGCGACTGGCCGCGCCCCGCTCCATATCCGCGAGACGTTTCTCCCACCTAGCGGTCATCTCGGGTGACGAGATCGGACTTTCTCCGAGGAGACCAATTAGCGTGCGGCCTTTCTGCGTCGGAACCAGCGCCTTCTTCTCGCGCTCGATGTACCCAACCTTTACGAGCCGCTCGATAGTCGACGCCCGCGTGGCTGGAGTCCCGAGCCCGGAGTCCTTCATGCTCTGACGAAGCTCCTCGTCCTCCACGAACTTGCCCGCCGTCTCCATCGAACCGAGAAGCGCAGACTCGGAGAATCGCGGCGGTGGTTTGGTCTCGCCTTCCTTGACGGCGACCCTCGCTACCTGCCACTCCCCGCCGCGTTCGATAGGTGGCAGGACCGGGGGTTCTTTCTCTTTGCGACCGCTGACGCCGGTCGGGTAGAGTTCCCGCCAACCAGCGTCCAGCACGATCCGACCTTTAGAGAGAAAGGTTTCTTCGCGAACCTCCGTCACCACGGTCGTGTTCTCGAAGCGGGCATCCGGGAAGAAGACCGCCAAAAAACGTCTCGCTACGAGATCGTAGATCTTCGCTTCATCTGCGGGAAGCTCGGTTGTCGCCTTCTTGTTGGTGGGGACTATAGCGTGATGGTCGGTTACTTTGGAGTCGTCCACGATACGCTTGTTTACGGGGAGCTTCTCTAGCCCGATCAGCTTCTCAGCGAAAGTAGACAGCTCTGGCAGAGCCCCTGCGGCCTCGACGCGCTTCTTTAGACCGCCGACCATATCTTTGGAGAGGTAGCGGCTGGAAGTTCGCGGATAGGTGATGAGCTTTCGTTCTTCGTAGAGTGCTTGGGCGACACGCAAGGTTCGGTCGGCGGTGAAGCCGAAACGAGCGTTGGCGTTGCGTTGCAACTCGGTCAGGTCGTAGAGGAGCGGCGGTTTCTCGGTGGCGGTCTTCTTCTCGGCCTTCTTGACGATGCCAGTGCCGCCCCGGACTTTCTCGGCTATCGCTTCGGCGGCTTGTTGCTCATTCAGGCGGTTCTGTTTGTTCTTGAACCAGACGCCGTCGTAGTTGGCGGTCTCCTGGGCGAAGCGGGCGTAGACGGTCCAGAACTTCTCGGGTTTGAAGTTCTCAATCTCCTTTTCGCGGTCCACGAGGAGTTTCAGGGTTGGGGTCTGGACGCGGCCCACGGAGAGGACGTTTCCGGGTCGCCCGAATCGAACTGAGTAGGCGCGGGTGGCGTTCATGCCTACGATCCAGTCGGCCTCGCCTCGGCTGCGAGCAGCGTCTTCGAGAGGTTTCATGGAATTTCCGTCGCGGAGGTTGCTGAAACCGGCCTGTATCGCCTCGGTCGTGAGAGAAGAGATCCAGAGTCGACGAACGGGTTTCTTGCACCCGGAGAGACCGTAGAGGTAAGCGAAGATCAACTCTCCCTCTCGCCCGGCATCGCAAGCGTTGACAACTTCCGTCAAGTCAGGGTCCCGCAACAAACTCTTGACGACGGAGAACTGATCCCGCGTCTTGTAATTAACCCGCACTTTGAATTTCTCCGGCACGATGGGCAAACTCTCAAGTCGCCACCGCTTGTACTCGTCACCATAGGCATCGGGCGGCGCAAGCTCCGCGAGATGCCCGACCGCCCACGTGACGGTCCATCCGTCCCCAACAACGGCCCCTTGCGTCTTACGACCTCGCCCCAACGAGGCGGCGATATCTCGACCCACAGACGGCTTCTCGGCTATTACGAGCTTCATGCCCGAAAGTATACGGGAAGCGTTTGAGTGTTCATCCCCAAACGCCGCAGCGGCACTAAGTCCCGTCCATCTCTCCGCCGAGGACTACGCGAGCATTCTGCATCCGGGGCTCTTTGGAGAAGTTCTCCAGCGTAACGCCGACACGCTCGTATCCATCGGCGGCTTTGGCCGGGACGTTCATGGAGTACGTGTCGCCCCCGGCCTCGTCCACGGTAAAGGTTCCGGCGCTGACGCGCTCGCCTTCTTTGCCGAGCCACAATTCGTAGTACTCGTCCTGCTTGTTGCGTGGAAGATCCTGAACTTCCAACTCGGCCCGGATGTTGGCGTCGTCAGATTCGAGACGTAGCTCTCCACTGGCTTCGGGGGCCATCTCTGTTCCTTCGAGAGCGACGGCGATCTCCGTGGCGAAGAATCCCGATGGCCCAGAGGCAAAGAGGCCCAACGCCACGAAGGCCACGACTGCGGCAGCTGCGGCCAGTAGCGGTGCGCGTCGTGTCTTTTTTGGGCGCGGTAGCTCCTCGAAGACTTTGTCTTTCAGTTCAGGCGGTGGTGGCTCGGTGGTGGCGGCGAGTTCCGAGAGGTGTTCGTGGGCTTCGCGGAGGCCACGCTCTTCCGTATGGCATGTCTCGCAGTTCCGCAGATGCTCGCGGACTTCGGATGTCTCTTCACGGCTCAGGGCATCCAGCACGTAAGGGCCGAGAAGATCCTGGACGTACCGGTGCTGGGTGTCCGGGTTATTCATCGGCGATTCCTACGCTGTGTCGCGTCATGCGGACGTGGAGGTCTCGTAGCGCGGCGGTGGTGCGGCTCTTGACCGTGCCCAGAGGAGTGTCGGTGCGGGTGGCTATCTCGCGTTGCGAGAGTCCTTCGAAGTAGGCGAGAGTTAGTATCTCGCGGTGGTTTGGCGAGAGTTTGGAGAGGGCGGCGGCCACGTCGAAGTTTCGGGAGAGTTGGGCTGTGGGATCCTCTTCGCCGGGTTCGGTGCCGGTGGATTCGGCGATGGTTTTGACGCGGGACTGGCGACGGCGGTGGAGGTCGGTCGCCCGGTTGCGGGTTATGCGCTGCATCCAGGTGGCGAAGCTGGCTTTGGCGGGATCGAAGCTCGCGGCGTTCTTCCACACGGCGACGAACACGTCTTGCATCAAATCCTCCGCTGAGCTTCGGTCGCCCAACAAGCGTCTACCGGAACCCAGGATCACGGTAGCGTAGCGGTCATACAACTCCGACAGAGCGCTCTCGTCTCGGTCTTCGGCCACACGCCGCATGAGAGCTTCGTCTGTGGGATTCCGCACCGTCAACCTTCCGCCGCCGACACCGGGGATCATATCCGCTACCAATTCTTGGTGCCGGTTCGAACGAGGTTTTATTGTATCCATCGAGACCATATGCAGTTATATACGCCGCCGGGAGCCGTTCGGATTACGCTATCTATACCGCAAATACAACTATTCGAGGTTAGAATACGCCTGTTACGAAAGGAGATAAGTGGATCCAGACTTCTCCAAAAAAGAGCTTAGAGCCGTCGCCAAACGACCAGCACAGGGCCACATAAGCAACTTCTTCGGCGACATGAGGAACATGTTGAGCCTCGGCACGCTCAAGGCGACCATCCGGGAGTTTATGCGGGACGACGCCCTCGGGCTCGCCGCGCAACTGGCCTACTACATGATCCTCGCTCTCTTCCCATTCATCCTCGTGCTCTTCTCGCTCATGGGAACCTTCTCGAGCCCCGAACTGGCCTCAACCGTCCTCGAATACCTGCGTCAAGTCATGCCAAACGAGGCTTACGGGCTGATAGAAGAATACACCGGCCCCATCATAAGCGGCGACGCGGAGGCACCCGAGCTACTATCCTTCGGCGTCCTGTTCACGATCTGGGCCGCTTCGGGGGCTTTCTCCGCCCTGATAAACGCTCTCAACCGGGCCTACGACGTTCAGGAGACGCGACCTTACTGGAAGGTAAAGGGACTCGCCATCCTGATGACGCTCGGGCTATCGGTGCTGATCCTTGCGGGGGTTCTGCTGATGGTTCTCGGACCCTCTATCGGGGTTGGTATCTCCGACTACTTCGGCCTAGACAAAGAGTTCCTCTTTATCTGGAACATCGTGCGCTGGCCGGTGGCACTGTTGCTGATGGTCGCGACCGTCGCGCTCCTGTACTTTCTGGCCCCCGACGCCGGGCAGCCGTTTCGTTGGATCACACCCGGAGGCTTCGTCGGTGTCCTGCTGTGGGTCGTAGCAAGCGTCGCCTTCAGCGTCTACGTCAACAACTTCGGCTCCTACAACAAGACCTACGGCTCCATCGGCGTCGTCATAGTGCTGCTGCTGTACCTGTACATCTCATCGCTCACCATCCTCTTTGGAGCAACACTCAACGCCGTCCTAATAAGGCTGAAAGAAGAAGTCTCCGGCGAACACATCCTAAACGCCCAACCCGCCGGTGATAAACCCGACCTGGTCGACGAAGAGCTAGTCGAAGAAGTACGGGATGAGAGAAACCAGTAAGAGACGTGGCCGTGGAATTAGCCAGGCATCCCTGGTAGAAGAACGGTGCTCTTTGGTATACTCCGGCTCGCACGGAGGAGTGGCTGAGTGGTTGAAAGCGGCACCCTGCTAAGGTGTTATACCTCTTGATGGGGTATCGAGGGTTCGAATCCCTCCTCCTCCGCTCGAATCGTCCCTGATTGTGAAGCTGGTCAGCTTTTCCTGACTGGCTCGTTGAATAAAGTGGCGCATGAGAAAGGGCCGGATCTCTCCGGCCCTTTCTCTCTTAGCCTATACGAAGGGGGATGGACAGCCCTGTTGGCCCTGGTGTTGCTTGGGGAGGGCTAGGGACTTTTGCTACTGTGCATCCCCCTTCATAGGCTCTCGTACGGTAGCCTACATCATCCCGCGGAGCTCGGTAACCATGTCCAAACCCTGCTGCTTGCACAGGTCCTTGGGACGCATGATCGCCTGCTCGTCCAGCAAGTTGCGGGTCCTGGCCTCTTTCTCCAGATGACGCTCGATCACATCTATGGCCCGATCCACATCCTCGCGAGTGACTTCCTCGACTTTTTCGTGGCTGATGGTGATAGTCATTGTCTATTCACCTCCTCTCGTCGCCGGTTTGACGAACCTGCTACCCCTTCGTGATAGCTTGTAACAATCGGTTCGCTCGACTGACCTTCAGAGTAATCGTGGTCGGTTTGCTTGTCAAGACAAATCTTTACGTTTTCCGTAGGCCCACCGTATAAGCTTTGAACGCCAACGCCGCGCCCCCGATGGCCCTCTGTACGAAGACCATTCCGGGAAACGCGGCGAAATACGAGTAAAGCTTATACCTAAAGCAAATAAAACGGAAAGAAACCTGATCCCGGATCTATCCAGATATCCGGGCGGATCTCCGATGGATCAGCGCAGCCGCAAGTAACGCCGACAAAATGCCGCCGGCGATCCCCACCAACGGAAGTCCACCGGTGTCCGGCAGAACAGTCAGCGGCTGAACCTGTTCTTGCTCCGGGTCAGACTTCGGAGCGGATGCGGATGAAGATTCTACTTTTGGCGCAGAGGCCGATTCCGCTTTGGGAGCGGGCGCCGGGGCAGCCTCTGGCGCGGGTGCTGGGACAGCCTCTGGTGCGGGAGCGGTCGCTGCTACTGGAGCTGCGGCTTGCTCTTGCGGAGCTGGCCCCTTGTATTCAGCAGGCGGGGCGGCGAGCACGAGAACGATCCTCCGTTCCACCGTGGAGCCCGGCGTTGCAAGTTCGGCGGGCGGTGTCTCCAGACGTTCGGGCGCGGGAACCGGCGGAGCCGCCGCTACCACAGGTGGCGCGGGAGCCGGTGCGGAGTATTGATTCGCAGTGGCGGTCGCGTACTGGTCTTTGGTGGTGTACTGATCTTCCGTGGCGTACTGATCCACCGTCGAGCCGCCAGCATCAGCCGCCGCAGCCTCCGGCGCAGCTGGTGCCGCGATTTCCGGTGCCGCTGCAGGCGCTGCTGTAGGTGTTGGCGCTGGCTCGGGTGCTGGCGCAGCCGCGGATGTTCCAGCAGCCGGGCCGGTTGGGGTCGAGTCGTCTACGGTGACGACGTTTACGGTCGCTTCACCCAGAGCGGTCAGGCCGATCTGCTCCGCTGCTGCTTGGGAAAGGTCGAGATCCCGGCCCGTAACGAACGGCCCCCGGTCGTTGACCCTCACGACCACCGAACGTCCATCCAACGTGACGTTTAGCTTCGTGCCGAAAGGCAACGTCTTGTGAGCGGCGGTGAAATCCCCGGCGTTGAACGGCTCGCCGCTCGCCGTGGTCGCCCCTTCAAACCCAGGACCGTACCAACTGGCTACCATCTGATCCGCATCCGCTATCCGCACCGCGAACAACGAGACTAACAAACTCACCAAAGCCGCCGCCCCAAAGACCAGCAGCCTGCGCGAATTACCGCTTACCATCCGTGACAAATGAATCCCCTCCAGAATTGTTTTCAAGCCGGACTCGGAAGCCCCCCTCCGCCGACCGCGGCAATCCTACACACATCGTCCAGACGAATCAACACCCTAACGCAACATTTCCGAAATATTTTCGTAATGTGTCTTCTGTGGTTGGTCTTGGAGAAAGAGACAAAGTCAACAACTTGGGGCGTTAGAATATAGTAAACATTCGTTACGAGTTTTAGAGAGATAGGAGTTTCATGAAGTATCGCAGGCTCGCTGGGACGGACATCGAGGTCTCCGAGGTTGGTTTCGGGGTATGGACGGTCTCGACTGGTTGGTGGGGAGAGGTGATCGACGACCGCTCCATCAGCTTGCTTCGTGAGGCTCAGGAGCGCGGCGTGAACTACTTCGACACCGCCGACACCTACGGTTCCGGCAAGGGCGAGACCCTGCTCGCTGATGCTTTCGGCCACATGCGCGACAAAGTCGTCATATCCACCAAGATCGGGTACGACTTCTACAACAACACCGAGCGTCGCGGTCAGCAGGCCCGCCCGCAGGACTGGTCCGAGGATTTCCTGCGCTTCGCCCTCGAACAAAGCCTCAAGCGACTCGACACGGACTACATAGACTTCCTGCAACTCCACAACACAAAGATGGACGCGGTAGAGAGCGACGAGTTGTTCGCGCTCATGGAGAGCTTCAAGGACGAGGGGAAAATTCGGGCCTACGGAGCCGCGCTCGGGCCGAAGATCGGCTGGGTCGACGAGGGTGTCAAAGTCATGCGCGAACGCAGCGTCTCTGGCGTGCAGATGATCTACAACCTCCTCGAACAAGACCCCGGTCGCGAGCTAATAGATACCGGACGAGAGACCGACACCTCTCTAATAGTGCGCGTCCCCCACTCCTCCGGGATGCTCGAAGGCAACTACGACGAGACGACGACCTTCGCCGAGAACGACCATCGTCGCCACCGTCCGAAGGAGTGGCTTACCCACGGCCTCAAGAAAGTCGAGCAGTTGGACTTCCTAACAGAGTCCGGCGAACGCACTCTTGGTCAGGCCGCACTCAAGTTCGTGCTCGCTAGTCCCGAAGTAGTCTCCACGCTGCCGAACATCTACGGTCAAGAGCAGATCGAGGAGTTCACCGCCACGAGCGAGACCCCGGATATAACGCCCGAGGAACTAGAGAAGGTAACCGAGCTCTACGAGAACAACTTCGGGCTCGCGATGCCGACGACCGCTGGCGCCTGATCCCACCTAATAGGCTCACACTAGAGGCTCAGGACAGAAGAGAGGACGAAATGACCCAGACCCAAACCCGCGAAACCCAAGCACCCGAAGAGAAACTGCCCGCCCAGTACATCAACTACATCTTCTTCAAGCTCGACCCACTCTGGCGACGCCTCCCGGAAGAGGAGCGCGAAGCGGGAAAGAAGGAATTCTTGGCCGCAGCGGATGAACACTCCGGTCCGATGCTCCTGCGCTGCTTCTCGCTAATGGGTCTGCGCCCCGACGCGGACTTCATGCTCTGGCGCATCGGCTACGACCTCGAAGCGTTCGAGAACATGACCGCCGCCCTCCTAAAGACCGGTCTCGGACGCTATCTGAACGTCACGTACTCGTACTTCGCCCTCTCCCGACGGTCCATCTACGTCGGGGAGCACACGCCCGGCTTCGAGAACCGCACCCACATCATCCCTGGCGAAGGCGACTACCTCTTCGTCTACCCGTTCGTCAAAACTCGCGAGTGGTACCAACTGCCGGTCGACGAACGCCAACGCATGATGAACGAGCATATGCAGATAGGCCGCAAGCACTATCCCGTCAAGAACAATACCGGCTACTGCTTCGGCATCGACGACTACGAGTTCATACTCTCCTTCGAAGCCGAGAGCCCCGAGAAATTCCAAGACCTCATGATGGAACTCCGCGATTCCGAAGCAAGCTCCTATACAGCCCTGGACACCCCGATCTTCACCTGCCGTCGCAGAAATTTACAAGAAGTTCTCGAATATTTAGGATAACTAACTGAATACCCCTAGCGCGGACGCTTTGTACTCATGTACAATGCCGACATCGCGCCAGCCATAGCCGGAACGTCCCTTACTTGGACTTCCGGCTAAATTTTTGCTCGCTATTTGTGCCGTTTATTTCCTTGTGGACTCACGACGAACGACCTGTATAATAATCCCGACATGATTACTAGGATTAATCAACCAGCGGCAATTGGCGAGCGGAACGTGGACCTTGTGGGTGGTACGCCACTGTTGGAGTTGCCTAATATATCGGCTGAGGTTCCGGGGGTTCGTATCTTCGGGAAGGCCGAGTGGAGGAACCCTGGTGGGTCGGTCAAGGATCGCCCGGCGTTGTGGATGATCCGGGACGGAGAAGAGAGCGGTGCTCTCACCCGAGATAAGACTATCCTCGACGCTACGAGTGGCAACACGGGGATCGCCTACGCTTGGATCGGGGCTGACCTCGGCTACAAGGTAAAGCTGTGCATGCCGAAGAACGCCAGTGAGGAGCGCAAGAAGATACTGCGAGCCTACGGCGTGGATTTCGTGCTCACCGATCCCGGCGAGGGTTCGGATGGTGCGATCCGCGAGGCCCGCAAGCTCTACGCTGAAGACCCGGAGCAATACTTCTACCCGGACCAGTACAGCAACCCTGCCAACCCACGGGCTCACTATGAAAGCACGGGACCGGAGATCTGGGAGCAGACAAACGGCGAAGTGACACACTTCGTGGCAGGCCTCGGGACCAGCGGCACATTTGTCGGCACAGCGAGCCGTCTAAAAGAGTACAACCCCGAGATCCAGGTAGTTTCGTTCGAGCCGGATTCGCCGTTTCACGGTCTCGAAGGAATGAAGCATATGGGGTCCGCTATCGTGCCGAGCATCTACAACCCGACCATCGCGGACCAGAACCGAGGAACCGCTACGGAGGACGCTTATGAGATGGTGCGGCGAGTCGCTCGCGAAGAAGGAATCCTTATCGGGATCTCCGCCGGTGCCGCAGTCGCTACGGCGTTGCAAGTGGCACGGGAGGTTGAGAACGGCGTTATTGCGACCATCCTGTGTGACGGGGCGGACAAGTATCTCTCCGAGAGTTTCTGGGAGGAAGGTTAGTGCCGCTCAAGATCGGGGCAGGCGACGTGAAAAGCATTCACGCTCACGCTCGTGAGGGGTATCCCGAAGAAGTCGCTGGAGCTCTGGTTGGTATGGATGTAGATGGGATGAAGATAGTGGTCGATGTCTGGCGGGCCGAGAACACCCACGAGGAAGAGCGGTCGCGGCGGTTTTTAATCGAGCCTTTAAAGATCAAGGAATTCGAGGAGCGGGCCGACGAGCGGGACATGGACGTGCTCGGCTTCTATCACACGCACCCGGACCACCCGGCTGAACCGTCGGAGTACGACCGGGATCACGCCTGGCCCGGCTATTCGTATGTCATCGCATCCGTGAGCGAGAACGGCGTGGAAGACCTGCGCTCGTGGTCGCTCAAGAACGACCGTTCCGGCTACGACGAAGAACCAATCGTAGGTTAATAACACAGAGAAAAGGAGAACCTGTTATGCCGAAGATCAAGATACCAACCCCACTCCGCCAGTACACCGCAGGCAACCGCGAAGTCAAAGTCGGCGGCGGTACCGCGGGCGACGCGCTCGGGAATCTCGCCACCGAGTACCCGGAACTCAAACAGCACCTGTACACGGGTGACGGCAAGCTCCGCTCGTTCGTCAACGTGTACAAGGGCGACGAGGATATCCGGTACATCGACGGTCAGGATACGGCGGTCGAAGACGGCGACGAGCTATCCATAATTCCGTCCATCGCCGGTGGCAACGCCAGTGGTGTTGGGCGATGTAGGTAATTTTAGAAGTTTCGTTTTTCTAGAAAATTCAATCTAAGCAAAGAGGTTTTCATATCATGCAGACACGCCAGCCAGTGGTCGAATCACCGAACGGTTCGGTGGATCTCTCAAACGAAGAGATAGCTCGTTACAGTCGACATCTCATAATGCCCGAGGTCGCGCTGGATGGGCAGAAAAAACTAAAAGCCGCGAAAGTCCTGACCATTGGGGCCGGAGGGCTCGGAAGTCCGCTCGCGATGTACTTGGCGGCGGCGGGCGTTGGCACTTTGGGTATTGTGGACTTCGACGTGGTCGACGAGTCAAACTTGCAGCGTCAGATCATCCACGGCACATCCGACGTTGGGCGCAAGAAGATGGAGAGCGCGAAAGAGACCATAAAGAACATCAACCCGAACGTAGAGGTCATTGGTTTCGAGGAGCCGCTGTCGAGCGAGAACGCTCTCGAAATTTTCAAAGACTTCGACATCATCGTGGACGGCACGGATAACTTCCCGACGCGCTACCTCGTCAACGACGCCTGCGTCTTGCTCGGCAAGCCGAACGTATACGGTTCGATCTTCCGCTTCGAGGGTCAGGCGAGCGTTTTCCACGCGGAGGAAGGTCCATGTTACCGTTGCCTCTACCCCGAGCCGCCACCGCCGGGACTCGTCCCAAGCTGCGCCGAGGGTGGCGTGTTGGGGATACTGCCGGGCGCAATCGGCATCATCCAGGCGACGGAGACGGTCAAGCTCATACTCGGTGCGGGCGAGCCGCTTATCGGGCGGCTGATGCTCTACGACGCACTCGGCATGAGCTTTCGGGAGATGAAGCTTCGCAAAGATCCCAACTGCCCCATCTGCGGCGAGAATCCTACGGTGACCGAGTTGATCGACTACCAGGAATTCTGCGGCATCCCGCAGGCTCAGGCCGTCGAAGAAGAGAACAACGTACCGGAGATAACGGTCCAGGAGCTAAAGCAGAAGATGGACAACGGCGACAACGTCAACGTTCTCGACGTGCGCGAGCCCCACGAGTACGAAGTCGCCAACATCGGCGTCAAGCTCATCCCACTAGGAGAGCTTCCGCAGCGCATAGCGGAGCTAGACTCCGACGAGAACTTCGCCATCCACTGCAAGAGCGGAGCTCGCAGCGCGAAGGCCGTAAAGTTGCTTCAAGACGCAGGCTTCCAGAACGCCTACAACGTCAAGGGCGGCATCACCGCCTGGAGCGAGGAGATCGACGCTAGCGTTCCCAAATACTAAAGCAGAACCGTTCAACACACGCGGGGTCGTCATCATGGCGGCCCCGCTTTTTTGTATCTAGCATGTATCATCTGAGTAATGGATAGCATAAAGATCTTTGACGGCCACAACGACACACTCCTCAACCTGCGGCTCCCCGAACGCGGTGAGGATCGCAGTTTCTTCGAGCACAGCCTGACAGGTCACATCGACCTACCGCGAGCCCGCGAAGGCAACTTCGGTGGCGGTTTCTTCGCCTGCTTCGTACCGAATCCTAAAGATTCCGGGTACAACGAAAAGTCCGCCCTGGCTACCATCAAAGGTGGTTACAAAGTCGCGGGCGCTCCACCGGTGGACCCCACGTATGCTAAGCGAGTCGCGGGCGAACTCGCCACGGATCTCTTCGCGCTAGAAGCCGAGTCCGAGGGGAACCTGAAAGTCGTCCTGACGGCTGGAGAGATCGAAGATTGCCTGCGAGGTGGTGTGCTCGCCTCGATCCTGCACTTCGAGGGCGCGGAGAACCTCGGCCCGGACCCGGAGGCTCTCGAAACCTGCTACAACTCGGGCCTACGCTCTTTGGGCCTTGTCTGGAGTCGCTCGAACGCCTACGCCCACGGCGTGCCGTTCGCTTTCCCAAGCTCGCCGGACACTGGACCCGGCCTGACCGATGCCGGAAAAGGACTGGTCCGCGAGTGCAACCGGCTCGGAGTCCTGGTGGACCTCTCCCACCTCAACGAGAATGGCTTCTGGGATGTCGCCGCTCTCTCCGATGCTCCGCTCGTGGCGACGCACTCGAACGCCCACGCGCTCTGCCCCTCGACGCGCAACCTGACCGACCGCCAACTCGACGCTATCCGGGACTCCGACGGCATGGTGGGAGTAAACTTCGCCGTCGCATTCCTGCGAGAGGATGGCCGGGAGAGTGCGGACACACCGCTCGAAACCGTCGTGCGGCACGTGGACTATCTAGTAGAGAAACTTGGCATCGACCGGGTTGGCTTCGGCTCGGACTTCGACGGTGCGCGGGTTCCTATAGGTATCGGGGATGTCTCCGGCCTACCGAGTTTGATGGAAGCACTAAGCAATCACGGCTACGACGAACCCGCGCTAAAGAAACTCGCGCACGAGAACTGGCTGCGAGTGTTGCGGAAGACTTGGGGATCTTAGACTGAGAACGCTCCGCAATCTGGAGTCGTCTTGAGTAATCCTCGGAGAAGCTCCGGTAAGCGGTCCCGGCGAGATGTGTTGATGGTTTTGTTACTCATTGGGGTCTCCTTGATGATCGCCGCGTTCGCGTTTCTGAGTCCTCCAGAACCTTCCGACCCGGCGGTGTCTGTGTTTCCGTTGCCGGAGCGGTATGCGAGCAACTACGGCAACGATTGGGGAGCGGCGCGGATTCAGGGAGAGCACGAGGGGACGGACATCTTCGCGCCAGCGGGGACGGCGATACGGTCGATCACGGCTGGCACCGTCAGTCGGGCGTGGGGATCATCTGGGGACGGTTGGAACAACCTGGGTGGATATACCGTCATGATCGAAGCCTCAGAGGATGTCGGCAAGATCAAGCGCGGCGACCGCCTGTACTACGCTCACATGGATGCCCCAACGAATCTAGAATCCGGTGAGACCGTAGAAGCCGGAGATAAGATCGGGACAGTCGGCGACACGGGACAAGGTCCACCCGGCACGCGGGGCGAGTTCGAGCCGCACCTACACCTGGGCTGGTACGAAGGCTGGAGCTTCTTCGGCGAGGATCGGACAAGCGAGATAAACGGTGCGATGAACCCGTATCCGATGCTCAAACGCGTGGAGAGGAGAAGTAAGTCCCCAGGCGGCGGAAAGAGTGGCGCGTAGACTAACAGGGCACGGCAGTCCTATATATACGAGCTTGACCTACTCCGACTCTCCGACGTTTTCGCGGGTTCCGTATAGAGAAACTACGGCTAGTCCGGCGAAGATGAGAGCAGCCGCGATGATCCAGGATAAGCCGTCTCGGCCCGGTTGCATGTGCCAGGCCCAGGCGGCGAAAGTGTCGTCAGGCAGCTTGGCAGCGAGGTATGAGGTCATGACAAAGGCAAGCGGCACGGTCCATGAGAGCCGCGCACCAATCAGCCGCGCCGTTAGCAAGGTTAGGCCGCCGAGACCACCGAGATTCCGCACGAGAGCGAGCACCGGATGCGAGGACTGCACGTTTTCGAGATCAAAGGAAGTTAGAACCACTAATAGTAGAAACACTGCAATCAGGAGCAACGCTGCGAGATGGCCGAAACGCACAGGCGGAAGAGGCCGGGCCGCGGTACGCTCCGTCTCGCCGAACGGTGAATCTGCGCTGGTACCAACTACGCTAGCCGACGCGAAGGTGGCGAAGATCAGCAACGGACGCAGCGAACCGGTGCCTATTCCAAACTCCGGCTGCGCGAACAACCAAGCCGACCCGATCCAAGACCCCAACGCCAACAAAGCTAGCGTAAGAACCGCCCATCCAACACGCCGGGAGCGCACATAAAGCATCACGAATCTCGTCATAGGAACCGGCGGTTCGTGACCTTGCCTCGTCCACTCCTCGAACTGATCGTCGTTCTGGCGCGAGCCATGGCTGTGCTCCGCTGAAGGCAAGTTCATGGTAAGTCTTTCAGGGTGACTTTACCGGCACGAAGGTCCACGAAGTTTTCTTTCAACCACGCTTCGCGTACTTTAGGCTCCAAAGAAGCGAAATCTTCGACGAGTTTCTGGAAATTGGAGCACGTGCTATAGCTGTATTGCCAGGTAGGTTGATTCATGGCACGGTTCACAAGCCAAGCCATGATCACCTCCTGCGCTTCCACTGATGGCTCGAACATCGTTCGCAAATCGGCTTTGGTTATGCCCTGATCGTCCTCGAACTTCCCGCACTTCTCCAAATCCGCGTCGGTCGCCTCTGGCATCTCTACATTTCCGTCGGGGCCATACATCTTGAGCGAATCCTGGACAAAGCTATTGGCAGCCAGGTATGCTAAAAGTTCTTTGTCTTCGAGGTCAGGACTAAAAATAAGCACCGTGTCTTCTATATTCATCTCCTTGGCTGGCGTTGCGGTAGATCCGGTCTGTAGCGTGCGTTTAGGAGCATCGGGTATCCCGACCAGCGGCTCAAAAGTCTCGTTGACTTTGCGTGCCGTCTCCGGCAGGATCGACTCGTAAGCTGGATGTAGGCAGACCGTAATCTTGCCTTTGTCGCATACGGGCTCGTATGGCAGCTCCGCTGCGAAGGCGTTGGTAGCACGAATTGGTACGCCCACCGAGACCACGAAACCCAACACAGCGACGACCACGGACACTCCGAGAGCGCTCCAAGTCAGAACACTCCGCCAATGTCCCTTGAGTGCGATAGCCGCTAGAGCGATCCCCGTCAGGCCCAGCATCCAGAGCGATTGTTGAGCGGCGACTTGAGGAACCTCATGAAACACTTCCCGATAAACGAGGGTGTCGGGCGCGGGTGAGAGGAGATCGTAATTGGCTTTGCGGTCCTCTAGTCGGTAAGGGAGGATCTGCGCGCCAAACAACCCGATGGCGACAATTGGAGCTGTGAAACGGCTTGGCACATAGTGTCCGGCGGCGAAGCCTAAAGCAGAGAAGGCTACTATCGCGAGCAGCGTGACCAACACGTAGCCCCACAGCGGTGACCCCCACGTGGCGCGGCGAAAAGTTAGGGCGAACATGGCCCCTATTAGAGTTCCATAGACCGCCACACCCCACAGAGCGGTTCCGCCCCACGCAGTCAAAACTCGCGAGACCGACGAACACGGCGTGACAGCGAGCAACTCCCCCATCTTGCGGCGACGATCCCGCCCAGCCATCCAGGCGGCGATGCCACCCATCATCGGCCCGACCAGCAGTATTGTTTGCCGGATGCCGCCACTGGTCTGCAACCAAACGTAGAAACCCGAGATCACGGTGAAATCTGCGAACCACCAGGCCCCCGCCACCATCAGCGGAAAGCACACCAGCGCGATGCTCCTCCGAAACTCTAGCCTCAAGAGCCCGAGAGCAGTTCTCATGCTCGCGCTCCAGCTTTCGCACCTGCAAGCACCGAAGTGTAGCCGCGTTCGAGCGGCGAATCTCCTACCCCGTGGCCTTCGCCCCGGACTATTAGCTCGTCGGGGGTTCCCCGGAAGAGGATGTCGCCACCACCCATCAAGGCGACTTCGGAGCAGGCCGCACCCACGTCTTCCACCAAGTGAGTGCTCACCAGGACGGTGCCGCGCTCTCCGA
>JAABUN010004570.1_pt1 | contig 18629 bp, 32 predicted proteins | sample 5559311 | NCBI WGS metagenome assembly JAABUN01 (sample SAMN10711877, study PRJNA513370) | rock metagenome | isolation source: Antarctica rocks | place: Antarctica: Victoria Land, Siegfried Peak sud | reverse complement strand
AAGCTCCCCCAGCAGGACCGGCGCGTCGATGGCCCCAGACAGAAACGCTTCCTGCTCCCCCAGGCGGGCGGTGTCGAACTCGAACTGTGGATCGCGGACGCGCCGGACAACTTCGGCAACACGGTCGCCATTCGGACGGGTGACTACGAATTCAGCAAGCTGCTCGTCACCCAGCGGCGCGACGGCGGATGCCTCCCCAACGGCTGGATGCACGCGCACGGCTACCTCTGGCCGTTCCGCATGAAGGCGGGGCCGGAACGGGACCGGCTGACGCTGCGGAATGCGCCGGAGCCGCCGCTCGCCTGCCCGGACGAGGACACCTTCTTCCGGGCATTGGGGCTCGACGACGCGCTGATCCCCGATCCGACGACGCGCGACCTCCGCATGGCCGAGCGGCTACGCGGCCAGCTGGCAGCAGGAAGGAAAGTGGCGGTATGAGCACGATACTGAGGCTGACGTCTGAACAGCAAGCCAAGTTGCGACCCCTAGCACAGAGCATCCACAACGATAGCTTCATGCTCGACGATCACCTGCGTGAAGACGCCTCGTTGGGCCTGATCCGTGAGGACCTCGAAGCGCTGCTCGATGCGACGATGAAGGCGTTGAAGACGCTGAGAGCGGGACGATGAGCCTGCGTGCATCGCGGCGGGCGCTGGGGAAGAGCCACCCGGCGCTCCTCCGCGCCCGCCTGGACGCGCTCACCGACGACACGCCGCCGCCGAGGTTGCTGGTGGCTCCTGCGCCGCCCCAGGCGGGGATCAGCGAAGAGGCGTTCCAAGATTTGATTGTCCAACTCGCGGGCTATCTGGGCTGGTTGACGTACCACCCGTACGACTCGCGGCATTCGACATCCGGCTACCCCGATCTCACGTTGGTTCGTTGCGTCGGCTCGCGCGAGTTGGTGATGGCCGAGCTGAAGGCGGAGAAGAGTCGGCTATCGCGCGAGCAGGGCGAATGGGCGACCGCGCTGCTCGCCGCCGGGGTGCGGTATTTCTTGTGGCGACCATCCGACTGGTCGGCCATTATCGCGGTACTCAGTGGGGACGTTGACCGCTGAGTACCGCATCGAATTAACGTTCAGGCAGGAGGTGACGACGTGAGCGACCATATTCTTTGTAACGACCAAAGCTTGAATCGCCGTGATGCGATCGCGTTTGCGCACAGCGAAGCGGCGCGCTTGCTGCGTCAGGTGTGGGTCGTTTCGCGGAGCGGCTATCTGCTGGTGTTGCTGCCGGAAGGCTTGTTGCCCGGCGATCTGCTGGTGCATTCGGCGTAGCTGAGTAGCGCACCGGCCCGACTTGCAGCGGGCTAAAGGCGCGGGCCGGGTGGGAAGAGGGGGGAGGGCGAGATGATGAGCGATAACACACTACCGAGCGCGAACAAGATGGCTGACATCGTGTTGGGGATCAGGCGCGATCAGCGCGTCGTGGATCGGCGCGACGCCTTGCAGAAGGAGTTACGGCGCGTCGATATCCTGGAAAAGCTGGCACAGGACATTACGCGCGCCGACGAGGTACTGAAAGAGCTTGGGTTGTCAGCGCACGACAAGACCGCGGCGTTGGGGCCGCTCAGGGCGGTACTCAGCAGGGAGATCGAGCGCGAGCCGTATATCCCCGGTGTGTCCTACATCCGGCCTGGATAGCGCCGCGCCGAAAACATTGTCGATCGCCGCGTCGCCGCGCCGACCGGCGGCGCGCGCAGAGGGAGGGGGCAGGGATGAGCGACTTTATGGCGGCGTGGTATCGCCAGCGCGAGCGTGTGGAGTTGGCGCGGCGGGTCGATCCGCTCGGACTGCTGACGACCGCTGAGGTTGGCGCGGTGGTTGATTATGTGGAGCGCGACAAGGTCGTGAGGTGCTTTTGGCGCACCGATCGGACCTGTCCCCATCCCAGTCTGTGTCGGTATGGTTACGACTGTGTTGCGCGACCTACGTGGTAGCAAGGAGGCACGATGAACGACACGGCGGCGGGCGGGGCGACGGTGGCCACGCGGGTAACGATTGAGGCGGTGGAGCGCCTGGATGGGGCGGTGCAAGAGCGGTTGCGCCAGATGAGCAAAGGGCGGCTGCGCGAGATGATCCCTCGTGCCATCGACGGCAAGTTCCGAATGTGTGTCCCGCCGGAGCCTGACGACGACGACCTGATTCTCGCGGCACTGATTGATGAGTTATGGGAGGCCAGGGCCGAGCTCGTCGCGCTCCGGGCGGTCGCGGCGGCGGAGCTACCGACGCCGATGCTGAGTAGCCTGGACGAGGACATCGAGGGGTATATCCGTGCGACCCCCAAGACTGCCGTGGCGATAGCGGTGGACTACTGGCACTTGGTCAACTGGCAGCAGGAAGCCGCGCGCTTACACGCCGAACTCGTCGCGCTCCGGGCCACCGTGAGCCAGCAGGCGGCGGTCGTGGCGGCGGCGCGGAAATACTGCTATTACCAGGGCTTTATCGGCATCGAGACCGAGGCTGCCGGCGAGGCCAAACGCTATCTGGGGCGGTTGCAGGATACGCTCGCAGACCTCGACACCGCCCGCCAGCACGCCGCGCCGGATCCACCGGGGGCGGCGCGACCCGCAGCGGGGACGGCGGCGGGGCCGGGAGCGGGGGAGTGATGAGCGACGGGCAACCGAAACGATCGCTGGTGTCGTTTATGGGCATGTTCGCACCGCCCGTCAACGCCGCGCCGATAGCCGGTGCGGTCTGGCGCACGGTGACGCGGTACCACGCATTCTGCCCTGGTGCAGGGTGCGATTACCAGTTCCCCGAGGATCATTATCGTCCGTGGGAGGGCGACGACTTCGAGGCACCCGATTGGGAGGGTGTGCGTGCTTGCCCCCGATGCGGCCAGCGCGTTGGTGGCACAGGCGCTGACCGCTGACCGCCCGCCGCCCGCGCGGCCTATCGTCAACAGCGGGCGTTTCCTGACATTGGCCGCGCCGGTGTGTCCACGGTTGCCATTGGCCCGCCAGGGCGTGGCAGGGGGGGGCGAGGGGCATAGCGCGAGAGGAGCGTAAAGGATGGTGGCGATGGCCGAGAAACCAGCACAGACACCAACGCCGATTCGCGCGCTTTTTCGTTGCGTGCATTGTGGCTGGGTGCTCGGCCAGATCGCCAATGGGGTGTTCCACGAGGATCGCGGCGATAAATCGGGCTTCCCCATCGTGCGCCGGTGCGTACGGTGTGGCAAACGCAACGTCAAGTTAGCGGCATAGGAGGGCAACATGGCAACACCGAGGCAACGTATCGCCGCATGGATGCGGGAACGGATCGCGGACGCCGACGAGGTGGTCATCCCCGATTTGGCGCGTCAAGCAATCGCGGTACACCGTGACGATCTGGCGTTTCTCCAAGCATGGTTCGATGATACCGCCTACGTCGTGGCCTATGGGATCGGCACGCAGCTATGCCAGGAGACGCGCGGTAACGTTCTCGCCCGCCACGTCGCGCCAAGTGCCACCGACGCTGCCAATCCTGCCGTGCCGCGTCGGCGCTGGCTAGACGAGATGGAGCATGTGGGCATTCGGAGTCTCCGCATCGGGCAGATGACCAAAGCCGATCTCTTGATCGCCGCGAGCGAGCGTGAAAAGCCCATGCTGACCGAGTTGCACCGGATCGGACTCTTCCGACGCTTGGCCGACAAGATGGACGATCGCCAGCGCGTCGGCGAGGTGTTCACCGATGAGCAAGTGGATCGCTGGGCGCGACTGCTCAAAGTGAAGTACAGCGTGACGATCCCCGTTCCGGCGAAATTGGCGACGAAGCACGAGGAGAATGCAGCATGAGCGATCTGTTTACGCGCTATCGGATCACGATCCGCATGGCGAATAAGATCATGGGCGGCACGCCGCGCGACCCCAAGGTGATCGAGGGCTGGATCAAGACCAAGATGGGCCTGGAAGCGGGCGACGAGCTGCGCGCGATGGTGGCCCGTACCATGATCGACCTGGGCCACGATCTCATTGAGGATGCCACCGAAGAGCAGATCGACGCGGCGATCAGCAGCACCGTGGCCGAGAAGTCCACCAACGGTTTCAAGCGCAACGACGCGGGGCTGCTGATCGAGGGCCGACAAATTAAGGCGTGTTTAAAAGAAAATATCAGCATCGTCTACGGCAAGGCTCGGTTCGGCCCCACACTCAAGGGCGGCAAGGGCTTCCTCGCCGAGCGGGTGTTCGTGGAAGAAGATGCGATCCAGTTGGGGCGTGCCGAACCGGACGGCGTAGAGATGTTCATCGGCCATGTGAGCGGCCCGCAAGGCCCGCGCTCGACGCTGACCTACTACGAGTACTGCGAGCGCCCGGAAATCTCGTTCACGCTCGCCAGCCTGCAAGATTGCATCAAGCCCGATCAGTGGGAGGCGATCTTCGAGCAGGCCGAGCAGAACGGGCTAGGGGCGCTCCGCAGCCAGGGTCATGGGCGCTTTACCCTGCTGGGGGTGGAAGAGATCGCCGCTACCAAGCGTCCGAAGTTCTTCAAGTCAGCGGGCAACGTGCCCCGCGTGGTGGAGAATGCCGCCGATTAACGCATGGCCCGCGCCGAGTTTAACACCCGGCGCGGGCATACCCTCCGACGCCGTGTTTACGGCTAGGCAAGACGACCAACCCATCCTAGTCCGCACTTACCCCGTCAGTCCGCGCCGACTCCCCTTCTCTCGCCCACGCCAGCCACCACTCGCCACGCCGACGATTCCATGCTACCCGCGTCCCCACTTCCCTGAACACGCCGACATGCCATGCCGGACCAGCCCCTGCCTTACCGACGCAGATCGACTAGCCTTGCTTCCCCACGTCGTCCCACCCCGCCCCGCGCCGACTACCTGCGTCCACCCGAGTCCTGCCGCGTCCGCCCATCCCGACTGGCCATGTCCGGTCTCGCCATCTCGACCCTTGCCAGGCCACGCCGACGCCGCTTGACCATAAACCCCTCCCGCTGCTACTATTGGCGCACAACTCGCGCGGTGTCGGTAGACGCCCTGGCATGATCGGATATTGGCTCCGGTCGGCCAGGGCGTCTCTTTTATGGTTTGGGGGGGCCGAATGCGGTATAATTTGGCTCTACAGTTGAAGAATCCGGGCGGCGCTGCGAACGCCCCCGGCATGACCCAAGGGAGGAATGATCCTATGGGCAACCCGAAGTTTACCCCAAATCCATATCGAATTGAAGGTGATACTGCGTCCATCCAGTTGGGTGTTCGCAGAAATGCGACTATTCGCGAGGCGATTATTGACCTTGCTGATCTTGAGTGTGTTCTGTGGTTTGGTCGATGGCTACGTTCAGGATGTAAGCATGGTAGGGCCGAGTACGTGGTGTGTCAGTCGCCGCAAATTCTGTTGCATAGACTTCTTCTGAGTCCTCCTGTCGGCATGGTTGTTGATCACATCAACAGGAACAGCCTCGACTGTCGTCGCGCCAACATGCGCTTGTGTACCCAAGCCGAAAACATGCAGAACCGACCGGCTCAACGAGGGTCGGTTAGCGGCGTGCGTAATGTCTATTGGGTCCCTGAGCAACAGGTGTGGTGTGTGCAAATGAAGGTCGAGCGTCGTCGTATCTCCTTGGGCAGATTTGACTGCCTGGATGACGCTATCGCTATGGCTGCTGAAGGGCGACGACGCTATATGCCGTATGCGGTCGATTAGTTAACCGAGGGTGCTCAATGGCGGATACGACGCGCTGGACGCTCCAACAATTCGCCGACGCTGCGGGCAAGCGCGTCGCGCCGTACCCGACGTGCGCGGAGGCCACCGTGGATCAACGCCACTGCTGCGCCGCATGCGGGGCCGACCTGGGCGGGCGCACGGCCAAGACGACCGGGTTGCCCCTGGTCTATTGCGGGCTGCCTTGCCAGAAGGTTGCCAATCGCCGCTGGCGCAGCGGACCCGACGAGAGCGCGGCGCTGACGATGAGCGAGTACTCGTGGTGAGGTGAGGGGATGCCAGCCAACGTCTTGCTCTGGTGCTCGCGCTGCGAACAGTTTCAGTCGCACCTGCGGCAGGGCAAGTACGACTACCTGGGCCACCTCGTTAGCATGGTCGAGCGGTGCCGGGTCTGCGCCCACGAGAATGGCAACCATGAGCTACCCGCGACCGTCGATGCGCCGAACGAACTGAGCCGGTTGCAGATCGCCTATTGCTGGTATTACCGGCACCTCATCACCACCGGCAGGCTGACCGAGTGGCCGGGGGACTGGCGGGACGCGACACCGGGGGTATGGGGCTAGGTATGGCAGACGAGGCGACTAGGCAGAATTTGGCAGCATCAACCCTGACAGGGCGTCAGGAGAAAGCCGCCCGCCTTGTCGCTGAGGATGATCTGACTAACGAGCAAATCGCCACCGAATGTGGGGTAAAGCGTCAGACCCTCGATCTGTGGAAGAAGCGCCCCGACTTCATCTCCCGTGTCTTCGATCATACCGAGTCGTTCAAAGAGGCCGCGCTGACAGCTGGCTTTGCCGACAAACGCGCCCGGTTGATGTTGCTCAATGCGATGGCCTCGGATATCGCCGCGATGCTCCAAGCGCATGGCTATGTGCGTGAAGAAGTCAAGATGGCGGCGAATGGCGAACACATTAGCTACACCGTGTTCGACCAGCCCGCAGTCGCCCAATTGCGCGGGATGCTCGATGACATCGCCAAAGAACTCGGGGAGCGCAAGACGATCATCGACGCCACGATCAAGGACCGCGAGATCGAGGAGGCGGCGGAACGGCTGGCCCAGCGCACCGGGCAGCCGCGCGAAGTCATGCTGGCGGAACTCCGCGCACGGACCAAGGGTATCGAACGGAAGGCGTCGTAATGGTCGCCCTGTCGCTCTATGAGGCGGAGATCGAGATTGCGGCGCGGTACGGTGGGCTGTCCATCGTGCGTCCGCGCGTGGACCCCTACGCCTGGGCGCTGGCGCGCGGCACGCTGCAAACCGCCGAGGGGGTGCGCCACCGCTACGCCGACGTGGCCCGCGACTATCAGGACCGGCTACTCCAAGACGACGCGCGGCGGATCATCGTCGCCAAGTCGCGGCAGATCGGCATCAGCCAAACCGTCGCCTTCATCGTCGCCGCCGAGATGCTGTCGGGCGGCACGGCGTTGGTCGTGTCGCGCGATCAGGGCGAGGCCGGGCGTTTTCTCCGCTATGTTCGCACCGCCATCGTCGGCGACCCCGCCGCCCCGGATCTCACCACCGACAACACCTACGAACTGGAATTCGCCACCGGCGGGCAGGCCATCGCTCAGGCCGCCACGCGCAAGTCCGGGCGCGGCACCCCCGCCACGCTGGTCGTCCTCGACGAGCAGGCGTGGCAGGAGTACGCGGCGCTGATCTGGACGGCGATCCTGCCGACCCTCGCCACGACGAACGGGCGGCTGATCGTCCTCTCCACGCCGAACGGGTACGGCAATCTCTTCCACCAACTCTGGGAGTCGGCCACGCACGGCGAGAGCGAGTGGTCGGCGCACTTCCTGCCGTGGCACGTCCATCCGGCGTGGTGCGCGATCCCCGATTGGGCCGAACGGAAAAAGGCCGAGGATCGGCTGACCGACGAGCAATTCGCGCAGGAATTTTCCGTCGACTTCGCGCGCTCCGGGTCGGCGGTGTTCGACCCGGAGGAAGTCGCCGCGCTCTGGCGGTTGCCGTCGCTCGTGCCGCCCGAACCGGGGCACCGCTACGTCACCGCGTGGGACATCGCGCGCAAGCAGGACGCCACGGTCGGTTTCACGTTCGATGTGAGTACCAGCCCCTTCCGCGTGGTCGCCTACGCGCGACACCAGCGCATGAGTTACCCCGACCAGGCCAGCATCATCGAGGCGCGGCACCGGGCCTATCCGGGCGAGACGTGGGTCGAGAGCAACGGCGTGGGCGATCCGCTGATCGGTTTCCTGTCGGTTGTCGTCAAGCCATTCACCACGACCCCGCTGACCAAGCGCAACGCGATCGACGCCCTGAAGTTGCTCTTGCAGCGCCGGGAACTGGTCGCGCCGCGCCTGCCCGAGTGGGAGCGCGAGTTGCTGACCTATTCCCGCGACGATCAAGTACTGCAACAGGACACCGTGATGGCGGCGGCGATCGCGGCCAGCGCGGCGGGGCGTCCGATCGTCGCGGCACCGTTACGCGCGCCCACCACAGGCTATCGGAGGTAACATGTCTGTCCCGTCCGTCCCGTTCGCCGCCTGGACCCTCGAAGCATGCCGCAAGCGCATCGCCGGATTGCGCCAGGATTCCGGCATGCTCAACCGCAGCTATTATGACGGCGACCATTGGCAGGGCGGCACCGGCTGGGGCGCGGCGCTCCCCGACGATCCCGAACAATGGCTCACCTTGGAGCGCCAATTCACGCCCGAGCCGCTGATCGCCGAGGTGGTCGATAACCACCGCGATGGGGTGATCGGGCGCGAGCCGATCTGGCGTTTCGTCCCCGCAGGCAGCTTGACGCCGCGCTCCCCGCGCCGCCTTGGCCCGCGCGCCCTCGCCCCGCGCGCCCTCGCCGCGCCACCCGACGATCCGCGTATCGCGCTCGCCGAGGCGGCGTTGACCGAGGTGGATGACGAGCGGGACTACCTGCTCCTGTGGCAGCGGGTCGTGGTGACGCTACTGCTCTACGGGCGTGCGCCGGTGCGGCTCTATGTCCCGCCGGGTCTGCGCACCGCACAGGGAGGGCTCGACGCGCCCGATCTCGCCGCCGCGCTGCGCCTCTTCCACCTCCAAGACCTCGCACCGGAGCGTGCGGGCGTCTTCACCGACCCGACCACCGCGCGCGAGATCGGGGTGTTCCTCTACCGGGAGGGCGACGAGGATCGCGCCGATCTCAGCTATCTCAATCCCGACGGCACGACCACGCTGCGCGTCATCAACGGCAGCGGCGTGGTCGATGAGGTCGCGGTGGACCTCGGCGGGCGACTGACGATCTACGAGTTGCGCGCCGCCGCGTTGATCGGCGACGTGGAACGCCGCAACCAGCGCCTCGCCGACTTCGCCAAAACCGTGCTCGGCATCAACGCCGAGGTAGGCGCGTGGCAAGAGCGCAATTTCATCAACATCCAACCGCCCGGCTACTGGGAAACCGCCGACGGTGCCACCTGGACACCGGGCGGGGACAAGCCGCGCGCCCGCTTCGTGGAACTCACCCTGCCGACCGGCCCGCGCGTCGAGCGCTTCTTGCAGGGTGCGGACCAATACGGGCCGGACGGCGCGTTCCGGGGCACGGCGTCCGGCCAGGTGGCCTACCAGCCGCCCGCGCCCGTGGACGTGATCGAGCGCGTCATCCTCCACGCGCGCGGGACGATCTACAAGCGGACCGGGCAGCAATACCTCGACATGGCGGGCGATGCGGTCGCGTCCGGGGTGAGCCGGGTGCAGGCCCGGTCGATCCACGAGACGCGCCTGCGCCGCACCAAGATCGTCATCGACGGGGCGATCCGCTGGGACAAGGAGGTGCGCCTCGCCTGGGCGTCGTATGTGCTGAAAACCGGGGAATACAACGATTTGCGCGCCGAGGGGAACGCGCTGATCCACACCGGGCAGTTGCTCCCCGACGAACGTGCCGCGTTGTTGCAGCAGTGGCAGGCGGGCGCGCTCTCCCTGTCATCATTCCTGGCGCTGACAGGCGCGGACGACCCCGACGCCGAAATCGCGCGGATCGAAACCGAGCGGCAGGCCGGGGACGCGGCGCTGCTGGGGGTCGCGCGCCCGGCACCGGCGGCACAGACGGCACCAGCGGCGCAACCGGGGCAGCTGGCACCCGTCGATCCGGCGGCGGTGTTGGCGGCGCAACTGAGCGGACAGGGGGCGTAAGACTATGCGGAACGTTGTGTTTCTCGGCGGCACATGTGGCGCAAACGAATGGCGCAAGGAGCGCGCGATCCCGTTCCTGACGCGCTTAGGCGTACCGGCTGCGCGTGACCTTCCTGACCAACGGGAACCGCCGCGCGATGACGCTCCAAATTATCTGTGTGGAGTGAGTGGATCGCGGTGTTCCCGGTCGAGGCGGACGAACTGGCGATGGAATGCTCGCAATGCCACCTCACCGAGAGCGAAGTGCTGATCGACTATCCGCCTGACGCGAAGGAGCAAGCATCGTGAGCTACACCGATCATGCTGCCACAAAGCTGATAACCACCGAACTGCGTGAGCTGCTCGGACGCATCGAGCGTGACGAGGTGGAACCGACCATGCTCTCGGTCGTGCGACTCGACGACGAAGACGACCGAAGCACCGGCGAATACAACGTCAGCGTTATGCTGCGCCCGAAGCCCGCACTCCGGTTCATGTGCGGCTGCGTCAGCATGTCCGGGCCGAATCGTGAGCCATTAGCCTGCGCCTACCCGCCGGGCCACGACGGCGATCACAGTTGGGCGACGTTGCCCACGTTCGTCGATGGCGAACCGATCGGCTACATCCGGGCCAAAACGTTGCGTGAGGTGAAGACGGAAGTGGGCGAGCTGGTCCAGGCGGGGATCGAGGCGACCGACGATACCCCGCGTACCGCCCGCTTGCGCGACGCCCTCGTGCCGTTCGGGGTGGCGTAAGTGGACCCCGAACGCGAGCAGCGGGATGCGCTGCAAGCGGCGGTCGCGATCGCGCTCGCGGCCCTGCTCGTCGATGTGGCGGACGGACTGGCGAAGCGCATCGTCCGGGCGGGCGGGCGCGGCACCGTAACGCCGACCGGGCGGGGCGCGATCCTCACCTGGCTCGGCGACACGATCGCGCGGCTCTTCGGCGCGAGTCCCACCGCCGCCGCCGCCGCTTTCGCCACGCTCGGCACGGTCCCGCAGCTGCTCGCCGCGTCCACCCGCGCGGCGGTCCTGATCGCGGCACCGACGGGCGGCGTCCCCACCGCACCCGAGGCGGCGGTGCGCTCCTGGCGCGATCCCAACGGCCTGATCCTCTCCGACCGCATCTGGCTCGCGGGCGAGGACGCGCGGGCGCGGTTGACGGCGGTCCTCGATGCGGGCCTGGCGCGCGGGGCGCGACCGGACGAACTGGCGCGGGAACTGCGGGGCTTCATCCGCCCCGACACGGCGGGGCGCACGGTGCGCGGCGATCAGGCGTTCTCGTCGGCGCAGCGGCTGGCCGCGCATGAGATCAACCGGGTTCACGGTGTCGCCACGATCGCGCGGGCGCGCGGCGCGGGCGATCTGGTGACCTGGGAGAAGTCGTCGCGCCACGCCGAGGCGGATGTGTGCGACGCCAACGCGCGGGGCGGGCCCTACGCGCCCGAGCGGGTGCCGTCGTTCCCGGCACATCCTGGATGTCTTTGCCATCTCCGGCGCGTACCGGACAACGGCACCCCGGCACCGGGCGGCGTGGACGGGCCGGGGCTGATCGCGGCGCTGACGGGCTTGTGAGGGGGGAGGCGTAGATGATGGCGCAGCAGGAGCGACCCATAGCCCCGGACCAAGACAGCGAGGGTGTGCGTTGGCTCGCCATGCTGCTGCGTCAGGCCGCGTTGCTCTTGGTCAGCGGGATCGAGATACGGTACGGCCTCAAACGGCGCACACCGACCGAGTAGCGCTGCGCGACTGTCCCGCTTGACAGAGGGCGCTGTCTCCCGCTATTCTTGTCATAACCGAATACAGGCCGTCCCGCATCGTTGCGGTCCTGCCCTCTGTAGCACGAAGTCGCGTATGACGCGCCCTCCTGCTGTGGGGGGCTTTTCTGTTGGAATTTGGTAGCGCCGGGCATGGTCCGGCCCCACCTCCCAGGGGGAGCGATGTATCGCCTGCAACCACGCAACTGGGCCGAAGCGCGCACCATGCTCAACCCGGAAGGGAACGAGGGCGGCGGCGCGGGTAACGAAGGGCGTCAGAAGGAGCAAGGCTCCGACATCCTGGCCCGCTACAACGGCGATGCGGTGCGTGTCGCGGAGAAATTGGCCGACGCGCTCAATGACAACTACGGCCTCCGTCGTAAGCGCGACGATCTCCAAGGCGAGATCAAGACGCTGCAAGCCAACCAGAAGCCCGAGGGCGCGACGATCCTGACCGGCGATGAGGCCAAAATTTACGAGGGCTATAAACCACTCGGCACGCCAGACGAGATCAAGGCTCGTCTGGCGGCAGGGGATGAGGCAAGCGGCAAGGCCAAGAGCCTCGAACGCGACGGCACACTCCGCGACGCGGCCCAACGCTACGGCTACGACTTCGACGCCCTCCGCGCCCATGCGGGCGATCTCGCCCTCACCGCGCAAGAGGTCGAAGAGGACGGCAAGCGGGTCACGAAGTACCGCGCGGGCGAGGGCACCGCACAGACGGACCTCGCGGAGTGGGTCGCCAAGCAGCCCGCCTATGTGGGCCGGGCATTGGCGGTCGCCGACACGGGGCAGGGCCAGCAGTCGGGCGGCGTGCGCTACCCGGCGCAGTGGAGCGGTGGCGGCGCGCAACCTCCCGCCAACGCCGCCGACGCTTTCTTCGCGCAGAAGTATCCGTCGCGCGGCTAGCGACGACTACCACGACACGGATGACGCGGGCGTTGGGACGCTCGTCAGGAGGCAACAATGGCACGTATCGAGACGATCCCGACGTATGCCGGTCCCGCCCCGTTCGCCCCCGCCGCCTGGGTCGGCGACTACCTGGACCGCGAGCACCTGATTCCCGGTGGCGCACGCCTCGATCCGACACAGTTCACCGATGCCGAGGCCGTGCGCGCCACGGTCGGCGCGGCGGGCGCGGCGCTGGGCGCGACGAGCGTCCCGGTCACGGCCCTCACCGGCCCGATCCCGAACGGCACGCTCCTCGACTTCGGCGGCGCGAAGTTCGCCCGCACGACCGCGCTCGCGGCGGCTGGCGCGGTGGCGCTCGCCGTCTCCGCACTCCCGACCGCGCTGATCGCGGGCGACGCGGCGACCTACAGCCCGCGCGGGGCGCGCAAGAACGTCCCGCCAGGCACACTCGTCGGGCGCACGATCGCCGAACGCGATACCGACGCCCCGTTCGGCCCCGCCGCCGACGCCGACGATGAGGTCTATCTTCTTGCGTTCGATGTGACCGACGCGGCGAACAACGCCGACTGCGAATTGTATCGACCCGGCAGTCTCGTCAAGGAGAACTTCCTGGGCACCTTCGCCACCCTGAGCCCGGCGCTCAAGACGAAGGTGCGCGCGACCTACCAGTGCGTGCGCGGCGGCAACTAGCGCCACGGGCGCGCAAGCGGCGGGTTGACCGCCCGGACGGAGGTTTTCTATGGACCTGCTGGCCTTGTTCAATCGGCTGATGGCCGATGGCACCCTCGCACGCATCGCGATGGATGTCGCCGCCCAATTCTCGGATGGGCGGACGCGCTTCTTCGTCGGCCCCTCGCTCCTCCCGGAGCGGTCCACGGAGAATAGCTACACCGACTATGGCATCCGTTTCCGCACCGTGATCGCCAACGACGGCACGCGCTACAGCCCGGCACAGTTGAAGACCGACGAGGGGTTCGTCGGCTCGGTCAAGGTCGAGGTCGGGCACAGCGACATCGCGCGCCAGTTCACCGGGCGCGATTACGACCTGTTCCTCTCGCTCCTCGCGACGCGGCCCCAGATGGACGCCCTGCTCCAGTTCCTCAACTGGCTCGATGTCGAGGTGAATCGGGCGCTGCTCGACCTCAACGAGAAGCAGCGCTGGCAGGCGATCATCGCCGGGCAGGTGCTGCGGAAAGGCGACAACGGCTACACCGAGCTCGTGCAGTATCCCAATCCGACCGGGCATCGCGTGACGCTCGCCGGGCAGTGGTCCGACGATACCTACGACCCGATCCCGGACATCCAGGCGGGCGTCGACTTGCTGGCCTCGAAGGGCTACGCGGTCAACCGCGCGCTCACATCCCGCAAGGGCGCGAGCATCCTCGCCAAGAATGCCAAGGTCCGGGCGCGCGGCACGGCGACCCTGCTGGTCACCGCCGGCGGGCAAATTCAGGGCCGACCGCCGACGCGACTGGCCGCGCCCGCGCTCAACGCGGTCCTCCAGTCCGAGGGGTTGCCCGATCTGGAAGTGTACGACGAGCAGTACCGCGATTACGCCGGACCGCATCGCTTCTTCGCCGAAGATGCCCTGGTGTTGACCGCCAGCACCGGGCGCGACGAGCGGATCGCGGCGGTCAACCTCCAGTCTACCGGCACGTTCGACATCCTTACCGACACGCTCGGTTACACCGCGCTCGGTCGCCCGGTCGGCGTGCCTAACCCCGAGCGCGTCATCCGGGCGTGGCCCAAGGACGACAAGCCCCCGCGCGTCCACGCCGAGGGCTGGCAGGCGACGATCCCCGTGATCACCGAAGTCGAGGCGATCTGGGTCGCGACTTCGATCCGTTAGGTCGGTCGCGAAGCGCGGGTGACTCGCACCATAACCAGGAGGAACGATGGGCGCATTGGAACCAGACAAGACGTATCTCTACGCCGGGCAGCCCTACCCCCCGGACAGGCACGGCGACCTGCCCGACGAGGCCAAGGCGTCGCTCGCCAAGCAGCGCACCGAGACCGAGCGTCGTCCCGCTGTCGTTACCGTCGCCGCGTCCGACGCGCTCGCGGAATTAGTCGGCGACGAGAAGGTGGCCGGGGCGCTCCGCGAGGCCGGGTACGGCGATGTCGCCGCGATCCGCGCCGCCTCGGATGCCGACCTCACCAAACTCCCCGGCATCGGCGAGGCGACGCTGATCAAAATCCGCACGGCAACGACGCCGCAGGCGGGCTAGTCGTCCATCTGGGGGTGTGAGCGATGACGTACATACTCGGCGGCAAGCCCAGCAAGGGCTCAATCAGCTTCGGGGAGCAGATGACGCCACGACGTGCCACGAACAATCGCGCCAATTGCGGCAGGGCTGAGTCCGAAACAACGACTCAGCGCGGCTTGGCTTTGCCCCGCAGTGTGGTAGGCACGGATAGCGTAAACCTGCTGTTCGGTGACGCGAGCGCGGGCGTTATCTTCGCCACGAGAGACGCTTTCGGGCTTCGTGCGCGACTTATGTCTCGTACCACGAGGGACGGTTTCCGGGCGTGTACGCGACATATGGCGTTCGCCTTTCGCCGCGCGCCCCTTCTCTGCCATGTCGCGCGAGTTTTCGGCGGGCGTACCCAAGAAAAGATGCACCGGATTGACACAGCGTCGGACATCGCAATGGTGGCACACCAGCAGCCCATCCGGGATCGGGCCGTAGGTCAGTTCCCACGCGACGCGGTGGGCGGGCTTACCGGTTTGCCCGACGCTGAATTGTCCGTATCCATCCGGGGACAGTCCCGCTTGCCACAACCAGCAGCCTTCCGCCCGCTCGACCTTCTCCCAGAAACGTTCGGGGAGAGGCCGGGGGCAAACGCCGCGCGCCGCCGTGTCTCGACACGGACGGGAGCAAAAACGACCGTGATTGTTGCGGACAGCACGGCGCGAAGTGAAAAAGGGGGTGCCGCAGGTTTCACAGGTGCGCGGAATGATGTTACCCTTGTGGGGCATTGCAAGCTCCAATCTTGTGGTGCCACGCCGAGGGTAGTTACCGCTGCGCCTCGGCTTCGTGTTGCCTAATTATAGCATGGAGATGGTGAAAATGGGCGGCAGACCCAGCAAGGGGACCCCAGCAGATAAGCGTCTGAAGCCGAACAAGCCGACTGGCGGCAAGAAGCTGCCGTTCGGCGGGAAGAAGGCGAAGCCGTTCGGCACGAAGAAGGGCGGTTAGTAGCGGATGGTCGAGCGGTTGCGGCGACTCCTGGGGGACTCCGGCACGACGCAGTTCTTCACGGACCCGCGTCTCGCCGCGCTGCTCCTGGACGCCGGGAACGACCTCGATCGCGCGCTGCTGGCCGGGCTGCACGAACTCCGGGCCGAGGCCGCGAAACGCGTGGATTTTACGATCGGCGCGGACAGCGAGCGCGCGAGTCAGGTGTTCGATCATCTGACGACGCAGATCAACGAGGTCACGACGCGTATCGCCGCCGTGACACGCACAAGCGGCAGCGGGCGGATCGGGACGCTGGCCGTCCCCGTCAAGGTCTGGTGGTAGATGGGCCTTGCGGCATGGCTTACCCCGGCATTCGCGGAGCGCAAGGACACGCTACGGCGGCGCTTCTGGCAGACGGTCAGCATCGAGCAGCTCGCTCGTCGCCCGGACGGTTCGGTGCAACGCGATGGCTACGGCAAGCCGGTCTATCTGGCCCCGGTCAGCTATCCGGCCCGTGTCGAGGGGAACGTGCAAATGACGCGGAACGCGAGTGGGGCCGAGACGGTCTCCAACACCACGATCTATCTGGCGGGCGACACCGCGATCACGCCGGAAGATCGCTTGACCTTACCGTCCGGGCTACGCCCGTCGATCCTGAGTATCGCCACCCTGCCGGACGAACGGCAGGACGTGGTGAAGGTGGTACTGACCTGATGATGCGGCAAGCGGAATCACGCGACATGCTGCCAAGTGGTGCGGTTCAGGACGCGACCGATCGTCAATTCGGTCACGTCGAACTCGCGTCCCAGTGCCTTGCGGTCGCGCTCACCCGCAGCGTAGCGGCGGCGAATCTCGCTGACTCGTTCCTCGGTCAGTTTGGCACTCTTCACCGACGACCCTCGGTGCAAACGTTCAGGGAGCGCGCGCGATCCGTTCCGCGCCCCGGTCGCGCCACGGCCCTTCTCGTCACGATCGCGGGCATTATCCCCATGCGTCCCCAGGAACAGATGATCCGGGCGCACGCAGGCCGGGGTATCGCAGTGGTGGCAGACACACATATCGGCGGGAATGGCACCATAGGCCACGGCGTAACTGAATCTGTGCGCCTTCACGGCGTTTCCGGCGACCTGAAAGACGCCGTAGCCTTGTCGCAATCGCGCCCCTGTCCAGAGCCAGCACCCCCCGGAGCGAGCGACTTTCGACCAGAAACGTTCTGCCGTCGTTCGGACTGGCTTCCGGGGGCGATTCCGTTGCCCGTTGCTGCTCGCACACGCGACACAGCCCCTACTGCTGCGATAGCGCAGGGTTTCCCCGGTGGCACCCCACTCGTGGCGCGACTTGCAGATTGGTCCGAGGAAATAGCGGGCATCGATGGGCGGCGTGGTATAACTGTCCGGCATGTTCGTAACCTCCTCAACAGGTTAGGGATGTGCCATGCCACGGGCGGGGTTGCACCCCCGCGCCGTGGCTTCACTATGCCTAATTATAGCATAGGGAAGGGGAAAAGTGGGCCTATGGCAACCAACAGCGGTATCACGGTCACCGGACTCACCGAGGCCCTTAGGGACATCCGCGCCGCACGGGCCACGGTGCTCCCCGCGCTGGGGCGGGCGCTCTACGCCGAGGCGGAGCCGGTCTTCGATCGCTCGCAAGACCTCGTGCCGGTCGATACGAGCGCGCTGCAACAGAGCGGCGCGTTACACCAGCCGGTCATCTCCGGCAACATGGTGAGCCAGGAGATCAGCTACGGCGATGCTACGACCGCCCACTACGCGGAAAAAGTACACGAAGACCTGAGCGTGCGGCACATGCCCGGACGCCAGGCCAAGTTCGCCGAGGTCCCCTTTGTCGAGGGTGCCAAGGGGCTGGGCGAGCGGGTCGGCGCGCGGGTGGCGCGCGAGATCGGGGGCTAGCGATGACGACCGAACGACATGGCTGGTCAACCTCGGGGCAGCATTATCGCCCGTTCGTGCGGCGTGAGGAATCGCTATCGCTCCCTGCGGACCATGTGTGTCGCTGCGGGGAGTGCGCTCCGTCGGTGTATGCCCATATCGACCCCGATGCCGGACGGTTGGGCGAGCACCATTTCTCCGTGCGCCTGGGGGACATCTTCCTGCCAGGGTGCGGGCGGCGCATCGTCGTCACCGTCGATGGCGAGGTGGTCGAGGACGCCTACGAGACGATCGCGGGCGAGGCGGGCCTGAGTTGCGCCTTCAGCCAGCCGCGACACGTATGCCGTCGTTGCGGCAAAGCGCCGTGCATCAGCATCCGCGAGGGACTGGTGCGCGTCAGCATCGTCCCCGAAGAGCGTGTAGCAACTCGTGTGGAGCGGTAACCGTGGTGCTCGATGACGTGGCCGCGCTGCTGGTCGAGGCGGGACTCGGCACGATCGGGGAGACGATCTTCCTGGCGCGGCTGCCGGACTCCCCCGACGCCGCCCTGGCGATCCGCGAGTACGGCGGCAGCGCCCCCGACTATCTGTACGGCGGCACCGACCCCACCGAGGAATGGCCGCGTTGCCAGATCGAGTGCCGCGATCCCGACTACGCCGCCGCGCGCCTCCGCATCGAGCGGTGCGCGCGGACGTTAGGGGCGGTCAGGGAGCGCGTCGTCAACGGCACCCACTACCACCGGATCACCCCGCTCGGCCCGCCCGTCCCGCTCGGCGAGGACGAGAGCCAGCGGTCAAGGATCGCGATCAGTTTCGAGTGCGCGAAGTCGGTGAGTCCATTGCCGGTCTAATCCTGGCCGGTAGATGACTAGCCGGTAGATGAGCGGCCAGTAGATGACTGGCTAAGGAAGGAGTATCCGATGCCGAACCGGAAGAACCCCGTAGACGCCGCCGAGCAGGACGTGAGCAAGGCGGAAAACCAGCTAGAGGCCGCGCAGGTCGCGGTCGTGGAGGCGCACCAGGAGCGCGCCGAGGTGCAACAGGCGAGCGCCGAGGTCGCGCAGGCTGCGGTCCTCGATCAGCAGATCGCGGTCCTCCGCGAGGCCGCCGCGCCGGACGAGACGCGCATCG
>JAABUN010004569.1_pt1 | contig 18635 bp, 15 predicted proteins | sample 5559311 | NCBI WGS metagenome assembly JAABUN01 (sample SAMN10711877, study PRJNA513370) | rock metagenome | isolation source: Antarctica rocks | place: Antarctica: Victoria Land, Siegfried Peak sud | reverse complement strand
TTGTCGCCATGACCGATTCGCCCCCCATGACCGATTCGCTCAGCATTCGCGACAACCGGACCGGCACCGACTACGAGATCGCGATCACGGACGGGACGATCCGTGCCGCTGACCTCAAGCAGATCGCCCTGGACGGTGAGCCGGGACTCGCCACGTACGACCCGGGTTTCGTCAACACGGCCTCCTGCCGCAGCGCCGTCACCTTCATCGACGGCGACGCCGGGATCCTGGAGTACCGGGGCTACCCGATCGAGCAGCTGGCCGAGAGCTCGACGTTCCTGGAGGTTTCCTACCTGCTGCTGAACGGCGAGCTCCCGACGTCGGACCAGCTCGGCACCTGGACCCACGCCGTCACCCACCACACCTTCCTGCACGAGAACATCAAGCAGTTCATCCAGGGCTTCCGCTACGACGCCCACCCGATGGGCATGCTGATGGCCTCGGTCAGCGCGCTGTCGACCTTCTACCCCAAGGCCAGCGACATCTCCGACCCGGAGAACCGGCAGCTGCAGATCACCCGGCTGATCGCCAAGATGCCCACCCTGGGCGCCTTCGCCTACCGTAACGGTCTCGGCAAGCCGTACGTCTATCCCGACAACGAGCTGTCCTACGTCGAGAACTTCCTGGCCATGCTGTTCAAGATGAGCGAGCCCCGCTACGCCGCGGACCCGCGGATCGTGAAGGCCCTCGACGTGCTGCTGATCCTGCACGCCGACCACGAGCAGAACTGCTCGACCAACGCCGTACGCTCCGTGGGGTCCTCGCAGGTCGACCCCTACTCGGCGGTGGCGGCCGGCATCGGCGCCCTCTACGGCCCGCTGCACGGCGGTGCGAACGAGGCGGTGCTCAAGATGCTGCGCCGGATCGGCTCCACCGACAACATCCCGGCCTTCATGGCGGGGGTGAAGGAGGGCAAGGAGAAGCTGATGGGCTTCGGCCACCGGGTCTACAAGAACTTCGACCCGCGGGCCACCATCATCAAGAAGGCCTGCGACGACGTCTTCGAGGTCACCGGGGTCAACCCGCTGCTCAAGATCGCCCAGGAGCTGGAGCGGATCGCCCTGGCCGACGAGTACTTCGTCAAGCGCAAGCTCTACCCCAACGTGGACTTCTACTCGGGTCTGATCTACGAGGCCCTGGAGTTCCCGCCGGAGATGTTCACCGTGCTCTTCGCCATTGGCCGGACGCCCGGCTGGCTGGCCCAGTGGTCCGAGCTGGTCCAGGACAAGGACCAGAAGATCGCCCGGCCCAAGCAGATCTACACCGGCATCCGCAGCCGCGACTTCGTGGCGATCGGCGAGCGGTAGTCGACCACCCACGCGTACGACCGAGTAGTGGTTCCGGTCGATCCGGGCCACCGCGGCGCTAAGCCGGTGCCTCCACCCTCGCCGCTGCCGCCGCGGCACGGCCTGAGTGCGGCCTGGCTGCGGACCCCGGACAGCGAGCGGCCAGGACCCGAGCCTTGGTTGACGATGGGCGAATGGCTCCGCCAACGGCTCACCGAGCGGGTCGAGGTGTGTCGGATGGTGGCGGACGGGCGCTTCGTCTACGCCGACCGTAGATCCGTGCTGGACGACGACCGCTACCGTCCGCACACGTTCGTCTGGTTCCACCGCGACCTGCGCGCCGAGCCCGTGGTGCCGGGGGCGTTGCGCATCCTCCAGCGCGACGATCGCATCGTGGTGGTCGACAAGCCGGCCTTCCTGGCCACCATCCCCCGCGGCCAGCACGTTCAGCAGAGTGTCGTGGTCCGACTCCGGGCGGAGCTCGGGCTGCCCGAGCTCTCACCGCTGCACCGGCTGGACCGGGTGACGTCCGGTCTGCTGATGCTGGCGACCGAGCGGCGGTGGCGAGGGACATACCAGACGCTGTTCGAGCGGGGGATGGTGGTCAAGACCTACCGGGCCCTGGCTCCCGGGCGCGCTGGCCTGGAGACCCCGGTCACCGTGCGCAACCACATCCGCAAGGAGCGGGGTGCGTGGCACGCCGAGGTGGTGTCCGGCGCGCCGCCCAATGCGGAGACCCTGGTCGAGGTGGAGTCCCGGGCCGGCGACCTGGCAATCTACCGGCTGACGCCGCGTACGGGGCGAACTCACCAGCTTCGCCTGCACCTGCACGGGCTGGGTGTCCCGATCGTCGACGACCCGCTCTACCCGGTCGTCCGGGAGGTCTCGCTCGACGACTTCAGCCGGCCCCTGCAGCTCCTCGCCTCCGAACTGGCGTTCGTCGACCCGGTAGATGGCACGCCGCGGCATTACGTGAGCCCCCGGCGGCTGCCGCTCACCCCCGTGGGCTGACCCGTCGCCCGAGCCGGGGCATGATGGCGTCATGTCGACCATCTGCATCACCGGCGCGTCCGACGGGATCGGGTTGGCCACCGCCCGGGTGCTGCTGGCGGCTGGGCACCGGGTGCTGGTGCACGCCCGCAGCGAGGAGCGCGGACAGCCCGTCCTCGACGCCCTCGACGGCGACGTGTCCCTGGTCACCGGGGACCTGGCCCGGCTGGGCGACGTACGCGCGCTGGCCGCGCAGATCGTCGCGTCGGGTCCGGTGTCGACCCTGGTCCACAACGCCGGGGTCTGGGTCCGGGGCAGCACTCCCGCGCTCAGTGCGGACGGCTTCGAGACCACCTTCGCGGTGAACGTCCTCGCCCCGCACCTGCTTACCGTGCTGCTCGGCGACAAGGTGTCCGACCGGCTCATCTGGCTCGGCTCGGGGATGGCCGGATCGGGCCGGCCGGACCCCGAGCACCTGGGGGGCCAGCAGGACCCGGCCCGGGCGTACGCGGACAGCAAGGCCTGCGACGTCGCCCTCGCCCAGGCGTGGGGGCGGCGGCTGCCCCACCTGGCCTCGGCCGCCCTGGACCCGGGGTGGGTGCAGACCAAGCTGGCCAGCAGCGGCGCCCCGGGCACGGTCGCGGACTCGGCATCCTCCCTCAGCTTCTGCTGCACGGCGGCCGACCTGGGCACCGCCCCCTACTGGAAGGGGCGCCGTCCGATCGACGTCCCGAGCCGGCTCCGGGACGTCGCGCTCCAGGAGGCGCTGGTCGAACGCTGCGACGAACTCGTCGCCCCCTGGGTCGGCTAGGACCTCCTAGCCGGCGTGTGGTCGGTCCCGGTAGTGGCCGGCGAGCAGGTCCCCGCCCCAGTCGTGGCGTAGGTCGCGCCAGACCGAGTGGATGTGATCCGCCTCGTCCTGGGTGTTGTCGTACTCCAGCAGCAGAGTCGGCCCGGCCACCGCATAACGGTGTCGCTCCCCCGGGCGCAGACCACCGGCCCAGGTGTAGCTGAGCTCCCCGACCCCGGCGTCGGCGATGTCCGCCCAGGCCCGGTCGGCCACCGCGGCCGGAGCCCGGTCCAGGAACTGCCGGACCAAGGCCTCCAGGACCTGCTGCTGCGACCGGTCCATCCGGGCGTGGGCCAGACCTCCCGGCGGGTGCGGCAACCGGACTACCGGGTCGTGCCGGCTGCCGATGTCGGAGGAGGAGAGCAGGGGCTGCAGGGCGGCTCGGCGCTGGTCGGGTTGCAGCTGGCCGGTCAGGCCCCGGGCCAGGTCCTCCTCCGCCGGCAGGACCCGCAACCCGGCCGAGGGCCCGTCGCTGACCCGGCTGGGTGAGGCGCCGAAGAACTGCGGGGTGAGGGCAACCTGGTCTTTGACCACCGTGGCCTGGGCCACCAGGTGGTGCCCGCTCACCCGCCAGGACCACACCGGATCGGTGACCGCGCCCAGCACCCGCACCCAGTAGTCCTGACCGGTCAGGTCGGGCAGCAGGTTGTCCGGGTCGGTCTCGGGCAGACCCCGTCGGACCGCCTCCACCTGGACCACCCGTCCGGCGTCCTCAAGGCCCCGGGTGCTGTAGGTCAGCGCGAGCAGCGCCCCGACCCGCCGGACCGGCTCCCGGCCCAGATCGCTCAGCCGGACCCCGGGGCGCCGCCCGGGCAGGTAGGTCCACGCGGTGCGCTCCGGCTCTTCGTACGAGCCGCAGACGGCCGACCGCTGCGCCTCGTCGAGCGAGTCGAGCAGGGCGGTCACGGCCTCCCGCAGGCGCCGGGCCAGAGCAGGGTCGTCGTCGCGCGGGGGAAGCATGTCCCGACGCTAGTGGGGGTGGCCCAACGGGGACCGATGAGTGCGTACGCAGTCCACCCCGCCCCGACTCCAGACCTGACGACCCGGTCCACCCGGCTCGGGTGGACCGGAGGGGACCCACCATGGCGCTGCTACTGGCCCTGATGTCGTCGCTGCTGCTCGGCTCGGCGGACTTCATGGGTGGTCTGGCCGCTCAGCGGGCCCGCGCCGCGGTCGTCGTGGTCTGGGCGAACACCACCGGGCTCGGGCTGGCGCTGGTCCTGGTGCTGACCTGGTTCCCCGGCCGCGCCGGTCCACCAGAGCTGCTCTGGGGGGCTGCGGCCGGGATCTGCGGCAGCCTCGGCGCGGTGCTGCTCTACCGGGCTCTGGCCTGCGGGTCGATGGCCTGGTCGCCCCCGCCTCGGCGGCTGCGGCGGCGGCGGTGCCGGTGCTCGTCGGGCTGGCGACCGGGGAACGACTGACCGGGCTCCGGGCGTGGGGCGTGGCCGCCGCCCTGGTCTCCGTGGTGCTGATCTCCCTGAGCCCCAGCGGACCAGCCGTCCGGCCGGGCCGAACCCGGGGTCTACCGAGCGCGGTCCTGGCCGGGCTCTCTTTCGGGGTGTTCCTGGCCCTGCTGGCCCAGACCTCGTCGTCGTCCAGCCTGTGGCCCCTGGTCGGGGCCCGGGTGGCCTCGCTGACGCTGCTCGTGGGGCTGGCGCTGCCCCACGGCCGGTCCCGCCGGCTGCCCCGCCCGGGTGCAGCGCAGGCCCTGGTCTCCGGACTGCTCGGCATGGCCGCGAACGTGAGCTACCTGGTCGCCGTACGCGGGGCCGACCTGGCCACGGTGGGTCTGCTGGCCTCGCTCTCCCCCCTCAGCACCGTGCTGCTGGCCCGGCTGGTCCTCAAGGAACGCCTCCGAACCGCGCAGGGCCTGGGTGCGGCCTTGGCGATCGGGAGCGTGCTGCTCTTCGCCCCCCCGCCTGGTCCTGTGCTGGAGACCAGGCCCTCAGCGGGACCGTTGCACCCGGGCCTCGTCCCAGACTGGCGCGTCGGACTCGTAGACCGCCCCGTCCGATCCGAAGACCAGGAACCGGTCGAAGCCCCGGGAGAACCACCGGTCGTGGGTCACCGCGACCACGGTGCCCTCGAAGGCCTCGAGGCCCTGCTCCAGCGCCTCGGCGGACTCGATGTCCAGGTTGTCGGTGGGTTCGTCCAGCAGCAGCAGAGTCGCCCCGGACAGCTCCAGCAGCAGGATCTGGAACCGCGCCTGCTGGCCGCCCGAGAGGGACTCGAAGGCCTGCTCGGCGGCGTGCGCGAGCTCGTAGCGGTCCAGCTTGCGGGAGGCGAGCTCGCGGCCCATCCCGGGTCGGTGGTCATTCCCGCGGTGCAGGGTCTCCAGCAGGGTCCGCCCGAGCAGCTCAGGGTGGTGGTGGGTCTGGGCGAACCAGCCGGGCCGGACCCGGGCCCCCAGCTTCACGCTGCCGGTGTGGGCCACCGCAGCGATGCTCAGCTCACCCACCGGCTGGTGCTCCAGGTCCGGGTCTGAGCCGCCGCGGGCCAGCAGCCGCAGGAAGTGCGACTTGCCCGATCCGTTCGAGCCCAGGACCGCCACCCGGTCGCCGAACCAGATCTCCGTACCGAAGGCCCGCATCAGCCCGGTGAGCTCGAGATCGTGCACCATGACGGCGCGCTTGCCCGTACGACCGCCGCTCAGCCGCATCGACACCCGTTGCTCCAGGGGCACCGCCTCGGGTGGCCCCGCCTCCTCGAACTTGGCCAACCGGGTCTGCGCCGCCTTGTAGCGCGAGGCCAGGCCGTCGTTGAACTTGGCCTTGACCTTGTACATCTGGACCAGGTCGATGATCTTCTGGTGCTCCTCGTCCCAGCGCCGGCGGAGCTCCTCGAACCGGGCGAAGCGTTCCTTGCGGGCGACGGCGAGGCTGGCGAACCCGGTGCCGTGGATCCAGACGCTGTTGCCCGCCGCCCCCAGCTCGAGGACCGCGATCCGGGTCGCCGCGCGGGCCAGCAGCTCCCGGTCGTGGCTGACCAGCAACACCGACTTCTGGGTGGTGGTCAGTTGCTCCTCCAGCCAGCGCTTGCCCGGCACGTCGAGGTAGTTGTCCGGCTCGTCGAGCAGCAGCACCTCGTCCGGTCCGCGCAGCAGCGCCTCCAGCGCGAGCCGCTTCTGCTCACCCCCGGAGAGGGTGCTCAGCTCACGCCACTGGGCCCGGTCGTACGCCACGCCGAGCGCTTCGGTGCAGCAGGCGTCGAAGGTGACCTCGGCGTCGTAGCCACCGGCGTCGGCGAAGTCGGCCAGGGACTGCGCGTACGCCAGCTGGGTCGACTCGCTGTCGTCGTCCATCAGGGCCAGCTCGAGGCGGTCCATCTCGGCGGCGGCCTCACGGAGCCGGGTGGTCATCAGCGAGAGGAGCAGGTCACGCACTGTGCTCTCATCGCGGATGCTGCCGATGAACTGCCGCATCACCCCGAGCCCACCGGAGCGCGAGACCGAGCCGCTGGTCGCGGTCAGGTCCCCGGCGATGATCCGGAGCAGGGTGGTCTTGCCGGAGCCGTTGGGGCCGACCAGTGCGACCACCGCGCCCTCGGAGACCCGGAAGGAGACGTCGTCCAGCAGCACCCGGCCGTCCGGTAGGTGATAGCCGACGCCCGACAGGTCCACATGCCCCACGACCGGCATGCTAGGCCCCGCTGCACCTCTGCTCAGGCGGCGCACCCCTTGCGAGGGGTGTGCGGGCATTGCCGGGGGTGCAGCGGCGATCCGTCCCCGGGCTCAGCGGGTCCCGGTGTGCACCGTGATCGCGGCGTTGATCAGGGCCAGGTGGCTCAGGGCCTGCGGCAGGTTGCCCAGGAAGGCACCGGTGGCGGGATCGAGCATCTCCGGCAGCACCCCGACGTCGTTGGCGGCCGGGGCCAGCTCGTCCATCAGGGCTCGGGCCTCGTCCCGCCGACCGACCAGGGTCAGCGCCGAGACCATCCAGAAGGAGCAGGCCAGGAAGATCCCTTCCTCCTGGCCTGCGTGCGAATAGCGGAACAGGTGCGGACCCGAGCCCAGCTCGCGGCGGAGCGCGTCCAGGGTCCTCGACATCTGGTCGCCCCGGTCGAATCCGCTGATCGCGTGCAGCAGGATCGAGGCGTCCAGCATCGTGCTGCCGGGATACCAGACGTACGCCCCGAGCTCCTCCGACCAGGCGTTCTCCTGCACCCAATCCCGGATCAGGTCGGCCTCGCGCTGCCAACGCACTGCGGTGCCGGGGATCTGCCCGATGTCAGCCAGGTGGGCGGCCTGGGTGAGGGCCTGCCAACAGCCGAGCTTCGAGCTGGTGTAGTGCTGCTCGTCCTCCAGCTCCCACATCCCGGCGTCCTTGCTGCGCCACCGGTCACAGGCCAGGTCGGCGATCTCGGCCAGCAACCGCCCGGTCTGGTCGTCGAGCACGTTGCCGTGGTCGACGTAGAGCTGCACGATGCTGAACACGTCGCCGAAGACCCCGAGCTGCAGCTGGTCACTGGCCCCGTTGCCCGCCTTGACCGGCCCGTGGCCCCGCCACCCCGGCACGTCGAAGACCTGGGTCTCCGCGCCCGGCATCGAGCCGTCGAGGGCGTAGAAGATGGCCGGTTCCGAGCCGTGCCGGCGCATCGTGGTCAGCAGCCAGCTGATCGCCCCATGGGTCTCCTCCCGGACACCGAAGCGGAACAGCGCGGTCAGGGAGTAGGCCGTGTCGCGGACCCAGGTGAAGCGGTAGTCCCAGTTCTTGTCGCCGGTCAACGACTCCGGCAGGGACGTCGTGGCGGCCGCGGCCAGGGCCCCGGTGGGCGCGAAGATCAGCAGCTTGAGCAGCAGGGCGCTGCGGCGTACGGCGTTTTCCCACGGCCCGTCCCAGGCCACCGCCGCCGACCAGCGCTGCCAGTTCTCGATCGTCCGGTCGACGCCTTCGTCCAGGTCTTCCGGGGTGGGCAGGTAGAGCGGTTCCCCCTCGGTGGCCACCAGGCCGAACAGGTGCCGGGACCCGGGCGAGGTCAGGTAGTCCACCGAGGTCCGCCGCTCCCCGACGTCGACCGTGTCGTCGTTCAGGGTGCGGACGGCCATGGTCAGCCCGTCGATCCGCAGCACCGACCCGTGCACCGTGTCGTAGGCCCACGGGGAGGCGGTGTTCAGGCAGGTCCCGGGTGCGGCGACGGCGCGCATCCGCACCTCACCGCTCACCCCGTCGATCCGGCGGGCGAGCTCGGCCCAGGGCAGCCGGCCGGCGACCCCGGTGTTCAGGGCGTCGGTGACCCGGACCTGACCGGAGGCCGTGCTGAAGGTGGTCTGCAGGACGTTGGTGTCCTCGACGTAGCGGCGGCTGACGGTGAACTCCTCGACCGGGGACAGGCTGAGGAAACCACCCGCCACGGCGTCGAGCAGGGCGGCGAACGGGGCCGGCGAGTCGAGGTTGGGCAGCGGCAGCCAGTCGATCCGGCCGTCCCGGGCGACCAGCGCGGCCGTCCGGCCGTCCCCGATCACCGCGTACGAGCGCAGGTCCGCGTAGCCGCTCGCGTCCCGATCATCGGCGGGGCCCTCGACCTCGGCCCCGTCGTGCCAGGTCAGCTCGACCTCCCCCACCTGGGGTCGGGGATCGGGGCGGGCACTGGTCGGTCCGGGCACTCGCCCGAGCCTACGATGCAGCATCGCCGCCGATGCCCCGAGGAGCTCACATGTCCCGTCGTGACCTGATCGACCCCGAGTCCCGGGGGCCGCTCGAGGCCCTGCTGGAGGTGGTGCCCGGCGGGTTCAACACGATCCCCGACATCGTCGCCCGCCGTGCAGCCCACCGGGATCATGCCGTGATCGAGGTCGCGCCGAATCCGAATGTGCGTCGGGAGGACCTCACGGTGCCGGGTCCCGAGGGCCAGCCGGACATCATGGTCCGGGTCTACCGCCCGGTCATCGACGCCGGGGAGCGGCCGGGGATCTACTTCATCCACGGCGGCGGGATGATCATGGGCGACGTGGCCGGGGGCGACGCGACCGCCGACATGCTTTGCGACCTGGTCGATGCCGTCGTCGTATCGGTGGAGTACCGGCTGGCCCCGGAGCACCCGCATCCCGCCCCGGTGGAGGACTGCTACGCCGGCCTGGTCTGGACGGCCGAGCACTGCGCCGAGCTGGGGATCGACCCGGCGCGGCTGGCCCTGTACGGCGCCAGCGCCGGTGGCGGCCTGGTCATCGGCACCGCCCTGCTCGCCCGGGACCGCGGCGGTCCCCTGGTCGGCTTCATGATGCCGATCTATCCGATGATCAACGACCGCAACGACACGCCGGCCAGCCAGGAGATCACCGACGTCGGGATCTGGGACCGGGCCGGGAACATCGAGGCCTGGGCCTGGTACCTCGGCGGCGAGGAAGCGGACCAGTACGCCGCCCCGACGCGGGCGGAGGATCTGTCGGGTCTGCCACCGACCTTCATCGACGTCGGGACCGTGGACATGTTCCGCGACGAGGACATCGAGTTCGCGGCCCGACTGATGCAGGCCGGTGTCCCCACCGAGCTGCACATCCACCCGGGGAGCTACCACGCCTCCGAGAACTTCGCCCCCGAGGCGCCGCTCTCCCGGCGGATCTGGGCGATGCGGATCGACGCGCTACAGCGGGCCTTGGCTCCCCGAGGGTGATGATCGGGGAACATCCGGCCCCGTCTGGAGGCCAGATATTCCCCAGTACCGGCCGCTGGGGTCAGGCCGCGAGCAGCATGGCCAGGGCGGCGGTGTCGGCATTGCCCTGCGGGTCGATGCCGCACTTGCTGACCAGCTGGGTGACGGTGCCCTCGACGTCCGCCTCCACCCAGGCGGCCCGGTGGTCCAGACCCAGGTGTGGCAGGCCGGGCAGGAACACGCAGCCCGACGCCACCTCGTAGTCCGGCACCGAGGACAGGGTGCTGGACGGCGGGTGCAGCACGATCAGCCCGGGCGGCTGATGGGCGGCGAACTGGCCCGGCTGCAACGGCGAGTCCCCGATCAGCTGCCCCTCGGCGACCACCAGACCGACGGCGCCCGGCTGCGGCTGCTCGGGCAGCTCCTCCAGGACCCGGAACACCGTGCTGTTGCGGAGCAGACCCGGCACCGCGGCCATCTGGACGGCCAGCACCAGGAACTTGGCCCACTCCACGGTGTCCTGGGGCCACCGACCGCTCAGCAGGAAGCCGTAGAGCGACCCCCGGGACTGCAGCGGGGCGACCTCGACGGATGGTGAGCGACTCTCCACACGGACCTCCAGGGCTCAGGGTTGACCCATCGTGTCCGGGCACCGGTTGGCAGACAAGGGGGCGGGAGTGCCAACCCGACCGGTTTGCGCCCAACGGTCGGGGACTGACGCCAAGTCGGTATCAGGTCGTAACCGGGGGCCGGCTGGAGGCGAGATGATCGTGGTCGGCTGTGGCCACCGGCAGCCGGATCTCGGCCCGCAGTGCGAACCCCTGCTCCCCGCTCCTCAGCTCGATCCGGCCGCCCGCCCGGGTCACCAGCTCGCGGCTGATCGCCAGCCCCAGCCCGGATCCCCCGCCGTCCCGGGCCCGGGCGTCGTCCAGCCGGGTGAAACGCTCGAAGACCCGGTCCCGGTCCGCCGCACCGATGCCAGGTCCGTCGTCGCTCACCATCAGCACGACCTCGCCGTCCTCGACCCGGCCAGACAGCTGCACCGCCGTACGGGCGTGCCGGACCGCGTTGGTCAGCAGGTTGTCCAGCGCCCGCCGCAGCTCGTCCGGGCTGACCCGGACCGGCAGCGACCCCGGAGCCCGTACGGCGACCGGCACCCGGTCCGCCTCGTGTGCCGCCGCCAGCTCATGCAGCAGGGCTGCGGCGTCGAGCTCGCGCACCCGGGCGGGACCGCGTACGTCGGCGTCCGAGCGGGCCAGCAGCAGCAGGTCCTCCACCAGGGCGGCGAGCCGGCGTACGTCGACCAGCAGCTCCCCGGGCAGGGTGCCGCCCTCCCCCAGCCGCTCCGCCACCTCGAGCTGGGCCTGGATGCTGGCCAGCGGGCTGCGCAGCTCGTGGGCGGCGTCGGCGACGAAGGCCCGCTGCCGGCCCCGGACGGCGGCCAGCCGGTCGAGCATCCCGTTCAGGGTGATGGCGAGCGAACGGATCTCGTCGGCCGCCGGCGGCACCGGCAGCCGGTCGTCCTGGGCGGTGCCGCTGATCCGCTCGGCCCCGACCCGTAGCTCCTCCACCGGGCGCAGGGTCCAGCCGATCACCCGCCACGCCACCGCGGCCAGCGCGGCCAGCAGCAGCGGAATGGTGATCAGCAGCGCATTCCGCAGGGCCGCCCGGCTGGCCAGCACGTCCCCCACCGGCAGCGCGACGATCACCCCGACCCGGGCACCCCCCGGTCCGGCCTCGACCGCCCGCACCCGCAGCGGCTCCGAGAGCCCGATCCGGCTGCCGTCCACCATCACCGCCTCCCCGGCCAGGGCCCGGGTGAGCTCGGCCGGGCGGAGCAGCGGGGTTAGCCGGTCCGCGGTCACCGACCCACCGACGACCCGCTGCTGGGCGTCGACGATCTGCACCACCTGGGCGCCGGAGACCGGCACCGGACTGGGCAGCCGGTCGTCGTCGACCAGGGCGGCGACCTCGTTGGCACTGGCCAGCGCCTCGTTGTCCAGGGTGCGGTCGATGGCGAAGGTCAGTGCGGCGTAAAAGGCGAACCCACCGGCCAGCAAGGCCACCGCCACCCCGACGAGGCCGATGATCATCAACCGGCCCCGCAGGCTCAGGGTCCAGAACCGGCTCACGGGCCGGGGTCTCCGGGGTCTTGGGGGTCGGGGGTCGCGGGCTCGAGGGGCACCAGCTTGTAGCCGGCCCCGCGTACGGTCAGCAACCGGTCGGACCCGATCTTGCGCCGCAGGTAACCGACGTAGACCTCGACCGCGTTGGCCCCGACGTCCACGCTGTTGTCCCAGACGTGGTCCAGCAACTCGGTCTTGGCCACCGCCCGGCCGGCGTGCCGGATCAGGTACTCCAGCAGCACGAACTCCTTGGGCGTCAGCTCGACCGGCACCGCCCCCACCCGTACGTCGTGGCTGGCCGGATCCAGGGTGAGATCACCGGCCCGCAGCACGGCCGGCCGGGCCGCGACCCCGCGCCGCAGCAAGGCCCGGAGCTTGGCGAGCAGCACCACGAAGGAGAACGGCTTGGTCAGGTAGTCATCGGCGCCGTCGTCCAGGGCGTCGGCCTGGTCGTGCTCGCCGTCCTTGGCCGACAGCATCAGCACCGGCACCCAGTTGCCGTCGGCCCGCAACCGTCGTACGACCTCGTATCCAGACATCCCGGGCAGCATCAGGTCCAGCACCACCGCGTCGAAGTCCCCGTACCGGGCCAGCTGCAGACCGTCCGGTCCGGTGCCCGCGGTCTCCACCACGAACCCCTCCGCTGCCAGCCCCCGGCGCAGCGCAGCGATCAGCCGCTCCTCGTCGTCGACCAGCAGCACCCGCACCCGGCCAGCCTGTCACGCTCACCAGGCCCGCCCCGGGTCTGCTGCACCTCAGCGTTCTCACAGGGGGTGCGAGCAACAATGGCTGACATGCGGATCTTCGACTCCAAACCGGCCCTGCGTTGGCTGGCCCCCGTGGCAGCCCTGGCCCTTGTCGGCGGTACCGGCCTGGTGGCCGCCACCGCCACCGCCGGCGACAAGCTGCCCGAGCGCAGCGCCGAGCAGCTGCTGGTCGACCTGCAGCAGGCCCAGGTCGATGGCCTTTCCGGCACGGTCGTGCAGCGGGCCAACCTGGGTATCCCCGCCATCCCGGGGTCGGGTGGCGCCACCGACGCGACGTCGATGCTCTCCGGCACCCACACCCTCCGCGTCTGGTACGCCGGTCCGGACAAGGCCCGGGTCGCCCTCGTCGGCACCTACGGCGAGTCCGACCTGGTGACCAACGGCACCGACGTGTGGACCTGGTCCAGCGATGACCGGGCCGCCACCCACCGGGTGCTACCGGCCGACGCGCGCAAATCGGGTGACACCCGGAAGGCCCCGGCGGGCGCCCCGCGGACGCCGCAGGAAGCGGCCCAGTGGGCCCTGGAGGCGCTCGGTTCCAGCACCGACGTGAGCACCAACAGCGCGGTCACGGTGGCCGACGAGAAGGCGTACGAGCTGGTGCTGCGGCCCAAGACGACCGACTCCCTGGTCACCGAGGTGCGGATCGCCATCGACGGCAACACCCACCTGCCGCTGCGGGTGCAGGCCTTCGCCGGCGACGACGTGGTCTTCGAGGTGGCCTACACCGACATCAGCTTCACCAAGCCCGACGACGAGCAGTTCGACTTCAACCCGCCGGCCGGCACGAAGGTGACCGAGGTGGCACCCGAGCAGCGGTCCGCCCCGACCAAGGCCGAGCAGAAGCAGGCCAAGGACAAGATCGCGGCCAAGCAGGCCCAGACCAAGACCGTCGGCACCGGGTGGAGCACCGTGGTCGTCACCGACGCGGATGCCGCCATGGGGAGCAACGACCAGCTGAAGGGCTTCCTCTCGCAGCTCGAGCCGGTCTCCGGCAGCTGGGGCTCCGGCCGCCTGCTGCAGGGCACGGCGTTCTCCGCGGTGCTGACCGACGACGGTCGGGTCGCCGTAGGTGCGGTCGGTCCGGAGCTGCTCTACAAGGCCCTGGACAACTGAGCCCGACGTGGTGAGCCAGACCGCACCGATCCGGACCTACGAGCTGACCAAGCAGTTCCGTCAGCAGACCGCCGTCAACGCGGTCGACCTCGAGGTCCCCGCCGGTGCGGTCTACGGCTTCCTGGGGCCCAACGGCTCCGGCAAGACGACGACCATCCGGATGATCCTGGGCCTGATCTCACCGACCTCCGGGTCGATCGAGCTGTTGGGTCTGTCGATGCCGACCAACGCCGGGGCCGCGTTGCGTCGGGTCGGCGCCCTGGTCGAGGGTCCGGCCTTCCACCCCTACCTGTCCGGACGGGCCAATCTGGCCCGCCTCGACGCGGCCGACCGCTACAGCGACCCTCGTACGGCCGGGCACCGGATCGACGCCGCGCTGGACCGGGTGGGCCTGTTGGCCGCCGCGGCCAAGCGCTACCGGGCCTACTCCCTGGGGATGCGGCAGCGACTGGCTATCGCCAACGCGCTGCTGATGCCCCGCGACCTGCTGGTGCTCGACGAGCCGACCAACGGCCTCGACCCGCAGGGCACCCGGGAGGTCCGGCACCTGATCGGTGAGCTGGCGGCGGACGGCACGACCGTCCTGGTCTCCTCGCACCTGCTCGGCGAGGTGGACCAGATGTGCAGCCACGTCGGGGTGATGTACGAGGGCAAGCTCGTCTCCCAGGGCGCGATCGACGAGCTGCACGCGGGCACCACCAAGACCGTCAGGGTCGACACCGACCAGGTCCCCGACGCGGCTCAGGTGCTGGCCGAGCTCGGCCTGGGCGACGTTCGCCCCCACCCCGGGTACGTGCTGGCCACCCTCGGCGACGTAGCCGTGGAGAAGATCGTGCCCAACCTGGTCAACGACAACATCAACGTGCTGGGCTTCGTGGTCCAGCAACCGAGTCTCGAGGACGTCTTCGTCTCGCTCACCGGGGAGGGCTTCGATGTCAGCGGCTGAGGTGCTGGTCACCGATCGGGCTCCGGCCGCCAATCACGCCCGGCTGCCGGTGCGGTTCCTCGGCTCCGAGCTCGGGATCATCTTCGGCCGGCGACGGAACCTAGCCGGCCTGGGGGTGCTCGCTGTGGTCCCGATCATCCTGGCCATCGCCGTACGGGTGTCCTCACCCGGGGGCGGCGGGGACGGCCCGAGCTTCATCTCCGCGATCACCGGCAACGGGCTGTTCGTCGCCTTCGCCGCGCTGGCTCTCGAGCTGCCGCTCTTCCTGCCGCTGGCCATCGCCACCGTCGCCGGGGACTCGGTGGCCGGTGAGGCCAACATCGGCACCCTGCGCTACCTGCTGACCATCCCGGCCGGGCGCACCCGCCTTTTGGTGGTCAAGTTCGCGGCGATCGTGATCTTCGCCCTCAGCGCCACCCTGCTGGTCGCCCTGGTCGGGGCGGTGATGGGGCTCGCCCTGTTCGGCGGCGGGGACATGACCCTGCTGTCCGGCAGCCAGACCTCGATGGCCGACGGCGTCGGGCGGCTGCTGCTGGCGGTCGCCTACCTCGGGGCCCAGTTCACCGCCCTCGGGGCCATCGGGCTGTTCGTCTCCACCCTGACCGAGCAGCCTATCGGGGCGACCGTCGCGGTGGTATTGATCAACGTGATGATGTTCATCCTGGACTCGATCTCCCAGCTCGCCTGGCTGCACCCGTGGTTGCTGACCCACTGGTGGACCGCCTTCGGCGACCTGCTGCGGGACCCGATCGCCACCGGGTCGATCAGCCGTGGTCTGCTGACCGCCGCCGTCTACGCCGGGGTCTTCTGGCTCGCGGCCTGGGCCCGGTTCTCCAGCAAGGACATCACCAGCTGAGCGATCGGCGCCCTGGCGTCGAGAGGGATTACGCCGGGCCTGGCGGTCCTCGGGAGTTTCTTGCCAACCCTTGACCCCGAGCGACAACTCTTGCGAGGGTGGGCGGACCGCCGGTGTTCGGGTCCGGCGCAAATCCCACCGAAAGGCTCCCCATGAGGCTTCTCAGGGCCACCCACTACCTCGGGATCACACTCGCGGTCTCGGCCCTCTCCGTGAGCGCGCTGGCGGCTCCCGCCACGGCCGCCCCCAGCCCCACCCAGCTGGCCAACCAGCTGGTCAAGAAGGCCAACTACAACGACGCGAACCGCCACCTGATTGCGCTGCAGCGCATCGCGGATCGCAACGGAGGCACCCGCGCGGCCGGCACCCCCGGGCACGACGAGAGCGCGGCGTACGTCGCGGGCAAGCTGCGGGCCGCCGGCTACATCGTGTCCACCCCGAGCTTCAGCCTCACCACCGAGAGCCTGAACGCGGAGAGCCTGACCGTGGGGTCCAGCACCTACCCCGTGACCAAGATGTCGACCAGCATCGGCACCCCGCCCGCGGGGGTCACCGCCACGCTGGTCGCCGTACCGCTCGACGCCAACACCGGCTGCACAGCGGCCGACTACGCCAGCCAGACCTTCACCGGCGCCATCGCGGTGATCCAGCGCGGTGGTTGCCCCTTCGGCCAGAAGCAGGAAGCCGCAGCGGCAGCCGGCGCCATTGCGGCGGTGATCTACAACAACGTCGCCGGGGCCCTGAGCGGGACCACCGGTGCAGCCGGGACCATCCCGGTCGGACAGCTCGCGTTGACCGAGGGTCAGGCGTTGGCGGCCCAGGCCGGCAGCACCGCCACCCTGGTGCTGGACTACACCTTTGAGGTGGTCACCACCAGCAACGTCATCGCCGAGACCCGCACCGGCAAGCCGAACAACGTGGTGATGGCGGGCGCCCACCTGGACAGCGTGGCCGAGGGTCCCGGGATCAACGACAACGGCAGTGGCTCGGCGGCCCTGCTGGAGGTCGCCCTCAAGCTGGGCAGCTCGCCGAAGCTGAACAACGCCGTACGGTTCGCTTGGTGGAGCGCGGAGGAGTCCGGTTTGCTCGGCTCGGAGGACTACGTCGCCCGGCTGAGCGATGAGGATGCGCTGGACATCGCGCTCTACCTCAACTTCGACATGATCGCCTCGCCGAACGCGGCCTACTTCGTCTACGACGGTGACAACTCCGACGCCGTGGGTGCCGGCGCCGGACCGTTCGGGTCGGCCGCCATCGAGAAGACCCTGTCGAACTACCTGACGAACAAACGGGGTGTGCCCACCGAGGGGACCGACTTCGACGGTCGCTCCGACTACGGGCCGTTCATCGCCGCCGGCATCCCCTCCGGTGGCATCTTCACCGGCGCCGAGGGCATCAAGACTGCGGCTCAGGCCGCGAAGTGGGGCGGCAAGGCAGGGGTGGCGTACGACAAGTGCTACCACCAGGCCTGCGACAACCTCGGCAACATCAACAAGCAGGCTTTCACCCGCAACCTGGACGCGGTGGCCTGGACCATCGGGACCTACGCCTACTCCACCAAGGCGGTCAACGGCATCAAGCCGGGCGCCAAGGCGAGCGCGGCGAACAAGGGTCTGGCCAAGAAGGCAGCCCCGGCTCGGGCCTTCGCGGGGCACAACGCCCTGCGCTGAGCGAGTGGTAGTGAACACGGGCCGTCCGTTCCGCTGGCTGGACCAGCGGGCGGGCGGCCCGTGGCACGCCTATTAGATTCGCCCCCATGGCCAACCACGTGCCGGAGCTGCGGCGCGCGGAGCGTGTCCACCGCGACGTCGTCTCCTTCGTCCGCCGCAGTGCCCGGATGCGGCCGGGTCAGCAGCTGGCCTGGGAGACCTACCGGGACCGGTTCGTGCTCGACGTCCTACGGGGCGACACCTCGACCTCGGTGCACCCGAACGCCACGCTCGACCTACCCGCGGCGTTCGGTCGCGACGCCCCGCTGGTGGTGGAGATCGGACCCGGCACGGGCGAGTCTCTGGTCCCGATGGCCGCCGCCCGCCCCGAGGCCAACGTGCTGGCCTTCGAGGTCTACCAGCCCGCCCTGGCCCAGATCCTGGCCGCCCTGGGCCGGCGGGGGCTGGACAACGTACGACTGCTCGAGGCCGATGCCGAGGCGGGGGTCCAGCAACTGCTGCCCGATGCCGGGGTGGCCGAGCTGTGGATGTTCTTCCCGGACCCTTGGCAGAAGGCGAAGCACCACAAACGACGGATCGTCAGCCGGGAGTTCGCCGACGTTGTCGCCACCAAGCTGGCCTCGGGCGCGGTGTGGCGCCTCGCCACCGACTGGGCCGATTACGCCGACTGGATGCGCGTGGTCCTGGAGTCGCACCCGGCGTTCGAGCGGATCCACCCTGACGAGTGGGCCCCGCGCTGGTCCGAGCGGCCGGTGACCCGCTTCGAGGCCCGGGGGGTCAGAGCCGGCCGGGAGATCTTCGACCTCGGCTACCGGCGGCAGAACAGAATCGATGCCTGAGCCCCTCGACCAGGTCCGGTGGCGCTTCGACGTGGCGTACGACGGTTCGGACTTCTCCGGCTGGGCCGTGCAGCCGGGGCTGCGTACGGTGCAGGGCGAGCTCGAGCACTGGCTGACCCAAATCCTGCGGCTGGACTCCCCCGCCCGGCTGGTGTGTGCGGGCCGGACCGACGCCGGGGTGCACGCCCGCGGCCAGGTGGCGCACTGCGACCTGCCCGCCGGGGTGGTCACCGGCGATGGCTCCGAGCTCTGGCGCCGGCTGCGTCGGGTGCTGGCCCCGGATCTCCTGGTCCACCGGGTCAGCCCGGCGCCGGCGGGTTTCGACGCCCGCTTCGCCGCGGTCTGGCGGCGCTACATCTACCGGATCGCCGACGGTGACACCCAGCTCGACCCGCTGCTGCGCAACCAGGTCACCCGGGTGGGTGACCCCCTCGACCTTGCCGAGATGAACGCCGCCGCCCCGCTTCTGCTGGGGCTGCGCAACTTCGGCACCTTCTGCCGGCGCCGGGACGGGGCCACCACCATCCGTACGCTGCTGGAGCTGCGCGCCGATCGGATGGTCGACGGCCCGATGGTCGGGGCGGTCGCGTGCACCGTACGG
>JAABUN010004568.1_pt1 | contig 18639 bp, 22 predicted proteins | sample 5559311 | NCBI WGS metagenome assembly JAABUN01 (sample SAMN10711877, study PRJNA513370) | rock metagenome | isolation source: Antarctica rocks | place: Antarctica: Victoria Land, Siegfried Peak sud | reverse complement strand
CGCGACCATCTTGGCGATGTCGGGCGCGTCATCGGCGATCAGCACCTTCATGGTCATGCCCCCCCTCCCGCGGCTGGTATGGCAAGGCGATGTGGAAGTGCGCCCCCCGGCCCGGCGCGCTCTCCACCCACAAGCGCCCGCCGTGCAGCTCGACGATGCGCCGGGCGATCGCCAGCCCCAGCCCCGACCCATCCCCGGTGGCGTCGAGGCGGTGGAATCGCTGGAAGATGGTCTCCCGCGCCTCGACCGGGATGCCGGGGCCGTCGTCGCGCACTACCAGGCGTACCTCGCCGACTGCGACACGTCCGGCGATGGCGATGTGGGTGCCCACCGGCGTGTGCCGGTGCGCGTTGGCCAGGAGATTGACGAGCACCTGCTCCAGCCGCCGCGCGTCGCCCTCGTATGGCAGCGGCTCGGCGAGGTCGCGTTCCAGCGCCTGCCCCTTCTCCTGCATGAGGGGCGACACGACTCGCAGCGCCGTCGCGACGACCGCGCGCAGGTCGAGGGACGCGCGCTCGAGGCGGAGGACGCCCGCCTCGAGCTGGTTGAAGGTGAGCAGATCATCGATCAGGATGTGCAGGTATTCGACGTTCCGCCGACTGGTGTCCAGCAACTCCCGCTCGTCGCCCCCCAGTTGTTGGCTCGTGCGCATCTCGAGCATGGCGAGCCCGGCGCGGGCGGCGGTGAGCGGGGTGCGGAGGTCATGGGAGACGGTCGCGATAAAGTCGGCGCGCAATCGGTCGAGCGCTGCCAGACGCTCCGCCTCCAAGCGATCGGCCAGGGCGTCCTCCTGCTCCCGCAGGCCGGAGAGGAGGAGCCGCTCATTGATGTCGCGCACCGCCCGCGCAGCCCCCTGCTCCAACGCCAGCCGCTGGGTCAGGATGGCCATGCCGACGGCGACCAGCAGGAGCATGGCCAGGCGGACGACCAGCAGGCGAATGTCGCCTGCGGACGGCAACCACATCAGGAGCGCGATGTCGATGCTGGTTGCGATGGCCGCCGCGCCAGCCGTGTAGAACAGCGCCGCGCGCAGCGGCAGGCTCACGGCGGCGCAGTCGGTGGCCAGGAAGAGGAGCAGGAAGAGCGGCCCGCCCGGTTCGGCGGCGAGGCCGTAGAGCAGCCCGGCCACCGGCAGGTCCAGCAGCGCCACGGCGGTGTAGGAGCGCACCTGCGGCACGCGATCCCGCAGCAGTTCGATGAGGAGGTTGTACCCCGCGAAGATCGCGACGAGCGTCCAGGTAGCGACCCCGCCGCGACCACTCGTCGGTTGCATGAAGGTGACCAGCAGGAGTGCCAGGATCGTCGCCCAGCGCAGCCGGAAGAGCGACCAACGCAAGAAGCGATACTGATCCGTCGGGACGGTCCACGCACGTCGTTTCTGGTGCGCCATACGTCCTCCGCCAACCGGCTGGTATCCGGGTCGCCGTCGAACGACAAGCCCCGTGTCACGCGCCATGCACGCACCTTACACGCGCCACCGCGTAGTGTCAACGGGCGCGTCCGCCAGCGCCCCGTCGGACCCCGCACCTGCTCTTGAGCCTCCCGCCGTCCCTATAGGGGGCGTCCCCGCCCCCTGTTGCGCGCCGTTCACCGGATTGCACGGACTGACACCACTTCCGCCACCGGGTCTTACCGGCGCGTCGCCCAGTGCCATCGAGACTTTGCGGTATGCCCGACAAGTGGTCGGCACAGCGTGCGCCATACGGGACGCGGCGGGCGGATATCCTGGTCGCGGGGTCGGACACCGCGACTTGCCCTGTCTGGTCGTCGAGGGAGGGAAGGCCACAGGCGGCGAAACGCAGACCGACGAGCGTGAACAGAACCTATCGAGTGCAAGTTCGTCGCCCACCCTCGGCCTTCGTACGTGGGCAAGACGGGGTGAGCGGCGGACCCATCCGAAGCCAGGGCGGGGGGATAGCAAGGTGACTATCGCGCCGTCATTCACCGAATTGCACCATCGCACACAACTTCTGGCACAAATTTTACCATACGCTCGCCCGTTCGGCGCTAGACTGATCTGCGGATGTTTCAGACGCAACACCTCGCGCAGCGGGTGACGCACCGCGAGGAGAGTGGGCTGACATCGTTGCCGCCCGACGAGGGCGCGGTGCCAGCAACAACCCGGTTCGACGCGCCACCGCGCTCCTCAGACTATGACAACCCTGCGGCCTCGTCCGGACTGTCAGCCGCCGTGCATCGATGGACGGCGGGCACCCGCGCCAACCTGAACTGTTCGTATCATGCCTCGCCTCGCTGGTTTTGTTTTCGTCTGAGTCGCAGAAAGGCAAGGAGCGGATGGGTGACAATTTGATCAGCCGTGGGTTTCACGGACGTCGGCGCGATGCGGCGACGTCCGGGCGAATCCCGCCCGGGCAGTATCTCGAGCGCGGCTTCCCGGTGCTCTCCGCCGGGCCAACGCCGCAGACGCCGCTCGCGCAATGGTCGTTCACGATCGAGGGCGAGGTCGAACAGCCGAAGCGCTGGTCCTGGGAGGAGTTCCAGGCGCTGCCCCACGAGGCGATCACCCAGGACATCCATTGCGTCACGAAATGGTCGAAGCTGGACACGCATTGGTCGGGGGTTCCGGTGGAGACGGTGCTCGATCTGCTGGAGTATGACGCCGAATACGTGATCGCCTTCTGCGACGGCGGCTACACCACCAACCTGCCCCTCGAGGACGTGCTGGGCGGCAAGGCGTGGCTCGTGGACAGCTACGAGGGTGCGCCGCTCGCCCCGGAACACGGCGGCCCGGTACGGCTGCTCGTGCCGCATCTCTATTTCTGGAAAAGCGCCAAGTGGGTCCGTGGGCTGCAGCTCGTGGATGAGGACCAGCCCGGCTTCTGGGAGTCGCTCGGCTATCACAACTACGGGGAGCCATGGAAAGAGCAGCGGTATCAGGGCGACTGACGTGGCAGCACGCCGCCGTTGTCGCGATCACCCCCGCGACGGCACACGCGAGCACTTTGAGCCTCGCGCTGCCCGAGTGGACGCGGCACGCCGCCGGCCAGCATGTCGATGTCCGTCTGCGGGCGGAGGACGGGTATGTGGCCGAGCGCAGTTACTCGATCGCCTCGGCCCCCGAGGAGCCGACCGTGCGGCTGACGGTCGAGCGGATCGAGGAGGGGGAGGTCTCGCCTTACCTGGTGGGCGAGTTGCGGGTGGGCGACCATCTCGAGGTGCGCGGCCCGATCGGCGGCTACTTCGTCTGGGATACCAAGCAGGGTGGCCCGCTCCTCCTGATCGCCGGTGGCTCGGGAATCGTCCCGCTGATGGCGATGCTCCGCCACCGCCAGGCGAGTGGCGACCGGTCGCCGACGCGGCTCCTCTATTCGTCGCGCTCGTATGATGAGGTCATCTACCGAGACGAACTGGAGCGCCTGGCCGCCGACGATGCGGCCCTCATGGTGAGCTATACGCTCACACGCGCGCAGCCGCCGGGCTGGGGCGGCTATCGGCGGCGGCTCGACGCCGCGATGCTCGACGAGGTGGCTTGGCCGTCCGCACAACGACCGCTCGCGTTCATCTGCGGGCCGACACCCTTCGTCGAGGTGGCGGCGGCGGGCCTCGCGGCGCTCGGCTACGAGGCCGAGCGGATCAAGACGGAGCGATTCGGACCGACGGGGGGCTAGCGATGGATGCGGATGAGCGGAAACTGGATGGGAACGCGGCGGGAGGTGTCCTGGGGACGCTCTTCCCGTTCGAGATGACGAGCGCGCGGACGATCTGCGCAGGCTGCGGGCACGAGCGCGCGGTCGGGGAGCTCGCGGTTTATGTGCACCCGCTGGGGACGATCGTGCGCTGCCCCGGCTGCGACACGGCGCAGATTCGGGTGGCCGAGATCCGCGGACACTTCTGGCTCGACCTGCGCGGGGTACGCACGATGCGGATCGCCTCTCGGCCGTAGCAGCGGGATACGACACCGCCGGGGGCGGTGCAAGGTTCGGGCCGACGCCGGAAACCGAGGCCGCCTCCGTGCCGCGCCAGGGGGGGTACGCGCATTGCCCCAACGCAGGCCGGACCTCCTCTGCGTCGGCGGGAGAATCGGGCGAAGGGGTGGCGCGACTACCCGGCACGACCGGTCGCGCCGGATGGGCGGGGGGAAGGCAAGCGGCTCGCTATGGCGCCCGGTATGTCCCTGCGTTTCCCCGGCCACCGCCCGCGCGATCGGGCGGGATCGCGGTTTCGCAACGCCGATACCCCGCCGAACAGAACGCGCCTCCCCCGGCGGCTGTAGACTCGTTTCAGGAGAGGGCCGATGACCCGCGCACGTATCACGACCGTTCCCGATCCGTACGCACCTTTCCTCCTCTCCCAGGGTATCCGGGTCGGGGAGTTGCTGTTCATCTCGGGACAGGCCGGCTATGCCGATGATGGCCGCATTGTGGAAGGCGGCTTCCGCGCGCAAGGCGAGCAGGCTTTCTCGAATCTCGCGCGCGCCCTCGTGGCCGGGGACTCCGACCTCGGGGGCGTGGTCAAAGTGACCATCTTCCTGACGGATATGGGCAACTTCGGCGAGATAGTCGAACTCCGCCGCAAGTACTTCGATGAGCCCTATCCCGCCGACAGCATCGTCGAGGTGTCCGGGCTCTACACGCCCGAGGCGCTGATCGAGATCGAGGCGATCGCCACAGCCATCCCGAGCGCGTCGTGATGGCCGGGAATGTCGCCGACCCCTTCCTCGGCAACGCGATCGAGATCGCCATCGCGACGCGCGATCATCGGCGCACCATGGCCGACCTGTGGCGCCTCGGGATCGGTCCGTGGCGCGTGTACACGTTCAGTCCGGAGAACACGACCGCTCAAACCTATCGCGGCGAGCCGAGCGCGTTCACGCTCAAGGTCTGCTTCGCACAGTCGGGCACCCTGATGTGGGAACTCATCGAGCCCGTTTCCGGCCCCACGATCTTCGCGGAGTTCCTCGAACGTCACGGCGAGGGGATCCACCATGTCGCCTACGACTGCAACAATATCCCCTTCACGCAGCGGCTCGCGGGGTTCGCGCGACGCGGTTTCCCGCTCGTGCAGTCCGGGAGCTGGCTGGGCCGGAACCATTTCGCCTTCTTCGAGACCGAGGGCGCGACGACAACCTGCCTCGAAACCTACGTCTTCCCCGATGACTGGCACTATCCCGAGCCCGAGATGTGGTATCCCCCACAGAGCTGATCGTCATCGACGATGTGCCCGCCACCCGTGATCGCGTAGCGCGCGGCGATCGCAACCGGCGCGAACGCGGTGGTTCGAGTCGACTCTCAAGCGCGATCATCGCGCGAGCCACGAGGCCAGTCGCGGCAGCGGGCCGGACCATAGCGCCCGGTTGGGGTGACACATGACCCGCCCGGATGCCGTGTAACGCCATCCGGTATGGCGAGACTATAGATGCGGGGACGGCGGCACGGCCGATCGGCTCTCGCCAGGTTCTGGGGCGGCGAGAACACCACGCCGGGAATGAGAAAGCCACCCGTTCGTCGCGGGCGGTCGTTGGCTGACGTCGCACGTCGCGACGAATCGCGTAGCACGAAGGAGGCAATGGATGGCGACACTGATGGGGCGGGTGGCGGTGGTGACCGGCGGCGGACGTGGGATCGGTGCCGCGACCGCGATCGCCATCGCCCGCGAGGGGGCGGCGGTCGCGGTCATGGCGCGGTCGGCGTCGGAGGTCGCGCAGGTCGCGGCCAAGCTTGCGGAACGCGGGGCGCGGAGTCTTGCGGTCCCCTGCGACGTCGCGGACCCGGTCGCGATCGCGGAGTCCTTCGCGACGATCGCGCGGACGCTCGGGCCGGTGGATGTGCTGATCAACAACGCGGGAGTGGTCACTCCCCTCGGCCCGACGGTCGCGGTCGATCTCGACGCCTGGCGGGCGGCGCTCGCGCTCAATCTGGTCGGCGCGTTCGCCTGCATCAAGGCGGTGCTGCCGGGGATGCTGGAGCGCGGCTGGGGACGGATCGTCAACGTCTCGACCGGGGCGGCGACCGGGAGCGGGATGGGGAACGCGAATGCCTACTCGGTGAGCAAGGCGGGGCTGGAGATGCTCACCATGCAACTCGCCGCCGAGCTGGCCGGCAGCGGCGTCACCGTGAACGCGATCCGGCCCGGGACGGTCGATACGGCGATGCAACTCGGCATCCGCGAAAGCAGCCCGGCGGCGGCCGGTGCCGAACTGGTGTCTCGCTTTCAAGACTTGCATGCCCAGGGACGCTTGATCGATCCTGCACTGCCGGCCACCCTGATCGCGCGCCTGCTCGCCCAGGAGGGGACGGGGGAGATCGTCGGCATCGGCGACGCGCGGGGCCAGGCGCTGCTGGCGGCGGGATGACCGGGTCGGTACCCGCTGCCCGGCATGGTACAGTTCGGGCCGCTGTCCATGATCTGGCGCGGTCGCTGCCCGCATTATATACAAGGAGACAACGCATGACCACCGTACCCGGCGCACCGACGTTCCCCACCGGCCCCGCGATCGGTGAGCTATTCCCCGACTTCACCCTCCCCGACCAATCCGGCACCCCCGTGAATTTCACCGCCGCGCGCGGCGGCAAGCGGGCGATGATCATCGTCTATCGCAGCGCGGCGTGGTGACCCTTCTGCAAGGCGCAACTCGTGGAGTTGCAATCGACCCTGCCAACCCTCGCGGCGACCGGCGTCGTCCCCTTCGCGGTGAGCTACGATCCCGTCGCGGTCCTCGCCGACTTCGCTGCGACGCGCGGCATCACCTTCCCACTCCTGTCCGATGAGGGGAGTCGCCTCATCCGGGCGCTCGGCATCCTCAACACGAGTGTCGAGCCGACCCATGAGCATTACGGCATCCCCAACCCCGGCACCTACCTCATCGGAGAGGATGGCCGCGTCGTGGACAAGATCTTCCACGACACGTACCGCACGCGCGACGCCGCAGCGACGACCCTCCGCGAGGGATTCGGGCTGGCGGTCGAGGCGGGCGGGCCACAGGACCGGCGGGAGACGGGCGTGCTCGTCGCCATCGCGGCGATGGATAGCGAGGGCTTCGTGCGCGGCGAGCGGATCGGCCTGCGCGTGACGATCCAGATCGCCCCTGGTGTACACATCTACGGTCGGCCACTCCCGGACGGCTACATCGCGACACATCTCGCGATCGAGGTACCGGAGACGGTGGCGGTCGAGGATATCCAGTACCCGCCACCCCATGCGTTCCATGCCGACTGGCTCGACGAGGAACTGCTGGTTTACGAGGGGGAGGTGACGCTCGTGACGGCGCTCACCTTCGCGGAGCAGCGCGAGGATGTCACGATCATGGCGACATTGCATTTTCAGGGCTGCACGACCGAGGAGTGCTTTATTCCGGAGCGGCTCACCTTCGTGTTGCCGATGCAGTTCCGTCCTTTCTTGCCATAGGGATACCAAACCGAAGGCCATAGGGATAATCCGCTGCGCGATGATGGATCGATGATCCGACGGTGATCGGGTGCAATCGGACAGATGAGGAGGCCGCGATGGCAACGATGATCCGCGCCGGTACCCAACTCGGCGAGCGCTCGCCCGACTGGCTCCTGCCCCGACTCGATGGCGGCGAGCTTGGCCCGGCGCTGCTGCGTGGTACGCCGACCCTCTACTTCTTCTGGGGCAGCTGGTGACGCTGCCGGGAGCAGTTGCCCGTGTGGCAGCAATTCGTGGCGCGCAATGCCGATAAGGCGTTCCAATTCGTCTCCGTCGCGGTGGACACCCAGGGGGCGGAAGCGGCACGCCCGTGGACGGAGCGGGCGGGCGCGACGTTCCCCACCGTTGTCGATCGCGACAACGCGCTGGCCGCGATCTACGACTATAAGCTGATCCCGAATGGGATCTTCCTCGATGCCGAGGGGATCATCCGCTACCGCAAATTCGGCGGCTTCGAGGCTGGGAGCGCCGCCGACAGCGCGGCGATCCAGCGGCTGATTGACGGCGAGGTCGCGCAGATCGCACTCGACGCGAAGGATGCGCCCTATCATCTGGAGGCGACCGCGCGTGCGCTGATCGACGCCCGTATGCGGCGCGGTGCGGAACACTTCGCGCGCGGTGCTCACGCCGAGGCGAGCGAGGAGTGGGAGCGAGCCCTGCACCTGGACCCGGAGAACCTGACGATCCGCAAGCAGATCTGGATGGCACGCTATCCGGAGAAGTTCCACCCGGCGATCGACTTCGACTGGCAGCGGGGGCAACTCGCCCGGGAACGGGCAGAGGAGATCGCGCGGGGGATCTGTGGCCCGGACGGCTGCCCCCTGCCGCGACGAATGTGACCCGCCGCCAGAGTGGCGCGGCGCTGGTTTGCCGGGACGTAAGCGTTGCGTAAGGATTCGGTAATCTGGCGAGAAGATTTCCATTGTATGCTGATCTGAGTGCCGGTTACTGGCCGTTACGGCCTTCGGCATCAGCCACCGTGGCGACGCGCCGACTCGTTATCGTGCGGGACGCCGCTCCGCGAGCTGGGACGAACACACCGGTGTGGTACACCTTGAGGCAACGGGATGGGGAGAGCCGGTGGCGATGAAAACGCCGAACCCGACAGAGGCGGCGCACGCGGTGATCGACAGCAAGTACCCGCCGATCGGCGACTACGGCCTGATCGGCGATTGCCGGGGCGCGGGGCTGGTCTCCCGCGACGGCTCGCTCGACTGGCTGTGCCTGCCCCGCTTCGACAGCCCCGCGATCTTCGCCGCGCTCCTCGATAAAGAGGGGGGTGGCCGCTTTCGCATCCGGCCCACCGGCCCGTTCCGGACCGAGCGGCGCTACCGCCCCGACACGAACATCCTCGAGACAACGTTCCACGGCGCGCACGGCGTGGTCGTGCTGCGCGACCTGATGCCGGTCGCGTCCGAGGCGGACAAACGGACGACCTTGCTGCCGGAGCAGCAGGTCCTGCGCGAGATCGAGGGGCTGTCCGGGGAGGTCGAGCTGGAAATCCTCTACGACCCCCGGCCCGACTTCGGGCGCCTGCGTCCGGCGCTCGAGCGGCGCGGCGCGCTCGGCCTCTGGTGCCAGGTCGGATCGGCGGCCCTCGTCCTGCACGGCGACCTTCCGCGAGACCTCGTCGTCGGTTCGGGCGCGCGCGGCACCATGTGCATCCGGGCCGACGAGCGTCGTTACCTCTCGCTCGTCTACACGACGGAGGCCCCGGCGGTCCTCCCGGCGCTCGGCGATCACGCCCGCGCGAGCCTGGAGCGCTCCACGACCTGGTGGCGCGATTGGGCGGCGCGCTGCACCTACCAAGGGCCGTACCGCGAGGCGGTCGTGCGCAGCGCCCTCGCCCTCAAGCTGCTGGCCTACGCGCCCTCCGGGGCGATCGTCGCCGCGCCCACGACCTCGCTCCCCGAGGAGATCGGTGGGGTACGCAACTGGGATTATCGCTACTGCTGGCTGCGCGACGCCTCGTTCACCTTGCGTGCGCTCTACGCTCTCGGGTATGACGAGGAGGCGCGCGCCTTCATCCAATGGATCCTCCACGCGACGCGCCAGACCTGGCCCCGGCTCCAGATCCTCTACGACGTGTTCGGGCGGGTGCGCGTCCCCGAGCGCACCCTGCCCCACCTCGACGGCTACGCGGGCTCGCGCCCGGTCCGGGTCGGCAACGGCGCGAGCGACCAGGTCCAGCTCGACGTCTACGGCGAGGTCATCGACGCCGTCGCGCGGTTCGCCGAGCACGACGGGCGCTTCGATCGCGATGCGGTTCGCTTCCTCGACGGGCTCGGTAACTACGTCTGCGACCACTGGCGCGATCCCGACGACGGCGTCTGGGAGGGGCGCAGCGGCCCGCAACAGCACATCCACGCGAAGGCCCTCTGCTGGGTGGCGCTCGACCGGCTGATCATGCTGCACGAGCGCCACGGCCTCTCGATGGCGGCCCCGCGCTTTCGCGCCGAGCGGGACGCCATCCGCGCGGTGGTCGAGGAGCGCGGCTACAACGCGCGCCTCGGGAGCTACACGCGCCTGCTCGACGGCGACGATGTGGACGCGAGTCTCCTCCTCCTGGCGCTCTACGGCTATGCCGCGGGGACAGACCCGCGCATGGATGCGACGTGCACGCGCGTTCATGAGCAGCTCGCCCACGACGACCTCGTCTACCGCTACCTGCCGGGGACCGACGACGGACTCCCCGGCGGGGAAGGGGCCTTCGGGATCGCCTGTTTCTGGGCGGTGGAGTGCCGCTTCACCGGCGGTGATCTCGCCGGGGCGAAGCGGGCGTTCGAGCATCTCCTGACCTTCGGTAGCGACCTCGGGCTTTTCGCCGAGGAGATCGATCCCGCGACCGGCGCGGCGCTCGGGAACTTTCCCCAGGCGTTCACCCACATCGGCCTGATCAACGCGGCGCTGACCCTTACCGGCACCATGTCGGACAGGACACCCGCATCCACCTCGGTGAGCTCGCCCGCGAAGGAGGAACGATGAATTGGCCCAGCTCGGTGCTGTGGGGGTTCGTCGGGACGGTGGTCCTGACGAGCCTGTTATCCGGGGGGCAGGCCCTCGGCCTCACCCGGATGAGTTTCCCGTTCATGCTGGGCACCATGCTGGTCCCCGACCGCAACCGGGCCGTGGCGATCGGCTTCGCCCTGCACTTCCTGAACGGCTGGCTCTTCGCCTTCATCTATACCGCCGCCTTCGAGAGCTGGGGACGCGCCGCCTGGTGGTTGGGGGCGGCGATCGGGCTGGTACAGGCGTTCTTCATCCTGGCCGTGGCGATGCCCCTGCTGCCCGCGCTGCACCCGCGCATGGCGAGCGAGCGACAGGGACCGACCCCGACGATGCAACTCGAGCCGCCGGGTTTCCTGGCGCTGCACTATGGTCGCCGCACCCCGCTCGCCGTGCTGATCGCCCATGTCGCCTATGGCGCGCTCCTCGGCGCGTTCTACCACCTGGCTTGAGTCGTCCGGAGCCTACACGTCGCGAGGAGAGGCGGCCATGTCACGCCCGACCACGCCGGGCCGATCCACCGCGCGCGAACCTTGGGCTGGTGCCGGGATCTCGTCCTCACCCTCGCTGCCGGCACAGGTGCAATGCAGTTGGCCCGAGTGGCGGTCGGCGTGTTCGTGAACACGCACCATTTCGCCGACATGCCCGAAGACGAGGCGCTGCGCCTGCTCGCCAGTCTTGAAGGGGCGCGACCGATCGCGCGACCTTACGACGATCCGGCGCGCTTCGCGCGGGTCGCTCGTTCCCTGCTCGCCGTGCTGGAGGCGGGACCACGATCTCCATCGTCGCGCCCGCGCTCTATCGGCATAGCAGTAGCTACAATTTCATGTCCCGATGCAGGGAGGAAGGGGAGGGTCCGATGTCGCGACAAGCTCCATCGCCGTTCCATGATGGCGAGATCGCCGTCCAGACACGCGCGGGCGTGCGCGCCCAGGCGCGTCGCGTCGGTGGGATCATCGACACGAACTTGCCGCCGGACGCCGATGATTTCCTGCAACGGCAGCGGCTGGTCGTCGCGGCCAGCGTCGGCGCGGACGGGCGGGTGTGGGCCTCGCTGCTAACCGGGCCGCCGGGATTCCTGCGCGCGAATGATGCGGTGTCCCTCCAGATCGCCGCCGCGCCCATCACCGGCGACCCGCTCGCCACGAATCTCGAAGCGACAGGGGCGATCGGCCTGCTGCTCTTCGACCCGGCGACCCGGCAGCGGTGGCGGATCAACGGCACCGCCACGCCGACCGATCGCGGCCTCCTGGTGCGGACGGCGCAGGTCTACGGCAACTGTCCCAAATACATCCAGGCGCGGACCCTCGCCGACGAGTCGGTGGCGACGCCCGTCACGCCTACACGGGCGCGCGGGGAGGTTCTCACCGCGCCGCAGCAACGCCTGATCGCCGGGGCCGACACATTCTTCATCGCCAGCGCCGACGAGGAGAGCAATGCGGATGCCTCGCACCGGGGCGGCTCGCCCGGCTTTGTCCGCGTCCTCGACGAGGGGACGCTGGTCTGGCCCGACTACGCGGGGAATACGATGTTCAACACCCTCGGCAATTTCGCGGTTAATCCGCGTGCGGGCCTGCTCTTCGTCGACTTCGCGCGCGGGTCTACCATCCAACTGACCGGGACAGCCCGGATCGACTGGGACCCGGCGCGGGCCGCGACCTTCCCGGGGGCTGAGCGCGTGGTCGAGTTCCGGATCGGCGTCGCCCTGGAAACGTTTGGGGCCACCGGCCAACGCTGGGCGTTGCGCGCGCGCTCGCCGTTCAACCCGCCCGCCCTCGCCTGAAAGCGCGCCGGACGATGCGGCGCGCGTTGCGTACGTCCTCTGCTGATGGCCGGTCGAGGCGAGGCGAGGACCACGGTGCCCCCCATCAGCGAGTGCTGCGTAACGCGAGCAGGCTTCAACGAGGTGGCATCTCGGTCGGAATCAACGTGCATGTGGCCGAGTGCGACGGGGCTCAAGTATGTCCTGCCAGCTCGGCTTGTCGCGCGGTCAGGGTTGCCGACGCCGGATATGATTGACATAATACTGTACGGGCGTGCGGGATCCCACCCGGACCGTCACAGACGTCGGGGGTACGCCGCGCTCGGCGGGCCGTTCCTTCACGTTGCGGTAGTTGAGTGCAAAGTGGAAGTGCCGCCACACGGCATGGCTGATCACCCGCAGTGGGAACCGTACCGCTTATGGTCGGAGCGCAATCGTAATCTCTCATGCACGATGGCAGCGCACACGCCGCTACCTTGCTGTGCTCCGATAATCCTGACAATGCCCGCGCGGGTGAGCCAATCGGCAGGATCCCCAAGGCGATCCCACTCATCCCCCTGCCTCCGCGTTGGTACCGCCCACCGCGCCCAACCTGAACTCGGGCCAGGCCTCGCGGACCAGGCGCACCGTCAGTTCCTCGCCGATGAAGCGTATCAGCAGCCCGATAAAGTAGGCAAGGATTGCTACGAATTCGGCCTGTACCGTGAGCGAATCGTGGGCGATTGCGAACTCGCGCGCCCCTTGTAAGCCGACTTTTGCCTGTTCTTCGACCGTGATCTGCACCAAGACGGGGGACGTGGTCCGCGCCAACTGCAGCGAACGGGCGAAGAGGGCGTTGAATCCTGCGAGGCCGATCGATTCCGCCAGGCACTCGCGCAGTCGGTGGTGGATGCGTTCGATAGCCGCCGCCATCTCCTCTGGCCTCTGGCGCGCCCCCGCCTCATGTGCGAGCAATCGTCGAGCCAACTCCTGCGCGACCGGCGAGACCTCCTCCATGTGCGCTCCTGCATACGCTCCCACCCTTGCAGCTAGCGGTGGGCATGCGGTACCACCCCACGGATGTGTGGCGAGCCATCGCGAGCGATACCAGCGGACTATCCTACTGGTAGGTAGGGGCGGCGCGCGAAGAATATCTCAGGGAACGATTTCAAGCCGCGCCAAGAGCTGCCCCGCGATCGCGTCAAAGCGTCCAGGATCATTGTAGGATCGAGCGAGCAGCATCGCCCCTTCGAGGCTCGCCACCAGCATCTGGGCTTCCGCTTCCGCCGACCCGGCGAAATGCACGCGCCGGGCCTCGCGTCCTGCCGTGAGTACCCCTGCCAGCCAGAATTCGTTGTCCGCGAAGAACGCCCGCACCTCCGCGCGCACCGGATCGGGCAGGGTCGTGAAGTCGGCCGCGAGCATGCCGCACAGGCAAATACGCTCCGTGTCCCGCAGGACGGTGCGGTAGATCTGGACGTACTGCACGAGCTTGCGACAGGGATCGTCGGTCCCGCGATCGATGTGGTCGAGGGTGGTGCGGAAGGAGGCGCGATAGCGCGCGATAACCGCCTGCCCAAGGTCGCTCTTGTTCGGGAAATGGTAGTGGACACTCGCGTTGCGAATCCCGATCCTCGCGGACACGTCCGCGTAGCTGAAGGCGTTATAGCCGCGGGTTTGCACCAACTGCTGGGCCACATCCAGGATTCGTTGCGCGGTATCTCTTTGTGCATCCATACTCTAGACCTCTAGCTATAGCGCCGTACGACACTTCCTGGCCTGGTAAGGGCTGGATCCAACGAGCAATTGCCGGGTTTTTCATCGCGCTTTCGCAGCAACGTACCACGGAGTTCCGGCGATGTCAAAGTCCCGTGTGACCACGCGCCGTTCGAGCGCGCCGATCGACGGGGTCCACGGTCAGTTCCTTCCCGGAAGGGTGCTGTCTTTGCGGTGCGTGCCGAGGAGGACCGCGCACGCTTCCCCGCTCGTAGCGCCGCGCGCAGCAGGGCCGGGCCGGGCCGGGTACCAGTTGGCTCCTGAAGAAAGCGGCAATTATGTCCGACGACCTCGCGCAGGGGATAGTCGGTCATCCGTAGGAAGACGGCCCTGGCAGTCAGGCTCTTACGCAGCAGGATGATGGGTCGGTGAGGAAGGGGAGCGTGTTGCCGCTGAAGCACAGCGCGGCGTCCCGCACAATCCCCATCGTCAGCGGCACGGTGATGCCGGTGCCAGCGCCAGCGCGGAGCCGATCAGCGAGTCATTCACCGCCAGTCCCCGCGCTCGTCCGCGCGCCTGCCTCGAGAGCTGAAAGCTCCAGTGGTCTGAGATAGACGACCGCGACGAGGCTGCGATCGCGCAACCCCGGTAAATCGAGCCCGAGCGCCGCCCGGCGCAGCTATTCCCGGGGATGCTCCTCGCGGACGGCGACCGCGATCCGGCGAGCGTCTGCCCTCCATCCGCGCCACCCGAGAGCAGGCCGCATATTCAGCGCAGGCTGTCTCAGTTGGGCAACGAAGCCATTCGAGCGCTCCCACGGCCCGACGAGGAGCTGCCTATAGCCGCTGTGTGAGTCCAACGTATCGTCGGAGGGGGACAATACTGGCACGGGCTGGTGCAGCAGGCCAGCCGGCCGCGCCGGATATGCACGGAGCACCGTCCGCGACTCCCACGATCGGCACCGCGTTCGTGGGCAGCCTGCGCGTCTGCGCCTGCCATATAAGCCCAGCGCTCACCGCAGTCCGATCGGTACACCACCTTTCCCCTCGGCGCGCTAGACGCTCATGACCTCTTCGCGAGGGACCAGGGCAGCGGCCACCGCTGCAACGAGCACGTCGATGGCACATGGCTTTCGCAGTATCGCCGCGAACCCATGCTGTGAGAAATCGCGGAATTCGCGCTCCTGATGCGCGGTGAGAATAACGAGTCGCGCGGTCCCAGCGCGTGCGGCAAGGGCGTCGAGTGTACGCCAATAGTCGATTTTTTCCGCCGAGAAGGCGACGAGCGCATCGGTCAGAATCAGGTCGAATCGGGAAACCTCGAGCACGGCGAATGCTTGCTCGACACTCGCCACCGTGGTGACGCGGTGGCCTGCCTCGGTCAATACGATGGCCACAATTTCTTGGAGGATCGGATTATCCTCGACTAAGAGCAGCGCTGCGGTGCGATGCATCGTATACCCCTACGTAGTACAACCAATCCCATCAGATCCGCCACACGGTATCGCGGCAGGGATTGCGGTATGACGGGTGGAGTGCTGCCCCAGGCTGTCTGCCCGCTGCACGCCCCGTGCAAGAGCGGGATCGTGGCGAGGTGCTTCGTCAGGTTGAGGGCGAGCGTATTCCCGATCGTGAGTTTGCTCGGTGGCAGGAATTCGTCCGCGGCTCGGGGTGCCCTGGCGGACGTTCGGGCCGCCGCTCCGGGCACTGCGCCGCCGAAAGCCGTCGCGGCGAGGGTACCGAGACTCGCTGCGACGCGCCTTGCGAGTACCGCACGCCGTATGTACACAGTACCCTGGTCCGACATCGCTCCCCATTGCTGTCCCGGCTTCTGTGCTTTCGTCGTGTTCGGCGCCCCTTTCAGGTCCACCCGCGCGAGACCCATACCGCGTCGGAATAGGGCAGCCAATTGGCCCGCGTCAATTTATCGTCCCTACAGCGTGTTGCGCGCTAGGCGTGATCGGTCAGTCGGCGTGCATGGCCGCTTCAGGTCACCATAGCCGGGGACGAACGATGGGATGGTAAGGATCTGTGCCAATATGTGTATAGAATGGTGGAAAACGGTGAATGGTGGAGCGGCGAGGTGCATAGGAGTGTCTTCGGGATAACCGACTTCCGTAGTTGCCTCGTCACACGGACGCTTGACCAGAGGTTCTTCGTTGCGGGGTTGCCCTGATGCGCCGTGTATCCATCCTCCTATCCGCGATCCGGTGAGCGCAGATTTCGTTCGGTGTGTCCAATGTGGTCGGACGGCTCGCACCATCGGGACGTGGGGGAAGCCGAATACCGAGCGGATGGCGCGCCCGAAAATTGCCCCGATGCGACCTCTGCTGCTCGCGCGTTCACCGCCCTGGATACGGATGCCGCCGTCCCGTTGGCGGGCCAACTCGCGCTGTTTGCCAGGTCTGAGGCCGAACTCGAAGCGGAATCGTTGGTCATCGCGCATCGCCGCGAACGCCGGACACGCACGCAGGGGACGCTCGACCAAATTGCGTCGTGGCGAAGCATGGGCGACAAGTCTGATACGGTTGACGTATGATCTGAAACGCGATATCCTCCGCGCGATGGACGTTCACGCCACTCTTCGGCCTGCTGCGCATGGGCCACGTTACCGGATCGGGGCAGCTATCCTCTAGCCTGGATAGACCAACGCTTGTCCTGAGTGGTACAACTCGCTGCCCCACACCTTTTCCGAACGGACCGAGGCGACCCTCACCACCGCCGGGGCGCAGTTTCCAACTCGACGCCATGATCCCGATCGGGCGTGCCGTACCCTCTGCGCACACGACATACCGTCCGATCTTCATGCTCGTCGATCTCATGGACGGTTAAGGAGCCGGCGTAGACGGCTTGCTGGTGTGTCTGACGCGCATTATCAACACCCGCCGCGCGGAACGGCGCCGGATGATCGAGAAAGGTGACGTGTGGTATGACGCTGTCGCGCCCGGATGCCCTGCGGATCGCCGATGAGGTCTTCGCGGATGACCCGGTCGTGCTGACCCTCGGCGGGACGATCCGGGAGATGCTGAATGTGGCGGGGCGTAAGCCCAACCACCTCTATGTGCTCGATGCGATGGGCTTGCCTGCGGCGATCGGGCTCGGCGTGGCTTTGGGGATCGCCGACCAGGCGCGGCATGAGTCGCTGTTGGTGATCGAGGGGGATGGCTCAACATTGATGGGCTTCTCAGCGCTCAGCACGGTCGGTTATTTGCACCCCCGAAAGTACGTGTTGCTCATTCTCGATAACGGGGTCTACCTGGCGACCGGTGGGCAGCCGACCGCCGCCGTCACGACCGATTTTGTCGGCGTGGCGCGCGCGTGCGGCTGGGCTGCGGCCCGCGAGGTGACGAGCACGCCCGAGGCGTTGCGCGAGGCGTTGCGCGAGGCACGTGCTTCGCGCGGTCCGCATCTGCTGCGGATGCGCGTCAGCACGGAGACGATTCCGACCGATTTCTTCCTCGAAGACCCGGTGCTGCTCGGTGCCGAGTTCTCGCGCTGGCTGCGCGAACCGGCCCGATAACCGCGTGTGGGTAGCGTGGCCGGCACAGTCTATCGTCCGTGGCGCTAGGACGCGGTTGCTTGCCAGGCGAGGAGGTTGTTCTGTAGCTGGACCACATGTAACTCGAGATGCTCCGCGTAGATACGGAGCCAATCCTCGGTACTATAGCGGCCTGAATCGCTGTGATGTCCGGCACGCGTCCAGGCCGTTTCCGGCAACGTGCGGAGCAGTGGCACGGTATTGGCGCGGACAGCGGCGATCGTCGCGAACGCTGGCTCGAGCGGCAAGGCGTGGTAATCCAGGGTGATCGCCCATTGCGCTTCGTCGTAGCCAACGATCAGGGCGTCATCAGCGGTGAGGAGGTAGCGGATCCGCGCGGCGCTGTTCGTCTCCGAGTCGGCACAGTGTATGATCACCTCATGGGCCGACCATTCTCCCGGTGCCGGGTGCCATCGCCGCAGCTCCTCCGGGATGGTATCGAACGCCGCCTGTAGGCGCTCCGCTCCGGCGGCGTACTGGGCGATCAATCGTTCACGCTCGCCGCTCGTCAGCATGCACCCACCCTTTGTCCACCTTGCTTAATCCCGAACGCGCGAATGGTAGCACACATGTCGAGACCCGGCGGCCAAAGCCGCCGGGTCTCGACATGTCGCCGTGTGGGAGTGGCCGATTACTGAACGAAGCGGGAGAGGTCGCGGACGCCCGCCGCGAAGCCGCCGCCGGTGTTGGGGAGGCCGGGCATCGGGGCGGGGGCCGCCGCGAGGAAGGGGGCGACGATGGCGAGGACCTCGTCCGGGGTGCGCGGGGTCTCGAAGGGGCTGGGGGCGAAGAGGTTGGTGCCGGGCGCGACCAGGTCGGCCAGCGCGGCGGCGTGCTCCGCCTCGATCGCGTGGATGCTCAGCGCGGCCTCCAGCACGTCGAAGTTCTTGATGCTGCCCGCCGCGCCGAGGTAGGCGCTGACGCCGACCGCCTCGACGGTCTGGAAGAACTTGACGATGTCGGCGGCGGCGGTCGGGACGCCCGCGAAGTTGAACTGCGGGCTCTGGACGGGGGTGCCGCCGAGCTTGGGGATGGTGGCGAGGAGGGCGTTGACGTGGTCCTGCTCCTGCTGGCCGAAGAGCTTGAAGTAGGCGGCGGCGCGCCCCGAGAGGACGCCGGCGTCGTTGATCGCCTTGTAGGCGGCGGCCTCCAGGTACTCCAGCGTCAGCGCGTAGTTCAGGATCGTCACGTCGTTGTCCAGCGGCGCCGCGCCCGCCTCCGCCGCGCCGAAA
>JAABUN010004567.1_pt1 | contig 18640 bp, 17 predicted proteins | sample 5559311 | NCBI WGS metagenome assembly JAABUN01 (sample SAMN10711877, study PRJNA513370) | rock metagenome | isolation source: Antarctica rocks | place: Antarctica: Victoria Land, Siegfried Peak sud | reverse complement strand
GGCCGCGCTTTCGAGCGAGGGATTTCAATCCCGCGCAACGCTCGTCCGAAGAAAACGCCGCCGCGCGGCTCGCGGTGCATGGTCACGGTCGCGCCACCGATGATGATCCGTTCGCCGGCGCGGGCGGGGCAACCGGACCGGGAACGGGCGCGGCGACGGCCGGGACGCTGTTGGGAGAAACGGCCGGCGCAACGTTGGGCGCGTCGCCGCCGCCGCCGGTCGGCTTCGGCTCGGTGGGCAGCACGACGCGCGTGAGGCCGGCCTGGCGGACGCTGTCCATCACGGCCATGACCTGCGCGTAGGCCACGGCCTGATCGCCCTTGACGAGAACGCGCTGATTTTTATCCACCAGGGCGGCGGCGCGCAGCCGGGCTTGAAGTTCGGCCGGCGTGCGCTTTTGGCCGTCCAGGTAAAACGCGCCGTCGGCCGCCACGGCGATGGTCAGGTCCTTGTTGGTTTCCGGGGCGCCTTCACGGGTTTGGGTTTGGGGCAGGCGCAGCGAAAAACCGGGCCGCTGAATGAACGCGGTCGTGACCATCAGAATAATGACGAGCGTGAGCGCGATGTCAATCAGCGGGATGAAGTTCATCTCGGCCATCGGTTCGTCGTCGCTCAGCGGGTTGGTTGTGCGGTGCATGGTCAAAGGTCTTTTTCGAGTTTTTGAGCCGGGGCGCGCGGCGCGCGGCGTGTCCCGTAAAATTGTTGTAAGCGATGACGAAAGAAACCGCAACCAGAGCGAACCGGGCGCGGCAGCCGAAAACGCCTCGTCTTGTGAGGCCGGCGCGAGCGTAACGTTACAGACGGCGCGAAAAGGCGCCGGTTTGCCCCAGCCAAAGGGACGTACCCCGGCCGCGTCGTACCTAAGCCGCATGAAACGATACGTTTTCCTGGCCGCGCTTTGTGTCACGACGGCAGGTTTCGGCGCGCTCGCGGCCCCGCTGCTTTCGGGCGGGGGCCGGGCGGCGGTTCGCGCGCCCGCGCACGATGCGAACGTGGCCGCAATCGTGAACGGCGTGTCGGCCGCGCGCCTGGAAACAAGCGTGCGCGCGCTCGCCGCGTTCCCGACGCGTCATACGCTGAGCGGAGCGGGAAACGTGGATGCCGCCGCGCGGTGGCTGGAAAAACAGTTGGGGCAAATTTCACGGGAAACGGGCGGTCGTCTTCAGGTCGCGCGCGAGACGTGGACGCAGCCGGCCGGAACGCGCCTGCCCGCCCCGCACGAATTGACCAACGTGGTCGCGGTTTTGCCCGGCGAGGCTGTTCCCGAACGGATCGTGATCGTCAGCGGCCACTACGACTCGCGCGTGACCGACGTAATGGACGCCCGCTCGCCCGCGCCGGGCGCGAACGACGACGCTTCGGGCGTAGCCGTCGTGCTCGAATGCGCGCGCCTGCTGGCCGGGTCCGGCCGGCGCTTTCCGGCCACCGTGATCTTTGCCTGCGTGACCGGCGAGGAGCAGGGTTTGTACGGGTCCACGCACCTTGCCGAACGCATGACGCGTGAAAAGCGAGCCATCGTCGCCATGCTGACCAACGACATCGTGGGCAATTCGCGGGGAGAAAATGGCGTCAAAAACGACCGCGAGGTGCGCATTTTTTCGGCCGGCTACGACCCAACGGAAACGGCAACTCAGGCCGCCCGCCGCCGCGCGTGGGGCACGGACGCGGACACGCCTGCCCGAACGCTCGCCCGCGCCGTCCAGGACGCCGCCCGCCGTTACGTCCCGCGCTTCGCCGCCACGCTCGTGTATCGCAACGACCGCTACGGGCGCGGCGGTGACCATTCGCCGTTCGTGAACGCGGGCTACGCCGCCGTGCGCCTGACCGAGCCGAACGAGGATTGGCGTCACCAGCATCAGGACGTTCGGCGTGAAAACAACGTCGTTTACGGCGACCTGCCCGACTTCGTGGATTTTGGCTACCTCGCCCGCGTCGCCCAGGTCAACGCGGCAATTTTGGCCGAACTCGCGTCCGCCCCGTCCGCCCCAGCGAACGTTTTGCTTGCCGGCGACCTGAGCGCGAACACGACGCTTTCCTGGGAGCCGCCCGCCGACGCCGCAGCCATCGAAGTGTTGTGGAGGCGGACGACCGCGCCGGTCTGGGAGGGTTCGCGGCTGGTTCCTTCAGGCCAAACCCGCATCGTACTGCCGCTGTCGAAGGATGATTACCTGTTCGGCGTTCGGTCGGTGGGAACGAGCGGAGCGCGCGGTTTGCCGGTCGTTCCGGTTGCCGGCCCCGGACGGTAATTTTCAGGCCGCGAGAGCGAGCAGCGCGGCGGCGAGGTCGCGGGCCGCGTTTGGCCGAGCCAGGGTGCGCGCGGCCTGCCCCATCGCTTCTCGCCGGGCCGCGTCAGCGAGTAACGGTCTCAAAACCGACAGCAGGCGCGGCCCGTCGCACTCGGCCTGCGGCAAGATCACGGCCGCGCCCGCGTTGGCCGAACGCTGCGCGTTGCGGGTCTGCTCATCGCCTCTCGTGGGCACGAGCGGCACGAAGATCGCCGGTTTTCCCAGTGCGCACGCTTCCGTGACGGTACCCGCCCCGCTGCGCGCTACCAGCAGATCGGCCAGCGCGAACACGTCGCCGATCTCGTTCCCGACAAAGCGCGTGACGAAATAGCGCCGGGCGAGTTCAGGCGGCAAAGCGTTCTTCGCCGCCGCAAGCCGGTCAAAATCCTGCTCGGTCCCGGTCGGTTGCTGTCCACATTGGTGAACGACGCGGGCACGCTCCAGCAAATCGCACAGAACCGCCTCGACCGCCCGGTTGACGATGCGCGATCCCTGCGCCCCGCCCGTCACGTACACGCACGGCAGAATTTCGTCTTCGGGCGTGAAGCCGAAGCGTTCGACGGCCCGCGAACGCTCGCCGTTAAAGATGACTTGCCGGACCGGGTTGCCGGTCACGACGGCTTTTTTGCGTAGACCGGGCGGCAATTCGTCAGCCGCGCCCTCGAACGAGAGCGCAATTTTCGTCGCCCAGCGCGCGTTGAGGCGCGTGGCGAGGCCGACCTGAACGGTCTGCTCGTGGACCAGAACCGGCACGCGCAGCAGCCCGGCCGCCCAGGTAGGCGGGACGGACACGTAGCCACCAGTCGAAAAAACCACGTCGGGCCGGAAGATTTTCACGGCTTGAAGCGCCTGCACCATCCCGACCGGCACCTTAAACAGGTCTAAGACGTTCTGGAAACTGGCGTACCGGCGCAACTTCCCCGTTTGCACGCCGACGAAAGGAATGCTCTGCTCGGCCGCCAGCCGCTTTTCTACGCCCGCACCGCTGCCCACGTACAGGAAGACGGGCGAAAACGCCGCGCCCGGCTCCGTCGCCATTGCGCGCAGCGTTTGGATCACCGCGATGGCCGGGCTGACGTGCCCACCCGTTCCGCCGCCGGTCACGAGAACACGAACCGTGCGGCCGGCCTTTGTCTCTTTAACCATCCGACTTCCGGTAAACCACGACGCGAACGTGCGCGCCGGTGGGCACTTGGCGCAGTTCGTCCGTCAAAACGGCAAAGGCGCGCTCGGCGGAAAAGCCGCCCGACCCGGCCCCGATGACCGGGAACGCAACCGAGGCGAAGCCCTGTTCGTTGACGATGCGCAGCGCACTGCGCACGCAGGCGCGAATGGATTTTTCCGACGCGCGCCACAGCAAGTTGATTCCGGCAACGTGAATGATGCCCCGAAACGGCAGCCGCCCCGCGCCTATCAGCACCGCTTCGCCGAGCGGAATCGGCCCATGCCGGGCGAGTTCGCGGAACGGCGCAAGTCCGGCCCGCCGCTTGATTGCGCCGGACACGCCCTGCGGCAGCAGCAGCCACCACGGAATCACGTTCCGGTTCCAAGCGTTGACGATGACTTCCACGTCGCTTTGTTCGAGCAGGTCGCCGGCAACAACCAGAATTTCCGTTTTCAAATTTCTACTTTTGTATCTTTTACACGCTCGTCCACGTTCCGCCGGCCGCGTGGGAACGCTGGCAGGCGTCCACGATGCGCTGCGCGGCCAGGCCGTCCGCGAAGGAAGGGCCGCCGAGTTCGCCGCGGGCGATGCTGTCCACGAAATCAAAAAGACAGTGGACGTGAAACTGCGGCCAGCCGATGACGTTTTTGGTCGCGCCGAACGCGTAGGGCTTCGGGTAGCGCGCAACGCACTCGATATTTTGCGGTCCGCGCGCGCCGCCAAGCGGGGCTTCGGAACGGGTGTTGTCGTAGACCGTGAGCCAGTTCGGCTCCATCAGGTTGAACGAAATCGCGCCCCGGCTGCCGTGGATTTCGAGCCGCAGTTCGTCCTGCGTGCCGGTGGCGAGACGGGTCGCCTCGATGGTGCCGACCGCGCCGCCGGTGGTTCGCGCCTGAACGAGCGCCACGTCGTCCACGTCCACGGGCAGAGCGGGGCGGCCGGTTTGGGGGTCGGGCCGCTCCTTGATAAAGGTGTCCAGGCGTGCGTTCACCTGATCCAACTCGCCGACCAGGTGACGCACGAGATCAAAAACGTGAACGCCCAAATCCATCAGCGCGCCGCCGCCGCTGCGCGCCATTTGAAGCCGCCAGGTGCGGGGGCGGTTCGGGTCCACATAGCCCGCGTGCAGGTAGGCGGCCCGGAACTGGAAAACGTCGCCCAGAAAGCCCTCGGCCACCAATTCCTTCGCGCGCAGCAAAGCGGGCACGAAGCGATAGTTGAACGTCATCCGGTGGACGACGTTCGGCGTATTTTTGGCAAGCGCGGCGACTTCCTCGGCCTCGCCGACCGTGCGCGCGAGCGGCTTGTCGCAATACACGTGCTTGCCGGCGGCGAGCGCGGCGACGAGCAAATCACGGTGCGCGTCGTTGGGCGTGCAGCAATGGATGATCTGGATGTCGTCGCGGGCGAGCAGTTCGCGCCAATCGGTCGTGGCAAAATCGAAGCCGGCCTGCGCGCGGGCCTTTTCGCCGCTCGCTTGCGTCGCCGTGCAAACGCCGACCAGCCGGGTGCGAACCGGCAGCGGGTCGTAGAAAAAGGGAAGCGCGCGGTGCGCGAAGGCGTGGACCTTGCCGATAAAGCCGTAGCCGACGATCCCAACGCCAAGTTCGTGTTGTTCCATGCTGCCTGTGTTCCCGAACGGGCGGCCCGGCTCCTTTGCCAAGCCGCGCAGGTTTTTTGCACCCGTTCCGCGAACGTTCGGGGCATGAAACACCGCTTTTTCGTTCTCGGCGCGCTGGCGCTTTTTGCGGGAATTGTTCCCGCGCGGGCGGACGACCCTTTGGAACGTGCGTTTGCAAACCCGCCCGCCGCCGCACGCCCCCATACCTGGTGGCACTGGATCAACGGCAACGTTTCCCAGGCCGGCATCACCGCCGACCTGGAAGCGATGGCGCGCGCGGGCATCGGCGGCGCGCAAATCTTCAACGTGGACGTGGGCATTCCCGCGGGAAAAACGCCCTACTTCAGCCCGCAATGGCGCGCGGCCGTGGTTCACGCCGCGCGCGAAGCGGACCGGTTGGGCATTGAACTGTGTTTCCACAACTGCGCGGGCTGGTCCAGCAGCGGCGGGCCGTGGATCACGCCCGACCGTTCCATGCAAATGCTCACCTGGTCGGAAACCAGCGTCGCGGGCGGGAGCCGTTTTTCGGGAAAACTGGCCGCGCCGGAAATGCGAATGGGCTTTTACCGGGACATTTGCGTGCTGGCCGTCCCCAAGCCGGCCGGCAACGAGGCCCGGATCGCGGACGTTCGCGCGAAGGCGTTCTTTGAACGTGGCGCATCCGGCCTGCCCACTCCGAACAGCCTGACGGCGAGCGAAACGGGAACGACGCCCCGAAACAACGTCGTTGTCCTTTCCTGCGCGCCCGACGGAACCCTGAACTGGGACGCGCCGGCGGGCAGCGGCGAATGGACGCTGCTGCGCATGGGCCACACGAGCACGGGCAAGGACAACCACCCCGCGCCGGAAGCGGGCCGGGGCCTGGAATGCGACAAACTCAGCCGCGAGGCGATGAACTTCCATTGGGCAAACGGCATCGCGCCGATCCTGAAGGACTTGGGGCCGCTCGCCGGCAAGTCGCTTAACAACTCGCTGATTGATTCCTACGAGGTCGGCAGCCAGAACTGGACACCGAAGTTCCGCGAAGAGTTCCAAAAGCGGCGCGGCTACGACCCGCTCCCGTTTTTGCCCGTTGTGACCGGGCGCGTGATCGGAAGCCGCGAGGTCAGCGAGCGGTTTTTGTGGGACTGGCGGCGCACCATCGCCGATTTGTTTGCCGAAAACTACGTCGGCCGATTTCGGGAATTGTGCCACCAGAACGGTTTGCAGTTTTCCCTCGAACCATACGGCAACGGCCCGTCCGACAATTTGCAGATCGGGACGATGGCCGACATCCCGATGGGCGAATTCTGGGTTGGCGGCGCGGCCTCCGAAACGATCAAGATCGCCGCCTCGGCCGCGCACGTCGCGGGCCGCTCCCTTGTCGGCGCGGAATCGTTCACGGCCGACGAGCAGCACGGGCGCTGGCTGGTCGAGCCGTACGGCGTCAAGGCGCTGGGCGACCGCATGTTCACGCTCGGCGTCAACCGCTACATCTTTCACCGCTACGCGCACCAGCCCTGGCAAAACCTCGCGCCGGGAATGACGATGGGGCCGTGGGGCATGCACCTGGAACGCACGCAAACGTGGTGGGACACGGGCACGCCCGCCTGGCTGCGCTACGTTGCCCGCTGCCAGTCCCTGCTTCAGTCCGGCCGCTTCGTCGCCGACGTTCTTTCGTTTTGCGGCGACGACGCCCCGAACGACGTGCCCACGCGCGGCACGCTGCCCTCCGGCTACGATTACGACGGCTGCGACCGCACGACCCTGATGCGCCTGACGGTGAAAAACGGCCAACTCGTGCTGCCCGGTGGGATGGCTTACCATGTCCTCGTCTTGCCCGACAGCCCCTGGATGACGCCCGCAACGCTGCGAAAAGTCGCTGATCTGGTCAAAGCGGGCGCAACCGTGGTCGGGTCGAAGCCGCTCCGGTCGCCGAGCCTGACAAACTACCCAGCCTGCGACGACGAAGTTTCGCGCCTCGCCGACGCCGTTTGGGGCAACGATGCAAAACTTACCGAGCACCGTTTCGGCGCGGGCCGCGTCGTTTGGGGGAAACCAGTCGCCGCGCTGCTCCCCGTACCCGATATGGCGCAGGCGACGGGACAGCCCGCCCTGCCGTGGATTCACCGCCAAGCGAACGGAACCGATCTTTATTTCGTCAGCAATCCGCGCTACCGGAACCTGACCGCCGACGTGACGTTCCGCGTGTCCGGCAAGGCTCCCGAACTGTGGCATCCCGAAACGGGCACGGTCGAACCAGCCCCGGTTTGGCGCGCGGCGGGGAGCGGCCAAACGCGCGTTACGCTGCGCCTCGGTCCGGCCGAATCCGTCTTCGTCGTTTTCCGCCGACCCATCCCGCGCGGCGGCGGCGAGCACTTCGTCCGCGTCGTGCGCGAAAGCGGCCCGGAAACGAGCGAACCAGCGCCCGTCCTCACCATCCAGGAAGCCGTTTACGAAGCCGTGGATGGCGCGGGCCGTGCGGACGTGACGGACAAGGTCAGAGCGATGCTTGCCGCCGGCGAAACCGAGATACCCGCCTCGAACGCGGCCTTCGGCGACCCGACCCCGCTCCACGTCAAGCGTCTTCGCATTCGCTACATTTTGAACGGCAAGCAGGGGGAAAAAACCGCCGACGAGAACCAGACGATTGATCTTGCCGGCGCGGGCGCGGACACGCGGCTGCCCGACTTCGACGTGACCGCCAACCACCTGCTCGCCTATGCGCCGGGCACCTACAAAGCCACGACTGCGAGCGGCAAGACGCTGCGTTTCACCGCGCTTGCGCCGCGAACGCTTCCCCTTTCCGGCCCGTGGCACTTATCCTTCCCGCCCAATCTCGGTGCGCCCTCCTCGGTTTCTCTCAATAAACTCACTTCCTGGACCGAGCAAGACGATCCGGGCGTGCGGTACTTTTCCGGCTCGGCCATCTACGGAACCACGTTCAACATTTTGCCGCAGATGCGGGCGACGGGGCGCGCGCTGATCCTCGATTTGGGCCGGGTGAAGAACTTCGCCCTCGTTCGCGTCAACGGAAAAACGCTGCCCGTTCTTTGGAAAGCGCCGTTCCGCGTCAACGTTTCCGGCCTGGTAAAGCCGGGCGTCAACACACTCTCCATTCGCGTCACCAACCTGTGGCCTAACCGGCTCATCGGCGACGAGCAGCAGCCCGACGAGGTGAACTGGAATCCGGACGGCTCGATCCAAGCCTGGCCGCAATGGCTGGCGAACGACGAGCCGCGCCCAAAATCAAACCGCGTCGCCTTTACCACCTGGCGCTTCTGGCACAAGAACGATTCGCTTCTGGAATCCGGCCTGCTCGGCCCGGTCGCTCTGCGCGCCGTGCCGATTCTGCCCTTGAAGTAAAAACTATCCGGTGCGGACGCGCGAAGGACGACAGCGGCGCGGCGGCGGCAACAAAGGCGGCGGCCTTGTGACGGCTGGTTCGCGGCCGGCTCAGTCGGTGCGGGCGTCGCGCAAATACTTAACGTGGCCGTCCAGGAAAACGCGGTTGCGGCCTCCCATGTGGACCGCCCGCCCCTTCAGGCCGGCGGGAACGGATGCGATGGTGCGCGGAAAGTACGGGTCCACGGCGAGTTCCACCTCGGCTGACCCGGAGGGCTGGCGCGGAACGATGGTCGGGTCATTCGCGGCAACGAGGTCGTCCACCAACTGCTGAGAAGACTTGTTCCAGCCGTCGGTGAGCGGGATCGGATCGTCCGGACGATCAAAGCGCCACAGCCAGTAGCGCGAACGTGCCGGCGGCCCAGCAGCGGCGGCGGCAGCGGCGGCGGACTGAACGACCGGGGCCGACGCCCCCAAAGAGGACCCGGCGATGCTCGGACAAGACCAGATCGCGCTGTTTTTGACGTACGGGTCGAGCGCGACAATCGCCCAGCCGCCGCGCGGATCGGACGGCGGCCATGCACTCCCCCACCCGTTTCCCGCGTCGTCCTTGCGGTAGCCAAGCGTAATTTTAAGATCGCGCCGGTCGGGCAGCAGGTCGTCGTAGTCCTGCTGGTACATCAGGAACGCGATGCCGATCTGCCTCAGATTGGACGCGCACGATGCCTGCCGCGCTTTTTCGCGCGCCTGGGCAAAAACGGGAAAAAGGATGGCGGCCAGAATCGCAATAATGGCGATCACGACGAGAAGTTCGATCAAGGTAAAGGCGGCAACGCACCTTTTGCCCGGCGAAAAAATGTTCACGCGCTTGGTATACCCGGCGACGCCTTTGCCGGGAGCCGGTTTTCAGGGTACGACGCCACCGCCCGTGAGCAGGTTCTGCTTGTACACCTGTTCGCGGCGGTACCACTTCGCGTGGCCGTCCAAAAAGCACCAAACCGACCCGCCGCCGTGCCGGAACGAGATCGCGTCGCCGACCACACTGTTCAGGTAAGCGTCGTTCGTGCCGTTGCCGTCTGGGAGCGGCGGGCCGGTGCGGGCAAGCGTTTCCTCACCGAACGCGAGGAACGCGGCCGTGTTGTCGAAGGCGGCCAGCGGTTTGCCGGGCCGGTAGCCGACCAGCCCGTTCGTTTCGCAAAGGAACTGGTTGATCGCGTACGAGTTGCCGTTTTGCCGGGCGGCCCCGTCGGTCGGGCAGACGAAGATTTGCGCGCTTTTCACGTAGGGAAACAGCGTGCCGCGTGCGGGAATAAACCGGGCCTTCGCGCCGTCGTCCCCGCCGAACACGCTGTAAAACATCCACACGCCTTCTTGAAGCGCGCCGGGAAAGCCGTCGGCGGCGGCCGGCAGAACCTCGTCGTAGTCCTGGGCGTAGGCAAGCGTCGCCATCCCGATCTGCTTCAGGTTGGACAAACAGGTCGTTTTGCGCGCGGCCTCACGCGCGGTCGCAAACACGGGAAAAATGATCCCCGCCAACACCGCGATGATGGCGATGACGACAAGCAGCTCGATGAGCGTAAAAGCGGCGCGGGGCGCTGTGCGGTGCGGCGACTGGTTCATGGCGTTGCCTTCCCGGAAGGGTTGTCTCTTGTGGCAGAACGCCGGACCGGACCTTTGGTTGCGCTTAACCAGCCAAACGCGCGAAAAAAGCCGCCCGGTCTGATAAGACCGGGCGGCTTTTCCGTGCCTATTTCACCGGAAGGTTCCGGTTACAACAGTTCGCCCTGGAAGCCCCACAGGCGGCCCTCGGTCGCGCGCACCTGCACGAAGCGGCCAATCAGGTCGTCGCGGCCGGCGGCGAAGTGGACGGTTTTGCCGCCGCGCGTCAGGCCCTGCCACCGGTCGGGGTCCTTGTGGCTGCGGCCCTCAACCAAAACCTCGAACGCCCGCCCAACCTGTTCCCGGTTGACGTCCACCGTGATCGCATTTTGTATCTCGATGAGTTTTTCGAGCCGGCGCGTTTTTTCCCGCCGCTCGATCTGTTCGGGAAGCCGGGCGGCTTGCGTCGGCTCGCGCGGCGAATAGGCGAACATGAACGCGGCGTCGAAGCGAATCTCCTCGACGAACCGGTAGGTGTTCTCGACCTGCTCCTGCGTTTCGCCGGGAAAGCCGAGCATCAGGTCGGTCGTGATGACGATGCCCGGCATGGCCGCGCGCAGTTTGTTCACGATTTCGCGGTACTGATCGAGCGTGTAGCCGCGGTGCATTCGTTGGAGCAGCGCGTCGTCGCCGACCTGAACGGGCAGATGGACCTGCTCGCAAACGTGCGACAGGTTCGCCATCGCTTCGATCACGTCGTCGGAAAAGTCCTTCGGGTACGGCGAGGTGAACCGAACGCGCTCAACGCCGGGCACGTCGTTGACGCGCCGCAGCAGTTCGGCGAACGAGCAGGTCGCGTCCAGCCCCTTGAGGCCGTAACTATTCACCGTTTGGCCGAGCAGCGTGACCTCTTTGGTGCCGTGGGCAGCTAGGTGTTCGACCTCCGCAACGATGGCGGCGGCGGGCCGCGAGCGCTCCTTGCCCCGCGTCAGCGGCACGATGCAGAACGCGCAGAACTTGTCGCAACCGTACATGATCGAGACAAACGACTTGATCTTGCCGGTCAAAACGCGCTTGCGTTCGGGCAGGTACAAATCCGCCTCGACCTTTTTGCGCGGCAGCTGCAACTGGATGAGAACGTCGCCGGCCCGATTAGGCTGGATTTTGCCCGCTTGCAGGCCGAACCGCCGTTCGCGGATCATGCCCGGAATCTGCTCCAACTGGGCCGTTCCGGCGATCAGGTCAATGTGCGGCGCGCGGCGGGCGATCTCGGCCCCCGCTCGCTGCGCCATGCAGCCCATCACGCCGATCACCATGTCGGGCCGAGCGCGCTTCATTTCCGCGAGTTCGCCTAACTTGGAGAAAACTTTGTCTTCGGGCTTCTGGCGGACGGCGCAGGTGTTGAGCAAAACCACGTCGGCCTCGGCCGGGTCGTCGGTCGCCGTCATGCCTTCGGCTTCGAGCAGGCCGGCGGCCTGGTTGCTGTCGTCCACGTTCATCTGGCAGCCCCAGGTCAGCACGGCGTACTTTTTGGGCCGCGTCATCTCGTTCGTTTCGTCAGGCATAACGGCTCATTCTACGGCGGCGGCAACAAGGCCGCAAAAAGCCTGCAGCGGCGCGAACAGGTCTACGTGGTTGCCATCGGGGTCGGTGATGACGGCGTAGCGCTGGCCCCAAAAGGCGTCCCACGGCGGCTTGTGGCCCGCATAGCCGGCGGCCGTCAGGCGGGCGAACGTTTCGTCCACCTGTGCCGGGCTGTCGCACTTGAAGGCAAGCGCGAGGCTTTGCCCGACCGGTTCGACGAAATCAGGGTCAATCTGGCGGGTCATCGCCAAACTGTTCCACGAGATGCGGTAGCCGTTCGGGGTGATGACTTCGACGTAATTCTCGCCGTCCTGACCGTCGGGAACCGCGAGGCCGAGCAGACGATAAAAGCGCAGGGCGGCGGCCATGTCACGCACGACCATGCCGACCATGTCGGGTTGAATTGCCACGGGGTTGTCCTCCAAGACGAAACGGTTATACCGTCCCAGACGGATGTCGTGCAGGCCGAGTTCGACGCCCACCCGGCCGTTCCACGGCCCAGCCCAGCCTAATCAACGTATGCGACAGTTTGGGCATGGAGTTGATCCACCCACGCCGGGCGTGCATTCCTACGCGGCGTTTTTCCATAGACATCAACGAGGCCGGGCAGATCGTCGGCATTGCAACGACAAAGGACGGCCACGAACACGCCGTACTGTGGCGGGACCGCAAGATCACGCACAGGGGCAGGCTCGGCGGCACGTCTGCCGCCGCCCGCGGCATCAATGACAAATGAGGACAAGCAGCGCCTGCTCGCCCTCACCCCAGGGGGCTGCGTCGGCCTCGCCCCCCGCCTCGCCGCCGAACACCTCGGCGAACCGGACTGAACTACCTCGCGCCTTTACAAAAGGAAAATTCCCCGTTACGGCATGTAACCTTGCCGTATAATACGCCTCAGCACCCTGTAATTACCGCGCTTTTCTGGTAGATCGGGCGGCGAGATTCGACGAGAAGAAGGGCGATATTTTCCCTGTAGGCATTCGTGCTATGCCGCGCGCTTGCGGCATAATCATATGTTAGGCCGCTGCGCGCAGCTTGGTAAATCGGCATAAACTATCGGGCATGAAATCCCTTCAAGAATTAGTAACGCTAAATAACCCGGAGTTCTGCCTTCAGTTTTACGATTACCTGATCGAGAAAATTAACGCTAAACAACCCCTGCATGAGTTCGAGGAGGTCTCCTATCTCCTGCTGACCATGAAACTAGACATTGAGATGGAAGGATTTATTGATCTCTTCTATCAACTCTATTCCTTGAGAGAATGCCGAATCGTGGAGGAGAATTTAAGAAAGTTCGGCTTCAACCGCTTGGCTGATCTCTTCGTAGAGGCAAAGAACCTCTATATTGGAGGCAAGTCAGATATTACTGAGGAGGAGTATAGGGATATTGATCCCTTCGATAATGAAGATTCGTTGCGCAGTTTAGATGAAATAGGAGAACAGATAATGGCCGAGGGAAGCGGAATCTATCTGATTGGTGAGCGTGTCTGTGAGTATGCCAGAGCAAATACGATACGTATAGTGCAGGAACAGTCGGCCTAACCAATCATTGCACCCGACCGCTTGCGGCTCCGCTCCTTCGTCGCTCCGCCTTCAGCGGCGGGTGAATTCAGTCGTTGGGCCGCAACAGAACACCATACGGGGCGAGGCTCTTCATCAGGGAGTGACATGGCGCTGATTTGGGAACGGCTGGAATCGCGTACCGATATGGTTCAAACCAACTCGGATGGCAGAAAAATACGCTGGGTAGACCACAGTCCGGTTCACCGGGCAAAAGTGCCAGGCGGCTGGCTGGTTCGGATGGACTACACTCATGCCAGGAGCATCACTTTCTACCCAGACCCCAAGCACCTGTGGAACGGCTCATCACTCCGGTAGGCTAACTGGTCACCATTGCGCGTGCGGCCCAACCAACGCTTGCACCGAACGCGGCAGCGGCGCATCCAGCATTTCTCGATTGGCTTTCCTGGCCGCGTCGGTGAAGCGGAGCGTTAGGCCGCTGTTACACGAGGGCGGTCGGTAGAAGGCGACAACGAAGTCATGGCAGACCAAACCGAGTTCAGTCGGTGCCCCGATGAAGTGGCCCAAGCCGTGCTTGAAATCATCCAGTGGGCGGTTTTGTCCATTCGTGTTGCTGGCTGGCGCGGCGACGCCAAGTACTGCGCCATCGAAGCCGACCACATCCACAACTTGCCGGACCTGCTCAGCAACTATAAGCCGAACAAACTGGACTACTACCTTCGCATTGAGCGCCCCTCTTACCTCTCACACGTACAAGAGGCAATACCGAACATCAACACGGAGGTGTACCAAGCGCAGTGGCAAAGGCTGGAACAGTATTACCGAGGCCAGACGGCCTAACAATCGCTTGCACCGGACGCGAAAGCAGCCGGTTCCGTTGTCGCGCTTCGCGGAGGTTTTCCTGCGCTACGGCTCCTCTGCTCGCGCCGGTGAAGCGGGGCGTTAGGCGGCACTACGAGAGGCTTGCCGTGCGCGAAGAGTTAGAAACCATCGTCGCCTTTGTTGAAGGTAGGATTGACGGCAAAGAGTTCGAGCGACAGTTGTACGCTAATCCCACCGGCTTTGAGCAAGTGCTGAATGACGACACTAACCGACCAGCAGGTTACTTGGGGCAAGGCGTCTTCCTGTTCATCATTCAGCAGGATTTCGATCATTTCGCAGACGTTCTCGATGTCCACGGCGCGTTACAGAATTACCTGGCACGGAATGGCATCCCCTCAGATGCGACGGAGGCATACGGCAAGTATTTTGATCTCCTGTTGTTGGCACAGCCGGGCTGGTTGAGCGTTGTGGACAGCGACTACTTCCTCAAGGAAGTTCTACCGGAAGCGGGCGACAGGACGGGGGACGAACTCAAACAATGGATTCACGACCAGTTGTTGGAGCGGTTCCAGTACGTCAAAGAGCCGCCGAACTGGATACAAAATCCCGACTGGCCGATCAACGAGAACGGCCCGCTTGTCTTTCTGGGTGAGGTGGACGTGGAGGACTATTTTCACGACGATGCGGCGGCGTATGTCTTCTATGATGCTACGAACGGCTCTTGCGAGACGATACTCCAGGTGGCATAGCCAAAGTGAAAGTGCCGCCTAACAAGCGTTGCAGCGGACACCAAACTGCGCTCCTGCGTCGCTCCGTTCGTCGCCGCTGAACTTGACCGTTAGGGCGCACTGCTTCACGGGAGGCAAAGCGTGGGCGAAGCCAAGATGAGCGGCTATGTCGAAGGCAAAGAACGAATCTGAACTTGTGGCGCAAAATGCCTCTGAAGACAACGCAGTCAGCGTTGTGCCCTGTTCGGTTGAGGAAGTGGAACGGCATCTGCGTGCCTTCATTGCGGCGTTCGTTCTGCCGCAGGCACAATCTCGCTGGATCGAGTTTCTCATCGAGAAGCGGCCTCAATGGGAGACCCCTTTGCCCAAAACGCATCCGAGTCCGCGCCACATCAACATGGTACTCAAAGCCAGTCAAGTCCTCAGGCTTTCTGCCATAGACGAGAGGGACCGTGTTCTGATACCCAACGCGCAGCGCACTCATGAGTACTTCGACGCGAATTTCGGCAAGGCTCTTGGCGTCTACTTCGGAGTAGGGGTTCCTCCGTGTAAGATGACTGCCGGTGAAGCGAACACGAGATTTGTACATGATGACGCAAACGCACTGCTATCATTTCAAGCGGGCAAGAACGTCCTGTTCTTTAGCCATAGCATGATGGTGTGGAAGTGCCAGAAAGCGTAGCCGAACAGAGTTCACCTTCCGCGCCCTAACCAACGCTTGCACCGAACGCGGCAGCCGCCCTTGCAGGCTCCGCGAAGGGCAGGGTTAGCCGCGTCGGTGAAGCGGGTCGTTGCGCCGCGACAACCGGCTGTGGAACTTCCCCTGCCACAAACGCATGACGGCTCAACACCTGATTGAAAGTATCGAAAGTTTGCTGCCTCAATTGAACCCGCACAAAGTCACCGTGCTAGTGCTGGACAATGCGCCGATTCACCGCGCCAAAGCCGTGCGCGCAAAACAAGTCCAGTGGAAACAACGCGGCTTGCGGCTCTTCTTCTTGCCGCCCTACAGCCCGCATCTTAACCGCATTGAACTGCTGTGGAAGCAAGTCAAGTATCGCTGGCTCGCTCCACAAGCCTATGCCGCTTTCGATACGCTTTGTCTCCATGTCACAACCATTCTCAACCAAGTCGGTTCAAAATACCGAATTACTTTTGCGTGATTACTTAAAAGGAGAAATCATATGAGTTACAGCAAAACGTCGATGTTGAATGGACATCAAGATGCTCGCCCGGCACGTAGAAAAGTACGGCCCAGCACGCTGTTGAGTCTCTTGCCTGTATTTTGTGCAGGCGGTTGTTCGGCTCAGGAGGCAGTCCCGCAGCCTGCAGCACAACCCCGCCTGGCTCAAGCCGCAGCAGCGCCGGCGGCAGACACGCCGCGCCCCCTCAGACAGCAAGCGGGGCATAAGAAATTGATCGCCTTCCCCCGCCCCGAACCCGATACTGCTTTCATGCGCCAGCACATCGCGCAGATGGAGAAAACGCCTTTCGACGGCACCGTCTTCGCCATCAAGTACACCAAAGCCGATGGCACCCAGGGCAACTTCACCTGGGAGAGCTGGGGCAAAATCGGGTTCACCGCAGCGCAACTCAAGCCGGCGCTGGATGATCTCAAAGCCACCAAGTTTCAGCGATTCAAAAGCAACTTTCTACGCTTCAACACCGCCGCCAAGGATCAGGACTGGTTCGACGACTTCTCAGCGATTGTCAATAATGCCCGTCTCGCCGCCGGCCTCGCGCGGCAGGCCAATGAAGCGACCGGCGCGTTTCCAGGCATTAAGTTCGACGTGGAGCAATACAACGACAAGCTCTTCACTTACTCGGCGCAACGCGATAAGGCCACCAAATCGTGGGATGTCTATGCGGGGCAGGCGCGCAAGCGCGGACGTGAAGTGATGGAAGCGTTTCAGGAAGGTTATCCCGGACTGACGGTCTTCATGAGCGTGGGTTACAGCGGCGCGTGGTACTACGCTCAAGGCGGCAAGCCGCTGGCGGAGTTGGATTACGGGCTGCTGGCTCCCTTCATGGATGGCATGACCGAAGCGGTCAAGGGACGCGCCAAGATTGTGGATGGCTATGAGATCGGCTACTACCTTGAGCCGGAGACATTGCACTTTGGCTACAAAGCCATGGATCAAGACCTGCTGAAAATTGTGGCCGATCCCAGGCGGTATCGTCAGGTGACCTCGCTGGGTCTGGGTCTGTGGATGGACAAAAACTTTGACACCTGGAACGCCGAGGATGTGAGCAAGAATCATTGGACGCCGGAGAAGTTTGAGAAGCTGGTGCGCAAGGCTTTGGAAGTCTCCGATGAATATGTGTGGATTTACTCCGATGTTAAACCGCAGTGGTGGACGGAAGAAGGCAAGCCGCTCAACATTCCCGAAGCTTACTTTGAGGCGCTGCGGCGGGCGCGCAAAGGACTGGCGCCCGTTAAGCATTGGCGCAAAAGAGGGCGCACGCCCGAAGGGTGAGGAATCGGCCTCTACAAAATACTACAAAATACCGGAAGATATTTGCACACCTGCTTAACACCATTGCAGAAAGTACAGGATACGGTGAGGCTCGTGGTTTTCCTTTTCCTGTTCATGTAACGTGGTGTGGGTATATACCAGTTTCGGCGTTCATCTACAAAAACATTGCCCTCAACTTACTTGTTTGGGTAGGAGTGTATTTGGCATTATCAATTATCTTCCATTACTGCGGCAAACTTACCAAACAGGTATATCTGGCACAAAACCAAGTCCGTAGTAATTAACACACACCAACAACGGCAGAACAAGGCGCTGCACCCGACCGCCTACAGCTCCGCTCGTTCCTCGCTTCGCTTCCGGCGGCGGGTGAGCTTAGTCGTTAGGCGGCAGTTCTGAGCCTTTAATCTTCGGAGGGTCTCATGTATTCCCGAATCAACTTTGGAATCGGCACCTTGATGAGTCTCCTGATCCTTGCCGGCCTTTGCCGGGGCGCGGACTCCCCCGCAGGCTATGGACCGGCACGCGTTGTTGGGACGGCAAGCCCGCTTGCCACGTGTGATGATCCTGAGATGGCGGTGTCACGTCTGCAAGCAGACAGGCTCAACAGGCAACAACGCGATCCGGTCCATAGCCCCCCCGCAGAAGGGGGGAAGACGTTCACGGCGGAGCAGTTCACCCGCAAGACCATTTATCATTCGCCGCAGAAGCCCGGTTACACCTGTTGGGTGGGGGCGTGGATCGCGGCGGACAAGAGCCTGATGGTCGCGTTCGATCAGGCCACCGGCCCCCTGGAGGGCCGGCCCCGGGCGGCGAAGGAAGTCCTGGACGCCAACCCGTGGCTCGCGAAGGAGCCGCAGCGCGACTTCACGGGGCTGAAACTGGCGAACGTCTACCTCCGCTCGACCGACGGCGCGACCTGGGACACAGTCGCCGAAGCCGCCTTCTCCGGCCCCTTCGACCGGCCCGTCTACTCGCAGTCGCACGTCGGCCTCGCGGACGGGGCGATCTTGCGCGCGGTGGACGGGTCGGGGTTACCGCTCGACCCGGACCTGCCCCGTCGGGTGTTCTTCCAGCGCTCCCAGGACCTGGGAAAGACCTGGGGCAAGCCCGAGATCCCGCCCGAGCCGAAGCGGCCCGTCGAGGGGTTCATCGGCGACTACGGCGACTGCATCACGCGGGTCCGGCGGCTGCGCGACGGGCAGCTTTGCGCCATCGGGTCGCGCGTCCGGGATGTCTTCCAGGCAAGGACATTCAAGCCGAACACCAATGAAGCGTTCATCATGCTCTCCAAAGATGAGGGGAAGACTTGGGCCGCGCACCTCTTCGGGGAAGAATACCTTCGACCGGGCGCGTTCAACGAATGGGACGCTGCGGAACTGCCGAACGGGGACCTCTTTTGCGTGTTCCGACGGTCCGACCCGAAGACCGGCAAACCGGTCCGCTGGCAAGGGCTGCTCAAGAAGAAGGAGAAGACCTGGGTGTTGGAAGACTTCCGGCCCGCGGCCCTCGAGCAC
>JAABUN010004566.1_pt1 | contig 18640 bp, 22 predicted proteins | sample 5559311 | NCBI WGS metagenome assembly JAABUN01 (sample SAMN10711877, study PRJNA513370) | rock metagenome | isolation source: Antarctica rocks | place: Antarctica: Victoria Land, Siegfried Peak sud | reverse complement strand
ACGCGCGACGCTGGACGGGCGGTGACGGACGGGTCCCGGTGCATGCGCCCTCCGCATCACGTGACGGATCTTCTGATGTGTTATCAACTATACGACATGGACTCTGGTACCCCGTCGCTGACCCGCCAGCTCGCCGCTCTCCTCGCCCGACCGGTGGCCGAGGACGACCGCGCGGCAGCCGCCGTACACCTCGAGGACTGGGTCGGCGCGGTCGCCGCGGCGCTGACCCGCCCGGAGGGCCAGGCTGTCGTCGCCTACACCCGCTCGCAGCGCGGATCCGGTGCGACGGCGCTGGGCGCCGGCGAGGCCGGCGAGGCCGGCGCGGCCTTCCACTCCGGCGCCCTCGCCATCGCGCTCGAACTCGACTCCAACGACCGCGAGGCGAAGCTGCACGCCGGTCCGGTCGTGATCGCCGCCGCCCTGGCAGCCGCCGAGGTGACCGGCGTGAGCGGGACCGCGCTGCTCGACGCGGTCGTGCGCGGCTACGAGGCGGCGGTCCGGGTAGGCCGGTCGGTCGGCCCCCAGCACTACCGCTACTTCCACTCCACCTCGACGTGCGGCGGCTTCGGGGCGGCCGCGGCCGTCGCGTCTCTGCTCGGCCTCGACGAGGAGCGCACGACGCACGCCCTGGGCCTGGCCGGCACGACGGCCGGCGGCTTCTGGCAGGTCCGGCTGGAGCAGGCCACGGCCAAGCTCGTGCACGCCGGCCGGGCCGCCGAGGCAGGGGTCACGTCCGCGCGCCTCGCCGCCGCCGGTCTCACCGCGCCGTCGCGGGTGCTCGAGGGAGAGCGGGGGCTCTACGCCGCTACGGCGCCTGACGCCGACCCCGCCGCCGTCACCGCCGCCGACGACGGGCCCTGGCTGCTCCACGAGTCGTCGCTGAAGCCGTGGGCCTGCTGCCGCCACGCGCACCCGGCGATCGACGCCGCCCTCGAGCTGCACGCCGAGCTCGCCGGCGAGCCGGTCGAGCGGGTCGACGTCACCGGGTACGCCGACGCCCTCGCCTTCTGCGACCGTCCGGACCCCACGACCAGCGGTGAGGCCCGGTTCTCGTTGCAGCACGTCGTCGCCTGCGCGCTGCTCGACGGCGGGCTCGAGCTGGCCGCCTTCGACGAGCCGGTCCTGTCCCGCCCCAACGTCGCCGCGCTGCGCCCGCGGGTGGCCCTCCGGGTCGACCCGGCGCTCGAGGCCTCCTACCCGCGCTCGTGGGGAGCGGCCGTGACGGTGACGACCCCCACCCGCACGCTCACGGTCGCACGTGACGAGGCGCTCGGGGACCCGGCCCGGCCGTTGTCACGTGACGACGTGCGGGCCAAGACCGCCCGGCTGCTCGGGGCCTGGAGCGACGACCCCGCGCTGCCCGGTGCCCTGTCGGCCGCCGTCGACGAGCTGGTCGCCGGTGCGCCGGTCACCGCCCTGACAGCAGTGCTGCGGGAGGCCGACGCGCGTCAGTCCAGCGAGGACGCCGCGGCGTACCAGTCGTAGACCTCGCCGGGGGTGGCGAAGACGGCGTCCTCCCGTGCTTGCAGGGCGTCGAGCACCTCGAGCAGGTAGCGGAACCGGTGCGGCACGCCCAGCAGGTGCGGGTGGAGCGGGAGCGAGAGGACCCGAGGTCCGTCCGCCAGCTCCGCGCCGATCACGTCCACCGTGTCGCGGACCCGCTGCCCCCACTCGGTTGCGGTCTGCTTCTCGACGGCGAAGACCACGCTGTCGTTGAGCTCGAGGTTGTAGGGCACGGCCACGAGCGGACGGGACGCGGTGCGCACGAGCGTCGGCACGTCGTCGACGCACCAGTCGAGCACGTAGCGGATCCCGGCCTCGGCCAGCAGGTCCGGTGTCCGAAACGTCTCCTGCAGCCCGGGACCGAGCCAGCCTCGAGGGCGCACCCCCGTGGCCTCGGCCAGCATCGACAGGGAGGTCTCGATGACCTCGACCTCGTCCGTCGCCGCGTGCAGCGACTCCTGTCGCACGCCGTGGCCGATGAACTCCCAACCACTGGTGACGAGCGCCTCGAAGGCACGCGGGTAGTCCTGCACCACGGCGGCGTTCATGCTGATACCGCCCGGCAGGCCGCGCTCGGCGAACGCCTTGAGCATGCGCGCGAGACCGACCCGCATGCCGTACTCGACCCAGCTGAAGTTCGGCACGTCCGGCACGTTCTCCGTGCCGTGAGGAGCCGTGATGATCTTGCGGGGCATGGGCCGGTCGAACGGCCAGGTCTCGACGTTGATGACCAGGCAGACGACCAGCCGGCGCCCCCGCAGCTCGGGCAGCGGCGGCAGATCACCCGACAGCGTGTGCTCGATCGCCTTCCCCGACCCGGGTCTGCCCGCGGACGAGGCGCTCACGTGCGCGCCTTACCCAGGTAGGCCTCCCGGACCCGCTCGTCGCGGTGCAGCTCCTCGGAGGTGCCCTGGGCCATCATCTTCCCGGTCTGCAGGACGTAGCCCCGCTCTGCAGTGCGCAGTGCGTACTGCGCGTTCTGCTCCACGAACAGCACGGTCGTGCCCTGGGCGCTGATCTCCTCGATGATCGCGAAGATCTCGGCGACGATCAGGGGGGCGAGCCCGAGCGACGGCTCGTCGAGGCAGACCAGCTTCGGGCGCGACATCATGGCGCGACCCACGACGAGCATCTGCTGCTCACCGCCACTGAGCGTGCCGGCGTTGGAGTCGGCCCGGCGACCGAGGTGCGGGAACCGCTCGAGGACCTCGTCCGCAGCCGTCGTCAGCGTCTTGCGGTTCTCCTTGTGCCGGAAGGCCCCCATCATGAGGTTCTCTCGCACGTTCATGAACGGGAAGACGTGCCGTCCCTCGGGCACCAGCGTCAGGCCGAGCTGCACCCGCCGGTGCGCCGGCAGGTCCGTGACGTCCGTGCCGTCGAACTCGATGCGCCCGGCCTTGACCGGCATCAGTCCCGCGACCGCGGACATCGTCGTGGTCTTGCCGGCTCCGTTGGAGCCGATCAGCGTGACGACCTCCCCCTCGTCGACGTGGAACGTGATGTCCTCGCAGACCACGACGTTGCCGTACGCGAGCGTGAGCCCCTCGACTGTCAGCAGCCGGCTCATCCGACGACCTCCTCACCCAGGTACGCCCGGATGACGTCCGGGTCCTGCTGGATCTCGCGGGGGGTCCCCTGGGCGAGCTTCTTCCCGAAGTTCATCACCACGATCTCGTCCGCGACGTCCATGACGAGGTCCATGTTGTGCTCGACCAGCATGAGCGTGATCCCCATGTCACGGATCCGGCGCAGCCGGTCGACGAGGTGTTCGGCCTCCGCGTGGTTCAGCCCGGCCGCCGGCTCGTCGACGCAGAGCAGCTTGGGCTTGGTGGCCAGCGCGCGGGCGATCTCGAGCATGCGCTGCTGACCGTAGGACAGGGTGTCCGCCCGCACGTGCTCCTGGTGCCGTAGACCCACGAGGTCCAGCAGGGCCAGCGAGGACTCCCGCGTCTCCTTGACCGCGTCCCGGACCGCACGACCGCCGAGCAGGTGTCGCCACGGCGGCAGCGTCGCTGCGGACTGCGACCCGATGACGACGTTGTCCATGACGGTGAGCGCCTTGAACAACCGGATCTTCTGGAAGGTGCGGGCCACGCCTCGTCGGCTCATCGTGACGGCGTTGGCACCGGTCACGTCCTCGCCGTCGAACTGCAGCGAGCCGGCCGTGGGCTGGTAGGTGCCGCTGACGACGTTGAACATTGTCGACTTGCCGGCGCCGTTGGGACCGATCAGGGCGAGCACCTGACCCTGGTCGACACGGAATGAGACGCCGTCGATGGCTGTCACGCCGCCGAAGGACTTCTTGACCTCGGAGACCTCAAGGAGCGCCAAGGGACACCTCCTCGTTGCTGCTCCTGAAGGTCGGCGGTGGGGGATCGTCGGTCTCAGGGCGGGGCCGGCCGAGCTTGTTGCGGACCAGAGCTCCGATGCCGGCGAGCCCCTGGGGGAAGAACAGCACGGTCAGCGTCAGCGCCAGTCCGTAGACGATGAGCCGGTACTCAGCTCCGACGTTGCGCAGCGCCTCCGGAGCGGCCGTGAGGACCAGCGCCCCGATCACCGGACCGAGCAAGGTGCCCGCGCCGCCGACGATCACCATGGCCAGCAGGGTGAACGACACGGTCAGGATGAACGTCGACGGCTCGAGGATGCCGACGTAACCGGCGTAGAGGCCCCCGGTCAGGCCGGCGATCACCGCCGAGAGCGTGAAGGCGTAGCTCTTCCACGCGAAGCTGCGGATGCCGAGCGAGAGCGCCGACACCTCGTCCTCGCGGATGGCGGTCAGCGCGTCCCCCATGGGGGACCTGATGATCCGCCGGATAACGACGTACCAGAAGATCGCGAACACCCCGGCGAGGAGCAGGTAGGCGGCCTTGACGTCGAAGTCGAGCGTAGAGCCGCCGCCGAGCGGGATGTCCGGCGGTCCAGGGATCCCAGGTATGCCCTGCGGCCCACGAGTCACCGAGATCCAGTTCATCAGGGTGGAGTACACGATGACGGCGAACCCCAGGGTGGCGATGGCGAGGTAGTGGCCTTTCAGGCGGAGCGTGAACGCCGCGAGGACCATGCCGCACAGCCCAGCCGCAAGACCACCGATGAGGAACGCCACCCAGAAGGGCCACTCGTAGGTCGTCGTGAGGATCGCAGAGGTGTAGGCGCCGATCCCGAAGAAGGCGCCGTGCCCCAGGGCGAGCAGGCCGGTGTAGCCCACGACCAGGTTGAGCGACATGGCCAGCGACACGTTCAGCAGCGCGATGATCAGCACCTGCTGCCAGAACGAGCCGCTGATGATCGACGGCAGCACCATGACGATCAGCAGTGCGCCGAGGACGGGCAGCGAGCTGCGGATCCACCCGTGACGAGCCAGCAGCTCAGACATTCTCATCCACCCTCTCGGCGATGAGTCCCGTCGGTCGGACGGCCAGCGTGAGCAGCAGGATGCTGAAGATGATGAGGCTGGACAGCCCCGCCTCCAGGTAGCCCGTCACCAGGGACTCGATGACGCCGACCAGCAGGCCAGCGATGATGGTGCCGTTGACGTTGCCGAAGCCACCGATGATGACGATGGCGAAGGCGAGCACGATGATGTTCGCCCCGACCAGCGGCTCCACCACGAGCAGTGGGCCGAGCAGGCTGCCGCCGAGGCCGGCCAGCGCCGAACCGATGATGAAGGTCATCAGGATGATCTTCGAGACGTTGACGCCCATCAGGGACGCCGCCGAGGCGTCCTGGCTGACCGCCCGCATCGCCCGTCCCGTCGCCGTCGTCCGCAGAAACATGAACAGCGCGACGATGGCGGACACGGAGACCACGAAGATGATGGCTCGCTGGTAGCTCAGGTAGAGCCCGAAGATCTCGATGGTCGGCTGCGTGTAGGGACTGGCGTACTGCTTCGGGTTCGGACCGAAGTACAGCAGGGCCAGGTTCTGCAGCAGGATCGAGACCCCGACCGTCGCGACCAGCGGTCTCAGCGCATCGGTCTTGCGCTTGCGCAGCGGCCGGAAGATGGAGAACTCGATCAGCAAGCCCATGAGGCCGCCCACGAGCGTCGCCACGATGACCGACATCGCGTACGGCAGGTCCAGCTGGTCGACTCCGAGGAAGCCGGCGAAGGCTCCCAGCATGAGGAACTCGCCGTGCGCGAAGTTGATCTGGACGAGCACCCCGTAGATCAGCGTCAGCCCGAGGGCCACGATGACGTACAGGCTGCCCTGGATCAGGCCGTTCAGGAGCTGTTGCACCAAGGTCGTCATGGAGCCTCCAGGATCACCGGACGGAGCAGGAAGGAGGTCACCAGTCGAGCGAGACGAGCGTGCCGTCCGGCTGGGTCTGGACGTAGTGGATCGTGTCCATCTCGACGTTCTGCTGCTCGTTCGGGCAGGAGCAGGTGGCCTCGTCGTTCTCCGCGAAGCTCACCGTGCCGGTCACCCCTTCGAACCCGTCCATCGCGACGAGCCCGGCCTGGATGTCGGCGGGCGCGGTGCTCTCCTGGGACGTCGCCGCCTCGGCGAGGACCTTGACCGCGTCGTAGGCGTGGGCCGAGATGTGGTTCGGGACCTCGTTGAACTTGGCCTTGAAGTCGTCGAGGAACGTCGTCGCCGCGGCGTTGGGGTCATTGGGGTCGAACTGCACGATGCGCACGAATCCCTCGGCAGCACCGGGGGCGACCTTGTCCTCGAAGCCGATCGGCAGCCAGATCGTGCTGATCTGCGCGGCTTGTCCGCCACCGCCCTTCGTGACCCTCGCCTGCGCCAGCGAGTTGGTGATGTTCACGCCCTGGCCCTCGAGCGTGTACGTCGGGATGACGTCAAGGTCGCCGAGCGCCGCGACACGGGTGGCGATGGACGTGAAGTCCTGCACCTCGCGGTCGAAGCCGATGACGTCGAGGACCTTCCCGCCGTCCTCCTCGAAGAACTCCTTGAACACCTCGGCGTTGCCGATGCCGGCGTCGGTGTTCTCGTGCAGGATCACCGCGGTCTTCGCGTCCATCTCCGCAGCGGACTTGGCCGCGAGGTCGGCGCCCTGCATCACCTCGTTGGGCATGATGCGGAACATCCAGGGGTTGCCGGGGTCCGTGATCGCAAGGGCGGACGAACCGGGCGTCACACCCGGGATCTCCTCCTGCTCGAGCACGGGCATCATGCCGAGCGTGGCGCTCGAGCACTCGTCGCCGAGGATGGCGTTCGCGCCGTCGGCGATCACCTTCTCGGCCGCCTGCTTGGCCCCGAGGGGGCTGCACTGGCTGTCCGAGAAGTTCACCGAGATCGGCGAGCCGTTGACGCCGCCGTCGGCGTTGATCTGCTCGACCGCGAGCTCGATGCCCTTGCGACCGGCGACACCGAAGTAGGCGCCGGCGCCGGACAGGGGGAGCACGGCTCCGATCTCCAGCGGCTCTGAGCTGCCCTCGCCACCGGCGGTCGCGGTGTCACTGTCGTCGTTGGAGGTGGTGGCGCCGCAACCGGCGAGCAGCAGGCAGCCCGTCGCCAGTGCCGCGACCATGCTGGTCCGTCGTGTCCGCATCGAGTGCTCCTCAGTGGGGTGAGTGGTGCTGGGCCGTTCCGGGTGCGTGTGCCGTTCCGTGCTCCGTCGGCGGATCGCCGGCGGGACTAGCTGAGCGAGGTCTGGGCGCCGTCGATGACGACGTTGGTGCCGTTGACGTGGGCCGTCGTGCGACTGAGCAGCACCGTCGCCACCCGGGCCACCTCCGCCGGGTCGGCAACGCGCCCCGCGGGGATGCCGGCCCGGATCCGCTCGCCGGCCGCCTGCTCGTCCAGGCCCTCGCGGCGCATCACCGTGGCGCGCATGCCCTGGTAGCGGGCGGTGTCGGTCGCACCGGGGCTGAGGCAGTTGATGCCGACGCCGTCGCGCGCGACGTGCTGCGCGGTGCTCGCTGTGAGGTTGACGAGCGCGGCGTTCATGGCGCCGGAGGTGGCCATCCACGAACCGGGCCCGTGCGCGGTGTTGCCGGCCACCACGACGATCCGCCCCGCGCCGCGAGCACGCATGTCCGGGAGCACGGCTCGCACGGCGCGCACCGACGCGAGGAACTTCCCGTCGAAGGACCGCTGCCAGGTCTCGTCGTCGACCTCGTCGAAGTCGCCGACGGGCGTGGAGCCGACGGATGCCAGCAGGCCGTCGATGCGCCCGCCGTGCGACCGCGCCGCCTCGACCAGCGCGGTCACGCCGTCGACGCTGGTGAGGTCGCCGGCCACGGTCAGGTGGTCACCGCCGATCGCAGCGAGCTCCTCCGCGAGCGAGTCCAGCGCGTCCTTGCTGCGCGCGCCGACCACGACGCTCGCTCCCTCGCGGGCGAGCTCGAGCGCGGTGGCGCGGCCGATGCCGGCACTGCCTCCGGTCACGACGACCACGGAGTCACTCAGCTGCAGGTCCACGACCGGCCTCCCAGGTCCCGATCAGGTCTGCGGTGGAGCAGACGGTGGCGTAGCGGTGACCGGCGGACGCCAGGGCACTGGTGTGCAGGGCCATGTCCCAGGACGCACACGCGTCCTCGGGGATCACGACGTAGTAATCGAGGCTGAAGGCCTCCCGGGCAGTCGCCTCGACGCAGACGTTGGTGGAGACGCCGCAGCAGACGATGCTCTCGCGGCCCAGGCTGCGCAGGACCAGGGCGAGGTTGGTGCCCGCGAAGCCGCTGTAGCGGTACTTCTTCACCACGGTCTCCCCGGGTGCGGGCCGGAGCTCCTCGACGATCTCCTGCCCCCAGGTGCCGTCCATGCAGATGTCGACCACGGAGTAAGTCGCCCGCGACCGCGCGTCGAGCCAGGCACCCGAGTCGCTGGCATGGTCGGGGAGCGTCGTGTGCTGGACGTGGATCACGGGTACCCCGGCGGCACGGGCGCCGGCCAGCAGCAGCTGCTGCTGAGGGATGGCCTTGTGCGCGTGCTCGACCTTGCGGCCGGCACGCACGGCGGTCTTGCCCTCGGCGTGCACGAAGTCGTTGACCATGTCCACGATGACGAGCGCGGTGCGGCCGGGGTCGACCTTCTCGGCGAGCGTCGACAGGACCGTGGGCGGTGCCGCCATCAGCGACCTCCTGGGGTGTCGGTCTTCGGCAGCTCGACGTACTCCACGAGCACGCCGTCGGGTCGTCCTGCGTCGGCGAAGCCGATGAGGGTGCCGCGCGCCCCGGGCCGGGGCACGCGGTCGATCAGGGTCAGTCCGCGCTCCTCGGCGAGCCGGAGGGCCTCGGCGACGTCAGGCACCTCGTAGGCGAAGTGGTGGATCCCCTCGCCGCGGCGGGTGACGAACTCCGCCACGTCGTCACCGTCGTCGGTAGCCTCGAGGAGCTCGACGAGGCAGCCGCCGGCGTCGTAGAACGCGACCTTCAGGGTCGGGAACTCCTCCACCCCCTCGTACGGCAGACCGAGCTGCCGGGCGAAGTGATCGTGGTGGGCGTCGAGCGACTCGACTGCCCAGCCGACGTGGTGGAGCCGCATCCCGGAGCCCGCGCTCATGGCAGCACCGCCACGGCGTCGATGCTGAGCAGCGCTGCCGGGTCGAGGAACCCGGCGGCTCCGGTCTGCGTGGTGGTGCGCGGCGGGAGGTTTGACAAGGAGCGCTTCCAGGTGCGGTCGTAGCGGTGGAAGAGGTCCAGGTCGGTGAGGAAGACCTGCGTCTTCACCAGGTGCGACAGGTCGGTCCCGGCGGCGCGCAGGACCCCGTCCATGCGGGAGAGCAGGCTCTCGGTCTGAGCTGCCACGTCGGAGCGCAGCGGCGAGCGGTCGCCGGGGTCACGGACGCCACTCACCCCGCTCAGCAGGACGACGTCCCCGACGACGACGGCGCTGGCGGCGCCTTCGGGTGCCCAGTCGGCGAACACCGGGCGGACGAGGTCGCGCGCATCGGGCGCGACGGCGATGACCTCCACCTGCACGCACACGCCGTCCCCCGCGAGCTCGTCGCTGTGCAGGACCGTCCGGGCGGGTCGGTGCGGGAGGAGCTCCTGCCAGACCTCGTCGAGCAGGTCCACGTCTGACAGGTCCGTGAGGAAGGCCCGGGCCCAGACGACGTCCTCGAGCCGGCCGCCCCATGTGGCGAGCAGCCGCTCGACCTTGGCGAGCAGCGCCCTGGTCTGACGCTCCACCGGCTCCGCGTAGAAGGGGAACTCGGGGCGGACGACGGCCTCCGGCAGCAGGGCGCCCGCCTCGTCGGTCGCCGTCTGCGCCGCGCAGTGCACGAGGTGCCCGAGCCGGCGGGCCTGCCCGGGCACCACGGCGTCTGGCGTGCGCGGCGCTCCGGCGGAGGCTGCCCACAGGTCGATCTCGACGACGGTGCCGGGGACCAGCAGGCCGTGCCCGCCGACCGTCGAGACGGTGAGCGGAGGCGACGCCGCTCCGAAGACACCGCGCCAGGCCTCGTCGAGGCCGGGCCGGTCGGCGGCGTCCTTGAGGAAGACGTTGGCCGCCACGGCGGTGTCGAGGTCGGCGCCGGCGGCCCGGGCGACGGTGCGCAGGTTGCCGAGGACGTAGTCCACCTGCTCGCGGATGTCGCTGGTGGCCGACGAGTCGGGACTGCGGCGAGCCTCCGCCGGTACGCCGGTGACGTAGTCGCTGCCGATCTGGCCGGCGAGGTAGACGACGTCGCCGACGACGGCGCCGGGGCTGTAGAACGCCAGCGGCTTCGGCGCGTCGTTGTCCGGGACCGACGTGATCCTCATGCCCCCACCCCCGCCCCGGTGAGCTCCCGGCTGCCGCGCAGCCAGTCGAGCGTCGCGGCGAGGCCGTCGTCGAGCGTCGTCGTCGCGGTCCAGCCGGTGTCGGCCGTCAGCCGCGCCGGGGACAGCACCGGACGCTCGGCCTCGACCGGCAGGTTGACGGGACCCTCGGTCGTACCCGTGTCGCCGACCGCCGCCACGACGTGGTCACGCACCTCGCGCAGGGTGGTGCACACGCCGTTGCTCACGTTGTAGACCCGGTGCGGGAGCGACGGGGCGAGCGCGAGGGCGACCAGCGCCTGGGCGACGTCGACGACGTAGAGGTAGTCCCGACCGCGGTCGAGGCACCCCGGCTCGAGCTCGAGCGGCTCGCCGGCCAGCGCAGCAGCGGCCCAGTCGTGGACGGGGGACAGAGCCGAGCGGCTGCTCGTCGTGCGCTCCATCGGGCCATACGGCTGAGCGAGCCGGGCGACGACCACCTCGCACGCCCCCAGCTCGTCGTAGCGCTGCGCGAGCTGGTCGGCGGCGGCCTTGGTGATCCCGTAGACGGTCCTTGGAGCCAGCGCCGAGGACTCGCCGAGGGCGGGCCCGGTGGCCGGGTCCCCGGCCGGCACGCCGTAGACGCTCCCGCTGCTCACGTGGACGACCCGCGAGGCACCGAGGGCGGCAGCCAGCTCGAGGACCTGCACGGTGGCGGCGACGTTGACGGTCACGGCCCGTGCCGTCGCCGCGAGCTCCTCGCCGGGGGCGAGAGGGGTCACGGCGGCGGTGTGCACCACGACGTCGGGCTCGCCGACGAGGGACTGCCACCGATCCACCGGCTCGGCGAGGTCGGCCCGGACGTGCTGGAGGTGCTGCTCCGCACCGCTGAGGAATCGCAGGTGCACCGCGTCCGGGAGGTCGCGGTCGAGCGACACGACGCTGTGGCCCGCATCGAGCAGTGAGCGGACGACGTGCACCCCGACGAAGCCGAGGCCCCCGGTCACCAGGGCCCTCACGCCCGTCCCGCCGGGCACACGGGGCGCCGCCGCAACGGCGCCGCTGTGGTCTGACGGGGTGACATCGGGCTCCTCAGGAGGTGCGGCTCGGGCTCGTTCGCGACGCTACGGAGCCCATGTTTCAATAAGGTATACGATATGTTTGGTGTGGTCAACGTCACGTAATCAGGGCGAGTCGAGCCGGCGGGGGGACTGCGTGGACCGGCTGGAGCGCCCGCCGATGCACCCCGCCGCCACCGTGTCGGCCGCTGCCGCCTCGACGGCTCTGGGGGTGCTGCCGGTCTTCCTGCTCGGCGCCCTGGTCGTCCAGGTCCGGGCCGACGTCCCGCTCAGCAAGGCGGCGCTCGGCCTGAGCGTCTCGGGCTTCTTCGCCCTGTCGGCCCTCGCCTCGCCCTTCGCCGGGCGCCTGGTCGAACGGGTCGGGGCCGGCCGCGGCATGGCACTCGGTGGGCTGGCGAGCGCCGTCTCGATGACGACCACCGGGCTCGCCGGCCACTGGAGCGTGCTGGCGCTCGGGGTGACGCTCGGCGGGCTGGCGAACGCGACCGGTCAGGTCGCCGCGAACCTCGCCCTCGCGCAGGCGGTCCCGACGCACCGCCAGGGGGTCGCCTTCGGGATCAAGCAGGCCGCCGTCCCCGCGGCGACCGCCGTTGCGGGTCTCGCCGTCCCCGTGGCCGGGCTGACCGTCGGCTGGCGGTGGGCGTTCCTCGGCGGAGCGGTGCTGCCGCTCGTGTTCGGGGCCTGGGCGCTCCGGTCGCCGGGCCTGCGCTCGCAGACGCCCGCGTCCCGGCGACGGCAGGGTGCACGGCGGCGGGCTGACATGGCGCTGCGCGCCCTCGCCGTGCTGGCCTTCAGCGGCGCACTCGGCACCTTCGCGGCCAACACGCTCGCCGCGTTCCTCGTGGACGCGACCGTGTCCGGCGGCTTCTCGCCGGGGCACGCCGGCATCCTGCTCGCGGTCGGAAGCCTGTCGAGCGTCGTCGTGCGCGTCGCCGTCGGGTCCCTCGTCGACGCCCGCAGCTTCCCGCTGCTGCCCCTGGTCAGCATGATGCTGGCAGCAGGGGCCGCCGGCCTCGTCGGCCTGTCCGTCACCACGAACCCCGTGCTCGTGGTCGTGGCGGCCGTCGTGTCGTACCTCGGCATCTGGGGGTGGAACGGCGTGTTCACACTGGCGATCGTCCGGGCGAACCCGTCCGCGCCAGCGGCCGCCACGGGCGTCACGCAGGCCGGTCTCTACTGCGGCGGGGTGGTGGGTCCGAGCGTGTTCGGCTACCTCGCCGGGACGGCCGGGTACGACGTGGCCTGGCGGGTCACCGCGGGGATGGCCGTCCTCGGCGCGGTCGGCATCGGGCTCAGCGCGCTGCGCCCGCCGGCCGCCACCGATCGGGACGGCCCGGCTGGACCCGTGGACCCGGCGAATACTCTCGGCGGCGGTGCGGCGTGATCGACCCCGAGCCGGTCCTGCGCGACCTCGCGGTGAGCTTCTACGCCGCTCCCGACGACTGCAGCCTCGAGCGGTTCTGCTCGCTGCTCGCCGACCGCGGGATGGGCGGCATCGGCCTGACCGCCCGGGCCACCGAGGGCCGCTCGCCGGACCGGGTCGCCTCGTTGCTCGCGGCGCACGACCTGGTCGCCACGTCCCTGAACAGCGCCGGCTACTTCCTGCACGCCGACGCGGGTCGCGCCCGGGTGCAGCGCGGGCTCGACGCCAGGCTGCTCGACTGGGCGGGAACGCTGCAGGTCCCGCTCAACGTGATCCCGGGCGGGGTGGACGACGCGCGCGCGACCGGGCAGCCGGTGACGGTCGGCGAGGCGAGGCGACGCGCGCAGACCGCGCTCGAGGAGCTCGCCGGCCGCGCCGCGGCACTCGGCGTACTGCTCTCGCTCGAGCCGATGCACCCGCTCGGACTGCCCGACAAGGGGTGCGTCAACCAGCTGTCGGCCGCACGGGCGGCGATCGCGGACCTGCCCGGTGTCGGGCTGACCCTGGACCTGTTCCACTCCTGGTGGGACGCCGACCTGACCGACACGGTCGCAGCTGCCGTCGACGACCTGCTGGTCGTGCAGGTGTGCGGCGTGATCACCGGACCGCCCGGCACACCGCCTCGGCGGACCGACATGAGACTCGGCTCGGTCGACGTGGGCCAGCTGCTGGACCAGCTCGACGCTGCCGGGCGGACCGCCCCGGTGGAGTTCGAGGTGATGCAGTTCCAGCAGGCGCAGGAGGTGACCGGGCTGCTCGACCGCGCGGCGCGGGACTGGGTGCACCTGCGGGATGGGGATGGTCAGAGCAGCAGGTAGCCCCCGTCGGCGACGACGGTCGAGCCGGTGACGTACGACGCAGCCTCGGACACGAGGAACACCGCCACCCGCGCGATCTCCTCCGGCGTGCCGTAGCGCCCGAGCGGGATGTGCTCGAGCCCGGCGGCGTGAGCCTCGGGGTCGGCCAGCGCCACCGCCGACATCGGCGTGAGCGCGCGGCCAGGAGCGAGGCAGAGCACGCGGACGCCGTAGGGCGCCCACTCGACGGCGGCGGTCCGCGCGAGCTGCGAGACCCCTGCCTTGGCGGCGGCGTAGACGCCGCGACCCTTCGCGCCGTACAGCGCCGTCTGAGAACCGATCATGAGCACGGTCCCCGCGCGGCGCTCCACCATGCCGCGGCCCACCGCGATGGTCAGCGCCATCACGCCGGCGAGGTCGACCGCGAGCAGTCGCGAGATGTCCTCCGCCGTCGTGTCGAGCAGTGGCTTGGTGAGCAGCACGCCGGCGTTGTTCACGAGGACGTCGACCTCGCCGGCCTCGGCGGCCAGCCGCTCGACGGCGTCGAGGTCCCCCTGGTCGTAGCCGTGGGAGGCGGCGCCGTGGTGCCCCGCCAGCTGCGCCAGCTCCTTGCTCGGCAGGTCGGCCAGCACCAGGCTGGCGCCCTGGGCGGCGAACAGCTCGGCCATCGCGCGGCCGAAGCCGCCGGTCGCACCCGTGAGCAGGACCCGCTTGCCCGTGAGGTCGAGCGCCGTGCCGAGCCCGGGATCAGACAACGCTGTAGCCGCCGTCCACCAGCAGCGTCGATCCCGTGGTGCCGGCACTGGCCGGCGAGGCGAGGTAGACCACCGCCCCCACGAGATCCTCCGGCTCGAGGTAGCGGCCGACCAGCATCCGGTCGCCGGAGCGCTGCCGGTCCTCGCCGAGCAGCCGACCCCGCGTGCGGTCGGTGAGCACCGGCCCGGGAGCGAGGCAGTTCACCCGCACGCCCCAGCCGGCGAGGTCGAGCGCCAGCACCTTTGCCAGCATCCCGATCGCCGCCTTCGAGGTGCTATACGCCGCGCGACCCGGCTGGGTCACCCGCCCGAGCTGCGACCCGACGAGCACGATCGAGCCTCCACCGGTGCCGCGCATGAGCCGGGCGGCAGCGCGGGCGACGACGAACGACCCGGTGACGTTGACGTCGAGGGTGCGGCGGAAGTGCTCGACGGTGATCTCGTCGGCGCCCACATGGTCGGCGATCGCGGCGCACGTGACGACGAGGGCCACCGGGCCGGAGCGCTCCTGCGCCTCGTCGAGCGCAGCGACGACGGCCGGCTCGTCGGTCACGTCGCACCCGACCGGCTGGACCCCCTCGGTGCCGTCCGCCCAGGCGCGCAGGGTGCGCTCGTCGGCGTCCAGCGCCGTGACCGGGACGCCTCGTTCCGTGAGGGCGGTGGCCAGGTGGCGGCCGATCCCGGTGGCGGCGCCGGTCACGACGGCCGCGGTGCCGTCTCCCGAGAGCACGAGCGGGTGGGCGGCGGTCATGGGGCAGCTCCAGAGGTCGGCTCGAGACCCCACGCTAGCCAGCATCCCGGCAGGCACACTGACGGCATGGACGACGTGGACGTGAGGGAAGCGGCGCGCGCAGTCGAGGCGGGCGAGGTGCTGCTGCTCGACGTGCGCGAGGACGACGAGTGGGCGGCCGGGCGAGCGCCGGGAGCGCGGCACGTGCCGATGCAGTCGCTCCGCGAGGACACGCTGCCGCGGGACCGGCCGGTCTACGCGCTGTGCCGGGTGGGTGGGCGCTCGGCCGCCGTCGCCGAGGCCCTCGCCGCCATCGGGTACGAGGTCGCCAACGTCACCGGTGGCATGCAGGCCTGGGCCGCGGCCGGCCTGCCGGTGGTCCGCGACGAGGGTGCGCCCGGCACGGTGATCTGAGGGCAGGGGCGAGTCACCTCCTCCGAGGCTGAACCCCCAGCACCGGACCTTCAGGATCAACGCCGGGTTCGTCCTGCTGTGGGCCGCCCTCAGTGAGACAAAGGCGGCGTCGATCACCGCGCGGGTGCTGGGGCCGCGCGCCCAGCTGGCAGCGGCCGGTGCCTCCACGTCCGGTGCCTCAGCGCCCTGCCCTCAGTGACCGGTGAAACGCGCGTCGCGCCGCTCCACGAAGCTGCGCACGCCCTCGGCGGCGTCCTCGCTCTTCAGCAGCGGCGGCAGCAGCTCGCGCAGGTGCTCGATCGCGGCGGTGGCCGCCTCGCCGCGGCAGGCGACGCGCGCGTTCGCCAAGGTGCCGTACACGCCGAGCGGGGCCTGACCGGCGATGAGCTTCGCGAGGGCGAGTGCCCTCGGCAGCTGCTCACCGGGGCGTACGACCTCCTGCACCAGCCCGATCCGCAGCGCCTCCGCCGCGCCGAACTCCTCACCGGTCAGCAGGAAGCGCATCGCGTTGCCCCAGCCGAGCTGGGCCGGCGCGCGAACCGTCGCGCCGCCGAACGGCAGGATCCCCCGGCCGATCTCGAACTGGCGGAAGCGCACGTCGTCGGCCGCGATGACGATGTCGCTCGCGAGGGCCAGCTCGATCGACAGGGTGAACGCGATGCCCTGCACCGCCATGACCACCGGCTTCGGGACGGGCGTGCCCCACATGCCGAACGGGTCGTACGCCCCCCGGCCGGCGAGCACCGACGGGCCCTGCTCCTGAACGGCCGGCAGCACCTCGGCGAGGTCGAGCCCGGCGGAGAAGTGGTCGCCGTGGCCGTGGACGACGCCGACCCGCACGTCGTCGTCTGCAGCGAGCTGCTCGTAGGCCGCCGCGACACCGTCGATGACCTCGAGGTTCCAGGCGTTGAGCTTCGCTGCGCGGTCGACACCGATCAGCAGGACGTGGCCGTCCCTCTCGACGGTGACGCTCACGGGGAGTCCTCCTGGGTGCGACGGGTGCTGCGGTCGGTGCGGCGGCCCGACGCTACTGCCGCGAGGAGGCCGCGGCCGCGGGACACCGCTCCGACAGCCCGGACCGATCGCCGCACGCGTCAGCTCGTCTCGCCCTCCATGACCGAGAACGCGGCGCCCCAGGGATCCTCCAGAACGGCGAAGCGGCCGTACGGCGAGTCCTGGGCCGCCATCGTGACCTTGCCGCCGCCGCGCTCGACCGCCGCGACCGTGTCGTCGGTCGACGCGACCGAGAAGCAGGATGTCCACCCCTTCGGGGCCCCGGGCTGCGTGCCCGCCAGTCCGCCGAGCGGACGATCGGCCGTGGCGAACGTCGTGTATCCGCCCATGCCCTCGAGCTCGTCGAAGGTGAAGTCGAAGACAGCGCCGTAGAAGGCGCGAGCGGCCGCAGGGTTGTCGACCGCCGTCTCGTTCCACACCAGCGACCCCGGCTCGTTGAACCGCCGCGCCCCGATGTGCTCGCCGGCCTGCCAGACCCCGAACGGGTGGCCCTCGGGGTCCCGCGCGATGACCATGCGGCCCATCGGCCCGACGTCCATGGGCGGCATGTCAAGGCCGCCGCCGGCGGCGGTGATGCGGGCAGCGGTGGCGTCGACGTCGTCTGTGGCGAAGTAGGTCGTCCAGCGCGGCGGGTCGTCGGGGTCCTGCTGCGGCGCGAGGCCGGCGACGGCCAGGCCCTGCAGCTCGGCGGTGAGGTACCCGCCGTACTCCGGCTCCCCGCCTTCGTAGGACCAGCCGAACAGGTCGGCGTAGAAGGCCTTCGCGGTCGCGAGGTCGGCAGCGCCGTAGTCGATCCAGCACGGTGTGCCGTTCGGCCAGGCGGCGTCACGAGTGGGCATGGCTTCCTCCTTCGGGATGGATGCGAGCACCGTCCCACCTGCCTGCGACAGACTCCAGAGCCGAGTACTTCTGCTCAGGTGGACAGCTGGTCTAACCCTGGATGATCTCGGCAGGAGCCGGCGCTGCCGGCCCTGAGAAGGGACGACGATGACGCCCAGCGACCGAGCCAGCTTGCGCAGCGTGTACCTGTACCTCATCTGCCTGGTGACCCTGATCATGACCATCTTCGCCGCCGTCAGCGTGGTGCGGAATGTCGTCGAGCTCGCCTACCCCGACCCGGGCTACTACGGCTTCGAGCCGGCGTACCCCCCCGGCGGAGAGCCGCAGCAGGTCGACCCGCAGGAGCGGGAGCGGCGGGAGCAGGCCGCCGAGGAGTCGCAGCAGCGGGCGGCGGTGATCAGTCTCGTCGGGTCCGGCACCATGCTGCTGATCGCCGTGCCGGTCTACCTCTACCACTGGCGGCGGGTCCAGGAGGAGCTCGGCGGCGGGCGTCGCTCCGCCGTGACGACCGATCAGCCGCTGCCGTGACGTCGTCGAGCGGCGACCGCAGGCGGTAGCAGCTCGTCGCGCCGCTCACAGCCGACTCACAGCCATCACGCAGCCCGGTCCCAGCCAGCGCCCAGACGCTGATCGCATGGCCGACACTGGAGCCGCCCGCAGCCCGCTCGTCCGCCACTCGCGCCGTGACCGCGCGCCCGACCGAGGGAGCCGCATGACCGCGCCTGAGGCCCGGGTCCTCGTGGTCGACGACGAGCCGAACATCGTCGAGCTGCTGTCGGTCAGCCTGCGGTTCGCCGGCTACGACGTGCGCACCGCGGTCGACGGCGCGTCCGCGCTCGAGGTGGCGCGCAGCTTCGGCCCGACCTGCTGGTGCTCGGCGTGATGATGTCGGCGAGAGCGCGACCGGCTCGCCCGCCTCCCACACCCGTCGCCGCCGCACATCCTCGTCTGCCGCGAGCTGCTCGTAGGCCGCCGCGACACCGTCGATGACCTCGAGCTTCCAGGCGTTGCGCTTGGCACCGCGGTCGACGCCGATCAGCAGGACGTGGCCGTCCTTCTCGACGGTGACGCTCACGGGGAGTCCTCCTCGGTGCGATGGATGCTGCGGTCGGTGCGGCGGCCCGACGCTGCTGCCGTGTGGACGCCGGGCCGGCCTGGCCACCAGCAGCCGCCGCACCACCCGTCGCATGGGACGATCCGGTCCATGGGCGGCGTGCACGGGCAGGCCGGTCCCGAGCACGTCGCGGCCGTCCTGCGGGGGCGCCGCGCGCTCACCGCCACCGCGGTGGTCCGGAGCAGCTGAGTGGACGCAACATCCGTCGCGGTGCTCGCGGGTGCCGGACTCGTCGCCGGCACCGTCAACACGATCGCGGGTGCCGGGTCGCTGCTGACCTTCCCGACCCTGCTCGCCCTCGGACTGCCGCCGCTCAGCGCC
>JAABUN010004565.1_pt1 | contig 18641 bp, 15 predicted proteins | sample 5559311 | NCBI WGS metagenome assembly JAABUN01 (sample SAMN10711877, study PRJNA513370) | rock metagenome | isolation source: Antarctica rocks | place: Antarctica: Victoria Land, Siegfried Peak sud | reverse complement strand
CTGGTTCGCCATCTCTGCCCACCGTACCCGCCACTCCGTCAGCAAGCCCCGGTCGTTCCAGTCGCGCTCCTTCAAGCCAAACCCGGCCTCGCCATCGTGCCCAGCCGGCCCGCGCCCCGGCTCCACCTTGCGCATCGTCAGCATGACGTGCGCGTGCGGCTGCACCTCGCCGTCCGCGCCTACGCCCCAATGCACGTTTAGGTCCGCCACCATGCCACGCGATACGAACTGCTCGCGCACGAAGTCTTGCGCCAGCGCAACCGCCTCCGCTCGCGTCAGCTCCCGTGGCAGGGCGATCTCAATGTCGCGCGCAAGCTGCGCGTTGTGCTGCCGCTCCGCCACTTCGACCTCGTTCCACAAAGTCGCGCGATCCCGCCACCGATCCGGCGCACCCGCGGCCAGCATGATCTCCCGATGCACCACGTCCGTCTTGGCCGTGAAATCGTGGTCGCGGTCCAGCAACTTGTCATGCAGCCGCTCGGCCGCACGGTAGGCAGCCGCCGCCACCGCACTGCGGCCCGTGCTGCGCCCGATCACCTTGGCAGAGAAGTGGTAGATCGCCATCTAGGAGGTGCCCGCTGCCATCCTGCCGTTCCTGTTGGATAGCTTAGCAGTAGGTCAGCGCACGCCGCAATACGGCGTATAAGCGCGCATTTCCTGATTTGCTCCGTTTAACTCCGCAACAGAAATGACAGGCTGTTCGCGTCCATCCTGGCTAGATGTGTCAGGCTGAATAGGGTGCCATGGCAGTTGATGGTGGGACCGCCACCTTGCTAGGCTAGCCCGGCCATATAGTGGCATGGTGACGCAAGGAGGCCAGGCATGGCGCGCAAACCACGGGATTTCGACGCGGAACTTCAGGCTCTTATGGACAAGGCCAAGAAGGTCAAGTCACAGAAGACCGTCCAGTTGGGTGAGCTGGTCCAGGTCACCGGTGCCGATGCGCTTCCCATGGAAGCTCTCGCCGGCGCCCTGCTCGCCGCCGTCGAGCAGTCCAAGAAGTCACCCGAGGCTGTCGTGAGGTGGACCGAAGGCGGACAGGCCGTCTTTCAACAAGAGGGCAAACGGGGGAAGAAGGCCGAACCCAGCGAAGCTGCTGCGGGACCTGCAAGCAACAACGGCGCAGCTTAGTCGCCTGGCCGTCATGCAGAACCGGATCGAGCGCGCCCAAGCCCGGCACGACACCCGCGATTGGGTCCAGGAACGACGCGCACGAACACGCCAGCTCATCGAACTCGGCGGCCTCGTCCACAAGGCCGGCCTCGTCGAGCTCACCGGCGACGACCGCGCCACCCTGCTCGGTGCCATGATGGACTTGGCCGGGCAGCTCCACGACGTGGATGGCGACAATTCCGCTCACCTGCGCGCCCGCTGGCGCCGGACCGGATTGCGCGCTTTTGAGGCTGATAGGGAGGCAAGCCCGCCGACATTGGACAAGAGGGAAGAAGAGCGCCGGAATGGGAAGCTTGCGTGAGCCTTATGACCCTGTCATTCGGTGCGCCGGATCAAGCCAACCTGCTTGGCACGGACGCGCACAAGGAAGTGCTGCTGGATGGCCTGGAACAAACGCGGCGGCAGGGTGCCGTAGACGATGCTTTCCGGCCCCTGCCCGGCCACAAAGCGCAAATCGGGGCCGGGCCAGATGAAGTCGTTGCCTTCGTCCAGCATGATCCAGGAACGCTCTCTGTCCAGTCCGAGGCGGGCTTTGGTCTGCTGTGTCAGCTCAATGCCCTCGTCCGGCGGCTGAGGCTGAGTGTGGGTGATCGGCAGGACGATGACACGCATCCGGTCCTTCACAGCGGCAACTGCCAGCACGATGGCGCACGGTCGGTCCTTGATGCCTTCTTCGCGGCCAGCCTGCGCCTCCCTGGTCCAGAGATACGAATACCGGATCACAAGGCCGGGATGCGGCGTCGGCCATGTCACGGCTGCCAGTCACCAAGCTCCTCGTTGAGGTAGGCGTACTCGGCTGGCACCTCTGCTTGGGCAATCAGCGCAATGTCCGCCTCGGACAGCTCCTCGGCCCGGAAGGCACGCCGGTCGCGGCGGCGCAGACGCTCGTACTCGTCAGCCGACATCACCACCAGGCGGTCTCGGCCGTTCTTGGTGATGGTCACTGGCTCCGTCAGCGCCTTGTCGGCCAGCGCTCCGTAGCTCTTGATGAACTCCGCCGTGGGCACACGCATAGCTTCAATCCCTAACAACACGAATTACTTGAATGTTGTGTGTTTCTGTCCTGCAAAGCAAGGTTGCCGGGCTGATCCTCAGCCACTTCCTTCGGTGTCGGACACGTCCTCGATCCAGCGCATTACCGCAGCTTCGTCGCTGCCCGGGTCGGCCGCACGCTCGGCAAGGAGGCGAGAGTGCCGCCGCGCCTCGGTCGCCGTCGCTCGGTCCCGCTGTTGCTCCGCATAGCTCCGCATGAAGTCGCGCAGCACCTGACCGGCTGGCCTGTCCTTTTCGGCCCTAGCTGCCACTGCCGATCCAGCCAGCCAGCTTTGCCCGCCATCCCTGCGGAGCCGGTGCCGGCGGCACCGCCAAGGCTTGACCTACTAGGGCTGCTGGTGCCGGCTGCTGCTGATGGGTCAGAAGGAGGGTCTGCCGTTCGGCCTGTTCGCGCCAGCGGTTCCGGTCCTGCCGAACGTCATCCCGCTCGTTCCGGACCTCGGCCAGCATCTCCCGCAACAGGGCTAGTTCCCGGTCCTTCGCAGCTATTTCCCCGGCTATATCCTGGGCTATGTCCAGGGTGGAACCGGGAACCACCCTAGAACCATCCTGGGTGGTTCCCGGCCCATAGACCCTCGCCAACTCCGCCGGGTCGATGCGCCACTGCCCGCCCTCGTCCTTCCTACCAGTAATCGTGCCTTTTTGCAGAGCCTTAAGGATCGCGGGGCGTCCCTTCCCAGCCCACGCCGCAGCTTCGCTCAAAGTCATTTCCGGCATGGTTCCCGCCGTGTCCGGTGATGGTTCCTGGGTTGGCTACTGGAAACAGCTTCACGCCGCAAGTCATTTAGGTATCGACACGTTCTAGGAGTCGCCTACGGCACTCTGCAAACCTACCATGCTACTCTGCTCATGTTCCTTGTTCGGACCGCAAAGCCCTGTTCCTCGTCCCGTCCCTACCATCGGTCCAGCACGGCGACGGCCGGACGGGTCAAGGATGCCCGCTTGGGCACCGCGCAGCGGCGCGAAGCGTCCTTGATGCGGCTGGACGGCGACGGGCACGCTCGGGGTAGGTGAGGGCGCTTCTTGCTTCCTTGCTACCGCAGGGCTTCAGCCCCTTCCCTTTGGGGAGGCCGCGAAGTGGTGCGGAAGGGTGGGGGTCAGACGGAGTTGTGTTTTCAGGGCGCAGCCACCTTTCTGCTGCTGCCCAGCTCTCTGGTTGTTCACAGCCTGCGACTTGTCCACCGCAATTCAAGATTCTAGATTTAAGATTCAGTATTCGTCCTAGATAAGTTACTGTTATCGCTGTTAAAAACCTACCGCGTCCTGAGCTATGGGGGGCTTATCCTGAGCTATGGGGGGCCGCGTCCTGAGCTATGGGGGGCTTATCCTGAGCTATGGGGGGCCTGAGAGGCAACTTATCCACATCCTGAACTGAGTCTTGACTCAACTCGGCTCGGGTCATATCACGTCTACATGACTAAGCAGCCTAAATCGAAACGAACTATCGACCAGAAGCCCGACTATCAGGGGTTTCCTAAAGCTGGCGAGCTGATCCACGTCACCGGCGCGGCTCATCTGTCCCTACAGGACCGGCGGGTGTTCAATCTCCTAATTGCCGAGGCCGGAGATAAAGCCTGCGATGACGTGCAGCACCACGTCCCGATTTCTACGCTGCGCGGCTCCCACAAGGGCGCGGAGCGGGTCAAGGATTCCATCGAGCGGCTGATGACAACGCTTGTGCATGTCCCGGTGACGGGCCGCAACGACAAGCCCGCAACGCTGCGCGTGCAACTGCTGTCCGACACCACCACCAGCGACGACGACGACGACCCGACCGGGGAAGTCGCCTTCTCCTTCTCGCCCGGTCTGCGCTCCATCATCAAGAACTCGCTCTATTGGGGACGTATCCGGCCTCAAGTCATGTTCGCCTTCACCAGCAAATACAGCCTCGCCCTTTACGAATTGACCGCCTCGCGTGTGAACCTTAAGCACAAGGATTCGCAGATATTCGGCATGGTCGAGATGCGGGCGCTGCTAGGCGTTCCCGAAGACAAGCTTAAGCTAAACTCTGACTTTCTACGCTATTGTATTCAGCCTGCCGTGATTGAGGTCAACGGACTGTCTGACTTCGATGTTGAGCTTGAACCCATCCGGCGCGGCGGCACCATGCGCGGCATCATCACCGGCTTCCGCATGACATGGGCGCGCAAGTCCCTTCCTGAGATGCACAAAGCCCATGCAGAGCTTGCCAGCCCGAAAGTCGGACGCCTCGCCCGATTGACCGGCACCGCTGAAACTCCTGTTTCCGAGCCAGTGCAAACTGACCTGACGGACTATCTAGCAGCCCTGCCGCACGCGCCATGACCATCCCGCGCGACGGCCAGACCGTCCACTTGCTGACCGGGTGGGACGTGCTGCGCGCCGTGCTGGACCTGCACCGCAAGGAAGGCCGGAACGTCCACGAGCTGCGCCTCCATGCCATCGATGATCTGCGGCGGCGGGTGAACCCCGACTGCCTCCACGGATCGCGCCTGCCGATCCCGGACGGGGCATCGAGGCCACCCGTGCCAAACTGGCCGAGCTGTGCCGCCCATGACCCGCTGGACCGCGTAGGAGGCCGCTGGACGGGGTCCGGCTCGTCGTCTGACGCAACGCCCCGGCAAGTCCTCGACGCCCTCTGGCGACCCCCTGACGGGGCTGAATACTGCTCACGGCCAAGTCCCTGCGCCCTTCCGGCGCCGGACGGGGTGCCGGGACTACCCAGGAACTGTGCCGGGACTGTCCGGCTCTTTCCATAATGGATATTCGGCGTTGCTGCGGTGCAGCATGGCGCGCGCCTGATGACTTAAAGTTGCGCTCTTGCAACGCTGGGCGCCATCAGCAAATCTACAGGATCGTAGTCGAGTAGTCACACAATGAGCGACAAGGTGAGCCGCTTCTTCACAAACAGACTTGCTCAAGGTATGCTTTTATCGTTCTTCGCAACAGCAGGCTGGTTCGTCGTCTTCGTGCTCTGGGTGCGGCCACCGCTGCATCTACAAACAGACACTATCAGGCTTCCCTCTCCAAATTGGGACGGCGCCAGGCTACAGAAGGAGTGCCGCCCGCCTGACGAGCTTGAGCAGCAACGTAACCAGCTTGCCTTGCAAGTACTGAAGACGTTCCGGCCAAACGACACGTGGTCAGCGCTACGCAGCGCAACCATAAGCCAGTTTGTGTATGGGAACCCTGGTCGGATTGGGGACAGACAAAAAGTCTGCCCTCCGGCTTACCTGGATGCCGACATAGCGCAGGCCGCGATATCTGCGGGCATATTCAACAGAAATGCTGCTCTGGGTCCTGACAGTTTTCTAGACCGTGAGGCTTTGGACCTGGCTCACCGACTTGGACCGATTGACCCTCGCATAGTTGATGGCGTCATCCGGACTGCATTCTATTCGAGAGCTATTTTCCAGGGAGGAAACTACTCTCGTGACGTGAGGACTGATGCACTGTTGGCCCTCGCTGACTTCTGTAGGATCGTCCCCATACCCTACGAGCAAGCATTGCAGCGGATGTCTTTTGAAAGCCAGTATGGCCGAGCAGCCGCCCGGCTTGCAACTGCTTGCGGAGATCAAAAGGCCTTGCCGATTGTGAGCGGGTGGATGCAGAAGCTGCTGGAACGTTTTGGAGGGACGCTTATTCAATCTGAATTCGAGGTTCTGGAAGAGCTTGCCTATGCCCTGGAAATCGCTGGGACCAAGGCGCAGCCTTACTCTGGCCCAATCCTCACCCTGCTTGATCGAAAAGTTCGATCATGGGAGCCCCCCTTCGGTATGTTGGTGGGTCCACCCACAGAGATGTGCAGCATTGCGAGAAGGATTGGTGGCACCGTGGCAGAGGAGGCCATGACAAAATCCGCTTGTTGGGTGGAGCAGTAGATGTTCCGGCTCGCAGGTTTACATAACGACCGTTATTATAATCGCATATCGCAACGAAATGTGAGATTGCGCGGAGCAAGCGTAACTAATTGTTCCGCGCTGGTCAGCAGCTTTCAAAGCGGTTTGGCTCCGGTTGCCGCCGACCTCCTACCGATGGGCCATCCCTCGGGAAGCATGTTCACATCAGTTTGTGTAACCGAGATGGACTGTTGGCATTCCTGGGGATCGCTGCCAAGCTGGGCGAATGCAAACGTGTTCCACTTCCCATGTTTGCCGACGCGCCAAGTGGTGGAGCGCCGCGCGCTGTCGAAGATGATGCCCGCAAAGGCAACGCCGAACCTGCCTTCCAACTCGTTGTGGGTGACGCAGATGATTCTTGAATTTAAGATGATACGAAAGGCCGAGGTGGTCTTTCCAGAGGCGTGACGAACACGATAGGCGATGCCACCTGGATCAAGCACGTCATATGTGATCTGGATACCGGGCTCCGCATGATCCAAAACTGTCGTGGCGTTGAGGATCCTTCCCCGGTTCGTGTCCACATATTGGAAATCCGGGGAAGGTGTGAGGCCCAGGCCCGTGGCGACGACGCGGTAGTCATCCAGCCGGGTCAGGCTGCCCAGCCACGCTACCAAATCGAGAACTTTGGCAGGCTCATGCCTGGTAAAGTCGAAAGGTGGCTTCGGACCTGTGGAACAGCCCGGAGTTGCGAGTGTGACAATGAGGTAGAACACGTACCATCCTGCATCTCGTATGGGCTGAAACTCCGAACGTGCCATCTTGCCTCTCTATGCTGGTTATTGCGAAGTTACATTAGAACACTTTGTTTCGCTCTAGTAAACCCTGAATAAACAACTCTTAGCATTTCCCATAACGTCCGTTCGGCGTTGCTGCGGTGCAGCATGGCTTTTGCTGATCCCGCGCTGTCTAGCCCCATGTTCTTCTCAACCAAGAGACTGCGGCAGCAGTAGGTCGAGTTGAAGGCCAGCCGCTACGACTTGCCGCAGTACTGAGAGGTCAGGCAGCTTTGGCCAGTTCATGTTGAGTGCTGCCCGGCTCTTGTCAGCCATAACGAACTCTATGCGTTGACCAAACCGGCGCACGGTGAATTGCATGGGGTTGCGACTATCCTCTCCCCAGGTTTTCAATACTGCAAGGTTTGTGGGATCAATGAACTGCTCTGCCTCTACACATTCCTTGGCCATCTTGAGTGCGCGTTGCGCTGCACGAAGTGCTGCGCCTGCTGCTACGTTGATTGCACCCTCGCCACCTCGGTCAATCAAAGCCAAGATCGGCTCGTCCCCCTCACCACCAGGTATTAGGTCCAAGGCTTGAAGGCATCCCTCCAATTGTCGGGACCGGGGGTGTTTGGGACGGATAAGGAAGGCCGCTCCGATCAACGTACCAACCACCACATCCTCATACAAGCTCTGTGCCGCTCCTCCTGATGCCACGACCAAGCGTGAACCCTGCGACTTTTGCACTACACTCAGGCTACCGCCGTGTTGCCTTGCGCGGTTGACAAGAAGTATTGCTAGCGGGTCCACATCACGAAAGAATACCTTTTGCTGTGCCTCAATGTACAAAGCGCAGCTTCTCAACCTTTCAATAACGGCAGTGAGTGATTTCACGGTTGACGCATGAACGCTCAGCCAACTTAGAGCAGTGTCATCCAACTCCTCTTGCTTGCGTTGCCTTTGCAGGTTTCGATAACGGGCTTCTCCGAAATGCTCCGGCTTTGCAGCGCATACATGGCCAATTAGTCGAAGGTACCCGTCAGGTGACCAAAGAACGGCACCATCTAGAAATTTTGGGTGTTCGCCGCTGCATATTGCACAAGGGATATATTGGCCATTCGGCCGCCTCTTGCCCTCAACAGCGAAGGTGCGGACTATCTTGTGCTCTACCGCCGAGAAGTCGGGCTTGGTCCAGGCCAGCCCAGGTATGTCCTCTGGCTGACATCCCCGGATGGGCGCAAGGATAAGTTCGGAATCCGGCGATGGCGGGCTTGGGTAGGGACCTCTGTGCAAAGCAATGTCTGGCATTGGCATCCGTCATCACCGTTCACTGCCCTACGTGATGGGGTCGTAAGCATCTTTCAACCACTACATGCAGGCTATCATAGCTGGTAGGAGCACAATCGCCGCTGAGTTGCAGCTTGTGACCGTTGCAGCACCGTGCTCTGGCGTTGTCAGAGCTTGATACCGGTGTACTCCTCGACCTGCTTTTTGAGGAGACCTTTTGCCAAGTCTTTCAAGAGATCAAATGTGAACCCCCCTGCCGCTGCTGCGCCTTTCTTTGTTTTTGACCAGACCTCTGGGTTACGAATAGAATCAACCAAATCGTGTCCGGACCAAGTCAGGCATCGGAAACCGATGCCATGCATCGGGTTCACATTTCCTGTATTTATGAGACCAGAATTAGCAATGAGCGAAAGGTGGTAGTCAATCTCCTGGATGCTGCATCCCTCGACCTGCACCTCCTCAGCATCTGGTGTGATGTGGACAATGCTACCAGGAAGGAGGGGCAGCGCCTCCAGCTTCAAAAGCAGTTCGCGTATTAGGTCCATGTTACGGGTCATATTATATTATCGCTTCCTAGCAGTGGCAACGATCAGCTTGGCATCCTCAATCAGCTCTGGCGTGAGCACATTGCTCAGGGCGGCAGAGCGGCTGCGCCACAGGACAGAGCCATGCCTCAGCCCTACGCTGCAACCAGCATGTCTCAACCGTCTACTTGCCGCCACTAACGCTGCCAGCTCCTCGACACCCCACGTTGCGCCTCGTTTGTACATGTTAACCCTCCTACATGTGAGGCAGGTGGATGAAGCGCTGGTCGCAGTGTCAACACCTATTCTCATCCATGCCGATTCATCCAGACGGTCGGCAAGGCGCTGTTCCACCTCGTCTGTCCGACATTTGACGAAATGGTACAGGCTGCAACCGTTCGCTCAGACAAGCAGCTCGGCCCAGAGGTAGCCTTTGTTCCAGGCAAGTTTCCGTCTAGGCTCCGGGAACATGCCTTGGAGCAGAGCCATGATTACGGGCGCGACGGAGCTGCTGGTGCATATCGGTGATCCTATCGCCCAAGCTCGCGCTCCCATGCTGGTTAATCCGCTCCTGGGCCGCCAAGGCCGGAACGCGATCCTCATCCCGATGCACGTCACCTCAGATCACCTTGGCAGAGCACTCGACGGCGTTCGCGCAACACAAAACATTCGGGGCGGCATCATCACCATGCCGCACAAGGTCGCTGTCACTGATCTGGCAGACGAGCTGACCCTGGAAGCGCAAGCACTCGGGGCGTGCAACGTGATCCGACGCGACAGAGGTGGCCGGATAACGGGCTCAATGCTGGACGGCGAAGGCTTTGTAGCTGGGCTGGCTGCGGCTGGAACCTCGGTATGTGGTAAGCAGGCTTTCCTGGCAGGGGCAGGAGGTGTTGCCCTGGGGATCGCCTTCGCCCTTGCCAAGTATGGTGCCGCAGGCATCTCGGTGTTCAATCGTTCACCAGAACGGACCGAGGCTTTACGCAGCAAGGTCGGCGCAGCTTTCCCGAAAGTTCAGATTCGCATCTTACCCACCCCTGACCCGTCCGGGTGCGACATAGCCATCAACGCGACGGCCCTCGGCATGAGGGCGAGTGACCCGGTTCCGATGCAGATTGAGCAGCTAACGCCCTCCATGGTCGCAGCGGAAGTCGTCATCAGTGACGAACCGACACCTTTCCTTGCCGCCGCTGCCAAATGTGGGTGTCAGATACAGCCTGGTCTAGCGATGCTTGAAGCGCAGATTGAGTTGATGATTGCTTTCATGCTGGGGGCACTACCTGCCCATCCTTCGTAGATTGATCGCCAACAAGCGGACAGGCCCGCTCTGTCCGTCAAACCAACCCCAGGCGGGCACCCCCAAAGTGTCCGCTAACCCTGGACGGCGGACGGCGAAGCGGACACTTTGATTGCCGGACGGGAAGGCGGACAGGCACCTTGGCACGCATCATCTATGTGGCCCTGTGACCGCGAAGGTGTGCGATTTGGCCATGCAAGGTGGCGCAACATCGCCAGCCTTTTGATCCGGCATCCCTCGCCTATGGATCAAAACTTAGCCAGCAAGCAGGCCAATTGCCTCAAACGCGGGCAACCGGGCCTGCGCCCTCGCCATCATGCCCACTACTATGCCGCATTCATCCTCGATCCCGATGGCTACAACCTGGAAGCCGTCTGCCATTCAGAAGCGTAGGTTTGCTTCAGACCGCTTCCATCCCGAAGGCTGCCTTCCGCAGAGGGTAAGCTACATTCCCATTCGTGGCCCTTGCCGTGGCTGCAACCGCTCCCGCTCGGCCTCGCGCGCCCGCTCCTGCACACTCGCGTGCGCCCGCTGCCCCTCGCCCGCCGCCGCCAGCGCCCGCCCGATCCCGGCCAGGCCCTCCCGCTGCTCCGGCCCGCCCTGGACAGCCCTGGCGCCTCGCAGCAGGGCGCGCACCCCGTCCTCGCCCAGCCGCTGCCGGGCCGCCTCCATGACGGCCCGCAGCTCTGCCTCCACCCCCACCCGTCCCAGCGCCTCCCGCGCCCATGCTTCGGCCACTGCCGGGGACTGCCGCGCCGTGAGCGACCCCCACACCGAGCTGTAGCCCGACTTCGCCTTGGCCTCCCGCTCGGCCGCGTCGCCGGCCTGCTCCACCGCCCGCACCGCCGCCCACGCCGCCGGGGACAGGCCCCGCACCTCCACCGCGTCCCGCGCCCGCTGCGCCTCCACCCCCGCCACGTAAGCCTGCTCGGCCCGATCCTCGGCCTCCCGCACCCGCACCAGCCCGCTCCCGACCGCTCCGCAGCAGCGCACCGCCGTGTCCCGCTCCGCCTTCACCGCCGCCGACGCGAACCACCCCGTCTTGCCCCGTAATTCGCCCAGCAGCTCCGCCCCGCCATGCGCCAACACCCGCTCCGCCCCCTTCGGCCCTCCCTCGGCCTCCTCCAATGCTGCCAGCCGCTCCCATGCCGCATTCGGGTCGCGGTAGGCTTGCCGCACCCACACCCCCAGCTCGCCCCAAGCCTTCTGCACCTGCTCGCTGCGCGCCACTGCCGCGGCGATCTCCGCGGGCGTGGTGCCCCGCCCCTGGCTGTCCCGCCCCCAGGCATCCCGGTGCGCCGGTAGCAGCGGCGCCAGCGCCGCCTCCGCCGCCACCTGGTCCGGCGACGCGCCTGCCCGGCGCTGGGCAGCCGCCCGCACCCTCTGCTTCAACCTTTCCCGCTTCGATGCCGCCGGCTCCGGCGCTGTCCGCTCTGGGGCTGGCCGCTGCACCACGATCTCGCTCTCCGGCCGCAGCGGGTCCAGCCCGCGCCGCTCGGCAAAGGCTGCAACCTGGTCACGCGCCGCGCCGGCCTCCGGCCCCGCGCCGTAATCCAAGGTCGTGTCCTTCGCCCGCTCCCGGCCCAACGCCCGCGCAAGCTGCCGCCCGTCGCTGAACTCGTCCCGGCCGTAGTGCAGCGCCACCCCTTCCCGGTGCCGCGTCAAGGCCACATACGCCGCGTGCCGGTCCATGTGCGCGCTCGCCAGCACATGCGCCCGGTCCACCGTCACCCCCTGCGCCTTGTGGATCGTCGCCGCATACCCGTGGTCCACATGCCCGTAATCCCGCACGTAGAACGTCACCACGGGCGCTACGTCCCTTCCCTCCTGCCCAGCCCCCGTCTCGGCGCCAGGCCCGCCAGCGGCCCCGCCAGCCTCGTCCAGCCGCACCGTCAGCCTCTCGCCCCCGGCCTCCACCGCCAGCACCGTGCCCAACGTGCCGTTCTTGACCGCCGCCCCGCCTCGCCCGCCGGGTCCGGCCCCAAGCGCCCGCTCGTTGCGGAGGAACATGAGCCGGTCACCCGCGGCCATCGCCCGCTCGCCCCGCTCCGTCTGCACCACCTGGTCCCGCCCCAGCTCGCCCGCCTCCCGCAGCCGCTCCCGCGCCAGCCGGTTCAGCTCCCCCACGTCCGCCCGCGTGTAGGCCAGCATCACCCGCGACTGCTCCGGCGCCGCCCCGCGCTCCGTCGCCCAGCCCGCCACCAGCGCCGCCCGCGCCTCGTCCTGGGTCGCATGGCCCTGCACCATCCCGGCCCGCTCGTAGCGCCCCAGCGCCGCACCCGTGCGCGCCGTCGCCAGCTCCCGCGTCGCCTCCCGCTGCCAGCCCTCGCGCTGCCGGCGGACGGTGCCGATCTCCGCCGCCCCGTGCCGCTCCGCCAGCGCTCGGAACGCCGCACCCGCCTCAATGGCCTGCAACTGCTCGGGGTCGCCCACCAGAACCACCTTGGCCCCGGCCTCGCGCGCCACCGTCAGCACCCGCTCCATCTGCCGGCTGCCCACCATCCCCGCCTCGTCCACCACCAGCACGTCACGCCGGGTCAGCCGGTCCGCCTCGCGCCCCTCCTTCCAGCCCCATTCCAGGCTCGCCAGCGTGCGCGAGCTGATGCCGCTCCCCGCCTCAAGCCCTTCGGCCGCAATGCCGGACAGCGCCGCCCCGCGCACCCGGTAGCCCGCCGCCTCCCATGCCTCGCGCGCCACCCCTAGCATCGCCGACTTGCCCGTGCCGGCGTAGCCCACCACCAGCGCAAGCCTGCCCTCCCGCGTGACATGCCGCACCGCGTCCCGCTGCTCGGACCCAAGCTGCATCCCGCGCCGCTCCGCTGCGTCCAACGCCGTGAACACCAGCGGCGCCAGCACCCCATGCCGGCGGTCACCGGCCAGCCCTGCCGCGGTGCCCTCCATCCGCTGCTCGGCCGCCACCATCTCCCGCGTGCTGAACCGATCTCGACCCCGCCCGTCCACCCCCAGCCGTACCAGCTCCGGCGACGCCTCCACCTTCGCCATCACAGTGCCGAACTGCTCCGCCCCATCGCTGTGCCGCGACACGAACCGCGCCAGGTCCTGCCGCGTGAACGTCGAGTGCTGCCGCGTCAGTGCGTCCAGCAGCACCGCCGGGTCAGTGGCGATCCGCTCCCCGTTGCGCCGCGCTATCGCCCGGTGCTCAACCCGCCGCTCCGCGTTCTGCGCCGGCGGCTCTTGCGACGTCTGCGGCTCCGGGCGCTGCCGTTCTTCCCGCCGCGCGCCCGCCGGCCCGATCTTGTGCTGCGGCTCAAGCGGGATGCCCTGATCGGCGTAGCTGCGATGGTCCACCCGCGCATCGTGCCCCAGCTCGCACAGCCGCTGGTTCGCCATCTCTGCCCACCGTACCCGCCACTCCGTCAGCAAGCCCCGGTCGTTCCAGTCGCGCTCCTTCAAGCCAAACCCGGCCTCGCCATCGTGCCCAGCCGGCCCGCGCCCCGGCTCCACCTTGCGCATCGTCAGCATGACGTGCGCGTGCGGCTGCACCTCGCCGTCCGCGCCTACGCCCCAATGCACGTTTAGGTCCGCCACCATGCCACGCGATACGAACTGCTCGCGCACGAAGTCTTGCGCCAGCGCAACCGCCTCCGCTCGCGTCAGCTCCCGTGGCAGGGCGATCTCAATGTCGCGCGCAAGCTGCGCGTTGTGCTGCCGCTCCGCCACTTCGACCTCGTTCCACAAAGTCGCGCGATCCCGCCACCGATCCGGCGCACCCGCGGCCAGCATGATCTCCCGATGCACCACGTCCGTCTTGGCCGTGAAATCGTGGTCGCGGTCCAGCAACTTGTCATGCAGCCGCTCGGCCGCACGGTAGGCAGCCGCCGCCACCGCACTGCGGCCCGTGCTGCGCCCGATCACCTTGGCAGAGAAGTGGTAGATCGCCATCTAGGAGGTGCCCGCTGCCATCCTGCCGTTCCTGTTGGATAGCTTAGCAGTAGGTCAGCGCACGCCGCAATACGGCGTATAAGCGCGCATTTCCTGATTTGCTCCGTTTAACTCCGCAACAGAAATGACAGGCTGTTCGCGTCCATCCTGGCTAGATGTGTCAGGCTGAATAGGGTGCCATGGCAGTTGATGGTGGGACCGCCACCTTGCTAGGCTAGCCCGGCCATATAGTGGCATGGTGACGCAAGGAGGCCAGGCATGGCGCGCAAACCACGGGATTTCGACGCGGAACTTCAGGCTCTTATGGACAAGGCCAAGAAGGTCAAGTCACAGAAGACCGTCCAGTTGGGTGAGCTGGTCCAGGTCACCGGTGCCGATGCGCTTCCCATGGAAGCTCTCGCCGGCGCCCTGCTCGCCGCCGTCGAGCAGTCCAAGAAGTCACCCGAGGCTGTCGTGAGGTGGACCGAAGGCGGACAGGCCGTCTTTCAACAAGAGGGCAAACGGGGGAAGAAGGCCGAACCCAGCGAAGCTGCTGCGGGACCTGCAAGCAACAACGGCGCAGCTTAGTCGCCTGGCCGTCATGCAGAACCGGATCGAGCGCGCCCAAGCCCGGCACGACACCCGCGATTGGGTCCAGGAACGACGCGCACGAACACGCCAGCTCATCGAACTCGGCGGCCTCGTCCACAAGGCCGGCCTCGTCGAGCTCACCGGCGACGACCGCGCCACCCTGCTCGGTGCCATGATGGACTTGGCCGGGCAGCTCCACGACGTGGATGGCGACAATTCCGCTCACCTGCGCGCCCGCTGGCGCCGGACCGGATTGCGCGCTTTTGAGGCTGATAGGGAGGCAAGCCCGCCGACATTGGACAAGAGGGAAGAAGAGCGCCGGAATGGGAAGCTTGCGTGAGCCTTATGACCCTGTCATTCGGTGCGCCGGATCAAGCCAACCTGCTTGGCACGGACGCGCACAAGGAAGTGCTGCTGGATGGCCTGGAACAAACGCGGCGGCAGGGTGCCGTAGACGATGCTTTCCGGCCCCTGCCCGGCCACAAAGCGCAAATCGGGGCCGGGCCAGATGAAGTCGTTGCCTTCGTCCAGCATGATCCAGGAACGCTCTCTGTCCAGTCCGAGGCGGGCTTTGGTCTGCTGTGTCAGCTCAATGCCCTCGTCCGGCGGCTGAGGCTGAGTGTGGGTGATCGGCAGGACGATGACACGCATCCGGTCCTTCACAGCGGCAACTGCCAGCACGATGGCGCACGGTCGGTCCTTGATGCCTTCTTCGCGGCCAGCCTGCGCCTCCCTGGTCCAGAGATACGAATACCGGATCACAAGGCCGGGATGCGGCGTCGGCCATGTCACGGCTGCCAGTCACCAAGCTCCTCGTTGAGGTAGGCGTACTCGGCTGGCACCTCTGCTTGGGCAATCAGCGCAATGTCCGCCTCGGACAGCTCCTCGGCCCGGAAGGCACGCCGGTCGCGGCGGCGCAGACGCTCGTACTCGTCAGCCGACATCACCACCAGGCGGTCTCGGCCGTTCTTGGTGATGGTCACTGGCTCCGTCAGCGCCTTGTCGGCCAGCGCTCCGTAGCTCTTGATGAACTCCGCCGTGGGCACACGCATAGCTTCAATCCCTAACAACACGAATTACTTGAATGTTGTGTGTTTCTGTCCTGCAAAGCAAGGTTGCCGGGCTGATCCTCAGCCACTTCCTTCGGTGTCGGACACGTCCTCGATCCAGCGCATTACCGCAGCTTCGTCGCTGCCCGGGTCGGCCGCACGCTCGGCAAGGAGGCGAGAGTGCCGCCGCGCCTCGGTCGCCGTCGCTCGGTCCCGCTGTTGCTCCGCATAGCTCCGCATGAAGTCGCGCAGCACCTGACCGGCTGGCCTGTCCTTTTCGGCCCTAGCTGCCACTGCCGATCCAGCCAGCCAGCTTTGCCCGCCATCCCTGCGGAGCCGGTGCCGGCGGCACCGCCAAGGCTTGACCTACTAGGGCTGCTGGTGCCGGCTGCTGCTGATGGGTCAGAAGGAGGGTCTGCCGTTCGGCCTGTTCGCGCCAGCGGTTCCGGTCCTGCCGAACGTCATCCCGCTCGTTCCGGACCTCGGCCAGCATCTCCCGCAACAGGGCTAGTTCCCGGTCCTTCGCAGCTATTTCCCCGGCTATATCCTGGGCTATGTCCAGGGTGGAACCGGGAACCACCCTAGAACCATCCTGGGTGGTTCCCGGCCCATAGACCCTCGCCAACTCCGCCGGGTCGATGCGCCACTGCCCGCCCTCGTCCTTCCTACCAGTAATCGTGCCTTTTTGCAGAGCCTTAAGGATCGCGGGGCGTCCCTTCCCAGCCCACGCCGCAGCTTCGCTCAAAGTCATTTCCGGCATGGTTCCCGCCGTGTCCGGTGATGGTTCCTGGGTTGGCTACTGGAAACAGCTTCACGCCGCAAGTCATTTAGGTATCGACACGTTCTAGGAGTCGCCTACGGCACTCTGCAAACCTACCATGCTACTCTGCTCATGTTCCTTGTTCGGACCGCAAAGCCCTGTTCCTCGTCCCGTCCCTACCATCGGTCCAGCACGGCGACGGCCGGACGGGTCAAGGATGCCCGCTTGGGCACCGCGCAGCGGCGCGAAGCGTCCTTGATGCGGCTGGACGGCGACGGGCACGCTCGGGGTAGGTGAGGGCGCTTCTTGCTTCCTTGCTACCGCAGGGCTTCAGCCCCTTCCCTTTGGGGAGGCCGCGAAGTGGTGCGGAAGGGTGGGGGTCAGACGGAGTTGTGTTTTCAGGGCGCAGCCACCTTTCTGCTGCTGCCCAGCTCTCTGGTTGTTCACAGCCTGCGACTTGTCCACCGCAATTCAAGATTCTAGATTTAAGATTCAGTATTCGTCCTAGATAAGTTACTGTTATCGCTGTTAAAAACCTACCGCGTCCTGAGCTATGGGGGGCTTATCCTGAGCTATGGGGGGCCGCGTCCTGAGCTATGGGGGGCTTATCCTGAGCTATGGGGGGCCTGAGAGGCAACTTATCCACATCCTGAACTGAGTCTTGACTCAACTCGGCTCGGGTCATATCACGTCTACATGACTAAGCAGCCTAAATCGAAACGAACTATCGACCAGAAGCCCGACTATCAGGGGTTTCCTAAAGCTGGCGAGCTGATCCACGTCACCGGCGCGGCTCATCTGTCCCTACAGGACCGGCGGGTGTTCAATCTCCTAATTGCCGAGGCCGGAGATAAAGCCTGCGATGACGTGCAGCACCACGTCCCGATTTCTACGCTGCGCGGCTCCCACAAGGGCGCGGAGCGGGTCAAGGATTCCATCGAGCGGCTGATGACAACGCTTGTGCATGTCCCGGTGACGGGCCGCAACGACAAGCCCGCAACGCTGCGCGTGCAACTGCTGTCCGACACCACCACCAGCGACGACGACGACGACCCGACCGGGGAAGTCGCCTTCTCCTTCTCGCCCGGTCTGCGCTCCATCATCAAGAACTCGCTCTATTGGGGACGTATCCGGCCTCAAGTCATGTTCGCCTTCACCAGCAAATACAGCCTCGCCCTTTACGAATTGACCGCCTCGCGTGTGAACCTTAAGCACAAGGATTCGCAGATATTCGGCATGGTCGAGATGCGGGCGCTGCTAGGCGTTCCCGAAGACAAGCTTAAGCTAAACTCTGACTTTCTACGCTATTGTATTCAGCCTGCCGTGATTGAGGTCAACGGACTGTCTGACTTCGATGTTGAGCTTGAACCCATCCGGCGCGGCGGCACCATGCGCGGCATCATCACCGGCTTCCGCATGACATGGGCGCGCAAGTCCCTTCCTGAGATGCACAAAGCCCATGCAGAGCTTGCCAGCCCGAAAGTCGGACGCCTCGCCCGATTGACCGGCACCGCTGAAACTCCTGTTTCCGAGCCAGTGCAAACTGACCTGACGGACTATCTAGCAGCCCTGCCGCACGCGCCATGACCATCCCGCGCGACGGCCAGACCGTCCACTTGCTGACCGGGTGGGACGTGCTGCGCGCCGTGCTGGACCTGCACCGCAAGGAAGGCCGGAACGTCCACGAGCTGCGCCTCCATGCCATCGATGATCTGCGGCGGCGGGTGAACCCCGACTGCCTCCACGGATCGCGCCTGCCGATCCCGGACGGGGCATCGAGGCCACCCGTGCCAAACTGGCCGAGCTGTGCCGCCCATGACCCGCTGGACCGCGTAGGAGGCCGCTGGACGGGGTCCGGCTCGTCGTCTGACGCAACGCCCCGGCAAGTCCTCGACGCCCTCTGGCGACCCCCTGACGGGGCTGAATACTGCTCACGGCCAAGTCCCTGCGCCCTTCCGGCGCCGGACGGGGTGCCGGGACTACCCAGGAACTGTGCCGGGACTGTCCGGCTCTTTCCATAATGGATATTCGGCGTTGCTGCGGTGCAGCATGGCGCGCGCCTGATGACTTAAAGTTGCGCTCTTGCAACGCTGGGCGCCATCAGCAAATCTACAGGATCGTAGTCGAGTAGTCACACAATGAGCGACAAGGTGAGCCGCTTCTTCACAAACAGACTTGCTCAAGGTATGCTTTTATCGTTCTTCGCAACAGCAGGCTGGTTCGTCGTCTTCGTGCTCTGGGTGCGGCCACCGCTGCATCTACAAACAGACACTATCAGGCTTCCCTCTCCAAATTGGGACGGCGCCAGGCTACAGAAGGAGTGCCGCCCGCCTGACGAGCTTGAGCAGCAACGTAACCAGCTTGCCTTGCAAGTACTGAAGACGTTCCGGCCAAACGACACGTGGTCAGCGCTACGCAGCGCAACCAT
>JAABUN010004564.1_pt1 | contig 18642 bp, 18 predicted proteins | sample 5559311 | NCBI WGS metagenome assembly JAABUN01 (sample SAMN10711877, study PRJNA513370) | rock metagenome | isolation source: Antarctica rocks | place: Antarctica: Victoria Land, Siegfried Peak sud | reverse complement strand
CACATGGAACAGACCCTCGGGTAGACCCGCGGCGTGGAGGACGGCCGCGAGGAAGAGTCCGCCCGAGACCGCGGTGCGGGGATCGGGCTTGAGGATCACGGCGTTGCCCGCCGCGAGTGCCGGAGCGACCGAGCGGCTGGACAGGATCATCGGGAAGTTGAACGGTGAGATGACGCCGACGGTGCCGACCGGGAGGCGGCGGGCGAAGGACAGGCGCGGCTTGCCGGAGCGCAGCAGCTGGCCGTACGGGGCTTCGACGAGCGTGGCCGCGGAGTAGAACTCGGCCGCGACGAGGTGCGCCTCGAAGCCCGCCTTGCCCTGGCCGGAGCCCGCTTCCCGCATGAGCCACCCGGCGGCGTCGGACGCGTGCTCCTCGATCAGGGCGCCGGCACGACGGAAGATTGCCGCCTTCTCCTCGAAGGGCAGCGCAGCCCACGCGGGCTGCGCCTTCGCGGCGTGGGCGCTCGCGGTGGCGACGTCGTCCGCCGTGGCCACGCCGTACGTTCCGAGGGTGCCGCCGGTAGCGGGCTCCTTGATTTCGGCGGTGCCGCCGCTGCCGTTCGTCCAGCTGCCCGAGTACAGCTTGCCGGTCCACTGGTCGGTGTCGAAGAACGCCATTGTCATCTCCTGGGTGCTTGCTGCTGAGGTGTTCAGGGCTGGAATGTGGTGTCGGCCGCGACGCCGACCTCGATCAGGAGCGGCGTGGACCGCCCAGCGAGGGACGGCAGGACGTCGGCGAGGAGCGCTGCGAGGTGCTCGTGATCGTCCACACGGACGGCCTCGACGCCGAACCCTCCGGCCAGTGTACGGACGGAGACCTCGGGGAAGGCGGGCCAGGCGGGCTTCGCGTTCCGCTGCTCGGCGAGGCGGTCCATGACGGCGTACCCGCCGTTCGCGAGCACGATGAACAGCGCTCCCGTGCCCGTGCTGGCAGCCGTCCAGAGCGCCTGGATGCAGTACAGCGACGAGCCGTCCCCGACCACGGCGACGACGGGGCGCTCGGGCAGGGCCATCCGCACGCCGATCGCCGCGGGCAGTGCGAAGCCGAGTCCGCCCATGGCGGCGGAGAGGAACGAGAGCGGCCGCCGAGCGGGCAGCATGGCCTGCAGGACGGGGCGCGACGACGGCGACTCCTCGATCACGACGGCGTCTTCCGGCAGGAGATCGGCCATCAGGGCGAAGACGTCGGCGGCGCGGAGTGGCCCCTCGCTCCTGATCTCCCTGACGCGTTCGGTCCGTTGCGCCGCGGGTTCAGGCGGAGCCACGCCCAGAGCCATCAAAGCGGCGGCCATCTGCTGCGTGAGTGCCGCGGGGTCGCCGACGATCGCGAGCTCCGCGGGCGAGCGATTCGCCTCCGCGGCGTCGGCCGTCATCAGCACCACCCGCGTTCCGGGCGGGAAGAGCGGGCCCTCCTGGTACGGATACTGGCGGAGGGCGGCCGTGCCGAGGACGACGACGGCGTCGTGCGTGCCGAACGCCTCCCGCACCCGTGTGCGGTCCGCGGGGACCTGCCCGGCGTACAGCGGATGGTCCTGGGGGAAGGCGGCGCGGGCTCCGAACGGCTCGAGCCGCACGGGTGCGCCGAGGAGTTCGGCGAGCTCGACGGCGGCGGCCCAGCCGGCCTCGGTGTCCATACCTGCTCCGACGACGAGCGCGGGTGACCGGGCGTCGCGGAGTATCGCAGCGACGTCGTGGACGGCGTCGGACGTCGTAGGAGCCGCGACGGTGACGCGCGCGGGTGCGGCCATGGCGTCGGGCTCGGCCGCTTCCAGCCAGTCACTCATCGGCACGATCACGATCACCGGGCCGCGGCCCTGCTCGGCCGTGAAGGCGGCGCGGGCGATGGCCGCGGGCACATCGGCGCCACGGCCGGGCTCGAGGACTGCCAGGGGGTAGTCTCCGGCGAGACCGGCGAGGCGCCCGGTGAGGAACGGCTCGAAGGCGAGGTGCCGGCGATCCTGCTGCCCGACGACGACCACCAGGGGCGCGCGATTGACCCGGGCGGTGGCGATGCCGGCGACGGCGTTCCCGAGGCCCGCCGTCGTGTGCACGAGGACGAGGGCCGCGCGGTCATTGGCGATCGCGTACCCCGTGGCCATCCCGACGACCGACCCCTCGTGCAGACCGAGGATGAAGGTGAAGTCATCCGGCAGCAGCGCGAGGAACGGGACCTCGGTGGAACCGGGATTGGAGAACATGGTGGTTAGGCCGTGGTGCCGGAGCACCTCGAAGGTCTGCTCGGCGACCGTCCCGGCAGCCGGGCCCGCTGGACTCACGCGCGCCGCCCGAGGCTCGCGGCACCGTCGTCCGCGGGTGGTGTGGTGAGGAGGGAACCGGCGCCGGCATTATCACCCGGGCGATGGCCGCGTTTCGCGATCTGGATCTGCTCGTACACGTGCCCGCGGAGCTCCGTGAAGCGGGGCAGGGACCGCGTGGACCCCTGGTCCCGGTCGGCGGGAAGGTCGATGGCGATGTCCTCCTGCACCACGGTGGGCGAGCTGGACAGGATGATGACGCGTTCGCCGAGGTACACGGATTCGTCGATGTCGTGCGTGACGAAGAGGACGGTCACGCCGAGCTTCTTCCAGACGTCTCGGATGAGGTCCTCGAGATCGGCGCGGGTCTGGGCGTCGACGGCGGCGAACGGCTCGTCCATCAGCAGCACCTCAGGCTGATATGCGACGGCGCGGGCGATCGCGACGCGCTGCTGCATGCCGCCCGAGAGCTGCCACGGGTAGGAGCGCGGCACGTTCTCGAGTCCCACGGCTTCGAGAGCTTCGTCGACGAGGCGATCACGTTCGGTTTTCGCCATTCCCTGGTTCTTCAGCGGCAGCTCCACGTTCTCGCGGACGCGCATCCACGGGAAGAGGGAGCGGCCGTACTCCTGGAACACCACGGCCATCTTCTTGGGAGGCCCGTCCACACGCTTGCCGTCCAGCAGCACCTCACCCTCGGTGGGCTCCATGAGCCCGGCGATGCATTTCAGCAGGGTGGTCTTGCCGGAGCCGGACGGACCTACGAGGCAGGCGAGCTCTCCGGCGCGGAGATCGAAGGTGAGGTTTCGCACTGCTTCGATGGGTCCGCCGTCGGTCTGGTAGACCTTCTTCATGTTCCTGACGGACAGGATGACCCGGGAATCGGACTCAGACTGCATTTTCTACCTCTCTCAGACCGTTGTACCAGCGGAGGATGCGGCGCTCGGCCCACTGGAAGATGAAGGACATGGCGATGCCGATGAGGCCGAGGACCACGATGCCGGACCACATCTCGGGAATCGCGAAGGACCGCTGGAAGGCGACGATGGTGTACCCGAGGCCCGACGACGACGCGAACATCTCCGAGATCACCATGAGGATCAGGCCGATGGACAGGCACTGGCGGATGCCTGTCATGACCTGCGGGCCGGCGCTCGGCAGGACGAGGTAGCGGATGCGGGCCCAGCCCGAGACGCCGTAGGTGCGGGCGCTGTCCGAGAGCACCGAATCCACCGCGCGGACTCCCTCGATGGTGTTGAGGAGCACGGGCCAGACGCAGCCGGACACGATCACCACCACCTTCATGGTGTCCGTGATGCCGAGCAGGAGCATGAAGACCGGCACCAGGACGGGCGGCGGAATGGCGCGGAAGAATTCGAGGACGGGTTCGGTGAGCGCCCGCAGCCAGCGGACGGACCCGATCAGCAGGCCGCCCGCGACGCCGAGGACGATCGCGAGCGTGACCCCGATGAGCAGGCGCCCGATGCTCGGCAGGACGTCCGAGAGGATGCGCGGGCCGAACCAGGTCTCCACGAAGGTCTGGCCGAGGAGAGCCGGGGTGGGGACGTAGAAGTTCTTCTCGCCGAGGGTGGACGCCCACCAGATGAGGACGAGAAGAAGGGGCAGGGCGAGCATGTAGGCGGCGCCGCGCGTGAGCCTCATACGACCACCTCGGACCGAATGGAGGAGTGCCAGGAGAGTGTTCTCCGCTCGAGCCGACGCATCACCAGGTTGATCACCACGCCGATCAGTCCGGTAGCGACGACGAGTGCGTACAGCGCGGCGATCGCACCGCCGGATTGCGCGAGGGCGATCTGGCGGCCGAGCCCGGGGGACCCGATGATCAGCTGCGCGGTGACGGCGAGGATGAGAGCGACGGCGGCCGCCAGCCGGACGCCCGTCATGAGGAACGGCAAGGTGGTGGGGAAGATGACATGCCGGATGCGGGCCACGGGGCCGAGACCGTAGGACTTCGCAGTCTGCATGGCCACGTTGTCCACGTCCGCGACGCCGTAGAGCACCTGGATGAGCACCTGCCAGAAGGACGCGTACACCACGAGCAGCAGCGTGGACTCGAGCTGCACTCCGAAGAGCAGCACGGCGAGGGGAATCAGGGCCACGGAGGGGATGGGTCGCAGGAACTCGATGGTGGAGTAGGTGAGGCGTCGCAGCACCGGTGAGGAGCCGATGACGAATCCCGCGATGACCGCGAGGGTCACGGCGATGGCGAGGCCCAGGGCCCAGGCGAGGAGGGTCTGCCCGACCGCCACCCAGAAGGCGGTCAGGCCGGCGTTGCGGATCAGAGCCACGATGACTTCGCTCGCAGGCGGAAGAAACCTCGAATCGATGACGCCGGTTCGCGAGACCACTTCCCAGAGCCCGAGGAAGAGCACGATCCCGACCGCTCCGAGGAGGGGCGAGTCCTGGGTCCTCCTCCTGCGGCTCGCCGGTGACGCGGCCGGAGGGGTCGCGTCCGTCGTCGTCTGCTGGGCTGTCTGGGATGTCACGGGAGGATGGCGTCGAGATCGGGCGCCTCGGTCAGGGTGCCGTACTCCGTTGCGGCCTCGCCCAGCGTGGCGGCGGCGTCGCGGTCGAATTCGGCCCTGAAGGACGGGAGCACCATCTCGGCCCGCAGTTCGGGGCTGATCTCCGTGTAGGTGCCCACGATGTCGCGGACGGCGTCGGGGTTCTCCTGCGCGTACTCCAGGGACTTGTTCATGGCCGCAGTGAAGCGCTCCACGAGGTCCGCGTTGCCGTCGATGGTCTCACCGGTGGTGAAGTAGCCGGCGATGTCGAGGTCAGGTGCCATTTCGGGGAAGTTGTAGGAGACGACGCGCGCACCGTCGGCCAGCGCCCGAGTGAGGAACGGCTCGAGGATCCATGCGGCGTCGACCTGGTCGTTGGCGAGGGCCGCGGGGGCGTCGGGGAAGGGCACCTCGACGAACTCGATGGCGGACTGGTCGCCGCCGTCCTGCTCCACCACGTAGCGGATGGTGGTATCGCCGATGTTGGCGAGATTGTTGACCGAGACGCGCTTGCCGGCGAGGTCCGCGGGCGTCTGGATGTCGGAGTCCTCGGGGACCACGACGGCGCTGAAGTCAGAGGCCGTGTCGCCGGAGGTGGAGGCGCCGTTGGCCACGAAGCGGACGTCGAGCCCCTGGCCCGCAGCGACCATGACGGACATGATGTTGCCGAAGGCGAAGTCGAAGTCCCCGTTCACGACGCCGGGGACCGCTGCTGCGCCGCCGGAGGTGGGCTGGAGTTCGAGCTTGATGCCCTCTTCCTCGAAGAAGCCCTGCTCCTTACCCAGCCAGATCGGGGCGGTGTCCACGATGGGGATGACGCCGACCGTCACGGGGTCGAGCGACGCGTCTGATTCGCCTTCGGCCGCCGTCTCGGCTCCACCGCTCGGGGAACCGCTGCTGCAGGCGGTCGCGAGGAGGAGGATCGAGGTCAGTGAGAGTGCTGCGGTGGTGCGCATGGGATGCCTCTGTTCATACAATGGGCGGACGCTTCATTGAGTTCGTATGATGAACAAGTGTTCTCTATATAAACTAGAAGGGAGAGCGCATGAGGTCAAGGGATGTAGATACCGAAGGAGTTGCGATGGAACGGGGACAGCAGACCGCCGATGCGGAAATCGGCAAGCAAGAGGATCTTTCCGCCGAGATAGGAGCCCAGCACAGCGCCTACCGTGCGCGGCGGGCCGCCGGGAACGCTCCGGAAATCCAACCGCGGCTCGACTTCCCGCCCTACCGCAGCAGCCTGCTCCGCCACCCGACGAAGAACCCGCGCCACGTGGACCCCGAGTCGATCGAGCTGGCCTCACCCGCCTTCGGCCACACCGACGTCGGGCTCCTCGAGGCAGATCTCACCATCGCGCACATTGGCCAGCCCCTCGGGGAGCGCATGACGGTCCAGGGCCGCGTGCTCGACGGCGAGGGCCGCCCGGTACGCCACCAGCTCGTGGAACTCTGGCAGGCCAACGCCGCCGGCCGATACATCCACAAGCGCGACCAGCACCCGGCGCCGCTGGACCCGAACTTCACGGGAGCCGGTAGGTGTATCACGGACGACGACGGCTGGTACCGCTTCCAGACCATCAAGCCCGGCGCCTACCCCTGGAAGAACCACCGGAACGCCTGGCGTCCCGCGCACATCCACTTCTCAGTCTTCGGCGATGCGTTCACCCAGCGCGTCGTCACGCAGATGTACTTCCCCGGCGATCCGCTGTTCCCGCTCGATCCGATCTACATGTCGATCGTCGACCAGGATGCCCGCGACCGACTCGTAGCCACCTACGACCACTCACTCACGTCGCCGGAGTGGGCGCTCGGTTATCGTTGGGACATCGTGCTGACAGGTGCGCGGGCCACCTGGACCGAACCCGAAGGCGGCGACGAATGAGCATCCTCCCGACTCCCGGCCAGACCGTGGGCCCGTTCTTCGGGTACGCCCTGCCGTACGATGACGGCCCCCGCCTCGTTCCTGCCCACGTCCAGGGCGCCGTCCAGCTGCACGGGACGGTGTACGACGGCGCCGGGGCGCCCGTTCCGGACGCGATCGTCGAGATCTGGCAGCCGGGGGCGGACGGCCTTCCTCCGACGGCCCGGGGCTCCCTTCGCCGGGACGGGCGGACCTTCACCGGATTCGGTCGCTGCGCTACGCGCGACGACGGTTCGTACGCCTTCACCACGCTCGTCCCCGGCGAGGGGGTTGTCGGCGGCGCGCCGTTCATCGCCGTCGTCCTGTTCGCGCGAGGGCTCATGAACAAGCTCCACAGCCGCATCTACCTGCCGCAGCACTCCTCGCTGAACGCCGCGGATCCGTTCCTGTCGGGGCTGTCGCCGTCGGAGCGCTCGTCGCTGGTCGCCGTGCAGGAGGCCGACGAATCCCTGCGCCACGACATCCGACTGCAGGGTGAGCGGGAGACGGTCTTCCTTGCCTTCGACTGACGCGCGGTCCCTGTTCTCTCCCGGCTGGTCCGGCAGCGCCGTCGCTCACACCACGACGGACGAGGCGTTCCTGCAGGCGATGCTCGACGTCGAGGCGGCGCTGGCGGAGACGCAGGCATCGCTCGGCGTGATTCCTTCATTACACGCCGCAGCCGTCCGTGCGTGTGCTGTCGTGTCCCGCTTTTGCAGTGTCGATCTCGCTGACCGCGCGCTCGACGGCGGCAATCCGGTCATCCCGCTGGTGGCGGACCTGCGGCTGTTGGTGGACGACGTCGAGGTGGGCGCGGGTGCTTCGGTCCACCTCGGCGCGACGAGCCAGGACATCATCGATTCGGCACTCATGCTCATGGCGCAGAGGGCATCGGCGATCATCCTCGGCGACCTACAGCGCGCCGCAGATGCCGTCGCGTCGCTTGCTGCTGCACATCGCGCCACGGTCATGGCCGGGCGTACCCTCACGCAGCACGCGACGCCGATCACCTTCGGGCTCAAGGCGGCGCGGTGGCTCGACGGGCTGACGGAGGCGGCGGCGGATCTGCGGCGGGAGCGATCCCGTTTGCCCGTTCAGCTGGGCGGAGCCTCAGGCACGCTGGCGGCTTCTGCCGCCCGGTCCGGGCCCGACGTCGCGCTCGCAGTGGTGGACGGTCTGGCGTCTCGTCTCGACCTCGTGGCGCCTGCACTCACGTGGCACACGCAGCGGCTTCCCGTGACGCGCCTCGGTGATGCGATCGGAGGTTGCGCGTCCGTCCTGGGGACCATCGGCGCCGACGTTTCCTTTCTCTCGCGGACGGAGATCGGCGAGGTGTCCGAGGCACTCGTGGCAGGGAAGGGCGGATCTTCGGCGATGCCGCAGAAGCGCAATCCCGTGGCGAGTGTGCTCGTCACGGCGGCCTGTGCTCCGGTCTCCGGACTGTCGGCGGAGGTGCATCGCGCAGCTGTCTCGGCCGATGAGCGTCCGCCGGGCGCCTGGCACACCGAGTGGGCTACGCTGCGTGATCTGCTGCGCGCCGTCGGCGGTGCTGCAGCACTGGCGGCGACTCTGCTCGAGGGCCTGACGGTCGATGTCGACCGCATGGCAGCCAATCTCGATCTGACGCAAGGGCTCGTGCTGGCGGAGCGGTTGTCCGTTGAGCTCGGTCCTGTCATCGGTGCTGCCGGTGTCTGTGACATCGTCCGCGCGGCGGGTGATGGCGGTGGCCTGTCGGAGCTCCTGCTCGCGCTTCGGCACGAGCAGTTCCCCGACGGTCGGCTCGACGACGCCGTGGTGCAGCGACTGCTCGATCCGGCCGGGTACCTCGGTGCTACGCAGCAGTTCATCGACCGCGCGCTTACAGCCCACGCATCAGCTCCCCGGAGGAGAGAGACGCCATCGCCGCGGTAAACGCACCCCTGATCCTCGGCCCCTCCCTCGGTACGAGTTCCCGTGTCTGGAGCTCCGCCGAGGCCCTCCTCGCGCGGGAGCGTCGGGTCCTCTCAATCGACTTCCCCGGGCATGGTGCGGGTGCCGCGCGCACTGATCCGTTCTCGGTCTTCGATCTCGCGGACAAGGTGATTGCCGCAGCGGACGACGCGGGGATCACCAGATTCCACTACGCCGGTATCTCGCTGGGTGGAGCTGTCGGCCTTGCGCTGGCGCTCAACCATGCCGACCGCTTACATTCCCTAACAGTTATATGCTCAGCGGGACGTATAGGCTCGTCCGAGGCGTGGCGCGAGCGGGCCGCGACGGTTCGAGCTCAGGGCACGCCGGTCCTCGTCGGTCCGTCGGCGGAGCGCTGGTTCGCACCCGGTTTCATTGCGGCGAACCCCGACGCGGTGTCAGCACTGCTCCACGATCTCTCCGATGCCGACGACGAGTCTTACGCCCTGCTGTGCGAGGCGCTGGCGGAATTCGATGTCCTCGATGACCTGCCGCGCGTGAGGATACCCACGCTGATCCTCGCGGGGGAGCACGACGGCGTCGTCACGCCTGACCATGCGCGCGCCACCGCGGCACTGATTCGCGGCGCCGCGTTCGACGTCGTCAGCGGTGCCGGACATCTGGCGCCGATCGAGAAGCCCGAGGCGGTCGCCGCCTCGCTGCAGTCATTCATCGGAGGAATCTCATGACCGGAGCCACCGCGGGTCGAACGGGCGAGGATTCTGAGCGCTACAGCTCCGGGATGGCGGTCCGGCGAGAGGTTCTCGGCGTGGAGCACGTGGACCGCGCGGGTGCCGACGCCGACGGGTTTACCAGCGATTTCCAGGACATGATCACGCGGACTGCGTGGGGCGAGATCTGGACCCGTCCCGGTCTGGACCGGCGAATGAGGAGTGCGGTTACCCTGACGGCTCTCATTGCGCACGGCCACTGGGAGGAGTTCGCGATGCACGTGCGTGCGGCGCTCCGCAACGGGGTGACGCCGGAGGAGTTGAAGGAGATCCTGCTGCAATGTGCGGTCTACTGCGGTGTTCCGGCGGCGAACTCGGCCTTCAAGGTGGCGCAGCCGATCATCGCCGAGCACCGGTGCGCGGAGTAGGGCCGGATGTTGCCAATCGGGCCCATTGTGAGAAAAGACCTCCAGGCTTACTCGAACAACGGCAGGGCCGGATTGGAAAGGGTTGATGGTCAGCGCAGGGACGACGCGGTTCAGAAGAATGGCTGGACCATCTGAGAGGCTTCGAATGGCCGCTTAACCTACACGACGAAAGCTTTCCACCAGGTGCGCGCACCGTACTGACCGTGCGGCCGTGGAAAAGTGGTGAAAGGCTGCTTCCATGGACAACGCATCTCGGAAACATGACCTCGTCCTCTTCGGTGCGACCGGTTTCGTCGGCGTCTGATTGCCGTCTACATCGCCGAGCATGCGCCTCCGGGTCTGCGGATTGGGCTGGCGGGCAGATCGCGCGGAAAGCTCGATGCGGTCCGGTCAGGGTTGCCGCCCGCAGCCCATGCCTGGCCCCTCATCGAGGCCGACTCCGGCAACGCCGGATCGATCGCCGCCCTGGCCGCAAGCACACGGGTGCTTTTCACGACCGTCGGTCCATACGCCAAATAAGGGTTGCCCGTCGTCGAGGCATGCGCGCGGGCGGGCACGCATTACGCCGATCTGACGGGCGAGGTTTCCTTCGTCCGGGAGGCGATCGACCGCTACGACGCGCTCGCCGGGACGAGCGGCGCCAGGATCGTGCACTCGTGCGGCTACGACTCCGTGCCGTCCGATCTCGCCGTCCTGCTGCTGCATCAGGCGGCGGAGGCCGACGGCGCCGGCGGCCTCGTCGACGTGCAACTCGTCGCGACCGCCAAGGGCGGTTTCAGCGGCGGCACGCTGGACTCGCTGCGCGGGCAACTCGACGGCAGGCGGTCGGATCCGGCGCTACGCTCGCTCATCGAGGACCCTCACGCCCTGAGCCCTGACCGCAGCCGTGAGCCGGACACACAGCAGCCGGCGGATGCTGGTCCGGTGCGCCGATCCGAGGACGGCATGTGGACGGCTCCTTTCGTGATGGCTCCGTTCAACACGCGGGTAGTCCGTCGGAGCAATGCCCTGCAGGGTTGGGCCTACGGACGTTCCCTCGAGTACGGCGAGGTGGCGGGGACGGCCCGCGGGCCGGTAGGCGCTGCGATCGCCCGCGGGATGGCACTCGGCATGCGGGTGTTCACGGGTGCCATGTCACTCCGTCCCACGCGCGCCGTGTTCGACCGCTTACTGCCGGCCTCCGGCGAAGGCCCGAGCGCCGGCACGCAGCAGAAGGGCTGGTTCCATTCCGAGGTCACTGCTCGCACCGAACGCGGGTACCGCTACCGGGCTGTCGTCTCCGCCCCCGGTGATCCCGGTTATGCCGCAACGGCCGTCATGGCCGGGGAGTCGGCGCTCGCTCTGGCGCTCGACGGCGACCGGCTCCCGCCCGTGAGTGGTTCGCTGACACCGGCCACGGCGCTCGGCGATGTGCTGGTCCGGCGACTGCGGGCGGCCGGCCACACGTACGAGGTGGCACGACTAGTCTGACGCCACCGAGGGCCTGCCGCAGCCCCACTTCCGGGGTGGCAGTTGCGGCAGTCGTCGTCGTCCGGCATCAGAGGACGCACGCGCGGGACCCGACGCAGGGGCGGACTTGGAGCCACGGTTCAGCGCAGCAGCGGGACCTCCAGCGCGGCCTCGAGCTCCTCGAACGTGGTGCCGAAGTCCTCGCGGACCCGGACGCCGTCGGGCGTCAGCAGGAACACGGCCTCGCTCGTGTAGATCCGCGTGACACAGCCGATACCGGTCAGGGGGTACGAGCACTCCGGAACGAGCTTCGGGGCACCGCTGCGGTCGAACAACCCCATCATCACGTACACCTCCCGCGCACCGGTGGCGAGGTCCATGGCGCCCCCCACCGCGGGGATCGCGTCCTCGGCCCCGGTGTGCCAGTTCGCGAGGTCGCCTGCGGCTGACACCTGGAACGCACCGAGCACGCAGACGTCGAGGTGACCACCGCGCATCATGCCGAAAGAGTCCGCGTGGTGGAAATATGCGGCGCCCGGTAGCTCCGTGACGGGTACCTTGCCGGCGTTGATGAGGTCCTCGTCGATCGCGTCATCGTGAGCCTCGGGTCCCATGCCGAGCATGCCGTTCTCGGTATGCAGGGTGACCCGCTGGTCGGGTTCGAGATAGTTCGCCACGAGCGTGGGCTGCCCGATGCCGAGGTTCACGTAGCTGCCGGTCGCGATGTCGCCGGCGACCAGCCGTGCCAGGGACTCCCGGGACAGGGTGCTCATCGGTTCCGTCCCTGCGAGGAGTCGGATCCGAGGAAGTCGACGGCGGCCGAGCCGCGACCGGCCGATCGGACGGAGGCGGAACTGACGACGACGCGTTCTGTCGCGACGGCGGGGTCGGACGGCAGGGCCGACGCCGGCGCGGAGGCGCCGTCGGACGCGGAAGCGACGGACGACGCCGGGATCCACACAACGGTGTCGACGAAGATCCCGGGTGTGACCACGTGTTCGGGGTCGAGTGCGCCGACGTCCACGACGTCGTCCACCTGCACCACCGTCCGCCGCGCCGCCGTCGCCATGACCGGCCCGAAGTTCCGCGCCGTCTTCCGGTACACGAGATTCCCCGCGCGGTCGGCCCGGTGCGCCTTGATGAGCGCCACCTCCGCGTGCAGCGGGTATTCCATGACGTAGCCGCGCCCGTCGATCACGCGCGTCTCCTTGCCCTCCGCGAGCGGGGTGCCGTAGCCGGTGGGGGTCAGGAAGCCGCCGATGCCCGCGCCCGCGGCCCTGATGCGCTCGGCCAGATTGCCCTGCGGGACGAGTTCCAGCTCCACGGTGCCCGCGCGGTACGCGCTGTCGAAGTGCCACGAATCGCTCTGACGCGGGAAGGAGCAGACGATCTTGCGGACGCGACCCTCGCGGATGAGGAGGGCCAGCCCGGCGTCGCCCTGACCAGCGTTGTTGTTCACGATCGTCAGCTCGCGCGCCCCGCACGCGAGCAGCGCGTCGATCAGCTCCATCGGCTGCCCGGCGTTGCCGAAGCCGCCGATCATCACCGTGGAGCCGTCCGCGGTTCCGGCGACGGCGTCGGCCGCCGTCTGGGCGATGAGGACCATTCGTCTATCCCTCAGTGTTCTCGAGTACGACGGCGAGGCCCTGGCCCACGCCGATGCAGATGGCGGCCACGCCCCACTGGACGTCGGCGACGCGCATGCGTTCCGCGAGCGTGCCGAGGATCCGGACGCCCGAGGCGCCGAGGGGATGGCCGATGGCGACGGCTCCGCCCCACGCGTTGACGATGCCCGGGTCCACGCCCCAGGCATCCGTGCACGCGATGGACTGCGCGGAGAAAGCTTCGTTGAGCTCGACGGCGCGGACCTCGCCCCAGCCGATCCCCGCGCGGGAGAGCGCCTGGTTGGCAGCCTCGACCGGCGAGAAGCCGAAGAACCGCGGATCGAGGGCATGCGCTCCGCGCCCGGCAATGCGTGCGCGGGGGAGAAGGCCGGCACGGGATCCCGCCCCGGTAGACCCGATGAGCGCCGCGGAAGCGCCGTCGTTCAGCGGTGACGCGTTCCCGGCGGTGATGGTGCCGCCGTCGTCCGTGTCCGAGACCGGCCGGAACACGGGCGCAAGACCGGCGAGCTTCTCGGCCGTGGACCCGGGCCTGATGCTCTCGTCCCGCGGGAGGTCGACGCCGGGGACGTCGACGACGAGCGACGCGTAGCGTCCCTCGTCCCATGCCGCTGCAGCCCGCCGGTGGGAATCCGCCGCGAAGGCATCCTGGCGCTCGCGGGAAATGCCGTGCCGTTTCCGCAGCTGCTCCGTCGCCTCGCCGAGGGACGCCGTCCAGGCTTCGGGCATCGCGGGGTTCACCAGGCGCCAGCCGAGCGTCGTCGACACCATGGCGGAGTTCTGCGTGGGATACGCGCGTTCCGGCTTCGGGACCACCCACGGCGCCCGGCTCATCGACTCGACGCCGCCCACGAGCACCAGAGCGGCGTCGTCCACCGCCACCTGGCGCGAGGCGATCATCGCGGCGTCGAGGCTGGAGCCGCAGAGGCGGTTCACGGTGGTGCCGGGCACGGAGACGGGAAGGCCCGCGAGCAGGCCGGCCATCCGCGCGACGTTCCGGTTCTCCTCGCCGGCACCGTTGGCGTTGCCGAACACGACGTCGTCGATCGAGGCCGGGTCGAGGCCCGGGTTGCGCTGGAGCAGGGCTCTGATGACGTGGGCGGCGAGATCGTCCGGACGCACCCCGGCGAGGGCGCCGCCGAGCTTGCCGAACGGAGTGCGGACCGCGTCGAACAGGAAGGTCTCGGTCATCCCCTGGCACCGCCCTGCCCGGTTTCCAGGCCCATGTCCAGCCCGGTGTAGTACTGGGAGAGGTGCGCCATGCCATGGGATGAGCGCACGAGGTGGCTGAGCTGGCCGAGCTGCACCTGGTAGTCGAACTCGTCGGCCTCGCTCGTTATCCCGGGAGTACTCGAGAAGCGGTGGAGCATACGCGTCATCCAGGTGGAGAAGTGCTGGATCTCCCAGATGCGCTGTACCGCCTTCTCCGAGTAGGCGTCCAGGCCTGCCGATGACTGGCGGAGGAAGTGCTCCTGCAGCGCGGCGCTGAGCAGGGCGACGTCCCAGACGGCGAGGTTCAGGCCCTTGGCGCCGGTGGGCGGCACGATGTGCGCGGCGTCGCCGACGAGGAACAGCTGCCCGTACCGCATGGTCGAGCTCACGAAGCTGCGCATCGGGGTGATGCCCTTGTCGAAGATCTCCCCGTGGGCCAGTGTCCAGCCGGGGGTCGCAAGACGTTCGTCGAGCTCAGCCCAGATGCGCTCGCCGGACCAGTTCTCGATTGAGTCCGTCGGATCGACCTGAAGGTAGAGGCGACTCACGGTCTCCGACCGCATGCTGTGCATCGCGAAACCCTTCTCATGCAGGGCGTAGATCAGTTCGTCGGTCGACGGCGCCACCTTCGCGAGGATACCGAGCCAGGCGAACGGGTAGTCGCGCTGGTACGTGGTGAGGTGCGTGGACGGGATGCTCGGGCGGCACACGCCGTGGAAGCCGTCGGCGCCGACGATGACATCGCACTCGAGCCGGTGCTCGCCGCCGTCGTGCGTGTAGGTGACGGACGGACGGTCCGACTCGAGGTCGTGGACGGCGACGTTCGTGGCCTCGTACAGCGCGGGGGTGCCGGCGTCGTCGAGCGCGGCAACGAGGTCCTTGACCACTTCCTGCTGGCCGTAGACCCAGACGCTGCGGTCGATGAGGTCCGTGAAGGGCACGCGGTGCCGCTCCCTGCCGTACTGCAGGTAGATGCCATGGTGCAACAGAGCCTCGCTGTGCAGGCGGTCGCCGAGTCCGGCCCCAGTGAGGAACTCGACCGTGCCCTGCTCGAGCACGCCGGCGCGGATGCGGTCCAGTGTGTACTGTCGGTCGCGCTGCTCCAGCACCACGTTGTCGATGCCCGCGCGGTGCAGGAGATGGGACATGAGGAGGCCCGCCGGCCCGGCCCCGATGATCCCCACCTGAGTGGACCGTGTCTGCCCGTTCGTTGTTCCTGTCGCCATCGACCCAGCTTCCCGTCTCGCATATTGCCCGCGTGTTCACCAGTAGAACACTTGTTCCTCTAGCGTACAAGTGGAGAAAAGAGCCCGCCGCTAGGATGCTTGGATGAGCGAGACGCAGGAGAGCCCTGACCCGAGCGGCCAGTATGTGCAGTCACTGGCTCGGGGACTCTCCGTCATCCGGTGTTTCGACAGCGACCGCCCGCAGATGACGCTCAGTGAGGTGGCCAGGGAGACGGGCCTGACGCGAGCCACCGCACGCCGGTTCCTCCTGACGCTCGTGGAGATAGGGTACGTCCGCACGGACGGCCGTCAGTTCGCCCTGACCGCGCGCGTCCTCGAGCTCGGCTACAGCTACCTCTCCGGCCTCTCCCTCCCTGAACTGGCCCAGCCCCACCTCGAAGCACTGTCCGCAGAGCTTCACGAGTCCACCTCGGCGTCGGTCCTGGACGGGCACGACGTCGTCTATGTTGCGCGCGTGCCCACGCGCCGGATCATGAGCGTGGGCATCAACCTCGGAACGCGCTTCCCCGCCTACGCCACGTCCATGGGCCGGGTGCTCCTGGCCGGTCTCGACCGCGCGTCCCTGGACGGCTACCTCGCGACGGCGCAGTTCGAGGCGCTCACTCCGACCACGGTGCATGATCCTCAGGCCCTGAGGGCCGTCATCGAACGGGCCGGACGGGACGGCTACGCCTCGGTGTCGGAGGAGCTCGAGATCGGCCTCCGTTCCATCGCGGCGCCGGTCCGCGACCGTGACGGCCGGGTGATCGCCGCCATCAACGTCTCGACCCAGGCGTCGGGTACCGCCGACGTGGTCGATCTGTACGCCGGATCCCTCCAGCGCACCGCGGCCGCGATCGAGCGGGATATCGCCGCAGCGAAGCCCATCACCGCCCTGATGCTGCGACCGTGAGGATCGATCCGCGCCGCTGACTCGCAAGGGAAGTTAGGTTATGCTTGCCTTGCCCTTTCCTGCTGAGGGGCCCTCCCGGCAAGAAAGCCACCCCATGTTCGCCAATTACCTGATCGGCCTGCGCGAGGGCCTCGAGGCCGCCCTCGTGGTGGTCATCCTCGTCGCCTATCTGGTCAAGATCCGACGCAAGGACCTGCTGCCCGGTATCTGGCTCGGCGTTTCCCTCGCCGCGGCCCTCTCCCTCGGCTTCGGTGCGCTGCTCACGTACGGAACGCACGGACTGACCTTCGAGGCGCAGGAGGCCATCGGCGGCTCGCTCTCCATCATCGCCGTCGGGCTCGTCACCTGGATGGTCTTCTGGATGGCGCGGACGGCGAAGAACATGCGCGGCGAGCTCCACGGCCAGGTGGACCGCCATCTCGCCGGGGGCGGCAGGGGCCTCGTGGTCGTCGCGTTCCTCGCCGTCGGTCGTGAAGGGCTGGAGACGGCCCTCTTCATCTGGTCCGCCGTGCAGGCCACCGGCTCCACCACCCAGCCGATCCTGGGCGCTGCGCTGGGCCTGGTGTCCGCCGTCGTGCTCGGCTGGATGTTCTACCGCGGGATGCTGCGCATCAACCTCTCGAAGTTCTTCACCTGGACCGGCGGGATGCTGATCATCGTCGCGGCCGGGGTGCTGTCCTACGGCATCCACGACCTCCAGGAGGCGGGCATCCTGCCCGGCCTGAACACCCTCCTGTTCGACGTCAGCGCGGTGATCCCGCCGTCGAGCTGGTACGGCACGCTCCTGAAGGGCACCGTCAACTTCTCGCCCGCGACCACCTGGCTCGAGGGCATCGCCTGGCTGGCCTACACCATCCCCACCATGACCCTCTTCATCCGGCAGAGCCTTCGGCGCACGCCCGCTCCCGCCGCCGCACAGCCCGTCCCCCAAGGAGTCCAGTGATCACCGTCCGACCGTCGAAGCCCCTCGCCGTCGCAGCCGCCTGCGGCATCCTCCTCGCCACCGGCTGCACGCCGAACGCCTCCGCCGAGGCACCCGACGGCGCCGTGGGCGAGCTGAGCGTCACGAGTACCTCGGAGGATTGCGCCGTCTCCGCCGCCACTGCGGAGAGCGGGCCCCTCACCTTCGCCATCACCAACTCCGGCGACCAGGTGACGGAGTTCTACCTCCTCGCCGATGACGGTCTGCGCATTGTCTCGGAGGTCGAGAACATCGGCCCCGGGATCAGCCGCAATCTCGTGGTCAACGCCATCCCGGGCTCCTACTTCACCGTGTGCAAGCCGGGCATGGTGGGCGACGGCGTGGGCCGGGCGTCCTTCACCGTCACCGACTCGGGCTCCGCCGTCGAGCCCAGCGGCGACGAGCAGGCCCGGATCGATGCCGCCGTCACCAACTACAAGGCCTACGTCAAGGACCAGGTGGACCAGCTCCTCACGAGCACCGAGGACTTCGCAGCCGCCTACGTGGCGGGGGACGACGACGAGGCGCGCCGCCTCTACCCGACCACCCGGGTGCACTTCGAGCGCGTGGAGCCGGTCGCGGAGAGCTTCGGCGACCTCGACCCGAAGCTCGACAACCGTGAGGCCGATCTCGCCGACGGCGAGGTATGGACCGGCTGGCACCGCATCGAGAAGGACCTCTGGCCACCGGCGGACGCTGGCTACACACCCCTGACGCAGGCCGAACGGGACGCCGTGGCGGCGCAGCTCGTCGAGGACACCACCACACTGCACTCCAGCATCCAGGGCATCGAACTCTCCCTCGACCAGCTGGCCATCGGCGCGATCGCCCTGATGGACGAGGTGGCCAACGGCAAGGTCACGGGCGAGGAGGAGATCTGGTCCGGTACCGATCTCTGGGACTTCCAGGGCAATGTCGAGGGCGCGCGCGTGCTCTTCGACGGCCTCCGCGATCTGCTCGAGGCCAAGGATCCCGAGCTCGTCGCCTCCCTCGACGCGGACTTCACGTCCCTCTCGACGGAACTCGACAGGCACCGCACCAGCGCGCCCGACGCCGCGCAGCGGGACATCACCTACGTCACCTACAGCGAGCTGAGCCCCGAGGACGTCAAGGCGCTGTCCGACCGCGTCAACGCCTTGAGCGAACCCCTCTCGCGCATCACCGCGGCGTTGCTGGGCTAGCGATGGCACGCACCTTCCGGATCTCACGGCGCAGGGCGTTATCCCTCGCGGGGGTCAGTGCTGCCGCTGGTGTGGGCGCCGGCGTCGCCGCGGGGCGGGCCATCCCGGAGGCGACGGCGTCCCCCGCCGATCCGGACGCCCTGACCTATCCGTTCTACGGAGACCACCAGGCGGGCATCACCACGCCCGCGCAGGACCGCCTCCACTTCGCGGCGTTCGACATCGACGAGATCTCCCGCGACGAGCTCGTCGGTCTCCTGCAGGACTGGACCCTCGCCGCCGCGCGCATGAGCCAGGGCGGGAGTGCGGGTGACTTCGCGCCCGACGCCGGCCCGTACGAGGCCCCGCC
>JAABUN010004563.1_pt1 | contig 18645 bp, 17 predicted proteins | sample 5559311 | NCBI WGS metagenome assembly JAABUN01 (sample SAMN10711877, study PRJNA513370) | rock metagenome | isolation source: Antarctica rocks | place: Antarctica: Victoria Land, Siegfried Peak sud | reverse complement strand
AAGTCAGCCCGCTCGAAGCTGCCATCGGTGCGGGTGGATTTGTCGAACACCGGAATATGCGGCTCGATGCTCTTGTCCTCCACCAGCCAAGCCAGGTTTGCTGCCGAGCCATAGGCTGTGTCGGCCACGAGGCGCTCGGGCCAGATGCCGAAGCGCTCTTGAGTGCGGTCGATCATCCTACGCTGGGCTGTCACCTCGGCCTGCCGGACGGAGGTCGTCGCTTCGACATCGACGATCACAGCATGGTCGAGGTCGATCAAATAGTTGGTGCTGTAGGCGTAGAAGGCCGCCTCGCGCGTTGCGGCGGTCCAGCGCGATGCGGGGTCGGTCAGCGCGATCCGCTTGGGCGTGACCGGCGTCGCTGCGCCGAACGCGGCATCGTCCAGCACGTCGAGATACTCGCGCACGGCGCGGCCAACCGCTTCGGGTGGGAGGCCTTCCTCGCCCGGTACCGATCGCTGCCGATGGACATCGGCACGAATGAGGCTCGCATCGACCGCGAAGCCCTCTCCGCCGACCAGCCCTTCGGCCATGCAGCGCTCAACGGTCATCTCGAACACCTCGCGCAGCAGGTCGCTGTCCCGGAAGCGGCCGTGCCGGTTTTTCGAGAATGTTGAATGATCCGGCACGTCGCCGTCCAGCCCCAGCTGGCAGAACCAGCGGTAGGCGAGGTTGAGATGCACTTCCTCGCAGAGCCGCCGCTCCGAGCGGATGCCCATGCAATAGCCGACGATCAGCATCCGGATCAGCAGCTCCGGATCGATCGAGGGCCGACCGATCGAGCTGTAGAACGGCTTTAGATGCTCACGGATGCCGGACAGATCGACGAAGCGATCAATCGAGCGCAGCAGGTGATCGGCGGGCACATGACCTTCCAGACTGAACCCGTAAAACAGCGCTTCCTGCCGCACCGTTCGCTCGCCCATCATCGACCCGTCTCCCGCTCTCGCCGACACCACTGAATCAGAGCTTCACACCACAGGCAAGCAGGAGTTTTTCAACAGAATAGGGTCGAAAACGGTATGGCGGCTTTGCCTGCGAGACCTCCCCACAGCAGCCATTCCGCTTTCGGCCAGATTGCGCTGTCCACTATGACCACCAGTACGGCTGCATCTGGTGGAGACCTTCCAGTCCGGTTTGCGGGTGTTGCCCCCGCAAAGCGGTCGTTGGTAGTTGTTGCCGCCGCAAGCCTGATTTGCAATCCTTGTAGCATATGGAGCGGGGAGAGCGATCGAGTGGCGCACAAGGACGACTGGTTTCGCAAACCCTGCCTGACGGCTGATGCGAAAGTGGAGTTTGAACATCGCCTTTCTCGCGCTCGCTCCAGTCGTCCGGAGTATCTGCGGCTGCAAGCGTTGTCGCTGCAAGAGGCGAAAGCGTTTGAAGAAGCCCTTGGGATGCTCAATCGCATTGCGGCGACGTATCCCGATCACCTGCCGGCGTGGATACATGAAGGTATCGCTCGATGCTTAGAAGCGCTTGGGCGATCAGATGCGGCAATCGAGTCATACATCGAATCGATCGAAATAATGAAGCGTCATCAGGGGGTTCAAGGGGATGCTCATACCTCTTTTGCTTCGCTTGTTTTTCGACTTGGACGTGCTGACCTGTATGAGAAGGCGCTTGGCTATCTTACGGACTTCTGGGATCCAAACCCCATTTTCCCGGTGAACGAGATGCAACAATTTGGCTGGACCGCTATCCTGCTGGACGAGCTCGGCCATAGCTCGGACGCTAAACCACCTGCCATGCGCGCGTTAGCGGCCACCACCAAGCAGCGATCGAGCGCCGTCAACCATCCTAAACTTGGCCTGGTCGAGGAACAGAACAAGGAAATGCAAAACAGGCTTGAACAGATCACCGGATCGCGGCGCCCGACTTCTACGAGCGATGCGCGAAGTCTCATATCTGCCGTTGAGACGGCGGCTGTTAGACTGCTGCGTCGGCCATCGGAATGACTCCGGTGTCTGCTTTTGGTGAGCAGACAAGGGCTAGGGAATGTCGCCTGTTGGGTCGGAAGCCGAATGGCAGCTTTTCCAACGCTGTCGCCGAGCGCAGCCGGGCTGCTTACGGCCAAGATAAGCCATTGCTCTGCAACTGTCATGACGTCCGGCGCTCAGGCCAACCTGAAGCCCCGCTCCATTTCAGCCAACCAGCTCGCTCGAACGGATTGGCTCTCCCCAAAACCTCGGCTGCACTGCCGAAACGCCAGTCGGCCGAGAACGCGGGTCAGGGCCATGGTCTGCGCTGGCGTGAGTTCCAGCTTCGCACCGTCCAAGCCCTTCGACTGTCCGATAGTGATCCGCCGGCGCGCACAAGACGGCCACCGAGCCGCATACGTGCCCAACCGCCACAGCTCACTTGGGACGAGTGGGATGGAGCGGGAGACGTGAATATCAGCGCAGCCAAGCGATTGGATCGGTACCGCGCGCGCGTTCAGCCAATTCACTGCGTCCAGGCTGGTCCCCGATCTGCTGGCCCACGCCCAGCAGATCGCGTGGGCGTGAAACACAAACTTGGACGCGTCATCGATCGGCCCCGGCGCAAGAAGCGTGATGTCGGGCAGCACGAGCGCGTTGAGTGGTGATCGAGCCAGTCGACGCGCAAACCGATCGAGGAGGCGCTGGACGATCAGGTCTGGAGCTGGAGCGCCCAAGCTCGTCAGTCCATCAGCGGCGTGGAACGACGCCAACCACACATCTTCTACGCGCGACGACAATCGCACGAGCTGATCGAACAGCGACAGGGCCGCCGCCGTGCCCGCCAGAGAATTGCCAGGCGACCAGGCGTGATCGGCGCGCCCGAGCATGTCGAGAACAGCATCGGCGCGTGCACGCGAGCCGACCGGCAGCGACGCAACGGCCTCGCTCTGCTTGCGCAGGAGAAACCCTGCCGCATTGTCCTTGAGCTCGCGCAAGAACGCGCGGCTGCCGCAGACATCGTCGGGCGCGAACCGGCCAATCACGGTCACTGGCTGTCCGCACCCGACGATTTGCCACTCTCCGGGGTTTTGCGCCCCACTTTCCCCACTTTTCTGAAGGCGACAGACTTTGAATCGATGATCCCATCGGCGCACGCGCGCCACAGAATGCTATCGATTGTGGCCGCGCGCAGGCCGCTCTCCCGCGACAGACGAGCGCAGAGCTCGTGCGTGGTGGTGCGTTCGGCCTTGGCCAGGCGCTCGAGGTGCACGTCGGGCTTGGCGACGTCGGCACCGAGGTTCTTGGCGAGGTGGTATTTGGTCACTTCGCCCACCCAAGGCAGCGAACCGCACCACTCGAGCACGTCGGGCGTGCGCTTGAAGCTGACAAACAACGCCCTGCGGTGCTCCCAGATCCAGTCCATGGCCGGAGCCTTGCCGGGGTGCCCGAAGGCGATCCGAGCGCTGTGGCCCCGCTTGAGCGTGCGCATGACCAGTTCGGCGATCGGCGCGGCGATGCTGTTCTTCATGCCGGAGTTGGCGATGACGTAGATCGCGCGCGTGGCGAGCTGGGCTGATGTTCTGGGCGGCTGGATGCTCTCCGTCCAGGCAATCGTCGCCTCGTGCCCAGCGGCTCGGACTGCCGTCTCGATGCGCCGAAACAGCTCAAGCGTGATCGGCTGCGTCAGCGGGATTGGCTGGTTCTCGCCAACCGTCATGTTTGCAGCCTGTGTGGGGGACGGGTCCGTGCCCGACGCTCCAACCGTCATGTTTGACGTTGGTGCGGGGAGGGGGTCGTTAAGCGCTGCCCCAACCTTCATGTTAGCAGCTTCTGTGGGGGGCGGGTCCTGTTCAGAGTGGGGAAAGTGGGGCGGAGATGCTTGTTGGGGCCGATCGTCCGTCACCATCAGTACTCGCTCGCCAGCATGAGCGTCAGCACGCGCCGCGTGACGGTTGGGTCGGCAGGATCGGGTGAGCCGTAGGCGAGGTCGGGATCATAATAGTCGATCTTCCAGAACGCCTTGTGCTCGCCCAGCCGCACCGTGCCCATGTCGTGCTCACCATAGGGATCGTCGTGGCCGCTGAAGTCGCGTTGCAGCCGCATCGCGTGCAGCAGCGCCCCGATCTGCGTCTCGGGCAGGGCGCGTATGCCGGCGGTCAGCATTAGCTGTCCGCCCACGCCGGTCGTTCTGAGCTTGTCGTTGAGAGCGGCGATGCGCTCGACCCGGCTTTGGGCACACGTCTGCAATCGGCTGCCAGTCATGGCTCCGTCTCCTTGGTCAGTGATGTGGGGTGGTCGTCGTCGTGTGGCGGGGATCGTCCGCCGGTTCGGTCAGGGCTGTTCGATCAGGGCTGTTGGTGCCCAGGTCGCGTCAGAGCAGGCGGATCAGCCGCCGCTGGGCGTCGCGATCGCCCTCGATATAGCCTTCGGTGGTCGTCAGCGCCCTGTGGCCCGCCAGCTCCTGCACATCTTTGAGTGAGCCGCCCGCGTGCGCCAGCAGCCGCGCCGTGCGCGTGATGAAGGTCCGCCGCCCCGAATGTGACGAGCAGCCTTCCAGACCCGTCTCGGTGTAGAGCTTGGTAAACCAGTTCACGACCGAGCGCGGCGTCATGTGCCCGCCACGCTGCGATCGGATCACCGGGCCAGTGCGCGGCCAGCCTGTCGTGTTGTGGACCGACAGGAGAGCATAGCGCAGCTCCTGGGCAATGGGGATTGAGCGGCCCGATCCGTTCTTGGCAATGCGGCTCTCGATTGTCAGCTGCGGCGCAATCTTGCGATCAGCTGTCAGCACCATCTCCCAGGTGAGCCCCGCAATCTCGCACGCCCGCAGCCCCGCCTTGAAGCTCAGCTGCACCATCGCAATCCCGCGCTCGGGTGCGTCATTTGTCTTGATGTGCCGCAACACGCGCCGAAGGCCCGCCTCGCGCACAGTCTTGGCTTTGCCAGCCATGCCCGTGTCTCCAATGATGTGTGGAAGTGCAGCGCATGATGGCTGCATCATCAAAGTAGCAGAAGATAGCTTCTTTGTCAAAGGTGGTAGTCGATTTGCTGAATAGCGCCTCGGTGCGTTCAGAGCGGAGGCATTTGACGGACGCCTTCAGTTCCTCAGGCCACCTCTGGGTTGCCATACGGTCGCGATCGACCACCATCGCTCTGTCGTCGCGAGAGGTTTTGAATAAGTGATCGGCGGGTCAAATCGGCAGTCAGTCCGCCCACGTTCACGATCGTTCTTGACCGAAGCGTTACCGAGGAAGGCGATCTGCAGACCGCTAACCGCCAAAAAATGGCGGAAACCCTGGTGACCCCTACGGGAATCGAACCCGTGTTTTCGCCGTGAGAGGGCGACGTCCTAGACCGCTAGACGAAGGGGCCGCGGGCTGGCAGCCAGACGCATCCTGGTGATCCCTACGGGACTCGAACCCGTGTCTTCGCCGTGAAAGGGCGACGTCCTAGGCCACTAGACGAAGGGACCACGGGGTGGATACGCTGGCGAACAGCACCGGCGCGATTACGAAGGGCGGCGCGGTGGGTCAAGGGGAATGAGCGAGCCAGTGATCATTCGCGCCGCGGCCGCCGCCGACCTGCCCGCTCTCCACGCGCTGATCGAACGCGCCTATCGCGGCGAGGCGGCGCGGGTCGGCTGGACGCATGAGGCCGATCTGGTGGCGGGCACCCGGCTCGAACCCGGAGAGCTGGCCGCAGCCCTCGTCGACCCGGCCGTTCGCCTGCTGAGTGCGACATTCCAACGCGAGCCGGTCGGTTGCGTGCAGGTGACGCGGTGCGGCCCGGCGCGCGCGTATCTGGGCCTACTCACCGTCGACCCGATGCGCCAGGCGAGCGGGCTGGGTGCCCGGTTGCTGGCGAGCGGCGAGGCGGCGGCGCGAGCGCTCGGTGCCGATACGATCGAGATGACCGTGGTCGATCTCCGCACGGAGCTCATCGCCTGGTACGAGCGGCGAGGTTATCGCGTGACGGGAGAGCGGCGGCCGTTCCCCGTGCCGGCGCTAAGGCGGGTCGAGTTCGTCGTGCTGGAGCGGGTGCTCGACTGACCGGCGGGTGGCTTCCTCACTACGCTCACGCCCAGGCGGCGTCGTCCAGATGAAGTTCCGCCTCGCCACGGCCGCTCCAGTCGTCGCGCTTTACCCGGCCCGCCAGCCACAGCGCGCGGTCGGGGCGGGCGGCGAGGAGCTCCGCGCCCAGCGGCGTGTCGGCGACGCGGAAGGCGACTGCCTTCAGCCGACCGCCCTCGCGCCCGGCGACGATCAGGCGGACGTGGTTCTCGCCCACCCGGTCGGCTTTCACCACGGAGACCGGACCGACGGCCAGGCGCGGCTGCGGCCAGCCCATGCCATACGGGCCGGCGCCCTCCAGCGCGTCGGCGAGGTCGCCGGTCACGCCGCTGGCCGTCACCAGGGCGTCGAGAGTCAGCGCACGCTCGGCCGACGAGCTCGCCACGCCGTTCGCCAGCCGGTCGTGCAGGAACGCCGCGAAGTCGGCCAGCCGCTCGGGCCGCGCGGTCAGCCCGGCTGCCATCGCGTGACCGCCGCCGGCGATCAGCAGCCCCTCGTCCTTGGCCGCCAGCACGGCGGCCCCCAAATCGACGCCGGGCACCGATCGGCCGGACCCCTTGGCGAGGCCGTCGTCGGTCAGCGCCACCACGATCGCCGGCCGCCCGAGCCGCTCCTTGAGGCGAGCGGCGACGATGCCGATCACGCCGGGATGCCAGCCCGCGCCGCTCACCACGGCGACGGCCCGGTCGTCGCCGGCGGTCATCGCCATGGCGGCGTCGAGCACCCCGCTCTCGATCGCGCGCCGCTCCCGGTTGAGATGGTCGAGCTCGGCGGCGATCGCGGCGGCCTCGGCCGGGTCGTCGGTGGTCAGCAGGCGCACACCCAGGTCGGCGCGGCCGACCCGCCCGCCGGCGTTGATGCGCGGACCGAGCGCGAAGCCCAGGTCGGAGCAGGTCGGTGCGCGGTCGAGACCGGCGGCTTCCGCGAGCGCCACCAGCCCCGGATTGCCGCGCCGGCCCATGACCTTCAACCCCTGGGCCACGAAGGCGCGGTTGAGGTCGGTGAGCCGGGCCACGTCGGCCACCGTGCCGAGTGCCACGAGGTCCAGGAGGGGGAGGAGCGAGGGCTCCGGCCGATTCGCGAACCAGCCGCGAGCGCGCAGCGTGCGGATGAGCGCCGCGCCCAGCAGGAAGCACACGCCGACGGCGGCCAGATGCCCGTGCGCCGCGCCGACCTCGCCCTCGTCGAGCCGATTGGGATTGACGAGCGCGTGGGCCACGGGAAGCCGGCTGGCGCACTGGTGATGATCGACGACGACGACCGACAGCCCGGCGGCGGCGGCCCGGTCGAGCGCCTCGAACGCCTGCGCGCCGCAGTCCACGGTCACGCACAGGGTGGTGCCCTCCGCGGCGATCCGCTCCAGCGCCTCACCGCCCGGACCGTAGCCCTCGGTCAGCCGGTCGGGAATGTAGGCCGTGGCGTCGAGGCCGAGCGCGCGCAGCAGTCGGATGAGCAGTGCCGCGGACGTGGCTCCGTCGACGTCGTAATCGCCGAACACCACGGTGCGCTCACCGGCTTCGACGGCGTCGGCGATCCGCGTCGCCGCCGCGTCCATGTCCCGGAACTCCGATGGGTCGGGCAAGAATGCGCGCAGGGTGGGCGCACGATGGCGGTCGAGATCGTGCGCCGGAGCGCCGCGCGAGAGCAGCAGCCGGGTGACCAGATCGTCGGGCCGCGCCGCCCAGTCGCCCGCCTCAGCGCTCCGCCAGCGCCAGGGCTGGCCGGACAGCGAATGGGAGATGTCGAGGGCGGGGGTGGTCACCCGGCCGGCATAGCGCCTCCGCGTGCCGACGGAACCCCGCACACGCCTTCGCGCGTTCCTCCCTCAAAGGAGAGCCCATGAAGTATCTTCACGCCATGCTGCGCGTCCACGAGCCCGAGCCCACCATCGAGTTCTTCAAGCTGCTGGGCCTGGAAGAGGTCCGGCGGATGGAGAATGAGGGCGGGCGCTTCACCCTCATCTTCCTGGCCGCGCCGGGGCAGGAGGGCGTGGCCGAGGTCGAGCTCACCCACAATTGGGACGGGGAGGAGGGTGGCACGGGCCGCGCGTTCGGCCATCTCGCCTTTCGCGTGGACGACATCTACGCCACCTGCCAGCGACTGTCCGACAACGGCGTGACGATCAACCGGCCGCCGCGTGACGGACACATGGCGTTCGTGAAGACGCCCGACGGCGTTTCGATCGAACTGCTTCAGCAGGGCTCGCTGCCGCCTCGGGAACCCTGGACCTCGATGGCGAACACCGGCTCGTGGTGACGCCGGAGATCGTCGCCGTGCCCGTCCTGTCCGACAACTATGTCTGGCTGATGCACTCCGGCGAAGAGACGGTGGTGGTCGATCCGGGCGAGGCCGCGCCCGTCCTGGCCGCGCTGGCGGAGCGCGGCTGGCACGCCACCGCGATCTGGAACACGCACTGGCATCCGGATCACACGGCCGGCAACGGCGATGTGAAGGCGGCGACCGGCGCTCCGATCACCGGCCCGGCGGCGGAGGCTGCGAAGATCCCGACCCTCGACCGGCTGGTGGCGGGTGGTGATCGCTTTGAGTGGGCCGGGTTGGTCGTGGACGTGATCGACACGCCGGCGCACACCGCTGGCCACATCGTCTTTCATCTGCCGGACGCCGAGGTGGCGTTCGTCGGTGACACGGTCTTCGCCATGGGCTGCGGCCGTCTGTTCGAGGGCACGGCCGAGCAGATGTTCGCGGCCATGCGCGCGTTCGACGCCATGCCCGCCGACACCCGGCTCTACCCGGCGCACGAGTACACGCTCGGCAACGCCCGCTTCGCCGCCACGGCCGAGCCGGAGAACCAAGCCATCGCGTCTCGGCTGGCAGAGGTGACTCGCTTGCGGGAGGAGGGCCGCATCACTCTTCCGACCACGGTGGCGCGGGAGCGCGCCACCAACCCTTTCCTCCGGGCACCTGATGCGGCGGCTTTGAAAGCGCTGCGTACGGCAAAGGACGCGGCCTGAACCAAAGGAAGCGACAACTGTTCTACTGGCTATGACGATGCGCCTCCTTCCCTGCCTCGCCGCCGCAACCTTGTCTGCCTGTTCCACGGCTGGCGGTTCGCCTGTCCCGACTCCTCAGCGGGCGATGAGCGCGCAGGCCGAGCGCCTGCTTGCCGGCAAGGTCGCCGGCGACCCCGTGTCGTGCATCAGCGCCTTCGACGCGGTGCGCCCGGTCGATCTGCCCGGTGGCGGGGTCGCCTACCATCGGTCCAACAGCGAAGCGTATGTGCAGGATTTCGGCGGCACCTGTGACATTCGCAGCAGCGCGGATGTCTATCTCGTCCGCACATCGACGATGACGCAACTGTGTCGTGGCGACATCGCGCAGGCGGTGTCCCGGTTGAACAACTTTCCGATAGGAAGCTGCGTTTATGGCGACTTCATTCCGTATCGGAGTCTAAAGCGGTAAGGGGCTTAACCTGGCGCTTGATGCCTGCCACTTCGAAGCCCTGCTGATCAGCACACATCAGCTTTTGTAAAGCGCGTCGAGCCGATCCTCATAGCGGGCTCGGATGACGTGGCGGCGGATCTTCATTGACGGCGTCATTTCGCCCTGTTCGATCGCGAACGGCTCGTCGGCCAACACGTGACGGCGAACCCGCTCGGTCACCGAAAGCTCCTTGTTCACGCGATCGACCGCCGCGCGCAACGCTGTGCTGAAACCAGCGTCTTGCCTCAACGCCTCCAGGTCGAAGTCGCGGCCGTTCGCCCGCGCCCAATCCGCCGCCCACTCCGCGTCGGGCACGAGCAGGGCCACGACATAGGGGCGCTGGTCGCCGTGGATCATCGCCTGGGCGATCTCCGGCTGAAGGGTCAATATGCCCTCCACTTTTTGCGGCGCGATGTTGTCGCCCTTGTCGTTGACGATCAGGTCCTTCTTCCGGTCGGTGATGACCAGGCGACCGGCGTCGTCCAGATGGCCGATATCGCCCGTGTGCAGCCAGCCGTCGATCAGCACCCGGTCGGTCTCCGCCTGATTGCGCCAATAGCCGTGCATGACGAGTTCGCCGGCGACCAGGATCTCGCCGTCCTCGGCGATCCGGACGTCGACGTTGGGGAGCGGCGGGCCGACCGTCGCCATCTCGACACCGGCGGCGGGGCGGTTGCAGCTGATGATCGGCCCGGCCTCCGTTTGGCCGTAGCCTTGCAGGAGGGGCACGCCCAGCGACTGAAAGAACAGGCCGACCTCCGGGTTGAGCGGCGCGCCGCCCGAGATCATCGCCTTGATCCGCCCGCCGAAACTCGCGCGCGCCTTTCGCTTGACGGTGCGATCCACCAGGAACTGGAGCGGCCAGTCGATGGCGCGGCCGCGACCCTCGGCCCGCCGCTGAGCCAAGGTCAACGCCTTGTTCATGAGCGTGTTGGCAAGTCGTCCGCCGGTCTGAAGCTGCTTGAGCAGGCGCGAGCGCAGCAGCTCGAACAGGCGCGGCACGACCGCCATGATGGTGGGGCTCACCGCCTCGATGTCGCCGGCGAGCTTGTCGAGGCCCTGGCTGTAGTAGATCTGCGCACCCAGCCCGATCGGCAGCCACTGACCCGCGGTGTGCTCGTAGGCGTGGCTCAGCGGCAGGAACGACAGGAAGACCTCCTCGTCCCAGCCGAAATCCTCGAGCACGATGGTGCCTGCGGCGTGGGCGTTGTGCAGGATCATGCCGTGGTGCTGCTCGACGCCGCGCGGGCTGCCGCCGGTGCCGCTCGTGTAGATGATGCACGCGGTGTCGGAGCGTCCGATGCCCGCCACGCGCCGCCGCACGGCATCGCTCGCGTCCGGGCCGCTCGTCAGGTCGGCCCAGTCGTGGACCGCGACCGCGCCCGTCTGTCCGGTGCGCAGCGGCTCCATCGCGATCAGATGGTCGATGTCGGCGCGCAGGACAGCCGGCATGGCGGCGCGCGCCAGCTTGGCCGTCGAGACGACGATCGCCTTGGCGCAGCTGTTGTCCAGAATGTGCTGGTGATCGCGCTCGGTGTTGGTGGTGTATGCGGGCACGGTGACGCAGCCGGCCATGGTGATGCCCAGGTCCGCGATCGCCCACTCGGGCCGGTTCTCGGAAAGCAGCACGACCTTGTCGCCTGGACTCAGGCCGAGTGCCACGAGGCGTTCGGAGAGCGCCGTCGCCTGCCGCCTCGCCTCGGCCCAACTCAGCGACTGCCAGCCCGCGTCCGCTTTGTGCCAGAGGAACGGGACGTCGCTGAGAGCGTCCGCCCGGTCAAGGAACAGCGTCGCCAGATTGGGGCAATCGCGGATCGCGTCCATGGTCGCCTTGTCGCGGGTGAGCGTCACGGCCGGCTGGCTCCATTGGCCACAGCAATCCTCATGGCGCGACCGCCGCGCCTTCCGAACGCGGGTCCGCCGCGCCGATCCAACCGGCCTCGGTGAGCTCGGCCGCGTTCGCCTTGCCGCCCAGCCGGTCGCTCACCACCAGCTTCGTGCCCAGCGCGGCGAGGCCCGGCCGCAGGCGTTCGAGCGACGAGCCTGCCTCCACCACCAGCGCATGGCCGGAGTAGAAGATGTTGGGCGCGGCGATGGCGGCTTGCGCGCTCATGTCCCAGTCGATCCAGGCGATCAGCGCCTTGGCGACTTGAGTGATGATCGTCGGTCCACCCGCCGCGCCGACGGTGAACACCGGCCGGCCGGCCGCGTCGAACACGATCGCGGGCGACATCGACGACATCGGCCGCTTGCCGCGCTGGACCCGGTTTGCGACCAGTTCGCCATCATCCGTCGGATCGAAGGAGAAGTCGGTCAGCTCGTTGTTCAGCACCACGCCGTTCACCACGATCTGGCTGCCGAACACGCCCTCTACGGTCGAGGTCATGGACACGACCGAGTCGGCCGAGTCGATGGCGACGAAGTGCGAGGTGCCGCCCTTCTCCCCCGGCGTGGCGGCGATCCGGGGGAGCGCGCCGGGCGGATCGCCGGGCGGGGTGGCGGCGATGCCACGGGCGGGGTCGATCAGCGCCGAGCGCGCCGCGAGATAACTCGGGTCGAGCAGGCCGGTAACGGGCACATAGGTGAAGCCGGGATCGCCGACGAAGCGCCCCCGGTCGGCGTAGGCGAGACGCATCGCCTGTTCGATCAGGTGCCAGCTCTCCGGCGAGTCCGGACCGAGCTTCGCCAGGTCGAAGCGCGACAGCATCCCCAGCATCCCCAGCACGGTCGTGGCCCCGGACGACGGCGGGCCCATCACGCACACGCGGTATTCGCGATAGGGTGCGCAGAGCCCCGGCCGCTCGATCGCCCGATAGGCGAGGAGGTCGCTGGCCGTCATGTCGGACGGATGTGGGGCGGATCGGACCGCCGCGACGATCGCGCGCGCGTTGGCGCCTGAGTAGAAGGCGTCCGGGCCTTCGTTGGCGATGCGCTCGAACAGGCGGGCGAGCTCCGGGTTCACGACCCGCTCGCCCGCGCGCTTCGGCCGGCCCTCCTGCCAGTAGAGCGCGCGCGCGGCGGGGAAGGCGGCCCAGCCGTCGGCCACGTCGGCGAGCCGCCCCTCCAACGTCTTGTTGACCACGAAGCCGGCGCGGGCGAGCGCGATGGCCGGCTCGAACAGCGCGGCCCAGGGCAACTTGCCCCATTGGTCGTGCGCCAGCTTCATCAGCGCCACGTTGCCCGGCACGCCGACCGACAGCCCGCCGGGGATCGCGACCGATCGCGACAGCGGCGTGCCGTCGGGGCCGAGGAAGCGCGCGGGGTCGGCGGCGAACGGCGCGGTCTCCCGGCCGTCGATGCTCGTGACGCGGCCGCTCGCGGGATCGAAGTGCAACAGGAACCCGCCCCCGCCGATGCCCGACGATTGCGGCTCCACGACGGTGAGCACCAGCAGGGTGGCGATTGCCGCGTCGGTGGCCGTGCCGCCCTGCCGCAGGATCGCCGCGCCCGCCTCCGCCGCGCGCGGATCGGCGGCGGACACCACGCCGGCGGCGCTGGCGGGCTCGCGGGCGAGCGCGGCGACGGGCGAGACGAGGAGCAGGGCGGCGAGGAGGCGGACGATCATGTCAGCGACTCTAGCCGCGATGGCGACCGGGGCAAGATGGGAAGAGGCTTCACCCCACCCATCACTCCCGCTCAGCCCGAGCGGGTTCGGAAGGGATCAGGCACCCGGCACCCCGACCGCCACCGCCTCTCCCACGTCGGCGAAGCCGTCGCGCTCCAGCAGCCGGTCCAGCTCGCGCACGGTGCGCCGCACCAGTCCGGGGCCGCCGAACACCAGCGCGGAGTAGAGTTGGACCGCGCTGGCACCCATCCGCAGGCGCGCATACGCCTCCCGACCCCCGTCGATGCCGCCGACCGAGATCACCGGCAACGCGCCCCCGAGCACCGCCACGAACTCAGCCAGCCGGGCGCGCGCCATCGCCTTGAGCGGCGCACCCGACAGGCCGCCCGCCTCTCCGCCGTGGCGGGAGCGCAGGCCGTCGCGGCTCACCGTCGTGTTCGACACGATCAGCCCGGCCAGGCCGGCCCCCACCGCCGCCCGCGCGATCGCGTCCACCTGCGCGGTGTCGAGATCGGGTGCGACCTTCAGGAACACGGGCGTGTCCTCGGCCGCCTCCATCACCCCGGCGAGCAGCTCGTCCAGGCCCTCGTCTTGCAGCGCGCGCAGGCCGGGCGTGTTGGGGGACGAGATGTTGATGGCGAGATAATCCGCGACGTGGCGCATCGCCGCCGCGCCCGCCCGGTAGTCGGCGTGGCGGTCGGTGGAGTCCTTGTTCGCGCCGATGTTCGCCCCCAGCGGCCCGCGCCGCCGCGCGCGCTCCAGCCGGATCAGGGCCGCCGCGTGGCCGCCGTTGTTGAACCCCATGCGGTTGATGACCGCCCCGTCTTCCGCCAGCCGGAACAGGCGCGGGCGCGGGTTGCCCTCCTGCGCGCGCGGGGTGAGCGTGCCGACCTCCACCGCGCCGAACCCGGCGGCAAAGGCCCCGCGCACGGCCACCCCATCCTTGTCGAACCCCGCCGCCAGGCCGACCGGGTTGGGCCAGTGCAGGCCCGCGATCGTGGTGGCGAGGCGGGGCGAGGTGGGCGGCGCTCGCTCCGGCAGCGCCTTGAGCGCGCCCACCGCCAGTCCGTGCGCCCGCTCCGGCTCCAGCGCCCAGAGCGCGGGACGGGCCAGCTGGTAGAGGCTCAGAAGCGCCTCACCACGCCAAAATAGACGCGGCTGTCGGCCGTGTCGCGGTTGAGGCCGAAGGCGGAGCCCAGGTCCAGCTGCCAGTTGTTCGCCGGTTGCCACGCCGCCGACAACGCCGCGAGCGACTGGGTGGTGCGGCCGAGTGGATCGTCGTCGCGGAAGACCGACAGTTCGGCGGTGACGCCGACGGAGCCCACCCCGTGCGAGACGCCGACGACCGAGCCGAAGGCCAGATGCCGGCCGCTGCCATCCGAGTCCGCCGCCGCATCGACCTCCGGCGTGGCACCGAAGGAGAAGCCGCCGGGCAGCGGCGTGCCGAAGGGGACGAGAAGTGACAAGCTGGTCGTTCCCTGCCCGATCGCGTCGCCGCCGGTCGGCAGGGTCACGCCGGGCATGATCGCCAGCGAGGTGCCGCTGCCGTCGGGGCTCAAGAGATTGCGGCGCACGAACACGCGCAAATCGCCTACGCTCGAGCGGCGCTCCGCGAACGGCCCGAACTCCGTTCGCACGGTGCCGAACGGCGTGAAGGCGACTTGCGCCTCCAACCGGTCGGTGACGCCGACGCGCACGAGCGTGTCGGCAATCTGCACCACGAACGTCTCCACGCCGTCGGACGCATCGCGCGTTCCGTCGGCGAGGCCGGTCTCCACCTGCACGACGCCGGGCGAGAGCGTGCAGGCCGGCGTGCCGAGCCCCGGTCGATCGGCGCAGAAGGGGCGGTCCTGCGCCACGGCGGGCGCGGCGGTCAGGGCGAGCAGGAGGAGGGGGAGGGGGAGGGGGCGCATAGCGAGCCCTTACCCGACCACGCCCCACTTCGTCATCCCCGCGCAGGCGGGGTTCCATGCGCGGCGGCCCAAGCGGCTCCTAAGCTGTCGGACCTCACTCCAGTCCGTCCGTCGGGCGTGTGGATCCCGCCTTCGCGGGGGATGACGGCGGAGGGGCGAGGCGTCGCGCTCCCCGCCGCACCGCACCATCCGCTCTTGCCCCGCACCGCGCGCTGCCCCACATGCCAATCGGACCATTCTACTCCGAAAGCCGCCATGCGCCTCTCCAACCTCGCCGACTACGCCGTCGTCATGCTCGCCGCCGCCGCCCGAATAGGCTGTGGTGCCGACGCGCGCGTGACGGCGACCGAGCTGGCGGGCACCACCAAGGTGCCGCTCGCCACCGCGCAGAAGGTGCTGGGCCAGCTCGCCGCCGCCGGGCTCCTGACCAGCGGCCGGGGCACGCGCGGCGGCTTTGCGCTCGCCCGGCCCGCCGCCGCGATCTCGGTCGCCGAAATCGTCGAGGCGATGGAGGGGCCGATTGCGCTCGCCGGCTGCCTCGGTGAGGCTGAGCAGCCCTGCGCGCTCACCGACCACTGCCTAGTGCGGCCGCACTGGCCGCCCATCAACGACGCCGTTCGCGGCGCGCTCGCGGGGGTTTCTCTCGCTCATCTCTCTGCAGGACCACCATGACCGACAGTCTACTCTCCGACGCCCCCGTCAAGGATCAGGCCGCGCGCGACGCGGTGGACAAGCTCTCCACCTACGAATGGGGCTTCGCGTCCGACATCGAGCAGGAGTTCGCGCCCAAGGGCCTGACCGAGGACACGGTGCGCTACATCTCCGCCAAGAAGGAGGAGCCGCAGTGGATGCTCGACTGGCGGCTGAAGGCGTTTCGCCTGTGGCAGACGCTGGAGGTTCCCGACTGGTCGCGCCTCAACATCGCGCCGATCGACTATCAGGACTCCTATTACTACGCCGAGCCCAAGGCCAAGCCGAAGCTGGGCAGTTTGGACGAAGTCGATCCAGAAATCCTGCGGGTGTACGAAAAGCTTGGCATTCCGATTGAGGAGCAGAAGGTGCTCGCCGGCGTCGAGGGCGCGCGCAAGGTCGCGGTGGACGCCGTGTTCGACAGCGTGTCGGTCGCCACCACCTTCCGCGACGAGCTGGAGCGCGCCGGTGTCATCTTTCGTTCGATCAGCGAGGCGATCCGCGAGTATCCCGACCTGGTCCGCAAGTGGCTGGGCAAGGTCGTGCCACAGCGCGACAACTATTTTGCCACGCTCAACTCCGCCGTTTTCTCCGACGGAACGTTCGTGTACATACCGGAGGGCGTGCGCTGCCCGATGGAGCTGTCGACCTACTTCCGCATCAACGCGGAGAATACGGGCCAATTCGAGCGGACCTTGATCGTCGCCGACAAGGGCAGCTACGTCAGCTATCTGGAGGGCTGTACCGCGCCGATGCGCGACGAGAACCAGCTGCACGCCGCCGTGGTCGAGCTGGTGGCGCTGGACGACGCGGAGATCAAATACTCGACCGTCCAGAACTGGTATCCGGGTGACGAGAACGGCGTCGGTGGCATCTACAACTTCGTCACCAAGCGCGCGCTGTGCCAGGGCAAGAACTCAAAGGTCAGCTGGACCCAGGTGGAGACCGGATCGGCCGTCACCTGGAAATATCCGTCCTGCGTTCTCAACGGAGAGGGCAGCGTGGGCGAGTTCTACTCGGTGGCGCTGACCAACAACCATCAGCAGGCCGACACCGGCACCAAGATGATCCACAACGGCAAGAACACGCGCTCGACGATTATCTCGAAGGGGATCAGTGCTGGCAAGTCCGACAACACTTATCGCGGCCTGGTGAAAGTCGCGCCGGGTGCCGAGGGTGTTCGCAACTTCACCCAGTGCGATAGTCTGCTGTTGGGCGACCAGTGCGGCGCGCACACCGTGCCTTACATCGAAGTCAAGAACCCGACCGCCCAGATCGAACACGAGGCGACCACCAGCAAGATTTCGGACGATCAGCTCTATTACGCCATGCAGCGCGGGCTGGACACGGAGAATGCGGTGGCGTTGATCGTGAATGGCTTCGCGAAAGAGGTGCTGCAGCAACTGCCGATGGAGTTCGCGGTGGAGGCGCAGAAGCTGCTGGGGATTTCGCTTGAGGGGAGTGTGGGGTGAACGGAGTTCATTGGTATGACGCGAACGGTACAGCGGGACATCAATATTCCGAGGTGCGAACGGTTGTAACAGGCAGTGGGCTGACCTCATTTGGATTTGGTTTGGATGAACCCGTCGAGATACCTTCAGGAATTCGCGCAACTGTGCTGTCTGTTGACGAAGAACGTCTGCTAGTTGGACTTGAGTTCGGTGAAGACGTGGAGGGAAACACCTTTGGCAACTATAATTGGACCGATCTCGAATTGTGTTCAGAAATGATTGACTCGTGAATGCTCAACATCGACAATCTCCACGCCGCTATCGGCGACACGCCCATCCTGAAGGGCCTCTCCCTTTCCGGAAACGCCGGTGAGGTACACGCGATCATGGGGCCGAACGGGGCGGGGAGGTCGACCCTCGCCAGCCGAGCAGGAGGACGCTGATGGCCACGCGCTATGACACCGATTTCTACGGCTGGACGCAGGAACAGTCGGCCAAGCTGCGTGCGTTGCTGGTGGATCGCAGTAATCTCGATCTCGACATCGAAAACATTGCGGAGGAGATCGATAGCTTGGGCCGCAGTGACTATCGGCAACTGGTGAGCCGGCTTGAGGAAGTCTGCATTCACCTGCTGAAGCTGCACTACTCGCTGTCGGGTGAGCCCCGCCGTGGATGGAAGAACTCGGTGCGGGGACAGCGCTATCGGTTGGGCAAGCTGTTGGAAGAAAGCCCGTCGCTGAAGCGACGCCTGCCAGAGGCGCTGGTGGCAGGCTATGAGGATGCCCTGCGCCACTTCACTAACGAAAAGCTCATTTCACTCACCATGCCCATGCATCTACCGGGGCTGTCGCCGTTCGACGCGGGCGACTGCCTGACGGACGAATGGTGGCCTGAAACGCGCGGGAGCGACGATGCTTACGATTGACAACCTTCACGCCACCATCGGCGACACGCCCATTCTGAAGGGCCTCTCCCTCACCGTGAACGCGGGCGAGGTGCATGCGATCATGGGGCCGAACGGGGCGGGGAAGTCGACGCTCGGCTATGTGTTGGGGGGTCGGCCGGGTTACGAAATAACCCGCGGTTCCGTAAACTTTGTAAACTTGGACCTGCTGGAGATGGCGCCGCACGAGCGCGCCGCGGCCGGATTGTTCCTGGGATTCCAGTACCCGGTCGAGATCCCCGGCGTGTCCAACGTCCAGTTCCTGCGCGAGGCCGCCAACGCCCAACGCCGGGCGCGCGGCGAGGCGGAGCTGTCCGGCGCTGACTTCCTGCGACTGGCGCGCGAGAAGGCGGCGCTGCTCAAGCTCGACATGGACATGATGAAGCGGCCGGTGAATGTCGGCTTTTCCGGCGGTGAGAAGAAGCGCAACGAGATGGTTCAGATGGCCATCCTGAACCCGCGCCTCGGGATCCTGGACGAGACCGACAGCGGCCTCGACATCGACGCGCTGCGCGTGGTGGGCGATGGCATCAACACGACCATGCGCGCGCCCGACAAGGCGGTGGTGCTGATCACGCACTATCAGCGGCTGCTGGACGTGGTGGAGCCGGACTTCGTCCATGTGCTGGCGGATGGACGGATCACGCGGA
>JAABUN010004562.1_pt1 | contig 18648 bp, 17 predicted proteins | sample 5559311 | NCBI WGS metagenome assembly JAABUN01 (sample SAMN10711877, study PRJNA513370) | rock metagenome | isolation source: Antarctica rocks | place: Antarctica: Victoria Land, Siegfried Peak sud | reverse complement strand
CCTCTCCCGGAGGGAGAGGGGGACGTGAAGCATTGCGTTGACTTTCGGGCGTCCCGCATTCCACAGTCCTTGCTTCCTTGGCAGCCGGCATCGGGCCGCGTGGCCCGGGAAGCCATTGGTCCGAGGTGCAAGTCCTAAAATGATCGCCGCCCTGATGCCGACGTACAACCGTGCCGACCTCGCCTTCGAGCGGGGCGAAGGTGCCTGGCTGTTCGCGACGGACGGGCGACGATTCCTCGATTTCGGCTCCGGCATCGCCACCAGCTCCCTCGGGCACGGCCATCCGCACCTGGTGCGCGCCATCGCCGACCAGGCGGGCCGGGTGATGCACACCAGCAACCTGTATCGCGTGCCCGGCGCCGAGCGGCTGGCCGCGCGCTTCGTCGAGGCGACGTTCGCCGACAGCGTGTTCTTCTGCAACTCGGGCGCCGAGGCGAACGAGGGCATGGTGAAGATGATGCGCCGCGCCATGCACGACGCCGGCAAGGGCGACCGCTACCGCGTCATCTGCTTCGACGGCGCCTTTCATGGCCGCACCCTGGCGATGCTGGCGGCCACGGGCAACAAGAAGTACCTGGCCGGGTTCGGGCCGGAGGTAGACGGCTTCGACCACGTTCCGTTCAACAACATGAACGCGCTCCGCGACGCCATCGGCCCGCACACCGCCGGCATCCTGATCGAGCCGGTGCAGGGCGAGGGCGGCATACGCCCGGCGTCGCTGCAGTTCCTGCGCGACCTGCGCGCCACCTGCGACGAGTTCGGCCTGATCCTGGGCCTGGACGAGGTGCAGTGCGGCATGGGGCGCACCGGCAAGCTGTTCGCGCATGAGTGGGCGGACATCGAGCCGGACGTGATGAGCATCGCTAAGGGCATCGCCGGCGGCTTCCCGATGGGCGCCGTGCTGGCGAAGGAGTGGGTGGCGAAGTCCCTGGTCGCCGGCACGCACGGCACGACGTTCGGCGGCAATCCCTTGGCCTGCGCGGCGGCGAACGCCGTGCTGGACGTGGTGCTGGCGCCGGGCTTCCTGGCGGACGTGGACCGCAAGGCCCGCCGGCTGTGGTTCGCGTTGGAGGACGTGGTGCGCGGCAACCCGGCGGTGCTGGAGGACGTGCGCGGCGCCGGGCTGATCCTGGGGCTGAAGGCGGTGGTGCCGAATGGCGAATTGCAGCAGGCGTTCATGGCGGAGGGGTTGCTGACGGTCGCCGCCGGGGACAACGTAGTGCGCCTGGTGCCGCCGCTGGTGCTGACGGACGCGGACGTGGACACGGCGGTGGAGATGATCCGCCGCGGCGCGCGCCGCTGCCTGCCGTCGCCGCTGTCGGCTGCTGCGAAGTGAGCGCGGCGCTCCGCAGCGCGCCGCCCTTCCCTGAGGGGGAGGGCGACCCGCCGCGGCACTTCCTGGACCTGCGCGATTTCGACGGGGCGACCCTGCGCGGGATGCTGGACGTGGCTGCGGGCTACAAGGGCGCGGGGCGGCTGCCGTCCCGACCCTTCGCGGGCCAGACCCTGGCGATGATCTTTGAGAAGCCGAGCACGCGCACCCGCGTCAGCTTCGAGGTGGCGATGCGGCAGCTTGGCGGGGACGTCATCAACCTGTCCGCCCGCGACCTGCAGATCGGCCGCGGGGAAACGGTGGCCGACACCGCCCGGGTGCTGTCCCGCTACGTGGACGCCATTATGCTGCGGACCAACGACGCGGCGAAGCTGCACGAGATGGCGGAGCACGCGACGGTGCCCGTCATCAACGGCCTGACCGACCGCAGCCATCCCTGCCAGTTGATGGCCGACGTGATGACGTTCGAGGAGCATCGCGGCCCCATCGCCGGGCGCGTGGTGGCCTGGTGCGGCGACGGCAACAACGTGGCGTGCAGTTGGATCGAGGCGGCGGTGCGCTTCGGCTTTACCCTGCGCATCGCCTCGCCGGAGCCGCTGCGCCCGCCGGCGCACCTGCTGGACTGGGCGCGCGGCCAGGGCGCCCGGATCGAGGTGGTGGACGACCCCGTGGACGCGGTGCGCGGCGCGGCCTGCGTCGTGACGGATTGCTGGGTCAGCATGGCCGACGACCCGGCGGAGTCCCGGCACAACCTGCTGGCGCCCTACTGCGTGACGCCCGCGCTGATGGCGCAGGCCGCGCCGGACGCGCTGTTCATGCACTGCCTGCCGGCGCACCGCGGCGAGGAGGTCATGGCGGAGGTGATAGACGGCCCGCAATCCGTGGTGTTCGACGGGGCGGAGAACCGGCTGCACGCGCAGAAGGGCATCCTGGCCTGGGCGCTGGGCGCGCGGTGACGTTGGCGAAGGGTGCCATGGCGTGACGTTGGCGAGGGATGCCGCATCATGGTGACGGCGGAGAGTGCCGCGTCGTGACGGAGGAGATCGCGGCGACGCCGGGTTGGGTGGACGGGCGGCTGGACGAGTTGTTCGCGGCACTGCCGGCAGGCGAGGCCGTGGCGTCCGCACGCGACGCCTATGCCGATTGCCTGGCGGGGCAGAAGGAGCCGGTCGCGCCGTCCGACGACCTGGGCACCGAGTTCGGCGGCTGCCGCGCCCGGCTGCGCGCCGCCCTAGCTGCGGCGGACGTGACGGGCGATGACTGGACCAGGCTGAATGCGGCGCTGGAGGCGCTCGAAGCCGAGGTCGCCGCCGAAAGCTGAGACCCGCTTGCCTGCTCCCTCTCCCTCTGGGAGAGGGTCGGGGTGAGGGAAGCGGCAAGCGCAGGCTGCCGGCCTGGCAGACCGTTCCCGAAAGCGCAGAGGTCCGTGCTGGTGGCCTCCCTCACCCCGGCCCTCTCCCGGAGGGAGCAGGGAGCGGACTCTGTTTTCGTCCATCATCCTTTGCAGCCAGGGCACTCCCCCATGACCGGACCAGCCGCCGGGCGCATGCCCTGGTGGGCCTGGTTCTGGCCGGTCCTGGCCTGCGCCGTCCTGGGGGCAGCCTTCGCCGCCGGCCTCGGCACGCCGCTGTCCATCCTGGCCGCCGTCGCCCTGATCGCCACGGTGTTCGCCGCCGTCTGGCACGCCGAGCTGGTGGCGCACCGGATCGGCGAGCCGTTCGGCACCCTGGTGCTGGCCGTCGCGGTCACGGTGATCGAGGTGGCTCTGGTCGTGTCCGTCATGCTGTCCGGCGGGCCGGACAAGGCGGCGCTGGCGCGGGACACGGTGTTCGCCGCCGTCATGCTGGTGTGCAACGGCGTGGTCGGAGCCTGCCTGCTGGTGGGCGGGATGCGCCATGGCCGGCAGGGCTTCCAGGTGCAGGGCGCCAGCGCGGCGCTCGCGGTGCTGGCGGCGCTCACGATCCTGACCCTGGTGCTGCCGAACTACACCACCAGCACGCCGGGGCCGGTGTTCACCGCGGCGCAACTCGGCTTCGTCGGCGTGGTGTCGTTGCTGCTGTACGGCGCCTTCGTGTTCGAGCAGACCGTCCGCAGCCCCGGCGACTTCCTGCCGGACGAGGCGGAGGACCACGGGCCGCCGCCCTCCGACCGCCTTGCCCTGGCCAGCGCCGGGCTGCTGGCCGTGTCGCTGGCGGCCGTCGTCGGGCTGGCAAAGGCGCTGTCCCCGGCGATGGAGGCCGGCATCGGCCGTGCCGGGGCGCCCAAGGCGGTGATCGGCGTCGCCATCGCAGCCCTCGTGCTGCTGCCGGAGGCGCTGGCGGCGGTGCGGGCGGCGCGGGACGACCGGCTGCAGACCAGCCTGAACCTGGCGCTCGGCTCGGCGCTGGCCAGCATCGGGCTGACGATCCCCGCGGTGGCCCTGGTGTCCATCGTGCTGGGCGTGCCGCTGACCCTGGGGCTGGACCCGAAGGAGACGGTGCTGCTGGCGCTGACTTTGCTAGCCGGGGTGGTGACGCTGGGGACCGGGCGGACGACGGTGCTGCAAGGCGCCGTCCACCTGGTCATCCTGGTGGTGTTCCTGTTCCTGTCGGTGGTGCCGTGAGCCACCGCTCGGCCTCGGTCCAGGTCGGCGCGGGATAGCCGTCATGGGTCCGCAGCCGGGTTTCCGTGAAGCCCAGCCGGGCGAACAGGCGGCGGTTGCCCGGCAGCGCCAGGCGGACGCCCAAGTGCAGGCGCGGCAGGCCGCGGCGCCGGGCCTCGGCCTCCGCCGCCTGCATCAGCGGCCCGGCCAGGCCGCGGCCACGGTGCGACGGATGCACGGCCAGGCGCCCGATATACAGCCCGCCGTCCCGCTCCGACCACAGGATGCAGGCGGCAGCGCCGTCCGCCAGGGCGCCGCCGCCCGATGCAAGATGAGTGCGTATGCTGTCCGCTGTTTCCCGCAAGGCGCTTGGCGCGGGGTCGAGCGGAATGGGGATGGCGGCGAAGGCGAGGCGGATCAGGGCGGCGGCGGCCTCCGCATCGCCGGGAACCATGGGCCGGATCATGCGGGCCGCCGGGACAGGAAGCCGTGCAGCATGAAGGCCGGCACCGCCACGGCGGATAGCATGGCGGCGGCGACCAGCGCCCCGGCCGGGTCGCCCGCCAGGTCGGCCGCGCGCCCGCACATCGCCGGCAGCAGCGCCCCGCCGGCGTAGTAGATGGCATAGAACAGCCCCATTCCCACCGCCCGGTTCTCCGGCCGGGCCGACAGGGTGCCGATGCCGATGATGACCCCGGCGTGCAGCGACGCCACCGTGCCGAACAGCAGGCCCCACAACAGCGGCCAGTCCAGCACCGCCGGCCCGGCCACGGCCAGGACGCCCGCCGCCGTCCCCGCCAGGAACACCGGGCGGTTGCCGAACCGCGCCGCCAGCGCGCCGCCCAGCACGGTGGCCGGCAGGTTGCACCAGGTCGCCACCGTCAGCACCAGCGCCAGCAGCCCCGGCGAATGCCCGCGCGCCGCCAGCACGGAGGGCATGTAGGACAGGAAGCCGTAGTAGCCCGCGTTGTAGGCCGTCCACATCACCCCGGCGACCATCACCAGCCCGCATTCCCGCCGGGACGGCAGCGCCCAGGCCGGGCCAGCGTCGGGATGCGCCCGCTCGGCGCTGGCCAGGAACAGCAGCAGCGCCAGGGCGGACAGGCCGGCGCCCACGGCGAACATGCCGGGCCAGCCCAGGGCGCGCACGACGGGGCCATGCGTCAGCTCCACCAGGCCGACACCGACCGGGAAGGCGCCGACCACCAGGCCCATGACCGGCAGGAACGCCTTGCCGGGGAAGCGGTCGCCGATCATCTTGCCCTGCATTACCACCAGCATGACCGCGCCGGCCCCCGCCAGCGCCCGTCCGGCGCCGATGCCCGCCGGCCCGCCGGCCCCAGCGCACAGCATGGCGCCCAGGGTCATCAGCGCCAGGCCGCCGCCGACCACCAGCCGCTCCCCGTAGCGCCGGCCCAGGAGGCCGCCCGGCAGCGCCACCAGGATGCCCGGCGCCATGTATAAGCCGATCAGCCCGCCCAGCGCGGCGTAGCCCAGCCCGAACCGCTCCAGCAGCTCCGGCCCCAGGCTGGCGAGCGACTGGAACTGGTAGCCGAACGCCACCCGCGCCAGCGACACCGCCGCCACCAAGGCCCATCGCCGCCCGGCTGCCCTGCTCCCGGCTGCCTGATCTCTGACCGCCTGACTCCCGGCTGCCCGATCCCCGGCTGCCCGGTTCTCGGCTGCCCGGTTCTCGGCTGCCCGGTTCTCGGCTGCCCGGTTCTCGGCTGCCCGGTTCTCGGCTGCATGGTTCCCGGCTGCCTGATCCCGCACATCGCTCATCCGGCGGACCCTACGGCACGGCAGCGGCACCGGACAGGTTCACCTCTGCACGGCTGCTCCCTACATAAGGGGCATGACAACGAACCCTGCCTTCCTGGACAGCAACCGGCCCGACGTGCCCGACATCGTCGTGCCGCGCGGCATCACCCCCTTCTACCTGCCGGGCCGGCCTGTGCGCGGGCGCCTGGTGCGGCTCGGCCCGCTCGCCGACGCGCTGCTGACCCGGCACCAGAACCACCCTGTCGTGACGGCGCTGACCGGCCAGGCCCTGGCCCTGACGGCGGCGCTGGCGACGGCGCTGAAGTTCCGCGGCTCGTTCAGCCTGCAGGCCAAGGGCGACGGCGCGCTGCCGATGCTGCTGGCCGACTGCACCGAGTCCGGCGCCCTGCGCGGCTACGCGCGGGCGGACGCCGACAAGCTGGCGGCGCTGCTGGCCGCGGACGAGGCCCCGTCCGCCGCCGCCCTGCTCGGCCACGGCTACCTGGCGTTCAGCGTGGACCAGGGGCCGGACCGCGAGCGCCACCAGGGCATCGTCAGCATCGAGGGCGACAGCCTGGCCGACATGGCGCTGCACTACTTCCAGACCAGCGAGCAGTTGCAATGCACCGTCCGCCTGGCCTGCGCCCGCACTCCGCTGGGCTGGCGGGCCGGCGCGCTGATCCTGGAGCGCGTGGCGCGGGAAGGCGGCCTCGACGCCGAGATGGACCTCGACGCCCAGGCCGAAAGCTGGCGCACCGCGACGGCGCTGGCCGCGACGCTCAAGGAAAGCGAGCTGCTGGACGACACGCTGCAACCGGACCGGCTGCTGTATAACCTGTTCGGCACCGAGGGCGTGGCGGCGGACCGCAACCGCGCCCTGGCCTATGGCTGCCGCTGCTCCCGGGCGCGGCTGTCGGGCATCCTGGAGACGTTCCCGGTGGACGACCTGGATCATATGGCGGTGGGCGGCGACATCGTGATGACGTGCGAGTTCTGCAACCTGGACTTCCGGTTCGGGCGCGACGAGGTCAGCGGCAAGATGGCGGAGGGCTAGGGTGCGGCGCCGGGCCGCCCTGCTGCTGCCGCTGCTGCTTGCGGCGGGCTGCACGGGGGACGACCCGCCGCCGCGCATGGATGCCGGGCCGCTGCGCTACGACCACCTGACGCCGCTGCGGCTGAACGTCGGCGCGGTGGACGTGCCGGATGCGCCGCCGCCGGGGCCGCTGGATTCGCAAAACCCGTCGCCGCCGGGCCAGGCGCTGCGGCGGATGGCGCTGGACCGCATCGGCGCGGGCGGCAGCACGGGGCGGGCGGTGTTCGCCATAGACGACGCGAGCATCGTGCAATCCGGCAGCGGCCTGGCGGGCGTGATGGCCGTTCACCTGGACATCCTGGCGGCGGATGGCGGACGCGCCGCCTTCGCCGAGGCGCGCGTGACCCGCCAGGCGTCCCTGCCCCGCGGTGCCGGCCTGCCCACCGCGTTGCAGGACATGACGCGCGCGATGATGGACGACATGAACGTGGAACTGGAGTTCCAGGTGCGCCGTGCCCTGCGCGGCTGGCTGCAATCGGCGGAGACGGCGCCCGCCCCTGCCCCGGTGCAGCAGGAGGACCTGGGGGCGCCGGGACGGCCCGCCGCGGCCATACCATCCCGGAGGCCGCCTCCTCCGGTGGGGACGGCCGCGCCGGACAGCTAGGGCGGCCTCCTGCGGCACCGGCTTCCTTGCCGAACCTGGCCGCAGGCCCATCCGCAAAGCCGTAAACACGATCTGGCAACGCAGGCATTGCCGCGTCCGGCCCGCCGGCCTATCTCGGCGTCAGCGGGACAGGCGCCGAACCCGGCAGGCAAGCTTGAACGGCCCGCCGCCTCAAGCGTTACCACATCTTCGCCGCATTGCGGGTTCAGGGGATCGCCGTGGATACACATAGCATCAGCCTGCCCCTCCCAGAGCCTGAGGCGCTGCATCGCATCGTCCACCAGGTCCTTGCCGGAGGTGATGCGGTCGTAGCTGCGGATGTCGGTGCCCGCGCCTTGCTGGACGAGGCGGCGAAGGAGCTGGCAGGGCTGCGCTGCCGGGTGCTGCGCGTTTCGGCGGAGGCGCCGGGTGGGCTGAGCCTGTCCGGCGTGATGGCGCAGATCACTGCGCGGCCGGACCTGGACGCCCATGACGACGAAGTGCTGGAGCGCGGGTTCCAGGTGCTGACGGTCCTGGACGCGGAGTGCGACTGGATCGTGCTGCTGGTCAACGATGCCCAGGCGCTGCAACGGACCGCGCTGCGCTACCTGCAATTCACCTGCCGCGCTGCGCCCATGCTGCGGCTGGTGCTGGCCGGGGAGCAGGGGTTGCCTGACGTGATGGAGGAGGACGAGATGGCGTTCCTTCGCACTCGTCTGGCCGCCAGCCCGCTGATCCGCGTGGCCCGCCCGCCGACTGCGCCCATGCCGGTTGCAGCCGTTGCAGCAGCGGCCAAGGCGGTGCAGCCAGTGCCGCTCCCTTCATCAGAGCCGCAACCCGTGCCGCCCGGTCCCGTCCTGTCCGGTCCCATCCTAGCCGGTTCCTTGCTGCCGGGGCAGTCAGCTGGCGCCGGGCTGCCCGGCACCGCCCAGGCCGCGCCTTTGCTGCCGCTTGCCGAAGCTGCAAAGGCCGTGTCCTTGCAGGCCGAGCCATCCGCGCGCCCAGCCAAGCTGTCCCGGCGCCGCTCGCCGGCCGTCTGGATAGGTCTTGGCATGGCCGCCTCCGTCGCAGCCGGCGTGCTGATCGGCCGGCAGGACTGGCCTGCCGCCGTGTCCCAGCCTGCGCCGGAAGCTGCGCTGCCAACTGCGCCCGTGCGGGCAGCACCCGCCGCCGCGGAGCCGCAACGTCCCCAGGTGCAGCCGCAGGCTGCAACGCCGAGGGCTGCGATGCCGGGCCGGACGGCAAACCAGGGCCAGGCGGCCGTTCCCGCGCCTGCAACGGATGCGGCAGCGCCACCTGCGCCCGTGCCGAATGTGCCTGCCGTCGCAGTGTTTCAACGTCCCGATGTGCAGCCCCAGACTGTGACGCCCGGCCAGGGGACCGTTGCCGCACCTGCGCCGTCCCTGGTGCCCGCACCGCTCCCCATGCAGCCGCCATCGAGCCACACTGTATATCCCCGGGCAGCTGGAGAGGCCCTAGAGGGTCCTGCCATGCGGCCACCGGCGCCGGCCACCGGCGCTGGCCAGGTTCCCGCCCAAGCCGACGCAGCGCCCGCCCGGCCCCGGCCGGTCGTGCAGGCACGGCCGGTGGAGGCGCGGCCCCGGGAGCCTGCCGCGTCCACCCGCTTTTCGCGGCGCCCCAACGAGGCGCCCGACGCCAGCGCGTCTGACTTCCGCCCGAGCGAACCCCGCGAGCGTGCGGCGGCTGGCAGGTGGGAAACGCCCTATGCGCCTCCGGCTGCTGTGCCGCCGGCGTGGCAGCCGTCCTCTGCCGCACCTTGGAGCAGGACAGGAGAGGGATCTATCGTCGGTACTTACACGACCGATCAGAACGGCGTCCGGACCTTCCGCTCCACGCAATGACGCCGCAGGACCCGGTCCCGCACCGCCACACACCCCGGAGTGCAGACATGAGAATGCAGAAGAGAGTGCGGCTTGCGGCCTTGGCCGTCCTGCTGGTGGCGGCGCCGGCTGTCGCGCAGCCCTTCATCCTGAAGCTGCAGCCGGAGCGGCAGGAGGCGCAGCCGCAGCCATCGCCGGCCCCGGTCGCCCCTCCCCAGGCCGACGCCGCTCCGGAAGCCGGCCCGCCGCAAGACGGCCAGCCGCCCGCTGCCGCCGGCACCGCGAGCGGCACGGAAGGCAGTGGAGCGAACGCGCCGCAAGCCGGGTCCGCGCCTCAGCCGGCGTCGCGCTGACGCGCTGTTAGTGCAACCGGCCGGGGCAGGCTCCCGGCCGGGGCCTGCTCATATCCAGTGCGCGGGGATCCAGGTCTCCGCAGAGCCGGACCGCTGCCAGTAGCCGTCCTGCCAAAGCGTGCCATGGCCGGCACGATCCACCCACTCGCCCTTGGTCCAGGCATAGTTGGCCCCGGTCCATTCGTAGTGGCCCGGCCGCCAGATCAGAGCGATGCGGGACGATGGGGGTGCCGGCACATCCTCGGCCAAGACCGGCGGCACAGGCGGGTAGGACGAGTTTGACCTCGCGCAGCCCTGCAGCATCACGGCGCAGAACACGAAAGTGGCAATCAGGCGCATTATGTCTGGTCTCCTGCAGGATATAAAGCAAAGGCGCGAAAAGGGTTTCCAGGCGGGGTCGTGACCTGGCCCGGCTGGGCTTGTGCATGCCTGGACCCGGGCGCCCCTGCCGGACCGGACCCGTTCAGGCCATGTCATCGGCCATGTCGCCGGCCATGTCACCTGCCATCTGTTCCGGCCGGCTGGGCCATCGTGCGGAGCGCACGGCAACCCAGGAGATACCGGGCGCCTTGCCGCTTGTGAGTTCTTGTGCCGCAAGGGCGGCTCGCGGGGATGGGTGGGAGCCGGTTATGCCCTGTGGCGAGAATCTTGGCCTGCACCTGGCAGCGGACGGCGTAGGGCGGATCAGCGCAGCGCCATCCGCCATAGGGCGGTGCTGCGGACGTTGGCGCGAGGCGCTGGCACCGTCCCACCCTGCAGGCGCGGCACGCCGCAACAGGCCGGAACTCATGGCGCCGGAACTCAGGGCGGTTGGCGTCACGTCCTATGACCGTTGATGCCGGCCACTGCGCTGCGGCTTGCCGCGGATCGGCCTGCGCGACGTCGCTTCAGGCTGCGTACTTTACAGTGCAGCCGTAGGCCCGGGTAGCCGGGTCAGGCGCCGGACGGCCAGCGGCCATCGCCTTCAGGGCCTCGCGTACGTATGGCTTGGCGCGGGCCAGGTCCTCGTCGCGGGTCGAGGCGATGCTGTCCGCACCGCCCATGTAGCCCAGCACGCCATCCCCGCCGACGATGAACATATGCGGCGTCACCTGCGCGCCGTACAGGCGGCCGAGGTCGCCGCGGGGGTCGAGCAGCACATGCGCCGGGGCGGCGTTACGCGTCCGCGTCAGCTCGGCGGCGCGCGGCCCGTCCGCGGCGCCCTGCTCGCCGGGGGCGGAGCTGATGACCGACAACCAGACCGCGCCAAGCCCGGCGGCCTCGCGCTGCAACGCCTGCATGGCGCCGGTGCGATACCATTTCTGCACGAACGGGCAGCCGTCGTTGGTCCATTCCAGCACCACCGGCCGCCCGCGCAGCGCGGACAGGCGGACGGGCCGGCCGTCGCTGCCGGTCGCGGTGAAGTCCGGCGCCGGCGCGGCGATGCGCGGCGCAGCCTGCCCGGCACTTGGCAGGACCAAGCTGCCGGCGGCGGCGAACAGGGTGCGGCGGTTCAGCATGGCGTCAGCCTCCGGTGTTGTTGAGTTGGCCCAGCACGGCAGCCTCGGTCAGGATTTGCGGCAGCACCGTCGGCGTGCCCCCTCCTGCCGGGTAGAACACATAGAGCGGCACACCGTCGCGGCCATGCTCGCGCAGGTAGGCGGTGATGGCCGGGTCGCCGCGGGTCCAGTCTCCCTTAAGGTAGGCGACCCCTCGGGCGGCGAAGGCGTCGCGCACGGCGGCAGGCGCCAGGGCCACGCGCTCGTTGACCAGGCAGGACACGCACCAGGCTGCGGTCATGTTGACGAACACCGGGCGGTTCTCCGCCCGCAGGCTGGCGAGGCGCGCGGCGGTGTATGGCTCCGTGCCCTCCGCCGGGGCAGCTTGGGCCTGGACCGCGGGCGACGCGCCCAGCGCAGGCAGCAGGGCGGCGGTAAGGACCACGGCGGCCAGCGCCGCACCGCGGCCGAGCCAGCGCCCGCCGGACGCCTGCGCCAGCCCGTAGGACCATCCGGCGAAGCCGACCAGCAACAGCCCACCCAAGGCCGCCAGCACGCCGTCCGGCCCGGCCTGCTGGCTGATGACCCAGACCAGCCAGGCCGCGGCGGCATACATTGGGAAGGCCAGCACGCCGCGCAGCACGTCCATCCAGGCGCCGGGCCGCGGCAGCAGCCGCGCCGCGCCGGGCAGCAGGGCCAGCAGCGCATAGGGCGCAGCCAGGCCCAGGCCCATCGCCAGGAACACCAGCAGGGTCACGGCCGCGGGCGCCGCCAGCGCCGCCGCGATGGCCGCGCCCATGAACGGCGCCGTGCAGGGCGTCGCCACCAGCACCGCCAGCGCCCCGGTTGCGAAGCTGCCGGCATGGTCGCCGCGCGACGCCAGCCCCTGTCCCGCCCCGGCCAGCCGTCCGCCGACCTGGAACACCCCGGACAGGTTCAGCCCCACCCCGAACAGCACCCACGCCATCGCGGCGACGAAGGCCGGCGACTGGAACTGAAAGCCCCAACCCGCCGCGCCGCCCGCCGCCCGCAGCGCCAGCAGCGCCCCGCCCAGCGCACCGAAGGCGACCATGACGCCCGCGGTGTAGGACAGGGCGTGCCGGCGCACCTCGCCCAGGGCCGCACCGGACAGGCGGGCCAGCGACATCGCCTTCATCGCCAGCACGGGGAACACGCAGGGCATCAGGTTCAGGATCAGGCCGCCCAGCAGCGCGAACAGCAGGGCCTCCGCCAGCGGCACGGCGGGCGCGGCAGCCGGACCGGCGGCGCCTGGCGCGGCCTCGACCGCCAGGAAGCTCTCCTGCCCGCCGGGGTCGCGCAGAACCACCGTGCCCGCCAGCCCGGCCGCCGCGGCGAAGCCCTGGCCGGGCTTCAGGACGAGCGAGACCTCGCCATCCCCTGCCACCAGCCGTTGCGGCGCGGCGTGCTCCACGCCGCCCCAGGCCGCCGGGAAGAACCACGCATCCCGCACCGTCGCACCTGACAGCCCGGCGCCGCGCAGCGTCAGCGTGCCATCCGGCGCAACCGACGCCGCGAACGGCGAGGGCCGGGGCAGCCGCGCGTCGGCCGCGGCGAACAGCGGCGCTTCCCCCGAGGGCGCCGGGGTGCCCGGCGGCAGGTCCAGGGTGAAGCGCCCCTCCTCCGGGACGCAGATCTTCTCGCACACCAGCCAAGTCGCCGACGCCTCGACCCGCAGCGGGTCCGGGCCGGGCGTCACCGCCACGGGCAGCAGCACTTCCCCGGTGTAGCCGTAGGTCATCAACGGCCCCTCCGGCAGACGGACCGGGGTTGGCCATTGCAGGTCACCGGCAGCGGCGCCGGGCGGCAGGGTCAATTCCAGCTCGGCCGGCACGCCGGCATCGCCGGGGTTGCGCCAATAGGTGTGCCAGCCCGGCGCCAGGCGCAGGCGCAGGCCCAGGCGCAAGGGCTGGCCGGCCCGAACTGCATCGGTGTCGGACACCAGGGTCACAGTCGCGCGGCTGCTGCGGACCGGCGCGCTTTCCCCGGCGCGGGCCGGCGTCCAGGCCGGGGCCGCGATCAGGAGCAGCACCAAAGTCAGCCGGATCATGCTCGGCCCCTGCTTCGTCCACCATGCTCGCATCATGCATCATATAAGGGAGCCGCCGGGCAAAGCGCCACTTCGCATCCGGCCCACCCCGCATCCAGCCCGCCTTGCGTCCGGCTCACTTTGCGTCCGGCTCACTTTGCGTCCGGCCCACTTTGCGTCCGGCCCACTTTGCAGCCAGGCCACTTTGCATATGGCCTGGGCATACGGCCTGGGCCGGGCTACCTCGTGGCGGGATGCTGCCAGACCTGCCCGTTGCCGACGCGTTGCCGGCCCTGCTCGCCGTGCTGGCGGGGGGCGGCAACGCCGTGCTGGTCGCCCCGCCCGGCGCCGGCAAGACGACGCTGGTGCCGCTGGCGCTGCTGGACGCCCCCTGGCGCGGCGACGGCCGCATCCTGGTGCTGGAGCCGCGCCGCCTCGCCGCCCGCGCCGCCGCGACCCGCATGGCGTCCCTGCTGGGCGAGGAGGTGGGCGGCCTCGTCGGCTACCGCACCCGGCTGGACAGCGCCGTGTCCGCCCGCACGCGGATCGAGGTCGTGACGGAGGGCCTGCTGGTCCGCCGCCTGCACGGCGACCCCACCCTGGACGGCGTCGCCGCCGTGCTGCTGGACGAGGTCCACGAACGGGCGCTGGAAGCCGACCTGGCGATGGCGCTGTGCCTGGACCTGCAACGTGTGCTGCGGCCGGAATTGCGGCTGCTCGCCATGTCGGCGACGCTGGACGGCGCCCGCCTGTCCGCCCTGCTGGACGCCCCGGTGATCGAGAGCGCCGGGCGCATGTTCCCGGTCGCGGTCGAGCACGCCGCGCGGGACGTGGCCGACGTGCGCGACCTGCCGGACGCTCTGGCCCGCGCCGTCCGCGCCGTGCTGGCGGCGCACGAGGGCGACGTGCTGGCCTTCCTGCCGGGCATGGGGGAGATACGCCGCGCCGAGGCGGCGCTGTCTGGCTGCGGCGCGCTCGTGCTGCCCTTGCACGGCGATCTGCCGCCGGCTGAGCAGGACCGGGCGCTGCGCCCAGCGGAAGGCCGCCGCGTCGTGCTGGCCACCAGCATCGCCGAGACCTCGCTCACCGTGCCCGGCGTACGCATCGTCGTGGACGGCGGCTGGCGCCGGTCGCCGCGGCTGGACCAGGCCACCGGGCTGACCCGGCTGGCGACGCTGCGGGTCAGCCGCGCCGCCGCCGACCAGCGGGCGGGACGCGCCGGCCGCGAAGGGCCGGGCGTCGCCCTGCGGCTGTGGACCCCGGCGCTGCACCGCGGCCTGGCACCCTACGACCGCCCGGACATCCTGGAGGCCGAGCTGTCCGGCCTGCTGCTGGACTGCGCCGCCTGGGGCACGCCGCCGTCCGGCCTGCCGTTCCCCGATCCGCCGCCCGCGGGCGCGCTGGCCGCCGCCGGGGCGCTGCTGCTGGGCTTGGGTGCGCTGGACGCCGCGGGGCGCATCACGCCGCACGGCCACCGCATGGCGGCGCTCGGCGCGCATCCGCGCCTGGCCGCCATGATGCTGTCCGCGGAGGGGCCGGGCCAGGCCGCCCGCGCGGCGGAGCTGGCGGCGCTGCTGGAGGAGCGCGATCCCCTGCGCGGGCGCGACGCCCCGGCGGACGTGCAGCTTCGGCTGGACGCGCTGGCCGGGGGCGGCGGCGACGTGGACCGCGGCGCCATCAGCCGCATCCGGCGCCAGGCCGCGGCCTACCAGCGCCGCCTGCGCGTCGGCGCCGATGCCGCCGGGGACCCCGGGGCGCTGCTGGCCGCCGCCTTCCCGGACCGCATCGCGCAGCGCCGGGGCGAGCCTGGGTCGTTCCGCCTGTCCGGCGGCGGCGGCGCGCGGCTGCCGCCGACGGACCCGCTGGCCAAGGCCGCCCTGCTGGCGGTCGCCAGCCTGGACCTGAAGGCGTCGGCGCGCATCCGCCTGGCGGCGCCGCTGGACCTCGCGGCCCTGCCGCCGTCCATTGCCGCGCAGGTGACGGAAACCGTCGAGAACGCCTTCGATCCCGTCAGCGGCGCCGTGCTGTCCCGGCGACGCCGCCGCCTGGGCGCGCTGGTGCTGGACGACCGGACCGTACCCGCCGATCCGGCGGATACCGCCGCCGTGCTGGCCCAGGCGGTGGGCCGCCGCATGGACGCCCTGCCCTGGACCGACGCCGCCCGCGCGCTGCAGGCCCGCGCCGCCCTGCTGAACGGCCTGGACCCGGACACGCCGGACCTGTCCGATGCCGCCCTGGCGGCCGGCGTGGCGGACTGGCTGGCGCCGCACCTGCACGGAGCGTCCCGCCTGGCGGACGTGTCGGCGCTGGACCTGCACCTCATCCTGCGCGGGCTGCTGGGATGGGAGCGCGCGGCGCGGCTGGACCGCGACCTGCCGACGCACCTGCAACTGCCCGGCGGGCGGGCGGCGGTGGACTACGCCGGGCCGGTGCCGGTGGCGTCGGCGCGGGCGCAGGCGTTCTACGGCCTGCCGGCGTCGCCGCTGCTGGCGGGCGGGCGGGTGCCGCTGCAACTGGCGCTGCTGTCGCCGGCCGGGCGGCCCATCGCCATCACCGGCGACCTTGCGGGATTCTGGCGCGGTGCGTGGGCGGACGCGCGCAAGGACATGCGCGGGAGGTATCCGCGGCACGACTGGCCGGAGAACCCTACCGCCTGACGCCGCCTGCTTCCTGCTCCCTCTCCCTCCGGGAGAGGGAGAAGGCAGCGGTTCGGGCTATCGGTTGGGGCGGCGGTGTATCATTCTGCCATTCAGCCCAAGCGCGAACCGGCAGGAGCTTGCCCCGATGAGCCGCCTCATTCTCCGCACAGCCCTGTTCGCCGCGGCCCTGCTGCTGTCCGCCTGCACCGCCGGGCCATCCCGCGCCCAGGGCGCGCTGGGCGGCGCGGCGCCGTTCAGCTTCGCCCCGCTCGTCCGGCGCGTGGTGCCCGCCGTGGTCAACATCACCGTCACCGAGGCGCAGGCCCCCGCCGAAGCCGCCGCCGCCATGCCGCCGGAGCTGCGCGGCACCCCGTTCGAGAAGCAGTTCCGCGACCGCTTCCGCAACCGGCGGGAGCAGGTGCTGGGCGCAGGCTCGGGCTTCATCATTGACGCCAGCGGGTTGATCGTCACCAACAACCACGTCGTCGGCCGCGCCGACAAGATCACCGTCGCCCTGTCGGACGGCACCGAGCTGCAAGCGCGGCTGATCGGCTCGGACGACCTCACCGATATCGCCGTGATCCGCGTCAGCAGCCCGACGCCGCTGCCCTACGTGGTCTGGGGCGACAGCAACGCGGCCCAGGTGGGCGACTGGATACTTGCGGCCGGCAACCCGTTCGGGGTCGGCACCTCCGTCACGGCGGGCATCATCTCGGCGCGCGGGCGGGACATCGGGGCGGGGCCGTTCGACGACTTCATCCAGATTGACGCGCCGATCAACCCCGGCAACTCCGGCGGACCCACCTTCAACATGGCCGGCGAGGTCGTGGCGGTGAACACCGCCATCGTGTCGCCCACCGGCGGCTCGGTCGGCATCGGCTTCGCGGTGCCGAGCGAGATCGCGCAGCGCATCGTGAACGACTTGCGGGACAAGGGGCGGATTGACCGGGGCTGGCTGGGCGTGTCGGTGCAGGACGTGCAGGGCGGGCTGGGCGTCGTGCGGACCGGGGGCGCCGGGGTGGCCATCGCCGGCATAGACCGGGCGGGTCCGGCGGCGAAGGCCGGGCTGCGCGTCGGGGACGTGGTGGTGCTGGTGAACGGCGACCGGATTGACAGCGCCCGCAGCCTGATCAAGGCCATCGCCGCCACCGCGCCCGGCAACTCGGTCCGCCTGCTGGTTCGGCGCGGCGCGCAGAACCTGGACGTGCCGGTGACGGTCGGGCGGCGCCCGGCGGAGTCACCGAGCTAAGGCAGACCGCTGGAGATTGCATGGCCCCGGCCCTGCCGAACGTCATCCGTGTCCCGGACCGCGCGAACCTGATCATACTGGCCCGCATAAGAGCTGACCTGTCCAAATCCTGCCGCCAACGACAGGGCGGGATGCGTCCAAACCGGGCCACGACCTATGCGGGCCGGCATTGTACCGTCAGCCTTTTGCCCTGACCGCTTCCGTCATCGCGAGCCGGCTTAGGCGCGGCATAGCGGGGCCGCAAACGAAGTTCCTGCCGCCCCTGGACTGCCCCGCCGCAAGCGCGGCCCGCAATGACGATAAGGGTCGGAGCGGATGGCCGTCGGCATCAGCAGGCGCGTCCAGCCCTCACCGGTTCCACTGGATCAGCAGGTAGTCCGTCGCGCCGGCGGTCCCCGGCTGCAACGTGCCGACGGTGACGCTCCAATGGGCGTCGGCCGTCGCCTGGCTGATGCCGGCAAAGGTCAGGGACGCATTGACCCCGGTGCCTGCCCCGCTGGTCTCCGAATGCACCGTCAGCCCGGAGTATCCGGCGGCCCCGTCGCTCGCCGTCCAGGGCAGCGTGCTGGTGCCGGCCCGGAAGCCGAAGATGGTCGCCATGTCGCCCTGGTGGAAGTTGACGAGCGTGCTCCAGGTCACGGCGGGGTCGCGGGCGTCCAGGAAGAACGTGTCGTGCCCGCCGTCCCCGCCGGTCGCGCCCACCAGGAAGTTGGACCCGCCGCCGCCGTCGAGCACGTTGCTGCCGCCCGACACGGCCAGCGCGTCCGCGCCTGCGCCGCCATGCAGGAACACGTCCGGAGCCGCGGACGAGATCGCGGCACCGTCCGGGCTGGACCAGATATACTGCCGCTGCAGCCCGGCGACCGGGCCGGAGTAGATGTCCGAAGCCATCGTGCCGCTCTGGCCCGTGGCGGTGTCGGTGTAGTGCAGGACCGGAGCTACGTAGTGGTAGGCCACGGTGACTTCGGCGCCGGCCTGCAAGGTAGTGGCGATGTCGAAGTTGCCGGGCGCGTCGAGGGTGGTACTGCCCGAGCGGGCGACGCCCAGTGCCACCGGCCCTGACCTGAACGCGCCGAGGCCGGCGCCGGTGATCGTCGCCGTGGTCAGGGCGATGCTGCCGGCCGGCGCGGACTCGCTGATGGCGGCGGCGGACGCGCCGGCCAGGTCGTCCGTGCCGTCGAAGGCGGACAACTGGCGCACGCTGCTGAACGAGGCGGTGGACGATGCGAGGGCGCCCCCGTCCGCTCCGTTGAGGGTGACGGTCGCGGTGTGGCCGAGCGTGGCCGTGCCGGCAACGGGATCGAGGTTCTCCAGCCGCGCCGACCCGGACGCATCGGCCGCGATGGAGAGCGTCACGCCACCCAGCACGCCGAGCGACGGGTCGAAGGCATCGAAGCTCAAGGCCGAGACGGCGCCGATGGAGGCGTCGGCGGCGGTGAGGGTCTGCGACTTGGTGCTGACTGTGGGTCCGCCCGTGAGGAGGATGCCATATTGCGGGGACCCGATAGTAATGGAGACACTTCCGTAAGACCCGCCACTGCCACCGCCAGCGGTGCCGGTAGCGGGTAGTGTCTCAGTCTGAAAGTCTGACCGTCATCGCGAGCGAAGCGCGGCGATCCAGGGCCACACGGCGCACTCCCGTTGCCCCGAATTGCCAAGGTGCCGAGCGGCGCCTCGCAATGCCGAGGAA
>JAABUN010004561.1_pt1 | contig 18653 bp, 16 predicted proteins | sample 5559311 | NCBI WGS metagenome assembly JAABUN01 (sample SAMN10711877, study PRJNA513370) | rock metagenome | isolation source: Antarctica rocks | place: Antarctica: Victoria Land, Siegfried Peak sud | reverse complement strand
GGGCGGCAGCCATCACCACCACGTCGGCACCGGTGGCGGCGGCGCTCATCGCCTCGGCCAGGTCTGCGGTCGAGGTGACCGGGGTGACCTCCACCCCCGGCGGCGCGGGCAGTGCCACGTTGGCGGCGACCAGCCGTACGGTCGCCCCCCGCAGCCGGGCCGCGCGGGCCAGCGCCCAGCCCATCAGGCCGGACGAGGAGTTGCCCAGGAAACGGACAGGGTCGAGGTGCTCCCGGGTCCCGCCGGCGCTGACCGCCACGGTCAGCCCGGCCAGGTCCTGGGCCGCGAGCTGCGGGACGATCGTCGGGTCGGCCAGCGCCGAGGCGACGACCGCCAGCAGCTCCGCGGGATCGGGCAGCCGGCCGGGACCGGAGTCGGGGCCGGTGAGGCGGCCCGAGTCGGGGTCGACCACCACGGCGCCCCGCTCGCGCAGGGTGGCCACGTTCGCCCGGGTCGCCGGGTGCAGCCACATCTCGGTGTGCATGGCTGGGGCGTACACCACGGGGCAGCGGGCGGTGAGCAGCACGTTGGTGAGCAGGTCATCGGCCCGGCCGGTCGCTGCGCGGGCCAGCAGGTCGGCGGTGGCCGGAGCGACGACCACCAGATCGGCTTGTTGGCCGAGCTTGACGTGCGGCACCTGTTCGGCGCCGTCCCAGACCGAGGTCGACACGGGCTGGCCGGAGAGTGCGGCCCAGGTCGCCGCCCCGACGAAGTTCAGCGCGGCCTCGGTGGGTACGACCGTGACGTCGTGACCCTCACCGAGCAGCCGGCGCAGCAGCTCGCACGCCTTGTAGGCCGCGATGCCACCGGCAACGCCGAGGACGATGCGGCTCATCGGAGCTGGCGAACCTCGGAGAGGGTCAGGCGGGGGCGTCGAACGGGGACACGGAGGTCGGCGCTGCGGCAGCCTCGGCCTCGGCGGCCGCTTCGGCCTCCGGGTCGATGTCCACGCAGGACAGCTTGCTCTCGTTGATCTCGCGCATGGCGATGGACAGGGGCTTCTCCTGCACTCCTGTCTCGACCAGCGGACCGACGTGGTCCAGCAGACCCTCGCCGAGCTGGGAGTAGTAGGCGTTGATCTGGCGAGCGCGCTTGGCGGCGTACAGCACGAGCTTGTACTTGGAGTCCGAGTGCGTCAGCAGGTCGTCGATGGGGGGGTTGGTGATGCCTTCGGCGACCGGGTTGTTTCCAGACAAGATAGACCTTCGCAAGGTGGGAGCGGGATCGTCGGGACCGCCGGATGCGGCCGATCGGGCACGACGAACAGGCCTGCAAGAACTACAGACGCGCCAAGGCTACCAACTCTTGCACCGCCTGGCCTACTTCGCGGTTCACCACCACGTGGTCGAACTCGCTCCGGGCGGCCAGCTCGGCCCGTGCGGTCTGCAGCCGCCGCTCCTGCTGCGCGGCCGACTCGGTGCCGCGGCCGACGAGCCGGCGGACGAGCTCGTCCCAGGACGGCGGGGTCAGGAAGACGAACTGGGCGCTCGGCCAGCTGGTCCGCACCTGGCGGGCCCCCTGGAGGTCGATCTCGAGGACGGCCGCTCGGCCCTGACCCAAGGCGGCGATCACCGGCGCCCGCGGGGTCCCGTAGCGGTGCACCCCGTGCACGACGGCCCACTCCAGCAGCGCATCCGAGGCGACCAGCTCGTCGAACTCGCTCTCGGAGGTGAACAGGTAGTGCACCCCGTCGACCTCCCCCGGGCGCGGTGTGCGGGTGGTCGCCGAGACCGACACGAAGATCTCGGGGTGGGCCCGGGACAGGGCCGAGACCACGGTCCCCTTGCCGACGGCGGTCGGGCCGGAGACGACGGTGAGCCGAGCGGGTGCGGCGGGAGTCGACTCGCTCACCGGAGGTGCGGAGCGGGGCGGGTGGAGAACTCGGCGATCAGCGCTGCGGTCTGGTGCTTGCCCAGACCGCGCAGCCGCCGGTTGGCTGCGATGTCCAAGCGGTCCATCACCTTGCTGGCCCGGACCGTACCGACCCGGGGCAGGGCCTTGAGCACGTCGATGACCTTGGTGTGAGCGACCACGTCGTCCTGCTCCGCCTGCTCGAGGACCTCGGCGAGGCTGCGCTCCCCGGTGCGCAGGGCCTGCTTGACCTCGGCCCGACGACGACGGGCCTCCGTCGCGGCGTGGCGAGCCTGCGAGCGCTGCTCATCACTCAGCGGGGGAATCGTCACCTCGGGTCCTCACCTGTCGCCGACGGGGGGCGGCGCTGCAACGTGCGCGGGTGATCCGTCTGCGGTGACGAATCGTCTCGACTGAGTTGTGAACCTACCCCAACTGGACGACGGCTTTCATCTGCGCCAGGGCCTGGGTCGCTGCCGCCCGGAGGGCAGCCACGCTGGGACCGGCCGACATCACCTCTCGGCTCATCGCCGGCAGCACCAGCCGGGCCGCGGTCCCGAACACCTCGGTCAGATCGGCGGCCCCCGCACCCTGGGCGCCGAGCCCCGGCGCCAGGATCGATCCGTTGAGCCGGGAGAAGTCCACCTCCGTGCGCCCGATGGTCGCCCCGACCACGACCCCGACCGAGCCCAGGTCCGGCCCGGGGTTGCGCGCGGCGGCTTCGTCGATCACCACCTGGCCGACCAGCCGGCCGTCGGCGGTCCGGGCGTGCTGGATCTGCGGGCCCTCCGGGTTGCTGGTCAGGGCCAGGACGTAGACCCCCCGGCCCTGCTGCTCGGCCAGCTCGATCGCCCCGGCCAACGAGCCGAAGCCGAGGTAAGGACTCAGGGTGAGGGCGTCGGCGGCCAACGGGGAGCCGTCGGTGAGGTAGGCCGCGGCGTACGCGTCCATGGTCGAGCCGATGTCGCCCCGCTTGACGTCGAGGAGTGAGAGGGCCCCCGCGTCCCGGATGTCGGCCAGCACCCGCTCGAGGATGGCGACACCGGCCGAGCCGTACGCCTCGAAGAAGGCCGACTGGGGCTTGAACACACCCACCAGATCACCCAACGCCTCGACCATGCCCCGGGCGCACCGCTCGAGACCGGTCACGTCGTGGGGCAGGCCCCAAGCGGTGAGCACCCCCGGGTGCGGATCGACCCCCACGCAGAGGGGTCCTCGGTCGGCGGTCAGCGCGGCCAGCCGTACGCCGTAGGACTCGGTCATCGGGACCTCCCGGGGAGCTGGTTGAGGGAGCGGACCAGACCAGGCCCGCCGTAGATGTAGCCGGTGTAGAGCTGCAGCAACCGGGCGCCGGCGTCGAGCATCGCGGCGCCGTCGTCGCGGCTCATGATGCCGCCGACCCCGATCACCGGCAGGTCGGTGCGGGCGGTCAGGAAGGCGACGACCTCGCGGGCCCGGCGGGTCAGCGGGGCCCCGGAGAGCCCGCCGGCCTGGTCGATGTGCGGGGTGTCCGCGGCGGCCACGCCGGTCCGCGCCAGGGTGGTGTTGGTGGCGATCAGACCGGCGGCGCCGGTCTCGGCGCAGACTTCGACGACCTCCTCGAGAGCCCCGTCGCCCAAGTCCGGGGCGACCTTGATGAAGATCGGCACCGGGGAGCGCTCCCCCGCGAGGATGCGGGCCTCGGCAAGGATGCGGGCCTCGGCGACCAGCGCCTCGACCAGCGCGCGCAGCGCGGCCCCGTCCTGGAGCTCGCGCAGCCCCGGGGTGTTGGGGCTGGATACGTTGACCGCGATGTAGTCGGCGTACGGGGCCAGCAGCCGCAGCGAGGTCAGGTAGTCCTCGGCCGCCTCGGCCAGCGGGATGGTCTTGGTCTTGCCGATCGAGACCCCGAGCGGGATACCGACGGCCCGGTTGCCCCGCGCCACCCCCGCCGCCGCGAAACGCCCGGCCAGCGCCGCGGCGCCATCGTTGTTGAAGCCCATTCGGTTGATCACCGCACCGCTGCCGGGCAGCCGGAACAGCCGGGGCCGGTGGTTGCCCGGTTGGGCCTGCGCGGTCACCGTGCCGAGCTCGACGTGGCCGAAGCCCAGCGCGGACCAGGCCTTGAGCCCCACCCCGTTCTTGTCCATCCCGGCGGCCAGCCCGACCAACGACGGGAAGTCGATCCCGGCCACCCGCACCGGCGTCGTCCGGCCGCGGCAGACCGCGGCCAAGGCGGCCCGGGCGACCGGGTGCTCGCCCACCCGCTCGATCAGGTCCAGGGTCTGCTCGTGGACCGCCTCCGGGTCACCGGACCCGACGCGGAACATGACCGGCCGGAGCAGCCGGCGATAGCCCAGGTCGAGCACGCCGGGAGCCGTCATGCGTTCCAGGACTGCAGCGAGCGGACCCCGACGTTCCCAGCCATCACGGCCTCGATGCCCTGCACCGCGGCGGCCAGACCCTGCACCGTGGTGACGCAGGGGATGTTGAGCGAGACGGCCGCCGTACGGATCTCGTAGCCGTCGAATCGTGGGCGGCCGTCCGGGCTCAGGCCGTGCGGGGTGTTGAAGATCAGGTCGACCTCGCCGTCCAGGATGGCCTGCACGATGGTCTTCTCGCCGTGCTCGCCCGGCCCCTGGCTGAACTTGCGAACGGCCGTCACCCGCACCCCGTGCCGGCGCAGCATCGAGGCGGTGCCGGCGGTAGCCAGGATCTCGAAACCCAGGTCGGCCAGCCGCTTCACCGGGAAGATCACGAACCGCTTGTCCCGGTTGGCCACCGAGATGAAGACGGTGCCCTTGGTCGGCAGGGGACCCGACGCAGCGATCTGGCTCTTGGCGAAGGCGGTTCCGAAGCCGACGTCGAGCCCCATCACCTCACCGGTGGAGCGCATCTCCGGGCCGAGGATGGTGTCCACCGAGATCCCATCGACCGTCCGGAAGCGGTTGAAGGGCATCACCGCCTCCTTGACCGCGATGGGGCGCGAGCTGTCCTCCGCGGTCCCGTCACCGGTGGGTCGGAGCAGTCCCTCGGTGCGCAGCTCGGCAACGGTCGCCCCGAGCATGACCCGGGCCGCAGCCTTGGCCAGCGGGGTGTTGGTGGCCTTGGAGACGAACGGCACCGTACGCGACGCCCGCGGGTTGGCCTCCAGGACGTACAGGGTGTCCCCGGCCAGCGCGAACTGGATGTTGATCAGTCCGCGTACGCCGACCCCGCGGGCGATCTTCTCGGTCGAGTCCCGGATCCGGTCCACGACCTCGGCCCCCAGGGTGATCGGGGGCAGCGCGCAGGCGGAGTCCCCGGAGTGCACCCCGGCCTCCTCGATGTGCTCCATCACCCCGCCGAGGTAGAGGTCGGTCCCGTCGTAGAGGGCGTCCACGTCGATCTCGACCGCGTCGTCGAGGAAGCGGTCGACCAGCACCGGGTGCAGCGGGGAGACCTCGGTGGCCCGCTCGATGTAGGAACTGAGGGTGTTCTCGTCGTAGACGATCTCCATCCCCCGCCCCCCGAGCACGTACGAGGGCCGGACCAGCACCGGGTAGCCGATCTCGTCCGCGATGGTCTTGGCCTCGGCAAAGGACCGGGCCAGCCCGTGCTTGGGGGCGGGCAGACCCTCGGCGTCGAGCACGTCGCCGAAGGCTCCGCGCTCCTCGGCCAGGTGGATGGCCTCCGGGCTGGTGCCGACGATCGGGACCCCCGCGTCCTTCAGGGCCTGGGCGAGCCGCAGCGGGGTCTGGCCGCCGAGCTGGACGATGACCCCGGCGACCGGGCCGGCCTGCTGCTCGGCGTGCACCACCTCGAGGACGTCCTCGAGGGTGAGCGGCTCGAAGTAGAGCCGGTCGGCGGTGTCGTAGTCGGTGGAGACGGTCTCGGGGTTGCAGTTGACCATCACGGTCTCGTAGCCGGCAGCAGAGAGCGCCATCGCGGCGTGCACGCAGGAGTAGTCGAACTCGATCCCCTGGCCGATCCGGTTGGGGCCGCTGCCCAGGATCAGCACCGCCGGCTTGGTCCGCGGGGAGACCTCGGTCTCGGTCTCGTACGAGCTGTAGTGGTAGGGCGTCTTGGCCGCGAACTCGGCGGCGCAGGTGTCGACGGTCTTGTAGACCGGCCGCACCCCGAGGGCCCAGCGCACCCCCCGGACCACGTCCTCGCGGAGGTCCCGCAGTCCGGCGATCTGAGCGTCGGAGAAGCCGTGCCGCTTGGCCGTACGCAGCACGTCGGCGGTCAGCTCGGGGGCGTTCTCGATCTCGGTCGCTACCTCGAGCAGCAGCACGAGCTGGTCGACGAACCAGGGGTCGATCTTGGTGGCCTCGAAGACCTGCTGCGGGGTGGCTCCGGCGCGCAACGCCTGCATGACCACGCCGAGCCGGCCGTCGTGCGGCCGGGCGGCCTCGGCCAGCAGCGCCGCCACGCTCCCTGAGCCTGTCGAAGGGCTGACGAAGTCGAAGGGCGCCTTCGGGTCCTCCAGGCTCCGCAGCGCCTTGCCCAGGGCCTCGGTGAAGTTGCGGCCGATGGCCATCGCCTCGCCGACACTCTTCATGTGCGTGGTCAGGGTCGAGTCGGCGGCCGGGAACTTCTCGAAGGCGAACCGCGGCACCTTGACCACGACGTAGTCCAGAGTCGGTTCGAAGCTGGCCGGGGTGACCCCGGTGATGTCGTTGGGGATCTCGTCCAGGGTGTAGCCGATGGCCACCTTGGCGGCGATCTTGGCGATCGGGAAGCCGGTGGCCTTGGAGGCCAGCGCGCTGGAGCGGGAGACCCGCGGGTTCATCTCGATCACGATCATCCGGCCGTCAGCAGGGTTGATCGCGAACTGGATGTTGCAGCCGCCGGTGTCCACGCCGACGTCGCGGATGATGGCGATGGCCACGTCCCGCATCCGCTGGAACTCACGGTCGGTCAGGGTCATCGCCGGGGCCACGGTGATCGAGTCGCCGGTGTGCACCCCCATCGGGTCGAGGTTCTCGATCGAACAGACGATCACCACGTTGTCGGCCCGGTCGCGCATAACCTCGAGCTCGTACTCCTTCCAGCCCAGGATCGACTCCTCGATCAGCACCTCGGTGGTGGGGCTGGCGGCCAGTCCGGCACCGGCGATCCGGCGCAGGTCCGACTCGTCGTGGGCGAAGCCCGAGCCGACCCCGCCCATGGTGAAGCTGGGGCGTACGACGAGCGGGTAGCCGAACCCACGGGGGGCTCCGCCTCCCGCGGCCCCCCCGAAAGACTTGCCGGTCGCTGCGTCGACGCACTCCTCGATCGTGTGGCAGACCACGGACTGGGCCACCTCGGCCGGTCCGCCGGCCACCCCGGTCAGGTTCTCCACGATGGCCTTGAACTGCTCACGGTTCTCGCCGCGCTGGATGGCCTCGAAGGAGGCGCCGATCATCTCCACCCCGTAGCGCTCCAGGGCCCCGTTCTCGTGCAGGGCGACGGCCGCGTTCAGCGCGGTCTGGCCGCCGAGGGTGGCGAGCAGGGCGTCGGGACGCTCCAGCGCAATGACCTGTTCCACGAACTCCGGGGTGATCGGCTCGATGTAGGTCGCGTCGGCGAACTCCGGGTCGGTCATGATCGTCGCCGGGTTGGAGTTGACCAGGATGACCCGGAAGCCCTCCTCGCGCAGGATCCGGCAGGCCTGGGTGCCGGAGTAGTCGAACTCGCAGGCCTGCCCGATGACGATCGGGCCGGAGCCGATGACCAGGATCGAGTTGATATCCGTACGGCGGGGCATCAGCCGTTCTCCGTTCCCTGAGCTGGTCGAAGGGTTTCCTGGGCCATCACGTCGGTGAAGCGGTCGAACAGGTAGGCGGCGTCGTGCGGACCGGCGGCGGCCTCGGGGTGGTACTGCACCGAGAAGGCCCGCAGGTGCCCGGCGGCGTCGCGGAGCTCCAGACCCTCGACCACCTGGTCGTTCAGACCCACGTGGCTGACCCGGGCCATCCCGTACGGGGTCTCGGTCTCGCCCTCGAGCGGTGCGTCCACGGCGAACCCGTGGTTGTGCGAGGTGATCTCGACCTTGCGGGTCGAGAGGTCCATCACCGGCTGGTTAATCCCGCGGTGGCCGTAGCCCAGCTTGAAGGTGCCGAAGCCCAGCGCCCGCCCGAAGAGCTGGTTGCCGAAGCAGATGCCGAAGAACGGGACCCCGGCGGACAGGCCGGCGCGGAGGAGCTCGACCGGGCCGTCGGTGGCCCCCGGGTCCCCGGGGCCGTTGGAGAAGAAGATGCCGTCGGGTCCGAGGGCGGCGATCTCGTCGAAGGTGGAGGTGGCGGGGACCACATGCACCTCGATCCCGCGCTCGGCCATCCGGTGCGGGGTCATCGACTTGATACCGAGGTCGACCGCCACCACCCGGAAGCGGGTCTCACCCTGGGCCGGCACCACGTACGACGCCCTAGTCGAGACCTGGTCGGCCAGGAAGGCGCCGGTCATCGCGGGCTGGGTCTGCACCCGGGCCAGCAGGGCCTCCGGATCGGTCTCCACACTGGACACCCCGACCCGCATCGCTCCCCGGTCCCGCAGGTGCCGGGTGAGGGCGCGGGTGTCGACCTCGCTCATCCCGACGATGCCCTGGGCCTTGAGCGCGTCGTCCAGGCTGCGCCGGGAGCGCCAGTTGGACGGCACCCGAGCGGCATCGCGGACGACGTAGCCCGCCACCCAGATCCGACTGGACTCGTCGTCCTCATCGTTCCACCCGGTGTTGCCGATGTGCGGCGCGGTGGCGACCACGACCTGGCGGTGATAGCTCGGGTCGGTGAGGGTCTCCTGGTAGCCCGACATGGCGGTGGCGAAGACCGCCTCGCCGAAGGTCTCCCCGCCGGCCCCGAAGCCACGGCCCCGGAAGGTCCGGCCATCCTCCAGGACCAGCAGTGCCGGCGGTGGGGCGGTGGGACTCTCGTCACGAGGACGGGGCGTGCTCGAACCGGGTGCAGACATGACCGTCCTTTCCTGCCTCACTGGACAGGTCTTAAAGGTTGGCTGGCCGAAGGAATCTGAGGTCTTTGGCCGGGTCCGAGAATAGCAGCGATTGCCGGGGCGCTCCTCCAGCGAGACGCCCGATAGCCGCCCGGGGGCGCTTGACCTGGAGCACACTCCAACTCGTACCGTCGGAACCATGAGCCTCGAACAGCACACCCCACAGTCCCCCATCGGCACCGGATTCGGCGCCCGGACCACCGCCGCCGAGACCCTCACCGGCGTCGACCTGACCGGGCAGCTGGCCCTGGTCACCGGCGGTTACTCCGGCATCGGGCTGGAGACGACCCGAGCCCTCAGTCTCGCTGGGGTCACCGTCCTGGTTCCGGCGCGTCGTCCCGATTCGGCTCGGGAGGCCCTGGCCGGGATCGAGCGCGTCGAGGTCGACGAGCTGGACCTGGCAGACCTGGCCAGCGTCGAGTCGTATGCCGGGCGGGTCCAGGCGACCGGCCGTCCGATCGACATGGTGATCAACAGCGCCGGCATCATGGCCGCGCCCGAGACCCGGGTCGGACCGGGCTGGGAGTCCCAGTTCGCCACCAACCACCTCGGTCACTTCGCGCTGATCAACCGGCTGTGGCCGGCGATCAATGCCGGCGGGGGTGGTCGGGTGGTCGCGGTCTCCTCCGGAGGTCACCACCGGTCCCCGATCCGTTGGGACGACGTCCAGTTCGAGCACAGCTACGACAAGTGGGCGGCCTACGGGCAGGCCAAGACCGCGAACGCCCTGTTCGCCGTCCGGCTGGACGAGCTGGGTCGAGGGTCGGGCGTCCGGGCCTTCTCCCTGCACCCCGGCGGCATCCTGACCCCGCTGCAGCGCCACCTGCCCCGCGCGGAGATGGTGGCGGCCGGTTGGATCGACGGAGACGGCAACCCGGTCAACCGGAGCTTCAAGACGCCCGAGCAGGGGGCTGCGACCCAGGTGTGGGCCGCGACCTCACCCCAGCTGGAGGGGATGGGTGGCGTCTACTGCGTCGACTGCGACATCGCGCCGGTGACCGCAAAGCGGGAGGACGGCGAGGGCGTCAACCCCTGGGCCTGCGAACCCGAGCAGGCGGCCCGGCTCTGGGCCCTGTCGGCCGAGCTGACCGGGGTCGACGCGTTCGCGCGGGTGGCCTGAGGGATTTTGACGCGGTTCGGCGGGTCCCTCGGGGGGCGCGTTTCGCACCGCTCGGGGCCCGGCGGTGCGTGGCGGGCCAGATCCGGGCTCGTTTCGCACCGCTCGGCGCAGGACGATCATTCCCTCCTGCGTTGCGGTTCGCATAGTCGTACTATATAGTTGCATGCAACAACCAATCACTGCGGCGCGAAAGAACTGAGCGATGACGACCACCGTCGAGATAAAAACCCAATCGGCCCCGCCGGCACCCCCTGAGGTCTTCAGCCACCAGGAGATCCTGAGGGTGATGACGGGGCTGCTCGCTGCTCTGTTCACGGCGCTGATCTCGTCGACCATCGTCTCCACGGCGCTCCCGACGATCATGTCGGACCTGAACGGCAGCCAGCGGCAGTACACGTGGGTCATCACCTCCACGCTGCTGACGATGACCATCACCACCCCCATCTGGGGCAAGCTCTCGGACCTGTTCAACAAGAAGGCCCTGATCCAGCTGTCGATCGTGCTGTTCGTGGTCGGGTCGATCGGGGCCGGGCTCTCGCAGACCGTGCCGCCAATGATGGCGTTCCGCGCCATCCAGGGCGTGGCGATGGGCGGTCTGATCGCCCTCGCTCAGTCGATCATGGGGTCGATCATCCCGCCCCGCCAGCGTGGTCGCTACTCCGGCTACATGGGTGCGGTGATGGCGGTCAGCACCGTGTCGGGACCGTTGCTAGGTGGAGTGATCACCGACAACGCCAACTGGCGCTGGTGCTTCTTCGTCTGCGTACCGCTCGCGGTCGTCTCGCTGATCATGCTCCAGGTCACCCTGAAGATGACCACCGTGCGCCGCCACGTCACGATCGACTACCTCGGGGCGGTGCTGATCGCCATCGCGGCGGCGCTGCCGATGCTCTGGGTCACCTTCGCCGGTAGCGAGTACGCCTGGGTCTCGTGGCAGTCCGGGCTTTTCCTGGCCGGCTTCGCGACCGCCGTGACCTTGGCCGTCGTGGTCGAGCTCAAGGCGCCGGAGCCGATGGTGCCGATCCGGGTGCTGCGCAACCGGACCACGCTGTTGATGATCTTGGCCAGCGTCGGTGTCGGCGTGGCCATGTTCGGCAGCAGCACCTTCCTCACCCAGTACTTCCAGCTGGCCGGCGGCAACAGCCCGACCCGCGCCGGACTGATGACCATCCCGCTGATCATCGCCCAGATGCTGACCTCCACCCTCGGAGGCCAGTTCGTCAGCCGGACCGGTCGGTGGAAGCCGCTGATGGCCACCGGTGCTGTCTTCCTGGTCGTCGGGCTGGGTCTGATGGGCACCCTGGACCACACCACGCCGTACTGGCAGGTCGCGATCTTCATGTCGATCATGGGTGTCGGCGTCGGAGCCCTGGTGCAGAACATCGTGCTGGCGGTGCAGAACACCGTCGACGTCTCTCAGGTCGGCGCCACCTCGGCGACCGTGTCGTTCTTCCGCTCCCTCGGCGGTGCGGTCGGCGTCGCCGTGCTCGGGGCGATCCTGGCCAACCACGTGACCAGCAAGGTCACTGCGGGTCTGAGTGCCACTGGGGTGCCTGCGGGCGGCGCAGCCGGCGGGACCCTCGACCTGAAGGACCTCCCCGGTCCCATCCAGCTGATCGTGCGGGCCGCGTACGGCGACTCGTTCGGCACCCTGTTCCTGATCGCCGCCGCGGTCTCGGTGCTCACCCTCGTCGCGGTGTTCCTGGTCCACGAGGTGCCGCTGCGTGACACCGTCGAGCTGCAGCCGGGGCCGGTGGCCGACTCGGTCGCCGAATCCGTGCAGGAGACCAGTCACAACCAGGTCGACGTACGCCCGAGCGACGCACCCCAGGACTGGGACGATCCCACCGAGCGCACCTCGGTCGCGGCCCTGGACGTGCTGACCGCCGCACAGGACCAGGCCCGGCAGCATGTGGCCACGTCCGACCTCAGCCATCAGGAAGTTCTGGACCTGCTCGAGGCGCTCGGGGCCCAGATCGACACCGTGGTGCAGGACTTCCACGCCCGCCTGGACACCATCAAGAGCGGCCTCGCCGATCCGGGGGCCGGGGCAACACTGGGCCACGACGGCGCAGGCGCCGACCACCTACGGACGTACGAGTACGGCCTGCTGGTGAACAGCCAACGGACGGCCGACCGGGTGACCCGGATGGCCAGGCTGGAGGCCGAACGGATCCTCACCGTGGCTAACGAGCAGGTGACCGAGCTGGAGGGGCGGATCAAGACCCTCCGGGCCGTCGAGGCCGACCTGAGCGCCCGGGTCACCGAGCAGGTCCGTACGGGTGAGCGTCGGGTGCCGACGAGCTAGACCTCGGCGGGGTCCGTGGCGGCCGGGTCGGTCGCCGCAGAGCTTGTCACCGCGGGCTGGGCCTCCGAATCGTTCTTCTTGGCGATCAGGGCGCCCAGCACGCCGTTGACGAAAGCCGGGGACTCGTCCGTGGACAGCTCCGAGACCAGGTGGACCGCCTCGGAGGCGGCCACGGCGTCGGGCAGGTCCGAGTAGTCGATCTCGAAGACGGCGATCCGCAGGGTGTTGCGATCGACCCGCGGCGTACGCGGCAGGCTCCACCCCTGGGCGAGCGAGTCCGAGATGCGGCCGTCGATGTCGGAGGCGTGGGCGTGAACGCCCTCCACGAGGACCTTGGTGTAGTCCCGCACTGGCGGATCGGCGTCCGCGGTCCGCTCGTGCAGGGTGTCCAGGACATCGGACCCCCGGAGCTCGGCCTCGAACAGGATGTCGAGGGCCCGCTTCCGGGCTTTGCTACGGGTCGAGGTGGTGGCGGACCTCTCGGAGCTCAAACTCAGCTGCCGATGCGGCCGAGGTAGTCGCCCGTACGGGTGTCGACCTTGACCTTCTCGCCGGTGGTGATGAAGAGCGGCACCTGGATCTGCAGACCGGTCTCGACCGTGGCCGGCTTGGTCCCGCCGGTGCTTCGGTCGCCCTGCAGCCCGGGCTCGGTGTAGGTGATCACGAGCTCGACCGACGCGGGCAGATCGATGTAGAGGGGTAGGTCCTCGTGGATGGCCACGGTGGCGATCTGCTCTTCCAGCAGGTAGTTCTTGGCGTCCCCGACCGTGGCGTCACCGATGGTGAGCTGCTCGTAGCTCGAGGTGTCCATGAAGACGAACCCGTCGCCGTCGTGGTAGAGGTACTGCATGTCGCGGCGGTCGACGCTGGCCGTGTCGACCTTGGTGTCGGAGTTGAAGGTCCGGTCGACCACCTTGCCGGACAGCACGTGCTTCAACTTGGTCCGGACCACGGTGTTGCCCTTGCCGGGCTTGTGGTGCTGGAACCAGATCACGGTCCACAGCTGACCGTCGAGGTCCAGGATCATGCCGTTCTTCAGGTCATTCGTTGACGCCACGCGTACGTACCCCTCTGCTTCTGCATCGACTGCCCCTAAGGCGGCAGCGGCTCAGTTTAGACCACAGGCTGAGGTCAGACGACCGAGAAGCCGACGGGTAGCGGGGTCCGGCCGGTCAGGGCCCTGAGCAGTTCGGGGCCGCGGCCGTGGCGCACCGCAATCCGGGCGGCGAGGCCGACCGCCTCGTTCAGGAGATGTTCGGGAAGCGAGCCAGGCGGCAGCTGGACGGCGGCGGCCAGGTCATAGCCGCGTACCACCAGCTCGAAGACTCGGGTGGGCAGATAGTCAATTAGTCGCATGCCGCCGGCGATCGTCTCGATCACCGGGTCGTCGTTCGGAACGCGAGCCAGCACCCGCTCCATCAACACACCGATTGCTGCCGCCGGGTCGGCGCCCAGCGCCTGGCCCGCCTGCCTGCCCCGCTCGGCGACGGCTCCTGCGTCAGTGGACATCGCTATCACCTGGAGGTAGTAGTCCACGGCGGTCTCCACCTGCACCTCGGCCGCCGGGCGGTCGAGATAGGTGTCGACGGTGATCAGGGACCGTGAGGCGTGACCGGTCAGGGCGCGGACATCCCACACCCCGAGGCCGGGTTGCGACCAGACGTCCGCCGGGACGCGGTCGACCAGTCCGGCGAACCAATGCGCCGCCTCGGCAAAGTTCTCGCGTACGTCGTGCTCCATCATGACGCCGATGATCCTCAGGGGTCGAGGGCCTGTCTATCAGCCGTCGGCCTGGGCCAGGCCTGCGCGTCGGTTGGGTGCTGAGTTATCCACAACCGGGGGTGACGTCGTGGCGAGCAGTATGCAATTCTGGCCACTCTCAACTCGTGGGGACGGGCATGAACGTGGGGAACGTCGGTCGCACTCTGGCGACCCTGGTCGTGCTCAGCTGTGTCGGCGCGGGCTGCACACCGCCCGTCTCCCCGACGCCCACGCCCACGCCGACGCCGTCGGTGAGTCAGACTCCCACCGAGAGCCCTGAGCAGCGGCAGGAGCGACTGGACTACGAGGCGGCCGAGAAGTCGTACCGAGCCTTCCGGGCCGAGTACAACCGGGTTCTGCAGCACGGCGGCGTCAAAGAGCCAACTACTTTGATGAAAGAGACAGCTGGAAATAGCTACCTGACTGATGTCCAAGAGATTTCTGAAGCCTTTCAAGGCCTGGGCTACCGCCAGGAGGGCGAAGAAAAGACCGTTTATGTACGGCCAGGTGGTTATTCACCAGCATCGCTAGTTTTAAATGTATGCGAAGACACCCGTCAAACCCGCTCGGTAGACAAGACCGGCAAAGATTTGGGCCCGGGCGAACTCCGATCCCTTGAGCTGCAGGTCAAGTTCGTCGATGCCCGTTGGAAACTATGGTCCGGGGTTGGGAGAAAAGTGAGCTCATGCGACTAAAGATTGCGATACTTTCAAGCGTTCTTCTTTCCTTCCTGTTCACTGTGAACGACGCCCAGGCTGATACAAGCCCCAATGGGGGCTCCGTCAGCACTGATAAATACGGCGCCTATGCGAAGGCTTGGCACAAGTTGGAGAGCCGGAGGCGGGCCTCCCCACAGAAGCCTGCCGCCGCTAGGCCCAAGCCCAAATACACCTATGTCCCCAAGGAGGAATACGAGACGCGTCAGAAGGCGTACCAGTCGGAACTGCAGCGGGCTATCCAGAACAACGCTGCGATCGCGAATGCCCAGGCCCGGTGCACCGAGTCGCCGACCGGCCTCGCGTGCAACGGCGGAGCATACGTCAACCTCCCTGGTGACTTCAACATCCGCCCGGCTGGTGACCCGGCGGCCCCGGCTGCTGCACCGGTCCCTGTGGTCTCCCCGCAGCAGGCGGCGTACATCGCGTCGGCCCGCCTGCGACTGACAGCCCCGAAGCCCATGATCGGGCCGCCGCCGAGCATCAACAAGTGGAAGATGGCGGCCGTCGGCTACCCGATGTGGCTGTGGGCCGACGGCAACCTCCATCCCGCCCCGGTCTCCGACTCGGTCTACGACCTGGCGGTCTCGCTGGATGCGCGCTTGGTCAAGGTCGTCTACGAGATGGGTGACGGGCACAAGGTCACCTGCACCGACGTGTCGCGTTCCTGGAACTCGGGTATCCCGGCGGCGGCAGAGTCGCCCGTCTGCGGCTACACCTACGAGCAGCCGTCATTGCCGAGCGTCGAGTACACCATCACCGCCAACGCGGTCTGGGCCGTCGACTGGACGGTCAACAATACCACCGGCACCATCCCGTTCTTCCAGTCCGCCAGCACCCAACTCCCGGTAGGCGAACTGCAGGTCCTCAACCGCTGAGCCCGAAACACCTTCGCCGGGCCCCCGCCCGTCACACCAGCATCGGCTCGTCCCGGCGCTTGTACGTGTGATCGGTCGGGGTCGTCCAGAACGTCTCATGGTCCTGCCGCCAGGAGCGGAAGCCTCCGTGTGTCTTGGCCCTATGGTGGCGTCGACTCGCCGGATCCAAATTCGCCGCTGTCGTCAGCCCACAGGGCACGGGTTCGTGATGGTCGAGATCGCAGCGGTCGGCGGGCACGGTACAGGTGGGAAACCCGCACGTGCCCGTTCGGAGCCGGACTGCAAATCCGAGCTGGCCGGTGGCAAACCGGCCGATCTTGGTGACATCGAGCAGGTGTCCGCGATCATCGGTCAGCAGTCGGTAGAACAGCGTCCCGGGCTGAGCCGCGAGCTCGCGGGCCCGGTCCGCGGTCAAGCAGCCGGAGCGGTCGGCCAGCTCACCCGGCAGCTCGCTGTCACCGGTCAGGGTGGACAACGGCACGATTACTCCCATCGTGACCGGGACGCCGTCCCGCGGGGTCAGAGTGGTCCTGCTGGGCGGGGCGTCGACCGGTGCACCGTCGCTGTCGATGGCCTGCACCCGGGTGCCGAGGTACTCACCGGTGTCCGGGTCGATGACCTCTAACTCCACCACATCTACTGCGCCCGTGGGAGTACCAGCATCGGCATCGGCCGGACGGTCCTCGACGGAGACCCGGTCAAGGAGCAGATCGCTGAACAGGTCGGACCGTCGCTGCCCCATCGACCGGGGATCGCTCGCCCCGCAGCTACGAGCCAGGCGGTCCAGTCGCGTGTCAATCAGGAATGCGTCCGGGGCCGACACCATGGCCGACAGGAAGCGGACTCCCTCCAGGCCGGGTCGGACCGAGACATTCCGCTCGGCGAAGGTCATCTGATGCCGGTGGGTGTAGGCCTCCGGTTCCTGGACAGCGAGGAACCGTTCGAGCCAGCCGTCGAGCTGCTTCACCGTCTTCGCCCTCGCCACCTCGACCACGGTGTCGTCGAGGATCGCTCGGACGTGTTCGTCCAGGATCAACCTCGCTGCGGCGTCGATGGAGGCCAACCGTGCCTGGTCCAACTGACCCTCGAGACCGGCGGCCCATACCGTCGGCATCGAGGCTCGTAGTCGCAAAGCCCGGGCCACGAGTCTGCGTGCCTCCCAGACGGAGACCGTCAGCGCCAGACTGACCTCGTCGGCGACGAACTCCCCAGGGCGAAACCGCTGCGGACCCGGCCGTGAGTCGGGTGGTTGCTCGGCCTGGTCATCGGCGGTGCGTCGGTCGGCGAACGCCGCCACCAGGGCGGCCAACTCCGCTTGCTGCGCAGCGATGCGCTGTTGCAGTGGGGCCATCGCCGCCACCAGCTCGGCCGCGCTCGCCCCGGCCTCGTCGATCGAACTCATACCCCCAGTCTGGCCGAGCTCACTGACAAAAATCGTACAAGCATTCGAATACCAGCATCGGCGGGACCTACCCAGCGACGGCGGCGTACGCGGAACGGAGCAGGTCCTCGGACGGTCCGGCCAGGATCTCCGCACTGGCCAGCCCGTTCAGCACCACGAACCGGAGCGTCGAGCCGCGGGTCTTCTTGTCCAGCCCCATGGTCAGGAGGAGATCGTCGAACGCATCGCTGGCGTAGCTGGTCGGCAACCCGACGGTCGCCAGGGTCGCCGCATGTCGATCCGCAGTCACCGAATCGAGCAGACCCGCCTGCCGCGCCAGCTCGGCGACAAACACCATCCCCACACTCACCGCATCGCCGTGACGCCAGCGGAACTGCTCGCGCCGCTCGATCGCGTGCGCGAGGGTGTGCCCGTAGTTCAACAGCTCCCGACCGACCTGGCGCCCGGTGGAGGTCGCCTCCCGCAGATCCGCCGAGACCACGTCGGCCTTGACCTGGATCGAGCGTTCCACCAGCTCGCGCAGCACCGGCGACTCCGGATCGGTGGCCCCGTCGTGGTCGTCCTCCACCAGGGTCAGGATCCGTGGGTCCCGGATGAACCCGGCCTTGATGATCTCCCCGAGCCCGGCCACCAGATCCCTGCGCGGCAGCCCCCGGAGGAAGTCCAGATCACAGAGCACCCCGACCGGCTCGTAGAACGCGCCCACCAGGTTCTTGCCCTCCGGGGTGTTGATGCCCGTCTTGCCGCCGACCGCCGCGTCCACCATGGCCAGCAGGCTGGTCGGCAGCGTCACCAGCTTGACCCCGCGCAACCAGGTGGCGGCTACGAAACCGGCCAGGTCCGTCGTCGACCCGCCGCCGAGACCGACGACCGCGTCCGACCGGGTGAACCCGCGGGCACCGAGCACCGACCAGGAGCGGTCGAGGACCTGGGCGGTCTTGGCCGCCTCCGCATCGGGGACGTCGATCCGGGTGGGTTGGTAACCGGCGGCGCGCAACGCGCTGACCACCCGCTCGGCGTCGTTGATCAGGGTCGGCGGGTGGATGACGGCAACCTGGCGTACGTCCTCACCCAGCAGAACCGGTAGCTCGGCCAGCAGACCGTGGCCGATGGTGACCTCGTACGGCTGCTCCGCCCGCACCGCGATCCTGGTCGGCTCAGCCACGCTCGGCCCCGTCCTGCAGGATCTGCCGCACGATCTCCGCCGGGGTGGACTCGTCGGTCTCGATGATCTCGGTGGCGACCTCGGCGTACAGGGGCGCGCGGGCCGCCAACAGCTTGAGCAATCGTCCGCGGACGTTACCCATCAGGAGCGGACGGGCGACGTTCAGACCGACCCGATTCACCGCAGTCGGCACCCCCACCCGCAGCCAGACCACCCGGTGGCCGGCCAGGGCGGCCCGGGTCCGCGGCGATATCACCGCCCCGCCACCCAGCGAGAGCACCCCGTCCAGGGCCAGCAGCTCCGCCGTGGTGGACTCCTCGACCGTACGGAACGCCGGTTCGCCGTCGTCGGCAAAGATCTCGGCGATCGTCCGGCCGGCCCGGCCCTCGATCACGGAGTCGACGTCGAGGAACGGCAGATCGAGCTGCGCCGCCAGCAGAGCGCCGACGGTCGACTTGCCCGACCCGGGGGCACCCACCAGGACGACCTGCGCACCCATCA
>JAABUN010004560.1_pt1 | contig 18654 bp, 16 predicted proteins | sample 5559311 | NCBI WGS metagenome assembly JAABUN01 (sample SAMN10711877, study PRJNA513370) | rock metagenome | isolation source: Antarctica rocks | place: Antarctica: Victoria Land, Siegfried Peak sud | reverse complement strand
AATCGGCACCAAGCGCTAGTGCGCGACCGAAGCCGTCGATGTAGGCGGGGCCAAGGCCCATCTTCTGCGGGCGGTGCGCGACGTGGATGGCGATTCTGTCTGCATATTCTTCGCGTAGCTGCTCGGCGAGTGCGCCGGTGCCATCTGGAGAGTTGTCGTCCACGACGAGAACCTCAAGCCCAGGGATCGCGAGGTTATGTAGCGTCTCGACCATGATCGGAAGATTTTCACGCTCATTATAGGTCGGTAATACGACCATTGTGCGCCTGGTGGTGGTCGCTACCGTCACCGTTGCCGCGCCCATCCTGGCCTCGTCTGTTCTCACGCTGGTCTCGACCTCCACAACCCAACACCGTTACGACTGCGCGAAGAGTTTCCACGCTATAAGCAACATGATGACCACGAACATCCAGACGATCAGGCCACACGAAAGCCCACCGATAATCAGGGGCATACGCGACGTCGGTGGGCGGGGCGTTACCTCCGCACTATCCTCACTCCGCGCTTCGTCCATCGGCCCTTTCTGACAACTATCTACGCATGTCGGTCGCTAACCACAACAATCATGCTACCCCATCGCCCGATAGCGTGCAAGGACATCGGCGGCGATCGTCGTCGGGTCGAAGTCGCGCACACGGGCGAGCCCGCGTTCGCGCATCGAAGCGCGGACGTCATCATCGTGCAGAAGTGACCAGATCGCCTCGGCAAGTTCCTGCGGATCGTCTGGTGAGACGATCTTCGCCGCGCCACCGGCGATCTCCGGGAGCGATGGCCGATCGCTGATAATCGTCGGGAGTCCTGCGCCCATCGCTTCGAGGACCGGGATCCCGAACCCTTCATAGAAGGAAGGCGCGAGCAGGAGATCGGCGCAGGCGTAGAGATCGGGTAAACACTCGTCGGGGGTGAAGTCGAGGAAACTGACGCTATCTTCTAGCCCGAGTGTGGCATACTCGGCGAAGATCGGCTCGTAGAGCCACCCGCGCTTGCCGGCGATGACCAACCGGTGGGGCAGGCCGCGCCGTCGCAATTGGGCGAACGCGCGGAGTGCCGCGATGTGGTTTTTGCGCGGCTCGATCGTCCCGACCATCAGCAGATATGGCCCGTCTGGTACGCCGATCGCCGTCAGCGCCGTGCGCGCGACCGCGCATTCTGCGGTCGTATAGGGTCGGAAACGTGATTCTGCGGCAACGTAGACGACCGAGATTCGTTCTTCCGGTACGTCCAGGAGGCGCTGCAAATCGGCCTTGGTGGCCTGGGAGTCGGCGAAGATATGGTCGGCTGCGCGCACGTTGCGCGGCACCGCCGCATCGAGGTAGGCGCGTAAGTCGGGGTGGGCGTATTCCGGCACTGCCAGGAAGGTGAGATCGTGGACAGTGACGATCCGCCTTGCGCGGCGCGTCGGTGGCGCGACGAAATCCGGCGCGTGCAGGACATCGAGCGGTCCGCTGAACGTTTCGATCGGCACCGGCAACCGGAGTCGTTGCCACCCGGCGGTCAACAAACGGGTATTGAGCGGCAGCCGACGCGCCCGGAAGTTTGCTGGGAACGTTGCGGCGCTGTCGAGGCGCGGCAATTCTTTCCCGTCGTCGCTGGTGGCCCGTGCCCACAGCAGGGTATAGTCGTTCTGCTGATCGGCGGCGGCCAGGGCGTGGACCAGGGTGCGCGTGTAGCGCCCGACCCCGCTGCCCTGATAGACCCCGACGGTGTAATCGATCCCGATCCGCATTATTTCTTCCGACTGAAGAGGTAGAGGATCGCCCCGAAGACGACGATACTCCAGTAGTTGACCACCCGGTTGAGGAGGGCGACGGCCCCGGCGGCGTTCGGATCGAGACCCAGCCGCGTGAGGACGAGGACCATCCCCGCCTCGGTGACGCCGAGCCCAGCGGGGGTGAATGGCACCGCCGTCAGCAGCGAGGCGACCAACGCGACGACGATCGCCCCGACGATCGAGAGGTTCGCGCCGAGTGCGGTGGCAGTGAGGTAGAGCGTAATCCCCTCGATCAGCCACCCGGCGATCGAGAAGCTGGTCAGGAGTGGCAACCGTCGCAGGGAGCCGACGAGCCCGCTCTCGATACCATCATAGTGGCGGAAAAGACGTTCCGGCAGCACACGCTCGACCAACGGTCGCAGGCGGCGCAGCGAGGCGAGGCCGAGTAAGCCGATCCCCGCGAGGACGACACCGCCGATCAGCGCCTGCTCGGCTTCGGGCGGCAGGACGCCACGGAAGGCGGCGAAGGTCGATACCGCCATCAGCCCCGCCAGGACGACGAGATCGATCAAGCGTTCGGCGAATATCGTCCCCAGCGTGACGGTGAAGGAAACCCCGGCGGAACGTTTCAGCATGTAGCCGCGATAGGCGTCACCCAGGCGCGCGACGGTGACACAGTTCGCGAACCAGGAAAGGTAAAGGATCTCCCCGAGTCCCCAGGTAGAGGGCATCGGAATCCCTTTCTCGCGGCTGTAGCCAACGTTCGCCAACAACGTTTGCCAGCGGAGGGTGCGGAAGATGAAAGTGGAGTAATACACGACGAAGGTCAGCAGGAGGATCCAGCCGTTTGCGCTTCGCATCCGCGCCCAGACTTCTCGGAAGTCGAGGTCGAAGCCGCGCTTATAGAAAAAGTAGAGGGCGATAGCGGCGATTAGGAAGCCGAGCAGCGTTCTGGGCTGCAAGATCCGCCGCCCGATCTCCGGTGGTGCGTTCACCGCTGTTTCTTCGGCGAGTGGTGCCGCAGTATTGTCGGCAGTCGCCTTTTGCTGCTCGTCGGTCGTTCGGTTAGTTGCTTGTTTCATCGCGCCTCATTGTCGCCAGCGGTCGTGGTTGCGGCCCAGGCAGGCTGGGTGACAATCGTCAGGAGTGCCCAGGCGGTGCTCAATTGGATACCCATACTGAGAACGTGTAAGTTCTCGAAAACGTTGTGAATCGCCACGGCGGTAATCGTCCCGAAGCAGGCGATTACGAGTGCCCGACCGAGCGTATCGCCATTGACGCCGCTGGTGAGCCGCAGCGCATGGAAGCCGGTGAAAACGAGCGCGGATAGAAGGAGGAGGTAGCCGACAAGGCCCACGAGTCCGGCCTCGGCGGCGAGGTGGATGTAGTAGTTGTGTGCGTGCCCCTGCGAGATCAGGAAGGTCGGGCTGACGTTGAACTCGCTGTAACGCACATTGAAATTGCCAAGACCGACACCAAAAAGCCGATCGGAGCGGAACATATTCAGCCCGGCTTCCCAATGGGCCAGGCGCTCGACGATGGCGAAGTTCTCGGCGGTGATATAGGCGGTGCGTACGTCGGGCGCGTCGGCGTTGCCGAGGATACTGCCGACCCGGTCCTGCACGCTGCTGGGCAATATCGCGGCCCCGCCGAGTAAGAGGAATCCCCCACCGAACCCCCCGAGCGTCGCGGCGACGGCGCGCACGCGCTTGCTGGTGAGGAGGACCATTATCCCCAGCCCGCCCGCCGTGCCCAACCAGGCACCGCGTGAGAAAGACGCCAGGAGGGCCAGGCCGATTAGCCCGGCAGCGCCGATCGTGGCGAGACGCAGCACACGCCGCTGCCACGGTTCGGCGGCGGGGCGATTCTGCCAGAGCCACCAGGCGAAGGTTAGCGCGAGGGGCAGGATCATCTCCAGGTAGCCAGCGTATGAGTTGGGTCGCCCGAAGGTGCCATAGGCGCGCGAGAATTGTTCGCCGATCGCGAAGCTCGCGGGGCCGATCCCGATCGTGTACTGGACCAGACCGATCGCCGCCTCGCCCGCACCGGCGATCAGTAAGGCGATCAGCGCGCCGAAGACCTGACGGCGGGTTCGCAAGAAGTCGAGCGCGAGGAAATAGACCATCAGCGCCTTGAGCCATTGGAAAAGTGCCGCATACCCCGGCGTCAACTCTTGGGCGACGATCAATGATAGGGTAAGCCCGGCGATGAAGATGGCGAAGAATGGCCCGACGATGGTGCGCGGAAACCGTTGCCCGCCGAAGCCCACGCGATGGAGCAACCAGGCCAGCACGGTCAGGCCGAACAGCGCATTCGTGAGGGTAAGTTCGCCGGTCGCGCCGAGGTCCTGCACCGGGATCGAGAGGAGGAGGAGATAGAACCCCCAGCGCGGTCGCGCGATGATGATTACGACCGCCGTTGCCCCGACGACGATCACCGCGCCAAACAGCGGCGGGAGGGCGATCAGCAGGGCGGCGATGACCAGAATCGCACTAGCCGTCACCAGTGCCGGGATGCCGATGCGCAGCGTGGGACGGATACTAGGAATTTGCATGGGCCGGTCGATCGAGTTCCTGACGGAAGGCGGCGATCAATCGTCCGAGACCTTCTTCGAGTGAGACGGTCGGCTGCCAGCCGAGGTGCTGCCGCGCTTTGCTGATGTCGGGGCACCGCCGGGTCGGATCATCGATCGGCATCGGGTAGAAGGTGAGCGGCAGTTCGGTCCCGCACGCGGCCATCACCGCGTGGGCGAGGTCGAGCATCGTCCGCTCGTCGGGGTTGCCGAGGTTGAAGACCTGCCCGGCGAAGCCTTCGCCTTCCATCACCGCCATGATCCCCCGGACGAGGTCGGAGACGTGGCAGAGCGAGCGGGTCTGGCTCCCATCGCCGTAGATCGTCAGCGGTTCGCCGCGCAACGCCTGGGCGGCGAAGTTGACGACAGCGCGGCCATCGTCGGGGTCCATCCGCTCGCCATAGGTGTTGAAGATGCGGATCAGGCGCGCATCGGTGCCGAATCTGCGCCAGTAGGCGAACATCAGCGTCTCGCCGAAGCGCTTCGCTTCGTCGTAGATGGCGCGCGGCCCGAGCGTATTGACGTTGCCGCGATACTCTTCGGTCTGCGGATGGACGAGCGGATCGCCATAGATCTCCGAGGTCGAGGCGAAGAGGATCCGCGCACCATCCTGTCGCGCCCGTTCGAGTAGCTGCTGCGTGCCGACCGTGTTGACCGCCGCCGTTTCCAGCGGCAGCTGCATGTAGCTGCGCGGACTGGTCGAGCTCGGCGACGCGGGGCTGGCAAGGTGATAGATCCGCGCGAACGGCGGTAGCTCTGGCGGCAGGGGTTGGGTGACATCGGCCTCGACCAGATGGAACAGCGGGTGTGCGGTCAGGTGGGCGATATTCTCGCGTCGTCCGGTCGCGAAATTATCGACGGCCCAGACCTCATGACCAGCGGCCAGGTTCGCATCGCAGAGATGTGAGCCGATGAAGCCCGCCCCACCAGCCACCAGGATATTCATGATCAACCCTTCTGCCCTGCGGGGAGGGCCGCCGCTATTCCGCGTTGCGTATTCCGTGACCTTCGCTGCCGCCGCGAACCCCGTGCCGTCTGTGCGTCCAGGGCGGGCGCGATTACCACCTCCTCGCTCGCGATTGCTGTCAACGCGAGGAGGAACCACCAGACGAATGCCAGATCGATCAGGAAGTAGAAATTATCGACCAAACCGTGGATGAGTGCCGCCGTGAGAGCGACCGCCGCCGCGATGATCACTCGTCGCGCATCATCCGTCGTCGCTCGCCAGCCACGGATGATGGCAACGGCGAGGCTATTGAATATCCAAACGATCCAGGCGAGTCCCATTATACCCAGGCGTACCCAGAAGTCGAGGAAAAGGTTGTGCGGGTGGGCAGTATAGCGCTCGCCCCAGGCTGCTGGATTGATGTAGCGCGGGGCGTATTGATAGTAGAACTGATCGAGCCCGACGCCGAAGGCCGGGTGATCGCGAAGCATCGCCAGCGCCGAATGCCAGATCATCTCCCGCAGCCCGAGGCTGTCGCCTCCGCGCAGATTGACGGCCCCGGTCAACGAGAGGATGGTGACAACCACTGCCGCGACCGCATAGAGACCGCAGGCGGCAAGGAGGACGACCCGGAGCTTCGATGGTGCCTCGCTGGTGGCGTCATTCGCCGTGGTGGGGCGATAGAGGTAGGCGCAGGCCAGGAGTGCTGCGGCGAAGCCGAGCCCGATCAGCGCACCGCGTGAGAAGGTCAGGAGAAGTGCCAGCAACAAGAAGGGAATCGTGCCGAGCAACCAGCGGGCGCGGCGCGGGGTCGGCGCGAGGACCAGCAGGCCGAGCGCGAAACCGACCGCCCGCAGGATGTAGAGCGCCAGGGCGTTCGGGTGCTGGTAGGTGCCGAGCGCCCGCCGGACCCCGGAGACGGCCACCACGCCTTGCCCCATCAACACCTGCCCGATCGCCAGCAGGCTGACGAGCAGCGCCCCGCCGATGAACGCCGCGATCGCCGTCAGGCGTAGCTCGCGGTCGCGTAGCCAGGCGCGGGCCAGGAAGAAATAGAGGACCGGCTCGATCACGATCGTCCGATATTCGCGCACACTCTCGCGCAGATGGAGCCGATCGGCGACCGTCAGCAACGAGAAGAGGCCGAGGAGTGCCAGCGCGGTTGCCTGGAGCCCGAAGCGCCCCCCGAGCAGCTTTTTGGTCCCGTCCCAGAGATCGAGCAGTGCGGCGGCGCCGGTCCCCGCCGCCGCCTCGCGCCGCCAGTGTCGGAGGAGTTGCAGCGCGCTCGTCGCCAGGGCGATCAGCAGCAGCAATTCGATCACCGGGAAGAAGATCGAGCTATCCAACGAGCGCGGGCTGGGAAACGCTTTCGGCACGTAGGCGAACGGCGCGGCCAGCGGGATCAGCGCCGTCGTCCAGCCCGGATCGTTCCAGGCAACCGCGAAATAAGCCAGTAGGGCGACGATCGAGAGCAGGGGCCACGGTGACGCGATCAAGATGAGTAAGAAGAGGAGTGCCAGTAGCCGTTGCCTGCCGATTCGCCCGACCAGCGCTATGGCTGCTGCGCGCAGATCGGCACTGCCGTTGGTCAAACTGCGCCGCAGGCGTCCTGCGGCCTGTGTCGTCTGCTCACTCACGGGTATTCCACCATGCCGGGGCGCGGTCTACTGCGAACCGCTCATCGGCTCTGGTCAGCCAGCCACCGGCGATCATCGCGGCGCGACCGATCGCCACCAGGCCGGCGAAGAGCCCCGTCAACCCTGCCGCGAAGAGAAACGCCGCCGTCCAGTCGAATGGGCGCGTGCGCCCGATCAATACGCCGTTGATCGCCGTCTCGCCGAAACCACCGTAGCGTAATTCCAGAGTATGCTGCCGATCGTCCAGGCCCGCAGCCAGGGTAATCTCGCCATCGTGGATCTGGGTTATGCCATCGCGCAAGAGGACAAGAGAGCCGTCCTTATCAGCCTTCAGCCCCTTCACCGGTTGTCCATCGATCGTCACGTAGAGTTGCCCCTCCGTCCCGCCCGCCCGCGCTTTCAGTCGCACGTCGGTCCCCTGGAAGGTGAGGCGCACCGTCGCGTCGGAGGTAGTGGCGACGCGATAATTTTGCCCGCCGAGGGTCTGGTCGCGCCATTGGCCTCCCCAAGTCAGGCGACTGTCGCGTACCGGCAGGAGGCCGCTCGTGGCGACCTGCTGATTCGCGGCCCAATCGCGCAGGGCGACATAGGCCGGGCGTGGCGTGAAATCGTAGTCCACGACCTCGAAATGACGCGAGGGATCGTCGGGGCGTTCCTGCGGGCGCTCGACCCAGCGGAAGCCCCAGATGAAGACATTCGTGACCCACGGCCACTCGCGCCGCATCCGGTCCAGCCCCTCGATCGTCCAGCGGGCCTGGGTTTCCTCGTCAACCGAGTCGCCCCAGGGGCCGCGCGGGCCTTTCCAGTCGGCCGGTAACGAGATCCAGCCATATTCCGAGACCCAGATCGGCTTCTGGCTGTCGTTGTTCCGCACCATTACGTCGCGGGCGAGGAGGAGGCGTGAGAAGTTGGTCCGGTCCGGGCCGACACGCCGATCCTCCGGCGAGTGGCCCAGCCCGTAATCCATCACCGAGAGGATATCGAAGTAGGGCGCGGCACCGGCATCGTAGAGCCCCTGGATGAAGTCGAGCTCGTTCAAATTATTGGTGGTGACGCCGTTCTCGGTTGTCTGTGCCAGTCCCGCCGTGACGATCAGCGCGGCGGGATTGGCTGCTTTCACCTTCTCGGAGGTGTATTTGAGGAGCAGTCCGTACTGCGCCGGATTGATCGGCTTCCCGCCCCACTCGCCATCGAGGTTCGGCTCGTTCCAGACCTGGAAGTGGGTGATCTTCCCCTTATAACGCGCCGCCATCGTGGCGACGAAGCTGGCGTAATTGTTAAAGTCCTGTGGCGGTCCTTTATCGTAATCCTTGAAGTTATCGGTCTGCGGTCGCGCCCACTTGGGGATCGTATCGACGCGCGCCATGATCCCGATACCGGCACCGCTGAGTTGTTCGACGATGAAGTCGTACTTCGCCCAGGTATCCTGGCCGTCCTGATCGCGGTAATAGCCCGGTGCGCGCTCGATATCTTGCCACGGGAAGCTCTGCCGGACGAAGGTGACGCCGCCCGCCTTGAGCATCTGCACCGAGCGCACGATATTCTGACGCTCGGCCTCTTTTTCGAGGAAGATATTCATCCCCATCGACAGACCGCCGCCGTTCACCGTTGGCGTGCCGTAGACGATGCCGCGATTGAGGAAACCGTCTAGCCCGACGCTAGAAACGATCAGGCTCGTTGCCAGCGCGATCAGCACCAGGGCGCTGCCGAAACGTCCGCCGAAATTCATTACACGCGGGGAGCGCACAACCTTGCGCCCTGTCAATGCGGGCTGGGCTGTCGGCTCGTCCTGATTCCGTCGTGGAAGCTGCATCCGCAATCGAAGTCGCCCCGCGCTCTCGCGTATCTGCTGGGTCATGCGATCCTGCGGAGGTAGCGCAAGCGGAAGAGTGAGCGGAAGATCGGGATGAAGATCGCCAATGCGGCCAGGGCGGCGAAGGCCGAGACGATCAGGAAGATCGCCGAGGAGCGGGCGTAGGCCACATCGACGGATCGGATCGTTACGGTGCCGGGGTTGCCATCGGCGCTCGGCAGGGTACGCAGCAGCACGCGGTGTTCACGGACCGCGCCGAGGGGATCGAGGCCGGTGACGACGGTCATCGTTGCGGTGCCAGTCGTGCTGGAGCGGAAGTCGAGATAGCGCCAGCCTTTGTCGTCTTGTGGCAGCGCGTGAACGGCGTCGCCGGTCCCATCGACAAGAACGCCGAGTCGTCCACCTTGCGGCCCCCGGTCGCCCTCGATGATCAGTTGATTCCCCTGGAAACGCAGTTCCATGGTGTCACCGATCCGGTTGCTGTTGATGGCGGTCGGCGCGGCAACCTGTGGGGCCGTCGTGGTCCACCGACCTTTCGTCGTGATTGTCGGGGAGAGCGATGTGTAGTGGCCCGGCAGCGCCAGACGCTGCGATTCGGTGGCGCGGACCACCTCGGTATAGAGACGCCGCACCGTGAACTCGGTATCGACCATGCGGAACCAGAACTCACCCTTCGACTGCGGAATGTCGCCGACCTGGCGAAAATACCAGATGTTGACCACGCCGAGCCAGGGCCAATGCTGCCGCATATAGCGGATCCCCTCGATCGTGTACGCCGCCTGCTGCTCTTCGCTGACCCGTTGCCAGGGGACTTCATCGGGGGGGAGGTCGGTCGGTGCGGCGTTCCAGGCGTACTCGTTGAGCCAGACCGGCTTCGCGCTGTCGCCGTTCCGCTCCATGATCGCGCGCAGGAGTTCGACCCGCCGCAAATTCAGCACCTTCGGGTCGGGCGGGTTGTCCGGGGCCTGATTGAAGCCGTAGCCGTTCGCCATCATGATGTCGAAGTTCTTGCCGAACCCTGCGGTGTAGAGCTGTTGGAGGAAATCGAGATCGTTCATGCCGCGGTCGCCTTGTTCGAGCGTTTGCGCCAGCGGGGCGCTGAGGATGACGATATTCGGATCGACCGCCTTGGCGCGGGCGTAGACGACCCGCAACATCGCGGCGTACCCCTCGGCGTCGAGGCGACCGCCCCACTCCGCCTTCAGGTTCGGCTCGTTCCAGATCTGGAGATATTGTACGCGGCCTTTGTAATGCTCAACGAAGGTTGCGACGAAATCGGCGAAACGATCGACGTTATCGGGCGGTGTCTGCGGGGTGGTGTTCGCCCCGCGCGCCCACTCCGGGGTGTTGTCGAGGCGGGCGATGACCCGGATCCCGTTCTTCTCGGACAGATCGACGATCCGGTCATACTTGTCCCAGCTGTTCTGATTGTATTTGTCGTCCCAGAAGCGGCCTTGTTTCGGCTCGATCTCCGACCAGGGGAACTGCTGCTTCATCCAGCCCAGCCCCGCGTCGGACATCATCTGGACCGTCTTCTCACGCTTCCAATCTTCCACTTCTTTCGAGAGGAAGGTATTGGCACCGTAAGGATTGAGATCGGTGTAGGGGAAGGTCGAGGTGCGCGCGGCGGACAGAGGCGGCGTATCCTGCTGCCCGAGCGGCCCGAAGTACGATAGATTGAAGACCTGGAGGACGGCGACAATGCACAACGACACCACGTAAGGCCGGAAGAGCCGACGCGGGCGCGCGGAATTATCGTGAGCCTCGCCCTGCACCTGCACCATTACTCCGTCGTTGTCGTTGCTGCGCCTGCGTCGCACATCACCCCATTTCACTGTGGGAGCGTACGGAGGCCGATAACAGGCATTCCCCCACCCTGTTTATCGTATCGCGGGATTATAGCACGGACACCCTGACAGGCACCGTCGAGTCGGCGCGCACACGGCTAACCATGTGGTGCAACGCTCCTGGGATGGGGTCGGTTGCGACGCCTTGACATTCCCCAGTGAGGGTATTAAGGTAACGTTAACAACTAAGGACTGCCGCGGGGGCCTGGGAGAGCCAGGCTGAGATGGTGACCGATATCCGTCACCGACCGTCAAACCTGATCCGGGTAATACCGGCGGAGGGATGCGCGCCGAGTGCGAGGATGATTCGCAAACTCGGGGGAGACTAGGGGCGCACCCTCTAGGCTCCCCTTTTTTGTTGCCCGCGAACCGGGTAGGCGGAGGATGACGCCAACGATGGGACCAGCTATTGCGGCGAGTGACGACGCGGATATGGTGCTGACTGACCGGATTGATCGCTGGATCGTCGCGCACGGTGATGCGCTCGTCGGGCGTATCCGTGATCTCGTCGCGTTCCCGACACTCAGCCCGCCCGGTCGCAATACCGCCCCCGCGCAGGGCTACGTGGCCGATTGGCTCCGCAAGCTTGGCTGTGCGGTGGAGGAATTCGACGTCTATCCGGGCGATCCCGACGTGGTCGGTCGTCTGAGCGGGACGGCAGATGGTGAGGGAAGATCGCTGTTGTTCAACGGGCATATCGACGTGGCGGAAGTCGCGGTCGATGGTTGGCAGAGCGATCCGTTCGCCGCGACCGAGCGCGACGGGCGACTCTACGGTCGCGGCGTTGGCGATATGAAGGGCGGGCTGGCGGCGGCGATCTTCGCGCTCGAAGCGACATTGGCTTGCGGCGCTCGCCCGCGTGGGGAGGTGCTGATCGAGTCGGTGATTGGGGAGGAGTCGGGCGAGTGGGGGACCGTCGCCTGCATCGAGCGCGGTTATCGCGCCGATCTGGCGATCGTGCCCGAGCCGACCGGCCTGCGCCCCTGCGGGCAAGGTGGGGTCATCACCGGCTGGATCACGATCCAAAGTTCGCAAACCCTCCACGATGGTGTGCGGGCAAGGACGATCCACGCCGGTGGCGGGCTGATCGGCGCGAACGCTATCGAGAAGATGACGCAACTGATCGCCGCGTTGAACGATCTGGAGCGCCACTGGGCCGTGACCAAGTCGTATCCCGGCTTCGCCCCCGGCGCGACGACGATCAACCCGGCGACCATCGAAGGGGGGCGGCACCCCGCGTTCATGGCCGACCGCTGTGCCCTCTGGATTACCGTCCACTTTTATCCCGATGAGACATGGGAAGGGGTGGTCGCGGAGATCGAGGACCATTTGCGCCGTGCCGCCGCCGCAGACTTGTGGTTGCGCGATCACCCGCCGACCTTCCGCTGGGGCGGGCGCTCGATGATCGCAGAGCGCGGCGAGATCTTCCCCGCCGTCTCGCTCACGGCCGATACGCCGGGGCTGGCCGCGCTTGAGTCGGCCCATGCGGCTGTGTACGGCGCGGCACCGGTGCGCACGATGTGGCCCTCCGTCTCCGATGCAGGGTGGTTGGCGCGGGCGGGAATCCCGACGATCATCTACGGGCCGGGTGAGTTAGAGGAAGCGCACACGACCAACGAGTCGATCGCCGTCGCCGACCTCGTCGCCGCCGCGCGCGTCTACTCCCGCCTGATCGGTGCGTGGTGCGGCCTGGAAGGTGGGCGATGAGTGGCGCGGCCCTGACGGTGCGCGGGCTCGGGAAATCGTTCGCGGGGTCGGGCGGCGCGACGGTGCGCGCGATCGAGGCGATCGATCTCGTCACGGCACCGGGCGAGTTCGTGACGATCATCGGGCCGAGCGGCTGTGGCAAGAGCACCCTCTTCAATATAATCGCTGGCCTGGCGGAGCCCGACAGCGGGACGATCGAGTTGGCCGGACAAGGTGCCGGGTCGCGCCTCGGCCAGGTCGCCTATATGCCGCAGAAAGATCTGCTCCTGCCCTGGCGCACGACCCTCGATAACGTCATCCTGCCGCTGGAAGTGCGCGGGGTGCGGCGCGATGAGGCGCGACGGCAGGCGCTGGCACTCTTCCCGCAGTTCGGGCTCGATGGTTTCGAAGGGGCGTATCCGCAGACCCTTTCGGGCGGGATGCGTTCGCGCGCCGCCTTCCTGCGGACGGTGCTGGCCGGTGGGGCGCTGCTCCTGCTCGATGAGCCGTTCGGCGCACTCGATGCGCTGACCCGCGCCCGGATGCAGGAGTGGCTGGTCGGGGTCTGGGAGCGCGAGCGGCGCACAACCCTCTTCATCACCCACGACGTTGACGAGGCGATCTTCCTCGCCGATCGCCTCTACGTGATGACGCCGCGACCGGGCCGGATCGCGCTGACGACGACCGTCGATCTGCCGCGTCCGCGTACCCCGGAACTGCTGACCGCGCCCGCATTCGTGGCGCTGAAGGCGCGGCTGCTGCGCGCCTTGCGGGATGGCTCCGCGCCGGATGATCTCGCGCCTGGACTGGTGCCGGAACTCGACCTCGCGCCCGTACAAGGACTTGAGGCACCGTTGATCGAAAGGGTGCGCCGATGAATGCGCGCTCGCGCTCCGATTCACTCGTCTGGCGCTGGGGGCCGCCGCTGGCACTCCTCGGGTTGTTGCTCCTGGGGTGGGAACTCGCCGTGCGGCTAGGCGAGATCGCGCCGTGGCTGCTGCCGCCGCCGAGCGCGATCCCCGGCGCGGTGGTCGATGATGCCAGCGACTTGCTGCGTCATACGCTGGTCACGCTGCAAGAGATCCTGCTGGGATTGGTTGTCGCGACGTTGCTCGGCATTATCACGGCGGTCGCGATTGCGTTCTTTCCGCTCTTGGAACGGGCGTTGTACCCGCTCGTCGTCGCGAGTCAGTCGGTGCCGCTGCCGGTCCTGGCACCGCTCCTGATCATCTTCCTCGGCTACGGGATCGTGCCAAAAATCTTGCTCGTCACGCTGATCTGCTTCTTCCCGATCGTGGTCAACACGGTCGATGGGTTGCACAGCGTCGATCGCGATGCCGTGAACCTGCTGCGGACCTTCGGCGCGACCCGTTGGCAGATCTTCGTCAAGGTGCGCTGGCCGTCGGCGCTGCCCCTCTTTTTCTCCGGGCTGCGGGTGGCGGCGGCGGTCAGCGTGATCGGCGCGGTCTTCGGGGAGTTGATCGGGGCGAGTGCCGGACTCGGTTATTACATCCGCCACGAGACGCCGCTCTTCCATACCGCAGCGGTCTATGGCGCGACGATCATCTTGATGCTGCTGGGCATCGCCTTGTTCGTTGTCGTACGCGCCGCCGAATGGGCATTGCTCCCCTGGCGACGGAGCTCGGATGAGCGTTCGCGCGTGTGAGTGACGTGAGGTCCGAATGACGGCGAGAACGCCGCGAGGGAGGCAGTGGGGGATGAACCGACGGCAATTCTTGCAGGGTACGGGTCTGCTCGTGGGTGCGGGACTGGCGTTAGCCGCGTGTGGTGGCACGGCGAGTAATTTGCCGAAGGGGGCGAGCGGCCTGACGAAGGTCTCGCTGATGCTGGACTGGTATCCGTGGGCGAATCACACTGGCCTCTATCTGGCCCAGTCGCGCGGCTACTTCAAGGATCAGGGGTTGGAGGTCGATATCCACCCGCCGAGCAACCCCGATAACATCTTGAAAGTGGTAGCGACCGGTACAGATAACTTCGGGATCAGCTACCAGACCGATGTCATCTCGGCGCGGGCGGCGGGTGTGCCGGTGAAGTCCGTGGCGGCGATCGTGCAGCATCCGTTGAATACCGTCATGGTCCTGAAAAGTGCGGGGATCACGCGCCCGAAAGATCTGGAGGGGAAGAAGGTCGGCGTCCCCGGTGTCCCCTCCGATGGTCCGCTCTTGAAAACGATGGTGGAGGCTGATGGGGGCAACATCGCCAAGGTCGAGCAGATTAATGTCGGTTTCGATCTCATCCCCTCACTGATCGGGAAGAAAGTCGATGCGGTGATCGGGGCGTACGAGGTCCACGAGGCGGCGGTCGCGGAATTGCAGGGCTTTCCGGTGCAGTCGTTGCGGGTGCAGGACTGGCGGGTGCCCGACTACTACGAGTTGGTGCTGGTGACGAGCGACAATATGATCAAGCAGAACGCCGACGTGGTTCGCAAGTTCATGGCTGCCGTGTCGAAGGGCTATGCCGACGCCCAGAAAGATCAAGCGGCGGCGATCGATGCGCTGATCGCGGGGTATCCCGATGCCGACCGCAAGGTCGAGGTGCCGGGTTTGGCGAAGCTGGCCCCGCTCTGGACCGATGGCGTCTCGCGCTTCGGCGAGCAGACGACCGCGCGCTGGCAGCAATATGCCGATTGGTTGCGCGCGGAGAAGATCCTCGATAAAGAGGTGAAGGTGTCGGACTGCTTCACGACGGAGTTCTTGCCGAAGTAAGCCGTGAGCGTGATGGCGGATTGGCAGTAGGGTATGAGTGATAGGGCAGGGGGCGATGATCACGAAGGCATTGACCATTGCCGGGTCGGATTCCGGTGGTGGGGCCGGTATCCAGGCCGATCTGAAGACGTTCGCGGCACTCGGTGTCTACGGCAGTAGCGTGATCACCGCGATCACCGCACAGAACACCGTCGCTGTCACGGCGGTCCACGAGATCCCGACCGCGATTATCGCGGCGCAACTCGATGCCGTGCTCAGCGATATTGGGGCGGATGCGGCGAAGACCGGGATGCTGTCGAGCGCGCCGATTATCGCTACTGTCGCTGCGGCGATCCGGCGCTATGGGCTGACGCGCCTGGTCGTTGATCCGGTGATGGTCGCGAAGAGCGGCGACCGCCTCCTACGTGAGGATGCCGTGGCGGCGTTGCGGGCGGAATTGTTGCCGCTGGCGCTCGTCGTGACACCTAATATCCCGGAGGCCGAGGTCTTGGCCGGGATGACGATCGCCACCGACGAGGACCGGCACGAAGCCGCGCGTCGGATCGCCGCCTACGGGCCGCGCTACGTTGTCATAAAAGGTGGGCACGCCCCCGGCGATCCGATCGACTTCCTTTATGACGGCGCGACGACTATCCCGATCGCGGTCGGTCCACGGATCGATACGCCGAATACGCACGGTACCGGTTGCACCTTTGCGGCGGCGATCACCGCCGGGCTTGCGAACGGCCTGGATGTCGAGGCGGCGGTGCGGGAGGCGAAAGCGTACCTCACGACGGCGCTGCGGGCGTCGTATTCGATCGGGGCGGGGCATTCGCCGGTCCATCATTTCCACGCCTGGTGGGCCGTCGCGCCGACCGGGGCTGCACGATAGGAGCGTAGTGATGCGACCGGGTGCGCTCAAATTATTCGCCGGTCTGGCGCTCGGTGGTGGGGTACTCGGCTTCATCATCGGCGAGGTCTGGCTGGGGCGGGGGAATGGTTTCGCGGTCGCGGCGGTCCTGGCGGCGATCGGCCTGTTGCTGGCCTGGATGCTCTGGCGCACACGGCCCACCTATACCCCTGAGGAGGTGGCGGCGGCGGTCGCCGAGCGCAAGGCGCGAGAGGACGCGGTGAAACTGCGTGTGCCGGCGGAGCCACCGGTGACGCGCGGGGCGGCGGTGAAGGTAGCGAAGTCGGGGCGACCCGATGGAGAAAGGGATGTGGAACGATGATCGAGCAGCACACAACCAGTCACGGGGCTGGCGCGATGCCGGAGCAGTTGACGATCGGCGGCAAAACGTTTCGCTCGCGCCTGATGCTGGGCACGGGGAAATACCGCAACAGCGCCGAGATGATCGCCGCGTTCGAGGCGGCTAACGTGGAGATCGTCACCGTGGCCTTGCGGCGGATCGACTTCGATGATCCGGCCAGCCGCTCGGTGCTGGAAGATGTCGATTGGAAGAAATATACGATCCTGCCGAATACCGCCGGGTGCGCCACCGCCGAGGAGGCGATCCGCGTGGCACACATGGCACGGGCGATGGAGCTATCCGATTGGATTAAGTTAGAAGTGATTCCCGACCCCAAATATCTGCTGCCCGATCCGATCGGTACTCTCCGCGCCGCCGAGCAGTTGGTCAAAGAAGGCTTCACGGTACTGCCCTACATCAACGCCGACCCGATCCTCGCGCGACACTTGCAGGAGGTTGGCTGCGCCACGGTGATGCCGCTGGCGTCGCCGATCGGTTCGGGGCAGGGGATTCCGAATAGTCGCAATATCGAGATCATCATCGAGCAGGCGACCGTGCCGATCGTGGTCGATGCCGGGATCGGCGCACCATCCGACGCCGCGCTGGCGATGGAACTCGGCGCGAGTGCCTGTCTGGTCAACAGCGCCGTGGCCCTCGCCCTCGATCCCGCCGCGATGGCCCGTGCGATGGCGCTCGGCGTCGAGGCCGGTCATCTGGCCTTCCGGGCCGGACGGATCCCGAAGAAGGCGTACGCCTCGGCTAGCAGTCCGCTGACTGGCGTGGTGCGGTAGGGCGAGTGGGCGTAGTGAGCGTAGTGGGATAGTGAGCGAGAAGGGGTGTAACAGGAGACACGGAGACGCGGAGGGGGCGGGGAGAACGGAATGACGAATGACGAATGATACGTGGGTCGCCCCCCAGCCCCCCAATTCTGGGGGGTACAGCAGTTGCAAGGTGAGGCGTTCGCGGGGAACCGCCCTTCTCGTAGCACCTGTACCCCCCAGAATTGGGGGGCTGGGGGGAGTTCCCTCCGTGTCTCCTGTTCCGGCCCCTTTCCAGCGTAAGGAGCGGCGATGCGTCCTGAGTTGAAGCTCGGGCTTTATCTGGTGACCGATGAGCGGCTGTCGCGCGGGCGGGCGACGGCGGAGATCGTGCGCGCGGCGATCCGTGGTGGGATCGATGCTGTCCAGTTGCGAGGGAAAGATTTGCCCGCGCGGGAGCAGTTGGCGATCGGGCGGGAGTTGCGGGCGATCACGCGAGACGCCGGTGTCTTGTTCATCGTCAACGATCGTGTCGATCTCGCGCTGGCCCTCGCTGCCGATGGCGTACACGTCGGCCAGGACGATCTGCCCGCCGAGGTCGTGCGCCGACTCGTCGGGCCGGAAATGATCATCGGCGTGTCGGCGGCGACGATCTCGGCAGCACTTGCCGCGCGTGCTGCTGGGGCCGATTATCTCGGGGTCGGGGCGATCTATGGCACGGCCACGAAGCTCGATGCGGGGGCCGCGACCGGGTCGGCGTTGCTCGGTACGATCGCCGGGGCAGTCGATCTGCCGCTGGTCGCGATCGGCGGGATTAACGCGACCAATGTGGCCGCAGTGATCGCGGCGGGTGCGGCGGGTGCGGCGGTCGTTAGCGCGATCATCGCCGCAGATGATCCCGAGGCTGCGGCGCGCGAACTGCAACGTCGGATCGCGGCGGCGCTCAGGTGAGCCGATGAGCATGAGTGCGCGACCAACTGTTCCGCGCTTGCACCTGATCACCAATCGCGCGCTCTGCGGCGAGCGGGGTCAGGCGGCGATCGTGGCGGAGGCGGCGTGTGCGGGCATTGGTGCGGTGCAACTACGTGAAAAGGATCTGGATCTCGCTGCGTTGCTACGCGAGGCAACGTTCCTAAAGGAAGTACTCGGCGTGACGCCATTGATCGTCAACGGCGCACCAGCTGTGGCCCTGGCGACGGGTGCGGCGGGCCTACATCTGCCGGGCGATGGCGGGACGATCGCGGCAGCACGCGCTGCCCTCGGTCCCGTTGCCTTGATCGGGCGATCGGTCCACAGCGTCGAGGAGGCGCGTAGTGCCGCCACTGATGGGGCCGATTACCTGATCATCGGGACAATCTTCGCGACTGCGAGTAAGCCGGGTCGCGCGCCTGCGGGCCTGCCTTTCGTCACGGCGGTCGCGCGGGCGGTCACGATCCCGATTATCGCGATCGGCGGGATCGATGAAGGGAACGTCGCCGCGACCCTTGCTGCGGGTGCCTGGGGTGTGGCGGTGATGTCCGGGGTGCTTGCCGCACCGGATCCCGGCGCGGCGGTCAGGCTTCTGCAGGCGATTATCGATAAGGAGAACCGATGACCTCTGCGACCTTGCATGTGACGATCAATGGGAAGGACGAAGAACTGCCCGACGGCCTGACCGTCGCGACCTTGTTGGCGCGGCGCGGCGTCCACAACGCGATGGTCGCCGTCGAGCACAACGGGCGTATCCTGC
>JAABUN010004559.1_pt1 | contig 18657 bp, 20 predicted proteins | sample 5559311 | NCBI WGS metagenome assembly JAABUN01 (sample SAMN10711877, study PRJNA513370) | rock metagenome | isolation source: Antarctica rocks | place: Antarctica: Victoria Land, Siegfried Peak sud | reverse complement strand
TTCTTACAGAAACAATTTTTTTAAACTTAGGTCTTGACCTGAATTGCAATAAAATAAAAAAGCTATACAGCCAATGCTTAAATATTGGCTCTATGGCCGCTTAAAATATTACCGAACCATTGATATAAAACAACTTATAAAGGAAAATCAATAGACGCATCAGGTTTACTGGCTGTTCCCAAAAACACGCCAGCATCTCCATCGTTGCTAAGCGCCCAACACGGAACCCTGTTCAATCATGCCGATGCTCCCTCAAACTTTCCCGCTACTTTTACGGGGTTTGAGTTATTTGCTTCGGCGGGGTTTGTTACCGCAATTCCTGATTATATAGGCTTTGGCGTTTCAGAAAATATTATTCATCCTTATTACGATGCGCAACTTTCGGGCACTGCAGTAGCCGATATGCTTAAAGGAGTTAAATATTACCTGCAAAAAGAAAAGATAAATATTAGCAGCAGATTGTTTTTATTAGGTTATTCAGAAGGCGGTTATGTAACGATGGCGGCTCAAAAAGAAATAGAAACTCATCCTGAAGATAATCTATCTATTACTGCTGCTGCAGAAGGTGCAGGAGGCTACGATTTAACAGGTATGCTATCAACCATCGCTACTACCCCTATTTATGCCGAACCATCTTATCTTGCTTTTATATTACAGTCTTATAATACTACCTACGACTGGAAGCGACCTTACACTGATTTTTTCCAGGAGCCTTATGCCGGCAGAATACCAACATTACTAAACGGCACTAAATCACAGTCAGAAATAAATGCAGGGCTAACTACTTCAACGGCTGCTTTGTTCAATCCAACTTTTCTTGCAAACCTGCAAAATCCCACAGCAGAACCGGTTCTAAAACAGGCAATTCAAAATAACAGCTTTTTAAACTGGGTTCCTAAAAGCCCCACCCGCCTTTACCATGGTACGGCTGATGTTACTGTTTTTTATCAGACTACGGTAACCACTTATAACAGGTTTAAAGCCGCAGGTGCAACTAATGTAGAATTCATTCCCATCCCAAATGGAAACCACCAAACCAGTATTGACCCAATGCTGTCAAACGCGCTTGCATGGTTTCAGTCGTTGGATAAGTGATAGGTAATACATTCGCCGTCATCCTGAACTTGTTTCAGGATCTCCTGTCGTGCTTGCTCTACCCATGTAAACCTGTTGATTTCCACTACAGTGTATTTTACGCTCTCCCCATTTATCCAAGAATTCCCTCATCAGCAAAGCTGAAAAATCCTTCTTCACTAACAATTATATGATCCAACACTTTTATGTCAAAATATTTAGAGGCTTCTTTTATTTTGGTCGTAAGCTCTTCATCCTGCCTGCTTGGTTTTAAACTTCCGCTGGGGTGGTTGTGGCAAAGAACAAGGCTTACTGCATCGTGCTCTAAAGCTTTCTTTAAAATTATTCTTGGGTCGGCAACAGTTCCGGTTATGCCGCCTTCGCTTATTATTTCGTAATGGTTTATTTTGTTCGACCTGTTTAAAAAAACCACAGCAAATACTTCATGCTTTTTATATTGTAATTGCGCCTGTAAATATTGCGCAATATCCCTGCTTGATGTAATCACTTCTTTTTTATTATCAGCCATACTTCTTCTTACGCCTAATTCAAGGGCGGCTGCTATCGTTACGGCTTTTGCCGGTCCCAGGCCTTTAATTTTCAAATTAACCATCTCTTTTACTGATAGCTTTGCAAGCCTTTGCAGGTTATTATCAACTGATGCCAGCAATTCTTTTGCAAGGTCAACAGCACTTTTTTCGGGGCTGCCGTTATTAATAAGAATGGCTAATAGTTCAGAATTGCTTAAAGTATCAGGGCCATTTAAAGCAAGCTTTTCTCTTGGTCTGTCGTCAATTGCCCAATTTTTTATTGTTCGTTTTTCCATGTAAAATTTAATGCGGCACTAATTTATAATTTTCTATACCTAAATTCTATCTTCGCCGCACATTTCTGTTATGGCTAACAACCCTTCTATTAAAATCTTTTCGGGAACGGGGTCTCAAACTGTTTCTACAAAAATCTCCAAAAGTTTCGGTGCTGCTTTGGGCAAGATAAATATTCAAAAGTTTAGCGACGGAGAATTTCAGCCGGTTTACATGGAAAGCATTCGTGGAGATTATGTTTTTCTTATTCAAAGCACCCACGCGCCTTCTGATAATTTAATGGAACTATTGCTGATGATGGATGCAGCCAGGCGGGCGAGCGCTTACAAAATAGTTGTGGTAATGCCCTATTACGGATACGCCCGGCAAGACAGAAAGGACAAACCGCGAGTGGCAATAGGTGCTAAATTAATTGCTAATCTTTTGGTTGCCGCAGGCGCTCACAGGGTTATAACGATGGATTTACATGCTGCACAAATACAAGGTTACTTCGATATACCTGTTGACCACCTGGACAGCTCCGCTATTTTTATACCTTACATAGAAAAACTTAAACTCGAAAACCTTACCTTTGCCGCCCCCGACGTGGGAAGTACTAATAGGGTGCGCGAAATTGCCAGCTATTTTAATTGTGAAATGGTGATTTGCGATAAGCATCGCAAGAGGGCAAACGAAATAGCGAGCATGGTTGTAATTGGTGATGTAAACGACAGAAATATAGTTCTTATAGATGATATATGTGATACAGGCGGAACACTTGCCAAAGCCAGTTACCTATTAATGGAGAAAGGCGCAAAAAGTGTAAGGGCCTTATGTACTCACCCTGTTTTAAGCGGAAACGCTTATGCAAATATTGAAAACAGTGAATTGGAAGAATTGGTGGTTTGCGATACAATTCCTTTAAAACAGGAGTCGTCTAAAATAAAAGTTTTATCGGTAGCAGACCTTTTTGCAATTGCAATAAGAAATGCCTACGAAAACAGGAGCATCACTAACTTGTTTATTCACTCGCAGTTGAAGGCAAGAAGAAGTGAAGCCCCTTAAGCCCCTAACCCCTGAAGGGGGATTACCGGAGCGTATAGGGGGTGAAATGGAGATAGGTACTTGATATGGATTGGTATTATGATTAATAGTGATCTTTAAATATAATTTTTTAATTCTAAACTTCCTTAAGCCCCTTTTAGGGGTTTGGGTTAAACGTCCTTAAGCCCCTTCAGTCCGAAGGACTCCTATGGAGGGGTTGGGGTTAAAACAAAAACAAATGAAAACAATTACAATCGAAGGACAACTGAGGACCGAAATGGGCAAAAAAGCCTCCCGCCAACTTCGCTCTCAGGAACTTGTGCCTGGTGTAATTTACGGGGGTGCCAGAGAGATCAATTTTGCTGCTCCGGCCAGGGCTTTTAAGTCAATCGTATATACACCTGAATTTATGCAGGCACAGGTAAATGTGGATGGTGCAAGTTACACCTGCATTTTAAAAGATCTGCAGTTTGATAAAGTAAGTGATGAACTGCTTCACATTGATTTTTTAGAACTGGTTGGCGACAAAAAAGTAATAGCCACTCTTCCTTTACACTTAACAGGCGTACCTGCAGGTGTAAAAGGCGGCGGTAAACTGGTTACCAAAATGAAATCTTTAAAAGTGAAAGTCTTACCTAAAGATTTGAGAGAGTCAATTACGGTAGATATTACCAATCTTGAGTTGAATGAGAACATTCGCGTTGAAGATGTAAAGGTTGAGAATATGGAAATTTTAAATAGTCCGCGTATCCCAATCGCTACTGTAGTAATGACCCGTCAGTTGAAGCAGGAAGAAGCAAAAGATGAGAAGAAGAAATAATTTTAAGAAGGCCTGGATTTAAAAGTCCGGGCTTTTTTATTCCCTGCAATATGGCTTGTAATAGCGAAGACCTTTTTTTTAAAAGCATTTAATGCGCATGCTTTCCAGAAGCAAGCAGAATAAAGGTTTTGAAGTTCAGCTTTCAAAAAAATCAATTCAGTATTCCCGCTAATTTAGCTTTCACCACAGTTTTGCATTATTATTTATTACATTTATCAAACTAAAAGTATTAGTATTTGATTATCTCAGGCATCTTTTACTAAGTATTTCTGCTCTATGAGTAAGTACCTTATTGCAGGTTTGGGAAATATTGGTTCAGAATATGCACATACCCGTCATAATATTGGTTTCGATGTGGTTGAGGCATTCGTACAAAAGCATGGAGGCTTTTTTAAAACAGAAAGGCTTGCAGAAGTTGCAGAAGTAAAATGGCGGGGCAGGATTTTTATATGTATTAAACCCACCACTTACATGAACCTTAGTGGCCGTGCTTTTAAGTACTATCTTGATAAAGAAAAGGTTGAACTTGAGCATACCTTAACAGTGGTGGACGATCTTGCGCTTCCGTTAAATAAAATACGGTTACGCCGAAGCGGAAGCGATGCGGGGCATAACGGCTTAAAAGATATTCAGGCAATATTGGGAACGGATAAATATCCTAAATTACGTTTTGGTATTGGCAATAATTATCCTAAAGGAATGCAGGTAGATTTTGTATTAGGAAAGTGGACTAAAGATGAACTTACCATAGTAAATGCAAAGATTGTGAAATGTGTAGAGGCGATAGAAAACTTTGCATTTATAGGTTTAGAACCAACCATGAATTTGATAAATAATTCAGTTATCATATAAAAATTTATATTTATTGCATTAAAGGTATAAAATACAATAAAAGCAGTTGCTAAAATCCTCGGTATTTATCCTATAAACTGCTTTAGTGCTATTTTATTAAAAATCAAACTATGAAAATTTTCTGCGTAGGTAGAAACTACAGTGAGCATGCAAAAGAACTTGGAAATGAAGTTCCGGATGAGCCGGTAATTTTTATGAAACCAAAAAGCGCTTTGCTTCAATCTAATTCTCCTTTCTATTATCCCGAGTTTAGTAACGAGCTTCATTACGAATGCGAACTCGTTTTACGCGTTTGCAAAAACGGTAAATACATTAACGAAAAGCATGCAAACAAATACTTCAACGGTATTACGGTAGGTATTGACTTTACTGCCCGCGATATTCAGGCCGAGCTAAAGAAAAAAGGCTTGCCCTGGGAGAAAGCAAAAGCATGGGACAATTCTGCTGTTGTTGGTACCTGGAAAGACATCACTCCCGATCTGTTAAAGAAGCCCATCAATTTTTCAATGAAGAATAACGGACAGCAAGTACAGAAAGGCATCACTACGGATATGATGTTTAATTTCGATGAGATTGTAGCACATATATCCAATTACTTCTCAATCAACATTGGCGATCTTATATTTACCGGAACCCCTGCCGGTGTTGGTGAGTGCGTGGTTGGTGATGTATTGGAAGGTTTTTTGGAGGATGAGAGATTGTTTGAGCTTGAGGTAAAATAATATTTAGAAGTTGTTTTTGAACCACATAGGAACATAGGCACAATAGAATACAGAGTAGATTATGCTCAGAAAGTTTTTTCTATGTTCCTATGTGGTTCAAACATATTTACCAAAGCAATTAAAATGCACTGGGACAATTGGCAATAAGAACACAAATTTTACATGCCCGACGCTGATATTCTTTTAAATGCTTACAGCTTAATGATTACTGCTAAAGCCATGGCAGAAACTTATGAAGCAAACAGGCAGATTTGTAAATATGTACATTCAACATCAAGAGGACATGAAGCTATACAAATAGCAACAGGCTTACAATTATTGCCGTGCGATTTTGTTAGTCCCTACTACCGCGACGACAGTCTTTTATTGGCAATAGGTTTCAGCCCTTATCAGCTCATGCTTCAGTTGCTGGCAAAGGCAGATGATCCTTTCAGCGCAGGCCGGTCTTATTATTGTCATCCCAACAGTAACGATGCAAACAAGCCCCGCATCATTCATCAAAGCAGTGCAACAGGTATGCAGGCAATTCCCACAACAGGCATTGCACAAGGCATACAATTTTTAGAGCAAATAAATTCGCCATTGTTGCATAAAGGAACAAATGGAGAAGCGCCAGTGGTTGTTTGTTCGATGGGTGATAACAGTGTAACGGAAGGCGAGGTAAGCGAAGCATTTCAGTTTGCAGTATTAAAGCAATTGCCAATCATTTATTTAGTTCAGGACAATAACTGGGGAATAAGTGCAACCGGAGAAGAAGTGCGTACCATGAATGCTTTTGAATATGCAGCCGGCTTTAAAGGAATGGAACGAATGCAATGCGACGGCAGCGATTTTATAAACAGTTATCAAACAATTGAGCAGGCAATAACCTTTGTACGCAACCAAAGAAAGCCTGTATTGGTGCATGCAACAGTTCCTCTGTTAGGCCACCATACAAGCGGGGTTAGAAAAGAATTTTATCGTTCAAAAGAAGAACTTTTGCAGCAGGATCTTTATGATCCTATTCCCAAAATAAGACAGTTACTAATACAAACACACATAGATGAAGATCGTTTACACGAGATAGAAAGTAATGCCGAAGAGTTAGTTAAACAGGCTTTTGAAAATGCTGTGCGGGCTGCAGAGCCTTTGATTGAAACAGTAAGTGATCATATATTTGCACCTGCTATAATTACCGAAGAAAAAGGCACAAGGCTGCCTGCAAATGGCAGCAAAGTTATTATGGTAGATGCCGCACTGCACGCCATTGAAGAAATAATGCACGACAATCCCGAAGCCATTTTTTTTGGACAGGATGTAGGCCGAAGGCTTGGTGGCGTTTTTAGAGAAGCTGCTACACTTGCAAATAAATTTGGAGATCATCGTGTGTTTAACACCGCCATCCAGGAGGCTTATATTATTGGCAGCACAGTTGGTTTATCAGCGGTGGGAGTGAAGCCGGTTGTTGAAGTTCAGTTTGCAGATTATATCTACCCGGGATTGAATCAATTGGTTACAGAAATTTCTAAATCCTGTTATTTATCAAATGGTAAGTTTCCTGTTAATATGGTGCTTCGGGTTCCCATAGGCGCTTACGGTGGTGGCGGCCCTTATCATAGCGGAAGTATCGAAAGTACGTTGCTTTCCATTAAGGGAATTAAAGTTTGTTATCCATCAAATGCTGCCGATATAAAAGGCTTGATGAAAGCTGCTTTTTATGATCCCAATCCTGTTGTAATGCTCGAGCATAAAGGTTTGTACTGGAGTAAATTAGCGGGAACGGAAGATGCAAAAACAATTGAACCTTCCCGCGATTATATATTGCCATTAGGTAAAGCAAATATTGTTTTAGCTGCTGATAAAGAAAGACTTGAAAAAGGAGAAACCATCTGCATAATAACCTACGGAATGGGTGTTTACCGCGCAAAAGCTGCTGCTGCAAATTTTAAAGGACATATAGAAATTATAGACCTGCGCACATTGTTTCCGTTAGATGAAGAGCTGGTATTTGAAACGGTAAAAAAGCACGGAAAATGTTTGGTGCTAACCGAAGAGCAATTAAATAATTCTTTTTGCGAAGCTTTGGCTTTACGCATTTCAAATGCATGCTATCACTGGCTCGATGCAAAAGTTGAAACGATGGGCTCCCTGAACCTTCCTGCCGTTCCCATAAACATTGCCTTGGAAGCAGCGATGTTGCCAACAACAGAAAAATTAAGTGAAAAAATTAATAAGCTGTTGAACTATTAGATAAAGAGTTTGTTTAGCAGAAAGACCAAAAGAAATTTAACACACTAACCCTTTATTTATTTATTTTTTCATTCCTATTAATAATTGCAATTTTGCCTTATGAAAAAACCTTTGGATATTCTTTTAGTTGAAGATGACATTGATGATGTTGACTTATTGAAAGATGCTCTTAATGATAACAATGTTTCTTATGAAATGGAAGTTATTATGGAAGGCGACAAAGTGTATAATTACCTTAAAGAAAGTGAAAGGCTGCCAGGTATAATTGTAATGGATCTCAACTTACCAAAAACCGATGGCAAAGAAATTTTGCAGGAAATAAAATCAAACTCTCCTTTTATTGATATTCCTATTATTGTATTAACAACCTCCTCTTCACCAGACGACATGGCTTATTGTAACAGCATGGGCATAAGTAAATTTATTACCAAGCCGGTAACTATCGAAGGCTGGAATACAACTATTAACTCGATATTGGATGTGGCTTCTGCTGTAAAGAATTAGGCTATTGTTGGCTTCAGTCATAATATGTTTAGGATAGCCGATTTATTAATTTATCATATTCAATTTAAGTATAAATCCGGGGACTTATTCTTAAAGTCTTTATTTGTTCTTTTACCTCCAAACTCAAATAACAGTAATAAGAGCAACTTCTTTTATAGTACTTCTACTATTTTTTATACTAACTTAAGTAACTAACTTTAGATTTATGTATTCTAAGGTTTACATCAATGATTAAAAAAACACTCTTCCTATTATTAGCTTTTGTCTCGTTACAAGGCTTTTCTCAAAATAAGAATTCTTCAAAGACCAAAAACAGCCAAACAGTTACAACCAATCCTGCAACTATACCTGCCAACAAAGGCAGTGACGAAAGTGCCACCGGCTTAACAGAACAACAAGTACAACAAACTGTTGGCGTTAATAACGTAGTAGCCTGGGGTGCAACTCCCGACAATCCCAATGATGATGACTTTCCTTCTATTCAGGCCTGCGCTTTCTATGCAGCTTATAGCCCCTTAGCTAAATCGAAAGTTGTTTACTTTCCGCATGGGGTTTATCATACCAATCATACAGTTCAGGTTACAGATGGCGATAACAGGTTAGGCAGTGTGGTTTGGTATGGCGAAGGTGGCGAATTTGCTTATGATCCCGGCGCCGCTAATTTTAAAGGAGCAATAATTAAATACAGAAGCGGGGCAGGTGCAGCAGTAACCATACAGGGTGGTTATAACATATTAATTCAGGGTGTGGGTGTGGAAGGCCAGAACATGGCTTCCATGTGGTACGGCAGAGACCAGCTTGTTAAGAGCAATTACTTGAAGATGAACCCTGCTTATCCAAATGCGGATGCAGATAATCAATTTGCAAGTTACAGCGGCTTTGCTATTGACCCATACACCGGTCCAAGGCGTTCAGGAATAACTTATCCTAACCAGCAAGGCGTTAAAACCCAATGGAACAAATATCCAAGTTCCATAATTAAAATTATTAACTCTAATATTTCGCACTTTGCCACCGGCATAATAATTAACCCTTGCGGTGGAGATGGTCAGGGTGAATTTGTATTAGTACAGGGTAATCGTATGCATTCTTTAGTGACAGGATTTTCAAGTTGTGCCTCGCAAAACAGATTGAATATTATAAGAGGGAATAATATTGACCGGGTTTGGTGCGCCATTACTAATAATACCCATGGTAACCAGCAAGGCCGTATAACATTGTCCGAACAAAATAGCATTAGTGGCCATCATTATATTGATCTTGGAAATATGGCCTGGAACGGTGGCTTTGTATCGCAACATAATTATGCGGAGAGTCTTGTAAAAATCGGGCATGCAGGCAATTCTAACACAGGTGCTGCATCTGTAGTATTTATAAATGATACATATAGTTTAGGTCACTCTCAGGAAACTGCTATACCTGGCAGCATTTTAACCGGCAACATAGTCGCCATGTATCACACCACTATATCGGGGCTTAACTTAGATTTTGATTTAGTGGAACCACCAATTTTAGAAGACTGTCATTTAAACTTAGATGCTACTTATGCGTATGATCCTGTTTTTCACCGGCAAAAGAATTTAGAGGTTTACAAGCAGGCATTCAAATTACATCCTCAGGATGTGGAGCCATCTAAAAAGTTACATGCAGTTCATTCCGATATAAGCATTGATAATTTTACCTACCCTTATGATGCCACTACTGCAGGAACAATGGCCTTCAGCCAATACCCTGAATTTAAAAATGTTGCTTCAGGCTCAACTAATCTTACTAATGACTATTTATGGAAGAGTAAAAGTAATGGCACTTATGTTCTTACTAACCGCATATTGAACGGGATCAATTTTTCATTCACACTAAATGCATGGAATGATGAAACAGTGGCAGGGCTTATGGGTGTAGGAGATATATTGTACCTGCAGGGGCCAGATGTGAAGTTTATGATAACCGGCAGAACAGCAAATAAGTTTACCGCAATAATGCTGAACGGCTTTAAATTTAACGGACAAACTTTTGCTTTTGAGGGCTACTACGATTTTGATCCTGCAACAATGTGGGGTAATAATGTACAGGTATTTTGGTACAACACAAACTTGTACCAAACAAGAGCTACAAAAGCTACTGCAGATGGTTCTAATGTTTTAAAAAGTGTAGCTTACGCCTTTGCTGCCGACGATAATAATTCAGCACCGGCTGCACAATTTAAAGTAGGTTCGTATATAAACATATATACTTATACTACAACTATAGAATACCCTTCAAGCGGCACAATCAGGAGGAAGATAACTGCTGTTAACCCAACAGCAGGAACAATAACGCTCGACCGTAACTGCCCTGCCGGTCAGGTGTATTTATATAGTTTGAAGCAAAAGTTTTAAAGAAGGTTTGGGTAGCTATGCAAGGAGACTTCGGCAGGACTAAAAACCTTCTTTTGTTTGATCTCGTTTTTGGTAATAAGCAAGTATAATGGATACAAAAGATCCTGTACTTACATTACCTACTATTGCATTCATAAAAACCATAAAAACCAGTCCGTTTGTATGCCTTCCTTCTACCTGAGCCGGAGCATTTTCTAAAACTTTATCAGGCGTACTGCTAAAAATACCAGGCACAAAAACCGAAAGTGCAATAAAGGCAAGTATAACCGAAATAATTACTCCTAAAACCGTTACCACATGCCCCGTTGAAAGAAGTGAAACTGTAGCAGCATTTTCATCTTTTTTTGCATTAAACATAATCATATAAACAGCTATTGCACACATAAACAAAAAGTTACCGAGGTACAATAACCAGGCACGTGAAAAAGTGGTATCCTGTAAAAAAATAATCAATGGTATTGCAAACAATACGGCCGCAACTACCGAATATATAATTACAGGAACTAATCTCAAATTTTTAAACATAATGTTTGTATTTCAGGTGATAACATAGAACAATGTTGGTTACAAAAAAATCATTCCAAAAAGCAGGCTTAGTAATAAATTATTAATTGTAAGCTGTTGAAAATAAATGGCGAAGAGTGTACAGTACTGTTTTGTGAGTTAAATTCTCCCTGCCAATATTCCTGAAAATTTGCCTCGAGTACTTTTTTTGCTTGTCTAAAAGCTTCTACAAGTTTAATAAATAGCGAATTAATTGCACCAATAGCAATTGGCTCACAGTTGGTAGTGGCTTTGTTGCAAATAATATTTCGTAATCTCATTATTTATTCTTAAGCTTTACATACAATTCCTTTTCGCATACTTCTACATTAGATAATCAACAGCCTGGCTTTATTGTTTTTTACTTCAGGATACCATTAGCAGCAATTAACTTAAATAGAACTTTGTATAAGTACAGGTACTCATTAACTAAATGCTGCCTTATGAAAAATAGTTATTTCTTACTTCTTATTTGCTTCGTTGTTTTAAGTGCTGTTAATAGTTGCAAAAAAGACCCCACAAAAAATGCAACACTACCGCCTGCTACCCAGGAAGGAAAGAACACAGTGGGCTTTACTGTAAATGGTGAGGTGTGGGTGCCGTACTATAAATGTGGTTTTGGGCAAAATCCATGCGGTGAAATTTCTGCAAAGATACAGCACTCCTTCAGCTGCATCGAATGCAATATCATTCCAATTTGCAAGGATCAGAAATAATGTATCTTCCGATTTAACCATTTCATCATCTAGTATTGGAACGATAACTACTACTGGAAATAAAATTGATTCAATAAGTATTATATATGGGCCTGAAGACGGGGCTTCTGGAAACTCAGGCCTTTTTACAGGCCCTTTACTTGGCAGTAAATTTATTGTAACCAAAATAGACTATTCAACTCAGATTATCTCCGGTGAATTTGAGTTTGTGCTTCGGGAACGAACTGGAAGTGGCAGAACGATTACTCTGAAAGAGGGCCGCTTTGACTTTAAGTTCAACTTCTTTTTATAGTACTTATACTATATTTTATTCTAACTTAAGTAACTAACTTTCACAGAGCAAAAATAGCACACTATTACTCCTGCTTTATGAAAACTCTCATTAACCAATTGTTCACGATCATAGGCCGCCATGCAATTAGTACTATACATGCTACCTTATACTTTATTATATAAACTAATTTTTATGAAAAGTAAATTCCTTGCTTATTTTATTTTTTTTATTGCCTCTCTGCTTTTTATTTACGGTTCTTGCACCAAACCTCCTGCTCGTCCTGATTACGACAATGTAAAAGGGTATGTTATTGGCAAAGAAACCTGCAATACCGATACAACAAAAGATTACTGGCTAATTGATCTAACCTACTTTCCTGACACTCCTCAATATGGTGATACACTTTTGCTAAATGGCATTACATATAAAAATGTTATAAAAACTAAAGAATTAGACGAGTATCTTAAAAAAATTGGAATGCGGGTATCTATCAACTTTAAAACCATCACCACTCAGAAAGTTGTAACCTCTGCTTGCAATGCAGTTAATCCAAAAACCTATAATCTCAAAGAGATATTTATTATTGATCAAGGAGAAATCCGTTAAAACTTTATTTAAAACCGATTATTATGAAAAATAAACTTGTTATTTATTTTATTTTAATTACTTCCACCTTGCTTTTTATTTACGGTTCTTGCACCAAACCTCCTGCTCGTCCTGATTACGACAATGTAAAAGGGTATGTTATTGGCAAAGAAACGTGCAATACTGATACAACAAAAGATTACTGGCTAATTGATCTCACCTACTTTCCAGACACTCCTCAATATGGTGATACACTTTTACTTAATGGCATAAGGTATACTAATGTTATAAAAACCAAAGGACTGGATGAACGCCTGAAACAAACAGGCATGCGCGTATCGATAGATTTTAAAACAATCAGCCAAAACAAAGTAGTAACAAGTGGCTGCACGTTAACTAATCCTATGACCTATAATCTTAAAGAGCTATTTGTCCTTTATCAATTTGAAATACGTTAAAACTTTATTTATGAAAAAAATTCTTCTACTTCCTACATTTATTTTATGTACGACTGCTGCCTATACGCAGGTAGCTACCCGGAATGTCACACCTGCCGACCTTTCTGCTCTGGTACCCGGCTATACAGAAGTTACTACCATAAATACCCGAACAATTGATTATACTCCCTCTGTATCAGACCCTGAACCTACACCTATAGATGAAGATACAACAACAGAGGGAAATGGAATGTTTATCTATTGCGACATTATTCCTTTCAATATTAGCATGTCCGACGGTAATATAACCACTACTTCAGTTGGGCAGGTATGGACTTTCGCATAAGCATACCCAATGCAAAGAATATAGGCTTTTCATTTTCTCAATTTAATTTATCTCCTGATGCAGAAATGTACATCTTTGATGAAAACAGAACTATATTAAAGGGGGAATTAAACAGGAAAGTTTCACTGACGCCAGCAATGTGTCCATCGCACCAATAACCGCAAATGCCATTATCATTTATATTATAGAACGTAATAATTTTAATTCACTTCAAAGTAATATAGCTCTTACAGATGTAACAGCCGGTTTTGAAGACATTGAAGATGATGATACTGGAGGTGCCGCATTGAGAAGACCAACTAACAGGTGTACACCCGATGTTCTGTGTTTTCCTGATAAATTGTTTTCTGCAAGAGCTGTAGCCCTAATTTTTGTTCATGGCGGAACTTGTACCGGTACACTTGTTAACAACGAAGCCAATGACGGAAGAGCATTTCTGCTTACAGCTTTTCATTGTGTAGACTTTAATGAAAACAAAACTCTTGAACCAGGTGAAATAAATGAATATTTAAGAGCAAGCTTTCAATTTCATGCTTGGAAAACTGCATGTGGGGGAAACATAAAAAATAGATTTATTGAGTATACAGGAGCAACATTACGAGCTGCGAATAAAGGTTCTGATTTTGCTTTATTTGAATTAAACAACCCACCAGGGGTTGGTGACGACGTTAATTATGCCGGATGGAACCGGCAGGAGGACAGGCCAAGTAATTCAGGATCATATATCATTCATCATCCACGTGGTACTGAAATGCGGCTTACACAAACACGAACTGTAAGAAACTTTTTTTGGAATCTTAATTACTGGCAGGCATATTACGCCCCTAACGCTGGTGCAGTATCTCCTGGCTCATCAGGTTCAGCACTTTTTAATGAGAATGATCAGATTATTGGACAACTAAAAGGCGGTTGGACCAGTTGTTTTACCCAAGATATGAGTGACCGATATGGAAAATTTTATAGATCATGGACAGGTAGTGGGACAAATGACACGCGTTTAAGCAACTGGCTATCGCCTACTCAAGATTTATATAGTATAGGAACACTGGTCTCATCAAATTTATCCATTCAGGGAGCAAATGAGGTCATATGTACAAATGAAGTAGGATATTCTGTAACAATTAGATTTTTAGATGCTACTTATGATTGGTCTGTCAGCAATAATTTACAAATAATAAGTGGTTTAGGAACTCCAAACATTGTAGTTAGGGCAATTAATAATGGAGTTAGTAGCGGGTTTATAAGAGTTATAGTGCGAACCCCTACTAAAGGTCACATCAGAGCTGTAACCTTAACAAAAAATGTAACGGTTCGAACAAGCGGCTCTACCACTGGTGAGTTACCTATTACAGGGCCTACATCAGTTTCCTGCGGTCAGATTGTTAATTATTACGTCTCCGATATACCAGGGGCAGGTTATCAGTGGAGTTACCCAAGCAGTTGGATATACGATTATGGACAAGGTACATCTTCCATAGTGCTGCAAATACCGGATTATGCCTATTCAAGTACTTCAGGAGAGGTGAGATTAATAACTTATGATGCTTGTGGGAGCATTTTGTCCATCTTGCCGGTCTACTCCTCTTGTGGAGAATATTATTACTACTACTCGATGTCACCAAATCCGGCCAGCTCAACAGTTACTATTTCTGCAAAAGAAACAACACCTAAAGGAGAAAAAATAGATAAAACCATAACAGAAATTAATATTTATGATCAACAGGCAAGTCTTAAAAAACACGAGAAGTTTAGTAAAGTAAAAACAGCAACAGTTAATATTAGCGGGTTAAACAACGGAGTTTACATTGTTGAGATAGTGGATGGAAACTTTAAAGAAAGACAGAAATTAATTATTCAGAAATAATAATAAAGGGAATATTAAATAACAAGAGAGGCTGCCTTAAAGCGGTCTCTCTTTACTGCAATACCTGTTTCATCAAAGGAGCTAACATCCCCGCCCATTTTTTATATTCAAGCCCCGAAGGATGCAACCCATCATTTGCAATTAATGAAGCATTGGTTTCAGCCTGCCGGGTAGAAGGTGTAATATCCACATAAGCAATATTATTTTGCAAAGCGATTTGCTTATTAATGGCATTAAACAAATCAACCTCTCTTCTTACTCTTGCCTTATCTGCCTGTTGCACAAACGGAGTAACGCTGTAATCGGGTATTGATAGCACAAATACATGCGATGCTTTTGCTCCTGCTAATTCAACCGCTTTATTTAATAACTGGTTGAACCTTGTTCTATATGTTGCAGTATCCACGCCCTGGTATTGATCGTTTACTCCAATCAGTAATGTTACTGCATCAAACAGGCCTTGTGGATTTTGAGAATTGATGGCTGCCATTAAATTAGCGGTCGTCCAACCGGTAACGGCAATATAATGCGGGTCTTTAATTGCAATATTTTGAGCACGTAAAAGAGCAACAGTCTGCGCAGGAAAGCGTTCATTCTCAGCAACATTTTGCCCAATAGTATAACTATCGCCTAATGCTAAATATCTTTTACCGGTATCATTTGTTGTATTCATTGCAGCCTGAGTGTTAGATGTATTATTTTTTTTAGAGCAGTCTGAAAAGCTTATAAGTAAAGGTATCATGGGCAACACGATCATACGTCTCAATAGCAGTCTCATCTTCATACAATTTTTATAAAGTACGTAATAGATTAATTAAATGTTTTGTGCCATTTTAAATTCTTCAACCTTACTTTTGTATCCGCTTTTTAAATTCTTTAAACAAAACCAACAATGGCCGAAAAAATTAAAGTTGCCAATCCTGTGGTAGAACTGGATGGCGATGAGATGACCCGCATTATCTGGAGATTTATTAAAGACAAACTGATACTTCCCTACCTCGACCTTGATATTAAATATTACGACCTCGGCATTGAATACCGCGACAAAACCAACGACCAGGTTACTGTTGATGCAGCCAATGCTATTAAGCAACATGGGGTAGGTATTAAGTGTGCAACCATTACTCCCGACGAGCAACGGGTTAAAGAATTTAACCTGAAGCAAATGTGGAAATCCCCCAACGGAACCATTCGCAATATTTTAGATGGAACTGTTTTTCGCGAGCCTATTGTTATGAGTAATGTTCCGCGTTTGGTTCCTAACTGGACTGCACCGATTTGTATTGGCCGTCATGCATTTGGCGATCAGTACCGTGCAACCGATTTTGTAACTAAAGGCAAAGGAAAGCTTACGGTTAAGTTTGAAGGCGAAGACGGAACCAAACAGGAGTTTGAAGTGTACAACTTTAAAGGAGATGGGGTTGCATTAACCATGTATAATACAGATGAAAGTATAATGGGTTTTGCGAGAGCCTGTTTCAACCAATCGTTAATGAAGGGCTGGCCTCTGTACCTGTCAACAAAAAATACGATTCTTAAAAAGTACGACGGCCGCTTTAAAGATATTTTTGAAGAGATCTATCAAAACGAGTTCAAGACACAGTTCGACGAAAAAGGACTGACTTATGAGCATCGCCTTATTGATGACATGGTAGCAAGCGCCTTAAAATGGCATGGTAATTTTGTATGGGCTTGTAAAAACTACGATGGAGATGTACAAAGCGATACAGTTGCACAAGGTTTTGGTTCGCTTGGCTTAATGACCTCTACATTGGTTACTCCCGATGGTAAAATTATGGAAGCTGAGGCTGCACACGGTACGGTTACCCGCCACTACCGCGAGCATCAAAAAGGTAAGCCAACTTCTACTAACCCGATCGCTTCTATTTTTGCATGGACGAGAGGCTTAGAGTTTCGTGGTAAGCTGGATGGCAACCAGGAACTGGTTAACTTCTGTCACGCTTTAGAGCAGGTTTGTATCGAAACTGTTGAAAGCGGTAAGATGACCAAAGACCTGGCCATAACCATTAAACCAAATGTTGAGCATGGCACCGATTATTTGTACACGGAAGAATTTTTAGATGACTTAGATCAAAATCTGAAAGGTAAACTGGCTAAGTAAACCAACTGCGAATAACAAAAAAATGCCGGCGAAGCCCGGCATTTTTTGTTGTAGAACCCTATTTGTTTCAGCAATAAAGATGACAGGTTGAATTACTATGACTAATAGTATAGAACTTTGAACAAATTATTTTAAAATGAAGAACCTATCCATTCAACTTGATGAGCACACGTATGAAGAAACAGAGAAAATTATCAATGAAATAAAAGTTGATAGAAACCTCTACATCAATGAAGCAATAACTTTTTTCAATCAGCGTCAAAAAAAGAAAATTTTTGGAAGGCAACTTGAAACAGAATCGAAATTAGTGCAGCAAGATTCGATGCGGGTATTGGCAGAATTTGAAAAACTGAATGACGATGCTAATCATTAAGCTAAGTTGTATTAAATTATGGAAACAATAAAAGATTTAAGGCTGGCAGTATTGATTGATGCAGACAACATCCCTTATGGCAATGTAAGAGAAATGATGGAGGAAATTGCAAAGTATGGAACGCCGACCTTTAAAAGAATTTATGCAGACTGGACGCGGCCCACACTTGCCGGCTGGAAAAAAGTGCTGTTAGAAAATGCCATTACACCAATACAACAATACAGCTATTCAACCGGAAAGAACTCAAGCGACTCTGCAATGATTATTGATGCAATGGATATTTTATATTCGGGAAGGGTTGATGGATTTTGCATCGTTTCGAGTGACAGTGATTTTACAAGATTAGCCATAAGACTTAGAGAAGCCGGTATGAAGGTAATTGGCATTGGCGAGCGAAAAACCCTTACAGCATTAATCAGTGCCTGCGATAAGTTTATTTATTTAGAGATTTTACGAAAGCAGCCCGAAGAAACACCGGCAGCAATCACAGCCGGTAAACCAAAGAAGTCAGGTAACAAAAGCAGGTCAATTCAAAAAGCACCTAACGAAACAACATCTGCTAAAAATATACCTGCTGAAAGTGTACCTTTTGAAAATACACTGGAAGAAAGTTCAATTGCTGAAGATGCTTTTAGTGGAAATACATCTGAAGAAAGTGCGACTGTTGAAAGCACATCGGCTGAAAACACTAACCTTGACGGAGCGCCGGTGGCAGGTGCAACCATCAAAACAATTGACAACGATGTAATAAAATTAATAGCAGGAAGCATTAGCGATGTGGCTGATGAAGCCGGTTGGGCTTTTTTAGGGGATTTAGGTAACCAGCTTTTAAAGAAACAGCCGGACTTTGACCCAAGAAATTATGGCTTCAAAAAATTAGTTCCCTTCATAAAAAGCCTTCATCAATTTGAAATTGATGAAAGAGAAACAGGTAAAGGAAGGATTAAGCATGTGTTTGTTAGAGCGCCCCT